>Ga0105248_10008713_pt1 | contig 11142 bp, 7 predicted proteins | sample KBSS34metaG_FD_81524 | JGI IMG/M metagenome (GOLD analysis project Ga0105248, IMG submission 81524) | Switchgrass rhizosphere microbial communities from Kellogg Biological Station, Michigan, USA - KBS S3-4 metaG | ecosystem: Host-associated > Plants > Roots > Rhizosphere > Soil | place...
CACACCGACCATCAGGAAAAAATGCACCCCAAGGACGTGGAGCACAAGGGTGCGGACGTTGGCGAGGACGTACATGACGCGCGTCACGCTGGAGCAGGTGATATTGCCGGTGCCGAATCTAAGCGCACAAATGCCAGCAGCGGCTCACTAAGCCGACAGGCGAGTGCCGCCGAGCGTCAGCGCATGATGCATGAGCAGGACGCAAGCATACAGATCGTCGGTGCAGAAGGCACAGCATCTAGAACTCACAAGTTGACCGAAAGGGATCTTGGCTCCGATCAACACGCCGAAAAGGATAAGTGGATAATACCCACGCACAAAAACTACAAAGGGTGGATCCCCTCTGACGGTTGTCGGAACTTCGGTGCCTTTTCTAACGATATGCGCGAATACGCCGACGAGTTTTACAGAGTCAATAAAATCGACCCGCATTCGGAGTTTGCTAACGCCTTCCGTCACGAACTGGCCGCCGCCACCATGCGCAGCTATGGCTGGGACCCGTTATTGGTGCAGGGTCTTGGTCTGTGTCATGAGATTGAGGGTTGGTCAATGCTTGTAGCCATTTTAGCGGCCAGCAAGACACCACTAACTACGCCTGAGCAAAAAGCAGTTGCGGTCAACATAGAGAAAAAAGTCGGCCCCACCTGGAGAGATTCAATCCAAGACATCCAGAACAATAAAACCGGTTCAAATATTACCGGCGCCGATTGGCAAGACATATTGCTAAAAGTAGCCGCCTCTGCGCAAAAACAATTTCCATTGCCCAAGCACAAATAGCTCAAGGGCAAATTAACCTAGCTCGAAGCTGGTGACGCCATATATTTGCCGCCAGGGCAAACGTGGAGCGGGACCGGCGTACATGCGAGCGCAGCCGAATGACTCCTGCATTTCATATGTATCAGCCATTTCCACGGCATCTGGATTGTTTTCAGGTACATCCAAATAGATCGTCTCAAAGAGGGGCACTGTATTTAGTGCGGCAAATAATTGATTGCCAATGTAGGAAGTCTCGGCAAAGAGTGGTCCAACTTTCCATCCTTTCAGGCACTTACGAATAACAGCAAAGCCTTTGACCAGGCCCTCATCCTCATAATAGAAGGTGTGGTGATCTTGACTGCTCAACCAGGCACGCAAAAATGTCGCGCGCTCGAAGCCGAAATGTGCTGTGTCGAATTTCAGAAGTGCCTCAAACTTATCTTCGGAGTAATGCTTGACCATCTTTTCGTCGAATCGCACCAATTTATTTTTACATTCCATACGCAGATTGCGATGGCTAAAAACAAAGCCGCCTTTTTTGTAAAAAGGCTGCATGGCAAAAACGCCATCCATACCGATTGCTGCACCGGGCTGCAATCGCGCCTCAAGCAGTGCCTTGCGCTTGTACCAAAGAGAGGTGCCCAAGCCTGAGCCGCGCAGGTCGGGTCGCACGATAAAAAAGCCCATGAAGCCAAAGAGACCGCCGTAGGAGATGATTGAACCAGAACCAATCATTTCCCCCTGGCGTTCCAAAGTTACAAAACCATCGGGATCGGTCTGCCAGAATATGTCTGCGTCATGCAGGCCGGGGTTCCAGCCTTCCGTGGCGGCCCATTCGACGGCCGTGTCGAGTTCGGACCGGGTCATTGGACGGACAGTAATATCGTCAATTTTCATCGCTTTTAATTCTATGATATTGTTCCAATAGGAGCCTCCAGGTAACTCATTAACTAAAAAGTTAGGAGTGTGCGTCCGAATGGCTAAAGATCTGGCGTTGATCGTCGAAGACAGCTCATTGCAGCAACAAATATTTGCCAGTTTGGCACTCAAATCGGGAGTGGAGCCTCATATTGTCTCGAGTGGACAGCAGGCGATCGACGCCTATCTGGCCAACCCAGACTATTTCGTCGTTTTTATGGATGTAAAAATGAACGAAATGAGCGGCCTGGAGTGCACTCGCCATATTCGGCAAATAGAAGAAAAAACCGGCAATCACATTACTATTGTCGCCATTACAGCGCAGTCAGGCGACGAGGCCAAAGCCGAGTGTCTGGCCGCCGGCATGGACGATTATTTGAGTAAACCTTTCAGTTTTGAACAGTTTGACGCAATTGTGCAAAAGCTACTACTGGAAAAAGATCGCAGACAAGGTCTAGTTCAATAAGTCCAGGTCAATAAATTCGCTGTTCAGCATATTCCAAAAAAGAAGGCCCTCTCAGATGAGAAGGCCTTCTTCCAGTCCATATATTGGAGGTGTGGACTTACATCTTTATAGAAGTGATGTCACTACTGCTGGTGCTGCACCGGCTACAACCGGCTCTTGAGCGCCACCAAATTGTGTGTCTTCGGTCGAGCCTTTGAGGGCCGAGGTCGATGCTGTACCGCCCGAGACGACAGTCAAGACGCGGTCAAAATATCCGGTACCGACTTCTTTCTGGTGTTTGACGGCCGTGTAGCCGTTCGATTGTTCGGCAAACTCTTCTTCTTGCAAGCGCACGTATGCCTTGACACCTTCTTTGGCGTAGGCGGAAGCAAGCTGGAAGGCGCCGAGGTTGACCGAGTGCCAGCCGGCCAATGTGATGAACTGATACTTGAAGCCCATGATGCCGAGCTGCTCATTGAAGGAAGCTATCGTCTTATCATCGAGGTGAGCCTTCCAATTGAAGGAAGGTGAGCAGTTGTAGGCCAGCAATTTTTCGGGGAACTGCGCGTGGATGGCAGTAGCGAACTTGCGAGCTTCAGCAAGGCTCGGTGTTGAGCACTCGAACCAGAGGACATCGGCATAAGGCGCGTAAGCCAGGCCGCGGGCAATGGTGGCTTCGATGCCGCCTTTGACGCGGTAGTAGCCTTCGGGGGTACGATCGCCTTCGATAAATTCTCTATCGGCAGGGTCGATGTCGGAGGTCATCAGCGTTGCATCGAGGGCATCGGTGCGAGCGATAATTACTGTGGGTACGTCCATGACATCGGCTGCCAGTCTAGCTGCAGACAGAGTGCGGACAAACTGCGATGTGGGCACGAGTACTTTGCCGGCCAGGTGACCGCATTTCTTTTCGGAAGCCAACTGGTCTTCGAAGTGTACGCCGGAAGCGCCTGCTTCAATCATGCTCTTCATCAGTTCGAATGCATGGATAGGTCCGCCAAAACCGGCTTCGGCGTCGGCCACAATGGGCAAGTACCAGTCTTCGCCTTTGCCGCCGTCTTCTGACTCGCTGTCGATCTGATCGGCGCGGGTGAGGGCGTTATTGAGGCGTTTGACGATGCTGGGAACGCTATTAGAAGGATAGAGACTTTGATCGGGATAAGTCTGACCGGAGAGGTTGCCGTCGGCCGCTACTTGCCAGCCGCTTAGATAGATGGACTTGAGACCGGCCCGTGCTGCTTGTACCGCTTGTGAGCCGTTGAAGGCGCCGAGGGCTACTACATATGGATCGGTGTGGAGCAAATTCCAGAGTTTCTTGGAACCGACTTTGGCCAGGGTGTGTTCTATAGATATAGAGGGACGGAGGGTGACGACTTCCTCAGCAGAGAATGTGCGTTTGATACCGCGCCAGCGCGAATCTTTGGACCAGTTGTCTTCCAGTCTTGCTACTTCTTCTTTGCTTTTGGAATTGATCATGAGTGTCGCTCCTAACTTTGGCGGAGCCCCGCCGGTGGTATTGCTTCAACGCATTCAAGTGTAGGTGCTTTTGACCGACTCTCCAAAACTGTTCCAGTAGAGCCATTTACATTTGATTTTTTGATCAATGGAAAGCAGCCATGGCTGTCAAAATAGATCGCTTTACACTTGATAAAAAATTATGCCAAAAATGACACTGTGCCACCATATATAATGCTTTTCTGTAGCTTTTGGGCCCTAATTTAATCTGACGGTCGGTGAATTTACACCTCTAAAGACAGCCAGGCTGGGCATCTTCTCACCTTGGCAAAAAATTCTTATTCCCCAGATTTAATAAATCCCGATAACATGACGGGCTCGGCGTTCTGGCCAACTATACCTCGTCATCGATCAGCCGGTTTTATAAAATTACAGCGACAAGAATCAGCCTGCGGAGCCGCTTTAGACATACTATACTTCGTCATCGATCAGCTTTTTACCAGATTTAGAAGCGATTTTGAACACAAATCTGTGCGATTGCACAGTGTCAAAACTATATCCAAAACATACCATCCTCATAAGTGAAACGCCCCAAATCCCCTCCCCCTGGCGCTTGCGACCCTCGGGTGCCGCGTAACCAATTTAAAGGATGAGCCATGACTGAGTATATGACTGAGATTTTTCAACTTAGCCTGCCAGCGATCCCTGCGATTTCATCCAGTGCAGCGCTCAACTCAACGGTCTATGTCAAACAAGTGCGACAGGCACTCTTGCAAGACGGCATGGCCAAGCTCTTGTGCGACATCTATGGTGATCGCAGCGCCGCGCCCTTGACCCTATTTACATTGTTGGAGCGCATGGGTGTCGCCACGAAGACCGTCAATGCCTTGCGGCAAACGGAGGGTCATCCCGTCGCCAACAAATTTCTGGATAGGCTTTCGCACAGACTGGCTCTTACCGCCGAAGGTCAAAAGCAATTTCAAATTTTGAAGATGCTTTACGGGCTCACCGGCGAGAAACCTAAAGCCGTAGCCGAAATTGCCTCATCTCTCTGCACCTCTCCCAAAGACATCAAGCATCTTTCCATTCTCATGCGCTGCCGATTGGAGGCAGATCCGATTCGCGCTTATACAGAAGACACTCTTTTATCTCTGGTCCGCCTCTTTGAACAATCACCGCTGTACACCCAGATCATTGCCGCCTCATCCTCAGGCGAAGAGTCTTTTGCGCCGACCGAAAGCGGAGAAATGCTCGCCGCAATCAAGCAACTAGAAGCTACGGCGGACAGTCTGATGATGAATATCGCTCAAGAGCCCTGCGTCAATATCTCAGGTCAGGCCGGTACAGGCAAAACAAGCCTCGCTCTTAAAGTGACAGCCAGACTGCTGCAGAAGGGTAAGAAGGTGCTCTTTGTCTGTCACTCTCGCTTCCTCTCTCAGCATCTGGAGTCTGTCACCAAGTACTACCCTGGTGAGCTTTCGGTCTCGACTTTCCACGCGCTTTGCCACAGCTTCGCTACCAAGGCCGGCATAGCGATACCGTCTTTTCGCAACTGCAAAGTATTTAACGAGCACTTCCCAGAGCTGCTCATAGCCGCCATACACACTCGCCCGGAGATGGCTTTTGACGCCATCGTGGTGGATGAAGGACACGCCTTCCTGCCGAACTTCTGGCGCGCCCTCAAATTTTGTCTTAAGGATCACCAGCAGAGTGCGTTCATTTACTTCTACGATCCATTGATAATGAGTATGGCCAAAACCAAGCGAGCACCTTTTGCCGGACGCACTCTATCTCTGGACAATCCAATGCGTCCTACTTTTGCCCTGGCGAATGCTAACGGACTCGAAGTCTACGAGGCGGTTTCGAGAGAGGAGTCGGCGCAGGCGGTCTCGAAAGTAATCTCCGATCTAGTTGACGCGCAAATCAGGCCAGATGACATCGTACTTCTGACCACCGGCAAGCCACCCAAGGTCAGCGGACACCCGTTCAATCTACCCAAGGGCGTGAAGCTTGCCGCCACTCCCGGCAATCGCGAAAAACACGTGATTTATACATCCCTGTCATCGTTTAGAGGTCTGACTAAAAAGGTGGTTATACTTTTAGTGGGCAAAGACACAGAGGACCTGGCCGATTGGAAACTCGACTATCTCAGATATTCAACTTTTTCACGGGCCGATGAGAAACTTGTTTTGATCGGGAATCTCAGAGCCATAAATAAAATCTTGCCCGCTGGTGTCACTATGCTAAATCCTGAAATGTATGATCCGCATCTGCGAGTAACTTAACGACACTGCATGCGCTTTTATCTTATAGACCAATTGGCCGGCGAGCGCCGGATAACATACGCGCTATTCCTGAGGCTGATGGGTCTTGTCTATTTCTGCGCCTTCATATCGCTGGTGTTTCAAGTAGAAGCATTGCTCGGGGATCACGGCATTTCGCCTGCTGTCGAATATCTAGCTGCGGTAAAAGGAAGTAATGGTGCTCTATCTTATCTGGGCTGCCCTACGCTCCTGTGGTTGGCACCATCAACCACAGGCCTCTATGCCCTGACTATCGCCGGCAGCATAGTGGGTCTCTGTCTGATGGCGGGTGTTTTGCCCTGGGCCTGCTGCATCCTTCTATATGTATTCTATTTGTCGATCACCTCGGTTGGGCAGGAATTTTTATCCTATCAGTGGGACATGCTGCTTTTGCAGGCAGGTTTCCTGGCGATTATTGTGTCGCTGATAAAACCGGATAAGGACAGATTATTCAGCGCCATAGTCACATTCTTCCTCTTTTATCTAAATTTCCGATTGATGTTTTCGTCGGGTATGTGCAAGCTGGCCAGCGGTGATACCACCTGGTCAAACTTAACGGCATTGTCCTATCATTTTTTTACTCAACCTCTGCCAACCCCCCTGGCCATAATTGCTAATGCTATGCCGCTGCCCTTGAGCAAGTTTGTCTGCTTCCTTACTTTAGCGATTGAAATCGGCGCACCATTCCTCATCTTCCTTCCTCGGATCGCCAGGCTTTGCGGCTTTGCATTGCTCTTGTTTTTGCAAATAGCGATTATGCTGACGGGCAATTATGGATTTTTCAATTTATTGTCGATAGTGATAATGGTGCCACTATTAGATGATGCTTTCCTTAAGCAGCCGATTTGGAAGAAGTTTTTGCGCGAGAAGTCTACCCCACCCGCAGCAGCGAAGGATACAGAATCTGGACTATCTAGATTAAGGAAGTTGCCGCCACCCCGGCTCCTCGTTGCTGTTCCACTTACGGCACTGGTGGCGTTCAATTGTCTGTCCGAATTCTCCGGGCGGCTAACCTATGAGTTGATGCCCGTGCCATTGACCTTTATCCGGGCATTAAGTCAAACATTCGGTATCTCAAATAGTTACGGACTATTTGCTGTAATGACTGTTGAGCGTCCGGAGATTATCGTTGAAGGCAGCGACGATGGCATCAATTACAAACCCTATCAATTTAAGTACAAAGTCAGTCGCCCCGATCAAGCACCGTCTATAGTGGCGCCAATGCAACCGCGCCTGGATTGGCAGATGTGGTTTGAGTCGCTCAATGCAACATATGGCGAGGCCTACAGTCCGCTCAAAGGTCTGAATCCTAATCCCAGCACCTGGTTCGTCAAATTTTTAGTCAAGCTGGCGGACGGTGACAAAACAGTCCTGAATTTGATGGCCGAGAATCCCTTCGCACCGCCACATGCTCCGCCGAAGTTTGTGCGAGCGCGGGTGGTCAATTACACCATGGTCAGCCCCAGTGAACTACTAGAGACCAGGCGCTGGTGGAAGACGACCGATATTGGAATATATTTCGGTCCCAGCAGTGCGTCACCAATTCAGAAATAATAGGTGGAGATTACCACTGCGGGAAGTGATCTACATAGTCGTCGCTGGAAGGCGATACGTATCGGGCGCTGTCCCTGAGTGACGCCATTCCGCCCGAAAGGAGGAATGTCGCATATGGTGCCATTTTCCAGGCTAATTTGGTGGCCTCAAACTGGAGCCGTTCTCCTGGGGTCGCCTTCCACTCGATGTTGGCTCCTTTGTCTTCACGTATGTCCGTTTCCACATGCCTGAGAACGTTGGCACCTTTTTCGGCCTGTAAGTGAGAACCATTTCTGGCATCGACGAATGATCCTTCTTTGGCGGTCACCCAGGAATGGTTATCGCCAATTACGTTGGAGGCTCTTTCAGCATCCACCCGTCCGCCCGGCAGCGCCTCAACGCTCGAATCTTCCATGGCCTGAACGTAACCGTCAGCCGCCGCCGTAACTCTTGAGCCAGGCATAGCGACGGCCCCAGTGTTTCCAGGCACCACCCAATTGTGATCCCCGTACAACTTTATATCGGACCCCATCGGCGGAATTATGTCGTTATCGCTGTCAGCTTTTTGATGATCGCCGACGAAGTGGCTCTTAGAATGAAATGCGATACCACGATGGTCTAGTCCATAATCCAATAAATTGTCAAAATTGACCGTCTCATCAGCTTTCGCGATAACAGCACCGGGCTGAGCTTGCACGTCGGCTCCTGGTTTGGCGATTACCTTTGAACCTGGCTCTGCAATAACTTTTGAACCGTCTTCGGCCAGTACAATGGAGCCAAGCTTTGCCACCACTTCAGAATTTTTCATAGCCTGTGCGATGTTACCGCCTCCCAGTGTGAGGCTCGCATAGGGCGCAACTGCCACAGCCGAGCGTTGACTGATGTCTGCATCGAAACTGCTCTCTGGAATTTCCGACACACTGCCCGAGTTCACTATGCGCAAATCGCTATTTTCAACAGCAGTCTGAACATCTGTACCTTTGGGGGCGTCGACCGTTGCTCCAAAATCCAGGCGCACTTTCGCCCCAACCTCCGCGCTTACTTTTGCGCCCTTTTTTACTTCTGCGCTTGCGCCGGCCTGAAGATGGCCTTGGGCACCGTCATCTAGAATGGCCCTACCACCGCCTTCGACTTCTGCCGAGCTGCCTTTGCCGACAGATCCCCAACCACCGTCTTTAACGGTCAGCTTCGCGCCATCGGCAAGCCCTTCACCATCTTTGCCGACGGTAATTCGTGACCCCGGCTGCCCTATAGCCATCGTGTGGTCTTTCACCGTCACATCAGAACCCTGCTCTGCCTTGACAGAGCCGCCGTGATCCCCTATGACCACCGAACCAAAAGCAGCATCGACGTAGCTGCCTATGGACCGCACGTGTTCTCCGGCCTGGGCAACGTATGGCTTGTTAGAGGTGTAAGCGTCGCTGGCGGTGATTACAGTCCAGTTACTCTGCTCTCCGCCTTTGGCGGCATCGTTCTTTTCAGGCTGCGTTTGACCCACCGTCGCCGTTTCTACCGGGCGACGATCCATTTCTACTGACATACTAATTCCCCATCGAAGGCAGTGTGGCTTGTGCGTCCGAGAAAGGTTGGTTATCCCTTCCACATGGTCACAATATTGCCAGACACGTGAAATATTTGTGACTAGTGTTGGCCACGCTGTCATGAGCCAAAACCCTTCATACATGTAGTAGCATGTGTCATCGTTTTCTTAGACTGACATTTGTCACGTCCGCAAGGAGTGGGGTTTACTCATGGTCGCAAGCAATTACATTAAATTCGCCGCTTTGGCACTTTCTCTTGGAATCACCGTTTTTAGCGGAATAAACGACCAGGCTTTGGCCAAGTCGACCAAGAAAAAATCAGATACATCCGCCGCCGCCAAAAGCACCCAGGGCGATGAACCCGCAGTACGCGCCCAGCTTGCCGAAATGGCCAAACAGCTTGCCGCCGGAAATGCGGCTCAGTTGGCCGCTCTCTGGTCCATTGACGGCGAGTATGTGAGTGAAGACGGCGACAGAGCTCGGGGTCGCAAAGAAATCGAAAATCGCTTCTCCAGTCTTTTCAGTCAGAGCGGTAGACCCCAGGTCAGCCTGGTAACCGACTCGCTCAAATTCCTTGCACCTACAGTCGCCGTCGTCGAAGGTACCGTCCAGCGCGTACGCGATGGTCAGACCGTGCCCGATACTCATTTTTCTTTGGTCCTGGTCAAAGGCGCAGACGGTTGGTTGATGAACCGCGCATCCGAGAGCCCTGCAGTGGTCACCTCTAACTATGATTATCTGCGTCAGCTTGACTGGATAATCGGTGAATGGGACGCCAAAGGCCCAAACGCCACCGTTCATTTGAAAGCCGAGTGGGTGCCGAGCAAAAACTTTATCGTCTGCAAGTACGAGACTAAAAAAGCTGACGGCAGTGTGTCTTTAGATATGCAAGTGATTGGCTGGGATCCTATTTTGAGTCAACCGCGCTCATGGCATTTTGATAGCAGCGGCGGCTATGGCCAGGGTTTCTGGACCAAAGCAAACAATCAGTGGGTGTGCGAAGCCAGCGGTGTTGAGTCTGACGGCAGCATCACCAAATCTAGAAATATTATGTCTGTAAAAGGGTCCAACTCTTTCGACTGGTCATCGGTCAACCGCAGTGTTGACGGCGTGGCTGTGGGCGATGCCTCTCCTCTGCAAGTGCAGCGCATCGTTAACTAGTTGATTCCTTTTATTTAGCCCAGGGCGGTATTTGTATGTACAAAAAATCGGCAAGACTTTTGATGGTGCTTGGCCTCGCTTCACTAGTAATTTCGCCGGCTGAGGCTCGCTATTACGGCGGATTTCATGGCGGTGGCTTCGGCGGTTACCATGCCGGAGGTTTCGGCGGTTACCATGCAGGCGGCTACGGTGGTTATCACGCCGGTAGCTATGGTGGTTATCACCCTTATGGTGGCGGCTTTGGTGGCACAGTAGCCAGGCCCGCCTTCGGTGGTGGCTTTGCTGGTGCCGGAGCGGCCAGACCAGTTGTTTCCAATCATCCATATTATGGTGGCGGTGGAATCAATCGGGGTAATTTCAACAACGATTCGTTCAACAGAAACGTCAACGTCAACAACATAAACGCCTACCATGGCGGCTATCACCCATATGGTGCCTACGGTGGCTACCACCCTTATGGCGGGTATCATCCATATGGTGCCTATGGTTACCATCCTTATGGTGGCTATGGCTACGGATACAATCCGGAGGCCATGATGTGGACTTACGCAGGAGTTTCTAGCTTAACTTCACTGACTACTTTTCTCGGCATGTCTATGCTCAGTGGCGGCGGAAACAAACAGCAACCGGCCTCATACAGCAATGTCACTTACAACGGCGGCAATGTGTATGTCGACGGACAGGCCGCAGGCAATTCCTCTGACTTCTACAAACAAGCACAGCAACTGGCTGCTACTGCCTACAACCAGGGTTACACTCAGGGCGCTTCGAACGGTAGTGTGACCGCCGACAACGGTACATACACCGGTGCTGGAAATGTTGAAGGTCAAAATGGCGGTCAGGGAGAACAGCAAGGCGGTGCTCCTGCGCAAGCCCCCGGCGGACCGTGGCAGACGCTGGGTACATTCTCTCTGGCTCCTAAAGGCCAGTCGGGACAATCGCAGACCGGCATGATGGTGCAGTTGGAAGTAAATAAGGACGGCATTCTCAGCGGCACTTATTTCAACCAATTGACGATGGAAACATCGCA
>Ga0105248_10008714_pt1 | contig 11142 bp, 10 predicted proteins | sample KBSS34metaG_FD_81524 | JGI IMG/M metagenome (GOLD analysis project Ga0105248, IMG submission 81524) | Switchgrass rhizosphere microbial communities from Kellogg Biological Station, Michigan, USA - KBS S3-4 metaG | ecosystem: Host-associated > Plants > Roots > Rhizosphere > Soil | place...
GGCAAAGGCTTTGGGTGTGCCCAAGGCGGCACCATCACCACCGGTTGGCACCTCGTCACCGCCACCTTCGACGGTTCCTCCGCCAAACTCTACGTGGACAGTGTCCTCGTCGGCAGCGACACCTTCACTGCTCCTTCACCAACCAATTTCCCCCTGTACATGGGCCGCTATTTCGCTTCCAACGGCTTTGGCTGGAACGGCGCCATGGACGAAGTCCGCCTCTACAATCGCGCCTTAACCGCGGCCGAAGTCTCCTCCATTTTCAGCCACTAATGGCTCCTGGCGGGGAGTACGCATAACACTCTCTTCGCCTGTTCGCTAAACTAGAAGGCTTGCCAAATGTTGACTAAATTTTTGCGGGCAACCGCTCAGTCTAACGTCGCTCGCCGTCTGGTGAAACCCGCGACGAACCTGCTTACCAGCCTCCTCGATTCGCGCAACAAATTGATCGTCAATTTTCAGGAGAAAGATCGCGTTTTCATTTTGGATGTGGTCCGGCGCATCAAGAAAGAGCGCATGCTGCTGCTCGATAATCACGAGGCCTACCAGCTGGCCAGCGCCGTCATCCGGACCGCCAAAGTTGAAGGCGATCTGATCGAGGTCGGTGTCTTCCAAGGGGCATCCGCCAAGTTGATTTCCGAGTTTAAACAGCACAAACGCCTACACCTTTGCGATACCTTCGAGGGACTGCCGGAACCCGATAAGGTCGACGTGCGCTTCGCCAAAGGGGCCTTCAACTGTCCCCTCGATAGTGTGCGCGATTACCTGAAGGCGTATGATGGCCTGCAGTTCCACCAGGGATTCTTTCCGGAGAGCGCTCCGTCCTTAAAAAATACGAAATTCTCTTTCGCCAACCTGGATGTGGATTTGTATTCCAGCACGAAAGGATGCCTTGAATTTCTCTATCCCCGCATGACGAGAGGAGGCGTGATCATATCGCACGACTACACCACCGCGGCCGGAGTGGAGCAGGCATTCGATGAATTCTTCGCGGATAAACCGGAACCGATTCTTCCGCTGTGCGGGTCGCAATGTCTGGTGGTCAAGGTGTGAACCCGGCTCAGGCCTGCCAGGCGTCCAGGAGGCGAGTCACATTGCGTCTCAAATCGAAATTTAAGCGCGCGTTCCGGCAGGCCGCTTCGCCCATCCGCTTGCGGAGTTCCACATCGTCCAACAACTCGATGATGCGTGCCGCCGCGGCCGCTTCATCCAGGCGCCCCACCAGATAGCCGGTCTCGCCCTCCACAACCATTTCCGGAATGCCCCCCACACGCGTGGCCACCACCGGCCGGCCGGCCGCCTGCGCCTCCACCACAACCAGTCCGAGCGCCTCTTCCCATTGGGACATCTGACAGTAGACATCCGCAGCGGCAAACACCTCGGGCATGGTCATGGTGGTGACCGAACCCGTGAAGTAAACCGACTTCGCCATCCCCAGCTCGCGTGCCAGCTTCTCACATTCTTCTTTCTGCGGGCCTACCCCTACAATCGCCAGCAGGGTTCCCGGGCGGGCGTCTAACACCCGGCGAAATGCCCGCAGCAGGACGTCGATGCCTTTATCAGCGACGATCCAACTGACCTGCATCACCAGCTTGCCCTCGAGCGGAATGCCGAATTTCTGACGGAAGGCAGACTCTACGGAAGGGGGCGCTTCCCCGTCAAAAGGAACGCCGCTGTGCACAGCCGTAATCCGGCTGGCCGGGTAGAATCCCTGCACCGCCAGACAATTCGCCGTGTACTGGGAGACGGTCGTCACCCCGTCGAGCGGCCAGCTCAGCAACCAGGCCACCAGCCGCTTGGCAAACGGAAATGGCTGGGGTACATAGCCGATCGGTTTAGAGCTGTGCTCCCAGTAGATAATCCGCTTGACCCGCCGCAGGAACGCCACCCAGGGCAGCAGCCGCAAAATCCCGTTGAACGCGTAGATCACCATTTGAGGCTGCGCCTCCTGCAAAAGCCGCCAGAACATCGGGACCTGACGAGGCGCCAAACCGCCGTGGTGAGGTGCGACGACGAAGCGCACTTCCGGCAAGTCTGCGAAATACCCCAACAGCATCGGAGAGGGATCGTTTTCGAGCGCAATGACCATTCGCCACCCCCGGTCTCGCAACTGCAGGCACGTCTCCTTGATGAGCAGTTCCATCCCACCGATCCGGGACGGAGAAATGCCCACCACCAGAAGACACACCGGTGCCGAAGTCTCTTTGCGCATTCCCATCATCTTCTCTATAAACGTCCGGCAGCACAAGATTAACCCGGCAGGCCGATGCTCGAGACCCACTGTGGGACGGGTTGCTGCCTTGCATGCCGGAACCGAATCCACCCTAACCAGGGATAGTCCGGCCTTTCGGTAGTTCTTTCCAGACAGGATGCTAGAATACGGAAGCCAAATACCGATCCATGGCCCATCGCGTCCTCATCATCACCTACCTTTTTCCTCCCAGCGGCGGCATCGGTCCACCCCGCTACGTCGGTTATACCCGCCACCTTCCCGCCCATGGCTGCGAAGTCTCGGTCATCGCCCCCAAGAACCCCAACACCCCCCTTTACGACCCGGCCCTGCTCAAACAAGTTCCGCCTCAAACACGCGTGCATCGGGTATTCGCACCCACGGTGCCGTACTTTCTCCGCGACCGTATCTGGAAGAAAATCGCCGGCAAGCCCGAGGTGTCCGTCGGGGCGCCCGATTCCGGTTCTGGCTTGATACACGCTGGTAAGAAACTCGCCAAAGAGGCCGTACAGCGCTTCTTCAATCCCGACGTCCAGAAATTCTGGGTGCCGTTCGTACTGCGACGCGCCCGCCAGGTGATTCGTGAGGAAAACGTCCAGACCGTCATCCTCAACATTCCTCCGTTCTCCTTATTCGCGCTTGTCCCCCCGCTGAAACGCGAATTCCCGCGCTTGAAGTGGATTACCGAAATTCGCGACGACTGGTTGGGCTACTATCTGCAGTTCTTTGATTCCGCACGTACCGACTCCAAACTGCGCCTCGCCATCCGTCTGGAAGGCGACGCCATGCGCGCCAGCGATTACGTGGTCGCCGTCACCCCCGCCCAAAGCGATGCCATGCGCGACCGCTATCCCGACCAGCCCCCCGGCAAGTTCCTGTGCGTACCCAACGGCTACGATGGCGAGCTCTACGAGAATTTCCAGCCGTCCCGGCAGGGCCGCACGAACATGGTGGTCACCTATTACGGCAGCCTCTACGCTACCCCGCCCTATGACATCACCGGGTATCTCGACGCACTCGACCGCCTCCCCGACCAGATCCGCGACCAGATTGAGACGCGCTTCATCGGCCGCGTCGCGGTGGAAGCTGCGCCACTCCTCGCCGGACGCAAATCCAGGATCACTCAGCTCGGCTTTCTCCCCCGCGGCGAAGGCGTCGCCAAACTCCAGGAGACCGACTACATGCTGCTTGCGGCCAACGACCCCACCCAGCACGCCGGCAAGCTCTTCGACTACCTGCCCACCGGTTTGCCGATCCTGGCGCTCACGCCCGAAAACGGTGAAGTGGCGCGCCTGCTCCGTGAATCAGGCGGTGGTGTCGCAGTGAATGGAAAAGATCCGCAAGCCATCCAGCAAGTGCTCAAAAGTGCCTTGGCGCGACTCAAAGGCGAGCCGAACGAATTCCCCGCGCCCATCCCCGGAGCGATCGCTGCCTTTGAACGCAAAAACCTGGTGGCGCGGCTGGTGGAATTGACAGGAATCGGACGGGATTAATCATGTCGGCTTTTACTTACGACGGCTACCGCGACCTGATTCGCGGCTACCTTCAGGCAGGCTACCGATTCGGCGCCTTCCGCGACGCCCTACCTGCTACCGCGCTCGAGGGGCAGCCCCTCGTCCTCATGCGCCATGATATCGATTTCGATTTGACCAAAGCGCGCACCATGGCCGAGGTGGAGCAGGCCGAGGGCATTCAGGCGACTTACTTCTTCCTGCTCCGCACCGATCACTACAATCTCTTTTCGAAAGGCGGCTCGACCGAGATCGAACGGATCCTGCAAATGGGTCATCACCTGGGACTTCACTTCGATTGCGCCGCCTATCGCCCCGATTCGACCGACGATGAACTGGCCGCCGCCTGCCGCAAAGAAGCCGACACACTCGCCTCCTGGTTCAACACCGAAGTCGAGATCGTCAGCTATCACCGCCCGAATCCACAGGTGCTCACCGGCAATCCGCGACTCTCCGCCCCGCGTCCTCATGCCTACATGGAGCGCTTCATGAAGGATATGAAGTATTGCTCCGATTCGCGAGGGGAGTGGCGCTACGGCGACCCTCTGTCCCAGCCCGAATTCCACGCTCGCAAACCAATGCAGATTCTGATCCATCCGCTCTGGTGGGCTGACACCTTCAGCGATGCCAGCCAGACGCTCGCCCTCTGGCGCGACGGCCATGCCGACTCCATCGAAGATTCCATGGAAGCGAATTGCGCCATCTACCGCAAGCGAACCAAAGTAGGAGAGGCTCGATGAAGCAGCACGGCCGGGAGACCCATAAACGCGTAGCCGTGGTCGGCTGCAAACACACCACACTCGAACTGATTGTCGGCCTGGAGCAACGCGGCTTCACCGTGGACCACTCGATCACCATCAGCCCCGAACAAGGTGCGCACCACAAAGTGGCCGGCTATCTCGACCTGCGCCCGTTCCTCAATGAAAAAGCCATTCCTTTCACGATGGCCAAACAGTACAGCCTGAATAGCCAGGAAGATCGCGACGCCATCCTGGCGCTCCATCTGGATGCGCTGTTGGTGATGGGCTGGCAGCGCCTGATCCCTGCCTGGCTTTTGGATCAACTGAGCATCGGCGCCTTCGGCATGCACGGCTCCTCGAAACCCTTACCCCACGGCCGCGGACGTAGCCCCATGAACTGGTCGCTGGTGCAGAACAAGGACTGCTTCTACACGCATCTGTTCCGCTATCGTCCCGGTGTAGACGATGGGGAAATCGCCGCCGTCCAGGTCTTCGACATCACGCCTTTCGATACCTGTCTGACGCTCCACTACAAGAACACACTTTCGATGATCGGCCTGCTGGAGAAGGCACTCCCGTCGCTCCTCGACGGTACCGCCAGATTGACTCCGCAGCCCACCGAAGGCGCGACCTACTATCCCAAGCGAGCCGACGAGGATGGCCTGATTTACTGGAGCGACCCAACGCTCCAGATTTACAACCTGGTCCGCGCCGTCACGAAGCCTTTTCCCGGAGCTTTCACCTACCTGGACAACGACCCCGAAAAAAAGGTACGCATCTGGCGCGCCATACCCTTCGACACTCGCCTGACCTGGCCGAATACCCTCCCTGGCCAGTTGGTAGCAGTCTTCGGCGACGGCGACTTCGTAGTGCGTGCCGGCGATTCCAGCCTGCTGGTGCAGGAGTCTGAAGGCGCGCATTTTACGCACAGCGACGTAGGCCGCCAGTTCGGCGACTTAGATACTCCCCGCAAAGTCTGGCCAGACTTGCCGGAGTAGCGCCTCGTTCACGGCCTGCGGTGGGGAATTTCCACTTCCAGGTAGGTAGCAGCCTGGTGTGGCAGTATTCACGGCAGTAACGATTCGATTCAGATGCAACCGGACGTCCGGCCACTGTTGGTTGCCGAGTACCACGATAGCGATTTTGCGGCGTGTCAGATTTTGCTGATAGTGAATGTTCTTGTCGGTACGGAGAAGTAGATCATATCCGTCTTCTTCAGCTTTCAGAATGAGGTCGCCGTTTTGAGTTCGTGCCAACCGATTTTTCGTGCGTACGAGATCTCATGTCCCACAAGACTGCGCGCAATAGGCTTCGGAACGCCATTGTCGAAAAGTATCTCATCCGAAAGTCGGCGGCTTTTCCAAGCTCTGGCTGGCAAAGTGAAGTACCGCTTTGATTTCGTCAGCCGATACATCAGATGTTTCGGTGATCTCATCGAGGGAAACATGCCGGCCTCGAGGTTTCAAAAACAGTCTGCACCGGCATCGTGTGTTCTTGAATACCCATGCCCCACTCACCTTGCCAGGGACGCTTTCCACGGCGGGGCATTCTGCCCAATCCAGCGTTGCTATTTTGGCAGACTCCTTTCCCCTTTCATCGTAGTCGTTTCCCCACAAAAGGACTCATTAGATCCTGGGTGGAGTAAAACCGCAAAAGGAAGCGAGAGTTTTGCCTGTACGCTAAAATAGCCCCTCATGCTGCCCGTCGCCATCCTGGCCGGGGGACTCGCCACGCGCCTCCGCCCCCTCACCGAGACCATCCCCAAATCACTCGTCGAGATCAATGGCGAGCCGTTCCTCCATCACCAGTTGCGTCTCCTCCGTCAGAACGGGGTCGACCGCGTCGTCCTCTGCCTCAGCCATCTCGGCGAAATGGTCCGCGACTCCGTCGGTGATGGGCGCGCCTTCGACCTCCACATCGACTACTCCTTCGATGGCCCCACCCTCCTCGGCACCGCCGGAGCCCTCAAACGCGCCCTCCCCCTGCTGGGCGAGAGCTTCTTCATCCTCTATGGAGACTCCTACCTGCCTATCGACTGGGGTGCCGTCGAGCGCGCCTTCCTGGCCAGTGGCAAAGCCGGGTTGATGACCGTTTATCGCAATGAGGACAATTGGGATACTTCTAACGTAGAGTTCCAGGACGGCCAAATCCTGGCGTACAATAAGAAGCTGCGCACGGCGCGGATGCGGCATATCGACTACGGCCTGGGGGTTCTGCAATCGTCCGCTTTGGGCCGGGTTCCGGAAGGAGAGGCATTCGACCTGGCTACTCTCTATCAGGAGCTCCTGTCCGCCGGAGAGTTGGCCGCATTCGAGGCTCCTCACCGGTTCTACGAAATTGGGTCGTTCTCGGGTATCGAAGAGTTACGCGCCTATCTTAGCCGGCAACATGGATCTCAATGAGTTTCTCAACGCAGTTTCTTAACGAAGCCAAACAAATCATCGATGGCCTCGACGTAGCCGCCATCGACAAGGTCGTCGCCATTCTGGCCGCAACCCGCAGTTCCGGAGGCCGGCTCTTCATCCTGGGCGTCGGCGGTAGTGCCGCGAACGCCTCCCATGCCGTCAACGATTTCCGTAAAATTGCCGGCATTGAAGCCTACGCTCCCACCGACAACGTCTCCGAACTCACGGCTCGCACCAACGACGAAGGTTGGGCCACTGTCTTCGAATCGTGGCTCGCGGTCAGCCGCCTCAAGCCCGAAGACACGCTGCTGGTATTCTCGGTCGGCGGCGGCAACCTCGAGAAGAACGTCAGCCCAAACCTGGTCGCCGCTCTCCAATTTGCCCAAAAAGTGGGCGCGAAGATCACCGGAATCGTTGGACGCGACGGCGGTTACACCGCCCAGGCTGCCGATGCCTGCGTCATCGTTCCGACCGTCAACCCCACCCACATCACGCCTCATTCGGAAGCCTTCCAGGCCGTCGTGTGGCACCTCATCGTCTCCCATCCCGACCTGAAACGCGCCGAGACCAAGTGGGAATCGGTAAAGCCTTGACCCCTGCTGTGCGCGCCGTCTTCCTCGATCGGGACGGCGTTCTCAATAAGGCCATCGTGCGCGATGGCAAGCCTTACCCGCCGGCCACTCTCGAAGAAATGGAGATTGTGGAGACCGCTGCCGGCGACCTGGCTCGCTTGAAGGCGCTCGGCTTCCTCCTGCTCGTCGCTACCAATCAGCCCGACGTCTCCCGCGGTACCACTACCCTCGAGACGATTCACGCGTTTCACGACACCATGCGGCAAACACTTCCGGTGGACGAGTTCCTGGTCTGCCCGCATGACGATCGCGACGCCTGCCATTGCCGTAAGCCCCTGCCCGGCCTCCTCCTCGATGCGCAGGCGCATTACGGGATCGACCTCGCCAGTTCCTTCATGGTGGGCGATCGCTGGCGCGACATCGATGCGGGGCAGGCCGCCGGTTGCCGTACCGTACTGCTGGACCTTAACTATCGCGAACGTGGACCTTCCCTTCCCCCGGATGCTAAAGTCGGTTCGCTTCAAGAAGCGGTAGATTGGATTGTGCGCAATAGCCAAAAGGATTCTCTGTGACTGCATCAGATTTGAAAGTTAAACTCTTCGCCGACGGCGCTGATAAAGCGGCCATGCTCAATCTCTATCGCAATCCGCTGATCAAGGGATTCACCACCAATCCCACGCTGATGCGAAAGGCCGGTATCTCCGATTACGCCGCGTTTGCACAGGATATCGTGGCATCCATCCCGGACCGGCCCATCTCGCTCGAAGTTTTCGCTGACGAGTTCGCCGAAATGGAACGGCAGGCACGCCTGATCGCATCCTGGGGTCCCAACGTCTACGCCAAGATTCCCGTCACCAACACCCGTCGCGAACCCGCTCTCGACCTGATCCATCGCCTCTCCCATGAAGGCGTGCAGTTAAATGTCACCGCCCTCTTAACGCTCGACCAGGTGAGGGATGTTTCCTCGGCTCTGGCTGGCGGCGCTCCCAGCTGTGTCTCCGTCTTTGCCGGCCGTGTCGCCGATACCGGCCGTGATCCCGTGCCGTTGATGGCCGCCGCGGTCGAAATGGTGTCGATCCACCCCGGCATGGAGCTTATCTGGGCAAGCCCGCGTGAGCTACTCAACATTTTCCAGGCCGACTCCATCGGATGCCACATCATCACCGCCACCCCCGACGTCCTGAACAAGCTCTCGCTGGTGGGCAAGGATCTGCACGAATATTCGCTCGACACCGTCAAGATGTTCTATTCCGACGCGCAAAAGTCCGGTTTCACCATCTAAGTTCTGTTTTCATGCCGCAGCAGCGCGACCTCTCGGCCTTGTTCCCTTCGCTCTCCGCATTTCCGCGCCTCAGCGGTGAGCTCTTCTTCTGTCTATGATCACGCTGCCGCGCAACGCCCAACTCTGGCTTCCCGGCTATCTCCGCAACCGCCTGTCCGCCAAGTCTCCATCCCGTGGATCCCGGGTATGGGTCGCCATCGCCGATCATTGGGAACCGTGCGGCGGAGGAGCCACCGACGAAGTCGCCGCTGAACGCGTTGCCCGCTGGGTCAAACACTGGCCCGAGATCGCCAACCGCCACGCCGATTTCACCGGCCGCGCCCCGCAGTACACGTTCTACTATCCTCAGGAAGAGTACCGGGGCGAGATCCTCGACGCGCTCGCGAAGATGAAACAGGCCGGCATCGCCGACGTGGATGTCCACATCCATCACGATGGCGAAGGCCAGCAGAATTTTGTCGATCGCATGAGCGGCTACATCGAAACTCTCGTCACCCGTCACGGCCTGCTTCGCCAATCGAATGGCCGCACCGTCTTCGGCTTCATCCACGGCAATTGGGCACTCGATAATTCCCGCCCCGACGGCAAGTGGTGCGGCCTGAATAACGAGATCACCCTCCTCCGCAACCTCGGCTGTTACGCCGATTTCACTATGCCCTCAGGCAGTTCTCCCACCCAGTCGCGCACCGTCAACTCTATCTATTGGGTCTGCGACGATCCGTTGAAGCCCCGCTCTTACGACTATGGGGTACCCGTGAAACCGGGCGCGCCGGGTAAGGGTGACCTGCTCATGATCACCGGCCCTTTCGGTCTCCGCTGGGCGGAACGCCTCGTTCCAAGAGTCGAGACCGGGGAAATCGCCTCACAGGATCTGCCTTCCGCCTACCGCATTGAACGATGGCTCGAACTCGCGCCACGCCTCGGTAACGATATCTTCATTAAGCTCTACACCCACGGCGCCCAGGATCGGAACTCCACCGCGCTGCTGCTAGAGGGCGGCCTGGATAAATTGTTCACGCTACTGAAGGAAACCTGCCACCGGCACAATCACCAACTCCGCTACTGCTCCACATGGGAGATGCGCCAGGCGGTGGACGCAGCCGCTCGCGGCTAAAGCTTGACCGAACGCACCCTTTTGGCATCAATCCTGACGAATAGCGACCGCGGCAAATTCGCTAAAGCTTCTTCGGAGGATAGGTGAGCGCCATGCCCTCCCGAATACTGACCCGCGGCTGCCACCCTAGATTGGTATGCGCCGCCGTACAATCGCACGGCCATAACGGCGTAATCGATTTGACCCGGTAAGGCGTCAGCGGCACGGCCCGCTTGAGCAGCTTTCCAAGCGTCTCGACACCGAAACCTGCCAGCTTTAAAAACCATGCCGGCACATACGAAGCACGCACCGGACGGCCGGCACGCACGGCATACTCGACGTACTCCCGCTGCCGGATTCCTTCCGGATCGACCAGTTGGAAAATAGAACCGTTGGGCAGTTCTTTCTCCGCCGCCAGCATCAGCGCATCCACCACGTTGTCGATATAGACCAGTGGCACATGGTGCTCGCCTGAACCCACCACCAGCCAGCGGCCGGCGATTCCGATCGTGCCCGAAGGCGGGGTTTTCTCGGCGCCCGGTCCATAAATCTGTCCCGGCCGCAGAATCACGGCATGAACCCGGCCCTCAGCCGCCGCCTGCAGCACCATCTTCTCGGCCTCCAGCTTGGTCTTGGTGTAGAGGCCGCGATTCTGCGGGAAGGGCTCGTACGGCGAAGATTCAACCACCGGCACGCCAGCCTCATGACCTGCATGGTCCAGCACGCTCATCGAACTGACGTACACCAACTGCCGGACTCCATACTTCTCACACGCATCGATCACATTGCGCGTGCCCCAGATGGTGCCGGCATTGAATTCGAAATTACCGCCGCTCATGGCCGCACCGATGTGGAACACCAGTTCGATGCCTTCCATCGCGCGATCCAGATAAGCCGGATTGCCGAGATCGCCATACATCAATTGCAGATCTTCCGGCACTGGAGTGGTGGGCGGCTTGCGCACCAGCAAACGCAGCGGTTCGCCGTGCTCTTCGCGCAGCCGGTTGACCAGCGCCTTGCCCAGGAATCCATTCGCGCCCGTCACCAGTATGCGAGGCTGCAGATGAGGATTGGCGTCGGCCAGGTAGACTTTTTTATCGTCGTCGGCGCGATGGGAGACTTCTTCCAGCAGCGCGATCACGCGACGCCCCTCTTCCGCCGGCACCGGAGGCGCCTCGCCTTTATGCAACGCTTCGTGAAACTTCACTACCGACACGTGGATACCCGGCGATGGGAGCAACCGTTTGGTTGCGAATCGCAGCGTGTTGATCGTGACCCTCGACAGCATGTGTAGCGCGCCAAAGCCGCC
>Ga0105248_10008716_pt1 | contig 11142 bp, 8 predicted proteins | sample KBSS34metaG_FD_81524 | JGI IMG/M metagenome (GOLD analysis project Ga0105248, IMG submission 81524) | Switchgrass rhizosphere microbial communities from Kellogg Biological Station, Michigan, USA - KBS S3-4 metaG | ecosystem: Host-associated > Plants > Roots > Rhizosphere > Soil | place...
CATGTAGATGTTCGCGATGAAGACGAACTCGTTCTCCGAGTAGGACTGCACCGGATCGAGGTGTTTGGGGCGCTCGTTGAAAGAGGTATACAGAATGTTCGCGCCGTGCTGGGAACCAGGATACGGGTTGTTCCATGGAGAACCGCATCCACCCATCGCGAGGGTCAGTAATAGCGCAACGGCTCTGAAGCTTGTTGTCATGGTTAGCATGGCTAGCGGAGTGTACCCGAAAGGGCGTGCCAAATTAACGACCCCCTGGCGCTGCCGCCCTGGGTTCGGCTATGGCGGTGGGCTATACTTTCGCAGTTACTGACTTCAGGAGGACGCATGGGGTTTCTAAGCGGCAAAAAGATCCTCATCACCGGAATGCTGAGCAACCGCTCGATCGCCTATGGCATAGCAAAAGCGATGCATCGCGAGGGCGCGCAACTCGCTTTCACCTATCAGGGAGAGGGCATCAAGAATCGCGTTGTCGGCCTCTCGAGCGAATTCGGGACCGACCTGATTCTTCCCTGCGATGTCACCAGCGACCAGGAAATCGATGCGCTGTTCGCGGCGCTGGGAGGGCGTTGGGACGGCCTCGACGGAATCGTGCACTCGATCGCTTTCGCTCCGAGGGAAGCTCTGTCCGGTGACTACTTGGATAGCATTAGCCGCGAATCGTTCCGGATCGCGCACGACATCAGCAGTTACAGTTTTGCCGCCCTCGCGAAGGCCGCGTTGCCGATGATGCAGGGCCGCAAGGCAGCGCTCGTCACCCTCTCCTATCTGGGCGCAGAGCGCGCGATGCCGAACTACAACGTGATGGGATTGGCGAAAGCAAGTCTGGAAGCTAACGTGCGGTACATGGCTTTCAGTCTTGGGCCAAAGGACATCCGGGTGAACGCCATTTCGGCCGGGCCCATCAAGACCCTTGCGGCAGCGGGTATCGGAGGGTTTAGCAAGATCCTCTCTTACAACGAGAGAACCGCGCCGCTGCGGCGCAACGTAACTGCCGAGGAAGTCGGCAATGTAGCTGCCTTCCTGACCAGCGAATTGTCCAGCGGCATCACTGGAGAAGTGATCTACGTAGACGCGGGCTTTAGCATGACCGCGTTCAATACCCCGGATTAGCTGTTTTTCTCGATGGCTTTCGGATTGATCTGCACGTCCGCTTTCTTCTTCTGGCTTGCGAGACTGGCCGCAACCGCTTCCATGCCGCTCACCTGGTCCACTTGCTGGGTGAAACCCTTGCGCGCCTCCGCATCCACCGTTTCGACGTTGGTAACTTTGCTAACGCGATAGATCACATAGCGCCCGTCGGGTGCTTCCAGACCCTGGTACGCAGGCAATTTGGCAGCGTCCAGGCCGAATACCGACTGCACGGCTTCGGGATGTAAACCTCCGGCCTTCTCACGCGTCACGGCCACCCCGGGCGACCATGTCAATTGCACGGCCTCCCCTTTTTTGAGTTGCGCGAGTTTAGCCTCTCCGTCCTGCTTGGCAAGGACGATCGCCTTTTCCTGCGTGAGTTGACGCACGATCTCAGCTTGAACGTCGGCAAAAGGCCGCTGTGCAGCGGGCTCGTGCTCGAGGATGTGAGCGGCGATCAGCATATTCGGGGCAATTTCGATTGCCTCGCTGTTGCGTTTATTCTTCAAGACATCTTCCGAAAACAGCGAGCGCAGGAATTTGTCGTTGTTCAGCAGTGGCGGGTCACCGCCTTGCCGAGTGACCCAGCCGCTCTTCTGTGTCTCCAACTTGAACTGATCGATCGCCGGCTTGAGGCTATCCGGTTGCTCGTAGACGATGTTGCTGAAGTTCTCCGCAGCTTCCGCGAAGCGCTTGCCAGCCTTGCCCTTCCTCACTTCCTCTTCGATCTTGGGCTTCACGGCCTCGAATTTCGGACCCTCGCCGCCCTTGATCGCATCGAGCTTGATGATGTGATAGCCGTACTGCGTTTCCACCGGACCGACGATCTCGCCCACTTTCATACCGAACACTGCATCGTCGAAAGGCTTCACCATGCGCCCGCGCGGGCCGAATCCAAGGTCGCCACCTTCTGCGCCTGAGCCTGGATCCTCCGAATTCTTCTTCGCGAGGTCGGCAAAAGCCTTGGGGGACTTCTTTACCTCCGCCAACAACGCCTCGGCCTTGGCCTTTGCCTTGGCCTTCTGCTCGGGAGTAGCGCTGGCAGGTGCGGTGATCAGGATGTGGCTCGCCCTCCTCTCCTCGGGCGTCACGAACTGCGCCTTGTGCTCTTCGTAGTACTGCTTGATCTCATCCGGTGTGACGTCTACTTGGCGCTGGATGCCTTCGAGGGAGAGGATCACGTACTCCACGCGGACTTTCTCGGGCAGCCGGAACTGGTCTTTGTGTGCGTCGTAGTAGGCCTGCGCAGCGTTGGGGTCGAGCCTCACTTGAGCGGCGAATTGCCCGGGCGCGAATATCGCCTGACTGACCTCTCTTTGCTGTTGACGCAACTTGTAGAGGCGATCGAGCACTGCGGTCGGCATGAAAGAGGTTCCGGCCATGCTTCCGCGCGCGCGAGAGAGTACGAGATCTTTGCGCAACAGAGATTCGAATCCGCCTTCGCTCATGCCCTGGTTGCGCAATGCAGCGACGTACAGGTCACGGGAGAACTTTCCGGTGCCGCCGTTTTCTCGGAAGGCAGGGATGCCCGCGATTACCGTTTGCAGATCGGCATCGCTCACAGTGACCCCTGCCTTCAGAGCGGCTGCATAAACAATACGCTCATCGACGAGTTGGTCGAGGACCGCCTGACGCAATTGCGGGCTGTCCAGCAGGGCCTGATCGACTTGGCCGCGCATGCCCTGTCGCAACGATTCCTGACGCTGCCGCAAGGCTTCGGAAAACTCCCGCCCTGTGATACGCGTGCCGGCCACCTTGGCAACTTGATCGCCAGGGTCACCGCCGCGAAAATAAAAATCGATCCCGAAAAACGCGAACGGGATGGCGAGCAGGCCCAGGATGATGCCTGTGACGATCCGGCGACTCTTTACGAAGTCGAACATGATTTATGGCACTCACAAACAGAAAAGGCGAACTCACGTTCGCCTTTCGGGAAGCTGGCGGAGTGGACGGGACTCGAACCCGCGACCCCCGGCGTGACAGGCCGGTATTCTAACCAACTGAACTACCACTCCTCGAGATTCTCACGGACGATCACCACCGACCGCGACCATCTAGTGTCTTTCAGATCTCTCGGGTGAATCTCTTGCGTTCGCCCTTCCGACCCGTACTCCCGAGCCACCGTCACCGGCCCGTTCGCTCTGACTGCTTTCTACCTGCGCGCCGCGATCCCCATTTGCGAAGATCCCGGTGGTGGGTGCTGACGGGATCGAACCGCCGACATTCGCCTTGTAAGGGCGACGCTCTACCGGCTGAGCTAAGCACCCGCAGTCGTGCAAAAGCCCGCTAGTTTACCGAATCCTTGAGGGCTTTGCCAGCACGGAACTTTGGCACCTTGGCAGCCTTGATCTTGATGCTGGCACCTGTTCTGGGGTTGCGGCCGCTACGCGCCGCACGCTTGCCAACATAGAACGTGCCGAATCCGACCAGTGTCACGCCTTGTCCTTTTTTCAGCGAGCCTTTGATGGCGGTAATGGCACCGTCCAAAGCACGCCCTGCCGCCGCCTTCGAAATATCGGCAGACTTCGCGACCGCGTCGATGAGTTCTTGTTTATTCACGTACGTCCCCTTTCGTCGTTATGGGTTGCGCCGTTCTTGCCTGTTGGCGTTGAATTTATATGTACGGTGCGGGGCCCTTCCCTGACGTTGGCCTTGACCGCGATGGTGCTGTGACGGGCGACGAGCGTGCCATCTCAAGCGCGACCGACGAACCCGGGCGACTTTTATAACAAGCGCCAAAAGCCCATGTCAAGCAGGATTACAAGGAAGCTAATCTGGGAGGATCAGTTTGGAGGGTACGCGCTTGGCATAGCTGCGCAGGATACACCCGCACGCGGCAGCGCAACACAGACAAACAAGAGCCCTGCGGCGAGAGCCGCAGGGGGAGTACTCAATGCTTGACTGCGGTAACGACCTCAGTCGGCTCGACCGGCGGCAGCGCCACCGGATCAGCCTTGGGTGGCAGAGGTTGCGGCTTGGCCTCGAGCGCCATCTCCAATACTTGATCGAACCACTTGACCGGATGGATATCGAGGCGGTTCTTGATGTTGTCGGGAATCTCTGAGAGATCCTTCACGTTCTCTTCGGGAATCAACACGACCTTGATGCCACCACGATGTGCCGCGAGGAGTTTTTCCTTCAGCCCACCAATGGGCAGCACTTCTCCACGCAGGGTGATCTCCCCTGTCATCGCCACATCGGCACGCACCGGAATGCCCGTGAGGACCGACACCATGGCCGTGCAGATGCCAATACCCGCGCTCGGACCATCCTTGGGTGTAGCACCCTCGGGCAAATGTACGTGGATGTCGTTCTTCTGGTAGAACTCCTCAGGAATGCCCAACCGCTGCGAGCGGCTGCGCACCACCGTCAATGCCGCCTGAATCGACTCCTGCATCACTTCGCCCAGCTTGCCGGTCGAGACGACCTTGCCTTTACCGGGCATGACTGCGCTTTCGATGGTAAGGAGTTCGCCGCCAACCTCAGTCCATGCCAGCCCCGTAACCTGTCCAACCTGGTTGTGCTTCTCCGCAATGCCGAAGTTGTAGCGGCGAACGCCGAGGTACGTGCCAAGGTTTTTCGAGGTGACGGAAGTCTTGCTCTCACGTTTCTTGAGCACGAGCGCCTTAACCACCTTGCGGCAGATCTTAGAAATCTCGCGCTCGAGCGCGCGAACTCCAGCTTCTCGCGTGTAGTAGCGGACGATGTCGCGAATCGCGCTCTCCGACACCGAGATTTCCTCGGCCTTCAACCCATGATTTTTCATCTGCTTGGACAGCAGGTAGCGCAACGCGATGTTGACCTTCTCGTCTTCCGTGTAACCGGAGAGCCGGATGACTTCCATGCGATCCAGCAGCGGCGCCGGAATGTTCATCGTGTTCGCAGTCGCGACGAACATGACATCCGACAAGTCGTATTCGACTTCGACGTAGTGATCCACGAAAGAATGGTTCTGCTCCGGATCGAGCACCTCTAACAACGCAGACGAAGGATCGCCGCGGAAATCCATCCCCATCTTGTCTACTTCATCGAGAAGGAACAGGGGATTGCGCACGCCAACCTTGGTCATGTTCTGCAAAATCTTGCCCGGCATGGAGCCGATGTAAGTCCGGCGATGTCCGCGGATCTCCGCTTCGTCACGCACACCGCCTAGCGACATCCGTACGAACTTGCGATTGGTGGAACGCGCAATCGACTGGCCAAGCGAGGTCTTGCCCACGCCAGGAGGACCCACCAGGCAAAGGATCGGCGCCTTGACCTTGTCCACGCGCTGCTGGACAGCCAGATACTCGACGATGCGCTCCTTCACCTTTTCCAGACCGTAGTGGTCCTGCTCGAGAATCTGCTCGGCTTTGGAAAGATCACCACTGATCTTGCTCTTCTTCTTCCAGGGAAGACCGACCAGCGTTTCGATGTAGTTGCGCACCACGGTGGCTTCGGCCGACATGGGCGACATGAGACGCAACTTCTTCAGCTCCGACTCTGCCTTGACGCGTGCTTCCTTGGGCATGTGCGCAGTCTTGATGCGCTTTTCCATCTCGTCCAGATCAGCGCCCTCCTCGAGGTCACCGAGCTCCTTCTGGATCGCTTTCACCTGCTCGTTGAGGTAGTACTCGCGCTGGCTCTTCTCCATCTGCTTCTTGACGCGCCCGCGGATGCGCTTCTCGACCTGGAGGATGTCGAGTTCCGTTTCCATCAACGCCAGCAGATGTTCAAGACGCTTCCTGACCTCGAACATCTCGAGCACTTCCTGCTTTTGCTCGAGCTTCAGCGGCAAGTGAGCGGCAATGGTGTCAGCCAGACGCCCCGGCTCATCGATGCCCGCCAACGACGTCAGGATCTCGGGCGGGATCTTCTTATTCAACTTCACGTACTGGTCGAACTGCGAGATCATCGCGCGACGCATCGCCTCGAGCTCGGTCGTGTCCTCAGGATCGACCGGCACCGGAGTGGCGTCCGCGCCGTAGTGAGTCTTAAGGTCAGCAATCGTCAGGATCTGTGCTCGCTGCGTGCCTTCTACCAGCACCTTCACGGTGCCATCGGGCAGCTTGAGCATCTGCAGGATGTTGGCGATGGTGCCGGTGGCGTACATGTCCTCCGCACCGGGCTCATCCTTCGCGGCGGATTTCTGAGCGACCAGTAAGATGCTCTTGCCCGCCTCCATCGCGGTCTCCAGCGCCTTGATCGACTTCGGCCGTCCCACGAACAGCGGAATCACCATGTGGGGGAACACCACCACGTCGCGCAGCGGAAGCAGCGGCAAGGTGATCGTTTCGCCCCCGGAGATCAAGTTAGTCATGTGGTCTCACCTGGTCTGGTTATTTAGATTTCAGAAAGATATACGTGGGGGGAGCGCGGCGTATTTTCAACCCGCGTCCGGAAGTAGCTGTAATGATACGCTTTCCCGCTCCCGCAGGAGCGAAAGTGTGCAGAGGCCCGCTCAGGCTGTGCCGGCAACCTTGGGCTGATCCGAGTAGATGAGAATGGGTTTCTGATCACCCGTGATGGTGCCTTCGTCAATGACTACCTTGCGAACGTTGCTCATCGAGGGTAAATCGAACATCGTCTCCAGCAACGCCTGCTCCAGGATCGACCGCAGCCCACGAGCACCGGTGCGTCGCGCCAGCGCTCGGCGCGAGACCGCATTTAACGCCTCCGGCCTGATTTCGAGTTCTACCCCTTCCATAGCGAACATTTTCTGGTATTGCTTTAGCAACGCGTTCTTGGGCTCGGTCAGAATCTGGATGAGTGCCGGCTCGTCCAATTCATCCAGCGTGGCGACCACCGGTAGGCGGCCGACGAACTCGGGAATGAGTCCATACTTGATCAGATCTTCCGGCTCCACTTCCTTGAGCACCAGGCCGATGTCCTTGCGGTTGTCCTTGCTGCGAACTTGTGCGCCGAAGCCGATCCCGCCCTTCTCCGAGCGCGCACGGATGATTTTGTCGAGTCCGTCGAAAGCGCCCCCACAAACGAACAGGATGTTGGTCGTATCGACCTGCACGAACTCCTGGTTTGGGTGCTTGCGGCCACCCTGTGGCGGAACGGACGCAATCGTTCCTTCGATCAACTTCAGCAGCGCCTGTTGCACACCTTCACCCGAAACATCCCGGGTAATAGAAGGGTTATCGGATTTGCGCGAGATCTTGTCGATCTCGTCGATGTAAACGATTCCGCGCTGGGCTTTATCGACGTCGTAGTCGCACTTCTGCAGCAGTTTCTGAATGATGTTTTCAACGTCTTCACCCACGTAACCGGCTTCCGTCAACGTGGTGGCATCTGCCATCACGAACGGCACGTTCAGCAGCCGGGCGAGGGTCTGGGCAAGCAACGTTTTGCCGGAGCCGGTCGGGCCGATCAGCAGGATGTTGCTCTTGGCAAGCTCGATATCGTCTTTCTTGCCGAGGTTCTTGAGACGCTTGTAGTGGTTGTACACTGCCACCGACAGGATCTTCTTGGCCTGTTCCTGTCCGATTACGTATTGATCGAGAATCGCGCGGATCTCTTTGGGTACCGGCAGATCGGAACGCGTACCTTTGCTACCCTGCTCGGTCTGGCTTTCCTCGCGGATGATATCGTTGCACAGCTCGATGCACTCATCGCAGATGAACACGGACGGTCCAGCGATGAGCTTGCGCACCTCATGCTGACTCTTGCCGCAAAAGGAACAGTACAGCAGTTTTTCCGAGCCGGGCTTTTCGGACATGATGCCTAGAGGTCTCCTCGAAGCAGGTTCACTATCACACCACTCACTATTACATCGTGATCAGGCCGCGACTTCGGCCCGGCTCACCAACAGTTTGTCCACCAATCCATACTTCACGGCTTCATCGGCGCCGAAGAAGTTGTCGCGCTCCGTGTCGTGCTCAATCGTCTTTATTTCCTGACGGGTGTGCTTGGACAAAATCTCGTTCAAGCGCTGGCGCAGGTACAGAATCTCTTTCGCGTGAATCTCGATGTCGGAAGCCTGTCCCTGGAACCCGCCCATCGGCTGATGAATCATAACCCGCGAGTTCGGCAGGGCGAAGCGCTTGCCATGGGATCCAGCCGCCAACAGCAGCGCGCCCATGCTGGCCGCCTGTCCGACGCACAGCGTGCTGACATCGGGCTTGATGAACTGCATGGTGTCGTAGATCGCCAGTCCCGCCGAAACGGAGCCACCGGGAGAATTGATGTAGATGGAAATATCCTTCTCCGGGTTTTCCGATTCCAGAAACAATAGTTGCGCCACGATCAGATTCGCGGACATCTCATTGACTGGTCCAACCAGAAAGACCACTCGCTCCTTCAGCAGACGCGAATAGATATCGTATGCGCGCTCGCCGCGTCCGCTCTGCTCGATGACCATCGGGATCAACCCGAGGCCGCTCGGGTCGTTATCCGTGCGTTCCCACATCATTTTGCGGTACCCATGAGTTCGTCGAAGGCGACTGGTTTGTCCACGATCGTCGCGCGCGAAAGCACCCAGTCCACGACATTGTTCTCCAGCACAAGGGATTCGACTTCGCGCAGTCGCTCCTGCGATTGGTAGTACCAGCGTACCACTTCCTCGGGCCGTTCGTAGGCCTCCGCGTAATCCTGCACCATCGCCCGGATCTGTTCCGGCTTGGCCGCGATACTCTCGCGCCGCACCAGTTCCGCCACGATCAATCCCAGCGTGACGCGCTTACGGGCTTCTGGCTCGAACGCTTCCCGGGGCATGGGGATGTCTTCCGGCTTCATGCCGCGCGCCGTCAAGTCGCGCCGCATGCCCTCCGTCAATCGTTCGATCTCGATCTCGATGAGCGACTTGGGTAACTCTACCGTCCCGGCCTCCAGCAAGCCCTTCATCACCTGATCCTTGACGCGAGTCTGCGTGCGACGCCGTATTTCGCGCTCAAGGTTTGCACGTACGTCTGCGCGCATCTTGGCAATGTCGCCATCGGCGATGCCCAAGGCTTTCGCAAATTCGGCATCGACCTCCGGCAGTACCGGCTCGGTGACCTGCTTAAGGCTCACGTTGAAGCGAGCGACTTTGCCCGCGACTTCCTTGCCATGATAGTCCTCCGGGAAAGTCAGTTCAAATTCCCGGGATTCACCAGTTTTCATTCCTATGACCTGCTTTTCAAAGTCAGCCAGCAGGCGCCCTTCCCCCAGCACCACCGAATGATCGGTTCCGGTGCCACCCTCGAAGTCGACGCCGTCGATGCTGCCCCGATAGTCGATGGTCACAGTGTCGCCTGTCTGCGCGGCGCGATCCGCCGGACGAAAGGACTGCCGCTGCTTACGCAAGACGTCGACCGTGCTGTCCACCTCTGGCTCGCCGATGCTGACCTGCGGCCGCTCCACGGTCACAGTCGCCAGATCCGCGAGGCCGACTTCTGGATAAACCTCGAAAGTAGCACTGAATTGGACGTTTTGCGTGGGTTCGGCCGCGGCCGCAGGCTCGAAGCGTGGATATCCGGCCACTCTTAGATTCTGCTGGCGAATCGCTTCGCCAAAGCTTTTTTGCAGAGCATCGCCCAACACTTCCTGGCGGACTTGCCCGCCATACTGGGCTTGGACCAGCTTGTAAGGTACCTTGCCCGGCCGAAAACCATGCATTTTGACCGAGCGGGCCAAGCTCTTGAGGCGATTCTCTACTTCGGAATCGATCTCCTGTGCTGGCAACGATACGTTCAGTCTCCGTTCGAGGTTGCTTACTTTTTCTATTGTGGCTTCCATCAGTCACTTTCCATTAGGTGGTCTCTTGTGCGAAAGCCTGGTGCGAAAGGAGAGACTCGAACTCTCACGCCTTACGGCGCCAGAACCTAAATCTGGTGCGTCTACCAATTCCGCCACTTTCGCAAAGGAGTCATTCTAATATAATGGCGCGTTGCACTCCACCGCCTGTCCCGCCTCGTGCTGGGGCCGGTCGCATGTAATGATCTGATCCGACTGCCAAATTCGCAACCGAGATGCACAGTGGACTCGACTCGGGCGGACACTATGAGAACTTCCCCGTTGCCTCATGGGTCCTACCCGCCCGGTTTCGCGCACCGGTGCAACTGATCTACGCCTTCGCACGCGCGGCCGACGACTTCGCCGACGAGGGAGACGTGGCCGACGAAGTCCGTCTTGCGCGTCTGCGCGAATTCACGCAGGAGCTGGATCGAATTGAAGCCGAACAGCCTTCGGCAATGCCGCTGTTTCAGCGGCTCGGCCCGATGATCCGAGAGCATCGGTTGCCCATCAGCTTGTTCCGCGATTTGCTCTCCGCGTTTTCCCAGGACGTAACGACGAAGCGCTACGGCAATTTTGCGGAACTGATGGACTATTGCCGGCGCTCGGCCAACCCGGTGGGCCGGCTGCTCTTACACTTGTACGGCGAGACCGCACCGCGCAACCTTGCGTATTCCGACGGAATCTGTACGAGCCTTCAGCTGATCAATTTTCTGCAAGACGTGCCCATCGACTGGAGGAAGGGACGCATCTATCTGCCGCTGGATGAATTGGCGCGCTACGAGGTCGATGAACGGCAGATCGGCGCCAGTAACTCCGCAGGCGGTTGGGGTGCGTTGATGCGATATCAGACCGAACGCGCAAGCAGCATGCTGCAAGCCGGCGCGCCGTTGGGGCGTGTGCTGAAAGGCCGCTTAGGCCTGGAGCTGCGCATGATCGTGGCAGGAGGACAGCGCATCCTCGACAAGCTGCGCGACGTGGACGGCGACGTGTTTCGCCATCGCCCCTTGTTGAAGAAGGGGGATTGGCTGCTCATGTTCATGCGAGCTCTCAGAGGCTCATGACTCCTGACGAGTACTGCCAGCGCAGGGCCGCCGCGAGCGGCTCGAGTTTCTACTACAGCTTTCTCTTTCTTCCACTCGAGCGGCGACGCGCGATCACCGCCCTCTACGCCTTCTGCAGAGAGGTGGACGACGTCGTGGACGAGGTGTCGGACCCCGGCGTGGCGCGAGCCAAACTCGGGTGGTGGGTCCAGGAACTCGACAACTTATATGCGAACCGGCCCGAACATCCGGTGACCAAGGCACTCGC
>Ga0105248_10008721_pt1 | contig 11137 bp, 9 predicted proteins | sample KBSS34metaG_FD_81524 | JGI IMG/M metagenome (GOLD analysis project Ga0105248, IMG submission 81524) | Switchgrass rhizosphere microbial communities from Kellogg Biological Station, Michigan, USA - KBS S3-4 metaG | ecosystem: Host-associated > Plants > Roots > Rhizosphere > Soil | place...
AGACGAAAGCTGTGACTCGTCGAGAGGGACAGGACAATTGCATCCTCGGTCGCCGCCGCCTGCAGCTCGAAATTGAACTTGACGCAAAAGCGCTTGCGCAGCGCGAGGCCCCACGCGCGATTGACGCGACTGCCGAACGGCGCGTGGATGACGAGCTGCATGCCGCCCGATTCGTCGAAGAAGCGCTCCAGCACGATCGTGTCTTGCGTCGGGAGCGCGCCAAGCACTGCGCGCGCACTCGCGAGATAGTCGACGAGTTGCTCGCCCGCATCCCGCCCGATGCCTTGCCGCTCGAGCGTTGCGATCGCCTGCTGCTTGTCGACTACGTTCTCCGCACTGCCCGGCGATGAGCTCGAGTCGAAGAGCGTTGTGCGAAGCCTCGACACCGCATGCGAAAGCTCGTCACTGCGGGCAGGCGCTTCGCCAAGCCAGAACGGAATATTCGGTGCCTGGCCCTGGGCGTCTTCGACCCGAACGCGCCCTGCCTCGATCCTGCGGATCCGATACGAGGTGTTCCCGAGCTGAAAGACGTCGCCGGCGAGGCTTTCGACCGCGAAGTCTTCGTTGACGGTGCCGACAAGCTGGCCGGCAGGCTCGAGCACCACGTCGTAGTCCGCCGTGTCGGGGATCGCTCCGCCGGAGGTGAGCGCCGTCAACCGGGCACCGCGGCGTCCGCGCAGCACCCCGTTCACCGCGTCGCGATGCAAATACGCGCCACGATGCCCTTGTCGCGTCGTGAAGCCGTCGGCGAGCGTACGCACGACGTCGAGATAGTCGCCATGGCGCAGGTGCGCGTAGGGCGACGCGCGCGTCAGTTCTGCATAGAGCGCATCCTCGCTCCACTCGCGGGCCGCAACTTCCGCGACGATCTGCTGCGCGAGCACGTCGAGCAGAGCCGTGGGAATGGTGACGCGGTCGAGCTCGCCTTGCGCAACCGATTGCAACAGTGCCGTGCATTCCACCAGTTCGTCGCGCGACAATGGAAACAATCGCGCCTTCGGCACGCCGCCCACCGTGTGACCGGCCCGTCCCGCGCGCTGCAGAAACGTCGCGATCCGCCGGGGACTGCCGATCTGGCACACGAGCTCGACGTCGCCGATGTCGATGCCGAGCTCGAGCGACGCGGTGGCGACGAGCGCCTTCAATTCGCCGTTCTTCAGTCGCTGCTCCGCGGCAAGACGCAGTTCCTTGGCCATGCTGCCGTGATGCGACATCACGTGCGCCGCACCGAGCAGCTCCGACAGGTGACGCGTGACGCGCTCGGCCAGGCGTCGAGTATTGACGAACACGAGCGTCGTCCGGTGCTGCCCGATCAGGTCGGCGAGGCGCGCGTACACCTGCAACCACACTTCGTTGGACATCACCGCCTCGAGCGGCGACGCCGGCACTTCGAGCGCGAGATCGCGTTGCTGGCGATGCCCGATGTCGATGATTCCACACGGCGTGGACGGCTGCGTGCCCACCAGGTAGCGCGCGACTTCCTCGATCGGCTTCTGGGTCGCCGAGAGGCCGACGCGCACGAGCGGGCGGCCTGCCAGCGCTTCGAGCCGGGCGAGCGACAGGGCCAGATGGCTGCCGCGCTTGTTGGAGGCGAGCGCATGGATCTCGTCCACGATCACCGTACGCGTCGTCGCGAGCATCGTGCGGCCGGATTCCGACCCGAGCAGCACATACAGCGACTCGGGCGTGGTGACGACGATGTGGGGAGGACGCTTGCGCATGCTCGCGCGCTCGTGCTGCGGCGTGTCGCCGGTCCGCACGAGCGTGCGGATATCGACGATCGGCAGCTCGCTTGCCGCAAGCTCCGCGCGGATCCCCGCGAGCGGCGCTTCGAGGTTCTTTCGCACGTCGTTCGATAGCGCCTTCAGCGGCGAGACGTACACGACCGAGGTTTCGTCGCGGAGCCGCCCGTCGAGTCCCTCGCGCACGAGCCCGTCGATCGCGGCCAGGAAGGCCGCGAGGGTCTTGCCGCTCCCTGTCGGCGCCGCGATCAGCACGCTGCGCTCGGCCGCGATCAACGGCCAGGCGCGGGCCTGCGCAGGCGTCGGTCCCGGAAATTGTTGCCGAAACCATCGTTCGACGGCCGGATGAAACATGTTGTCCATGTGACTATTTTCGCACTTGACGCCCCACCGCGCGCCGCCGGGCGGAAACGAAAGCGCTGGCTGTGGATTTACGCCATGCGTTGCAGTAATCTCGCGACTGGACTTTTGGGCGTCCATCTTCCCGTGTTGCTGGGATCACCGATCAGGCTCGCGCTGCCGCTCGTGCTGCTCGCACTGGTGGCCGTCGCGGTGACGCCGCTGCACGCGCAGGGTTTCAGCTTCTCGCAGGACGAGGAGAAGGCGAAGCGCGAACAGCAGCAGGAACGCGACGCGGTCGAAGCGCGGATCGCGAATGACCTGTCCGTGGCCTGCCGCGCCGATCTCAAGAACAAGAAAATCATGGTCATCATCGGCGAACGGCAATCGAACGGCTATATCGAGGCGCGCCAGCAGAATTACGGTCCGCATTACCAGGCGATCAATAAGCGGCTGCAGGCTTTGGGGTTGCGCACGTACACCCCCGAGGAGATCCGCGGCCAGATCGCGCAGGCGGAGATCGACGCCTACTTCCGCAACGACCCCGACGCCACACTGTCGGCCTCGCGCCGCCTCGGCGCGAGCTTCATCCTGCGCGGACTGATCTCCGCGCAGGCCACGCCGAATCTGATCATCGCGGTGAATCAGGTCGCTGTGAACATGGGGTTCACCCTGACTTCAAGCAATGGGCGCCTGATCTCCGACAAGGAAGCGAGTTCGGCTTCCTACGCGGGTTCGGATGTCCAGCAGATGGCGCTGAGGCTCGTCAATGAAAAGGCGGACGAAGTCGTTGCGGCGCTTTACGCGGACTATTGCCGGAACGCGAGTCGGGCGAAGTGATCGTCCCAGCCGCATGAACATTCGCAGGAGACACACGATGAACGCACATAATTTCCGTCGCCAGGTCGCGCTCCTTGTCGGCGCTGTTCTCGCGCTGACGATATCGACGGCGATTGCGCAGCCGCGTTTCGGCAATCCCTCGCCGACCGCGGGGAGCGAAACCTCGCAGCGCGCGAATGAGTCGGCTGACCAGGCGGTCTACAGACCGGTCGAGTATGTGAACGCGAGCAAGAAGGGACCGGCACTCATCGTCATCCCGGGGGAAATCAAGAGCAGCAATGCGACGTTCCTGCAGAAGTTCACGTCCAACAATATCGCGGACTTCGCGGAAGTCGAGCTGTCGGCGGCCAATTTCCAGGTGCTCGAGCGCTCGAACCTCGGTCCGGTCCTGAAGGAGTTCGAGCTCGCCTATAACCTTGGCGATCCGCAGCAGGCGCGGAAGTTTCTAGGCATGGGCAAGCTCAAGAGCACCAAGTACGTCGTCAAGTTCGACATCCTGAAGACCGAGCAGGTTGCCGCCGCGCAACAAGGATTCGATGGCCGCGCGCTCGGGAACATCGCGGGCGCCCTTGGCGCGTTCAGCGGATCTCTGGGCGGTGCACGGGCGGGCGCGGTCGGGCAGGTTGCGGTCGGATCAGTGCATACGGGCGAGTCGACCGGCGTGTGGATCATCGGCATGCGCTACAAGATCATCAACGCCGAGACGACCGAACAGCTGGCCCAGGGTTACACCGAGGAGAAGATGGAAGTCGGCGCGAAGTCGACGTCGGTGCTCGGCGTGTCGCAGTCGCAGCAGGGCGGCGTGTCGCTCGACACGATGGTGCAGCGCCTCGTGCAGAAATCCGTCTGGGAAATCGACAGCAAGTACAAGTAGGCGAGGACCTGTCAACGACCGCCAACGCCGGCACTCGCCGGCGTTGCGTTTTAGGCGCGGCAAGTCGGGAATGACGCGATGATCACTCAGCTCGGCAAGTACGAGATCCGGCGGGAACTGGGCCGCGGCGCGATGGGCGTCGTCTACGAGGCGTTCGATCCGATGATCAAGCGCCGCGTCGCGCTGAAAACGATCCGCCCGGACCAGCTCGCGACCGAGCGTCCGGACGACGTCGTTGCGCGCTTCCGGCGCGAAGCGCAGGCGGCGGGTCGCCTCAGTCATCCGAACATCGTGTCGATCTACGATTGCGATGAAGACAACGGCACGTGGTTCATCGCGATGGAATTCGTCGATGGCCGCGAGCTCAAGGAGGCGTTCGCCAACGACGAACGCTTTCGCCCTGCCGAGATCGAGCGGATCATGGCGCAGATCCTCGCGGCGCTCGAGTACTCGCATCGTCACGGCGTCGTGCACCGCGACATCAAGCCGGCGAACATCTTCCTGCTCGCCGACGGCACGGTGAAGGTGGCCGATTTCGGCATCGCGCACATCGAGTCGTCCAACCTCACGCAAGTGGGCACGGTGGTCGGAACGCCGAACTACATGTCTCCCGAGCAGATCATGGGGTTGCCGGTCGATGGACGCTCGGACATCTTCTCGACGGGCGTCATCCTGTATCAATTCCTGACCGGCGAGCGTCCGTTCGCCGGATCGTCGACGACGACGATGCAGAAAGTGCTGAAGGAGGAACCGCTGCCGCCGTCGACGCTCAACGTGCAGCTTCCTCCCGCCATCGACGCCGTCGTCCGCAAGGCGCTTGCCAAGCGTGCCGACGAACGCTTCCAGACCGGGCAGGCGTTCGCGGATGCGTTGCGTGCGGCGATGCCCGCCGCGTTGTCTCCCTACTCGACAGCGAGCGCCGACCCCGACGCCACGCTGCCAAGCGGTGCCTCGATCGAGTCGCCGTCATCCTCGCCCACCGCAGTCGCGCCGACCGCGCCGCCGCCGCTTCCCGCTTCGCAACCATCGCAATCGTCGGCAATCGCCATCGTCGCTGGGATTGGGCTCATCGGCATCGCAGCGCTCGCCGCGACATGGTGGTTGTGGCCGCGCGGCAACGCGCCGACCATCGCTGCCTCCGTTGCGCCCGATCGCACCGCGTCGTCCGCTTCGCAGGCCGGCGCGGGCGTGACGGCCGCCCCGGTCGCAGCCGGCGCACCTTCAGGCAGCGCCGCAACGGGCGCGCTGTCGAATACGTCAGCGTCGTCGATGGCTGCCGCGACTCCTTCCGTGTCTTCGGTCGTCGAGGGCGCGACGGCGTCCCCGGCTGTGGCACCCGGGACGATGCTGATCTCCGCCGTCGGATTCGCCGACCCGACCGACCCGCGCTATGCGAACGACAAGGCGCTGCTCCAGGCCGACGTGCGCTCGGACTCGAAGCAGCAGCTCGTCGAGAAGGCGCTCGTGCTGCTGCTCGATCGCAAGTCGCTCGCGTCGAACTACGACGTGCTGCGCTCGCGTCTCATGGCACGGCCCGCGGACTTTATCGGGACGATCGTGCGCGAGGAGCAGCCGCAGCTCGGCAAGGACGGATTGATGTCGGCGACGACGCAGGCCGTCGTCAATGTCAAGGCCGTGCAGCAGTCACTGAACCAGTTGTCTCGCGACGAGCGGATCGACCTGATTCGCGCAAATGGCGACCCGCGTGTGGCAGTACGCATCGCCGTGCGCGACGCCGATCAGCCGGACGCACCCCCGCTACCCTCCTCCATCGCGGAAAACGTGTTGAAGGAGCGGATCAAGTCGTTCGGATTTCGGACGTGGTCCGACGATGCAGCGGCCGGAGACAACCGCGGCGCGGACTTCATCGTCACCGGCGAAGCGAGCGTCAAGCGGCTGTCGACACGCCTTGCCGCCTCGGGCCTGGTGATTACCAAGTACGCACTGTCATCGTGGACGGTGAAGTGCGCGAATCGGATGACCGGCGAGGAGATCTACTTCAACACGACGCTGCCCCAGGGCCTCGCCAGTTTCGCAAGCGAGGAAGAAGCGCTGCGCGTCATCGGCGGCAGAGTCGCCGATCAGTTCAGCCGCGACCTCTTCCTGCAGCACGTGAACGTCAGCGGTCGGAAGATCGCGCTCGTCGTGACCGGCATGCCGGACGCGACGTGGGAAGATCTCGTCGCACGCGAACTCCTCGGCCTGCCCGCGGTGATCAGCGCGCACGTCGGACCGCCGGAGCGACCGCGTGTCTACGAGCTGCTGGTTTCCGCGTCGGATGCCGCGAGCGATGCGGTAGCCGCGGACGTCCTCGCGCCGCTCAACGCCAAGCTGTCGCAATCCTGCTTCACGCTCGGCGCCGTGGAAGGCGCGCGGGTCGCGGTGACCTTCGAGGTGCAGTGCGCGGATCCGACGCTTCGCGCGCGCCTCGAGACGAATCCCCCCGCGGGTCTCTACGGCGCGCCGCCCGCGCGGCAGAAGGCGATCATCAAGAATCCCGATACGCTGCGCAAGCTCGTTTGACAGGGCTCGCATCCCCACCGGGGACGCGCGACCGCAGTCCAATACGTACGCGGCATCTACGGGTAACAGGGATACCCTGTCACGGCTCGATCCGGAAGCCGACTTTCAGCGTGACCTGAAAGTGCGCGACGCGGCCGTCCTGCACGTGCCCCCGCGTTTCGATCACCTGGAACCAGTCGATGTGCTTGATCGTGGCAGACGCCTTCTGGATCGCGTTCCGGATCGCCTCGTCCGTGCTGTTCGTGGACGAGCCGACGAGTTCCACCAGCTTGTACGTGTGTGCCGTCATGCCATCTCCTTGATAGAACACGTCGCGCGTCGGAGGTGCGTTCACACGGAGCGCGGCACCCGTGCGGAACCGATCGCATGCGCCATACGCCGTGAGATCAGCGCGTGCCATTCGCGAGCGCCACGGCCGGCAGGCTCACGACCAGCGTCTGCTCCTTCCACACGAGGCGCGCCACATCGATGGTCGTTGCAACGTCCTGCCACGACCATTGCGGTACATCGACATCGAATGAATCGCGACGCAGGACGGCAACCGGAACGTCGACGTACACGTCGCGCCACGTGGTCCGGCATTCGTTCGGCAGCATCAGATCGGAATACTTGCAGGTGAACTCGGCGACGCGGGCGATCTTGCGTCGCTCGCTCGTCCATTCGGGCAGTGCAAAGTCGATCCGTTGGGTGTGCAACGCAGGCGCATACACACGCGTGCTCACGGTGCGCGGCTCGATGACCCACTCCGGCACGAGAAATGACCAGCGATACTCGACGATCGTCGTCTGCATGAGCGGCAGCCGGTCGGGCAGCGCCTCGTCCGTGGCCTGCTGCGCAAACGCATACGATGAGGCGGCGAGCATCAAAGCAGCGAACATCGGCGCCATATTCATCGGCCCTCGCGAATTGCTGGATGAAACCGGCGTCATTGCGCTACGGTGCCTGGCCTGGCCGGCGATCGCGCGTCTCGTTCAACCGGCGCGGTATGGACCGCCGCAGTCTGCCCGGTGTTATTACTCACCACCGCGGTGACCCGCCACACCGTATTGCCCACGTCATCCGCCACAAGCAGCGCGCCGTGCCTGTCGATTGCAAGACCGACCGGTCGCCCGCGCGCGTCGCCGTTCGACGTGACGAACCCGGAAAGCACCGGCAACGGAGCGCCCGAAGGCTTGCCATTGGCGAAGGGGACGAAAATCACATCATAGCCGCTGCGGGGCCGGCGGTTCCACGAGCCGTGCCGTCCGACGAACATGCCTTGCCGATAGTCCGGGGGAAGCGCGGCGCCGTCCGCAGCAGTGAGACCAAGCGACGCCGTATGCGCGCCAAGCGCGTAGTCCGGAACGAGCGCCTTCGCCACGAGGTCGGGACGCTGCGGCTCGACGCGAGGGTCCATGTGGCTTCCGTAGTAGCTGTACGGCCAGCCGTAGAAACCGCCGTCGCGGACCGATGTGAGGTAATCCGGAACGAGGTCGTCGCCGAGTTCGTCGCGCTCGTTCACCGAAGTCCACAGTGCGCCGGTCTGCGACTCCCAGGCCATCCCGTTCGGGTTGCGCAGGCCGCTTGCGAAGATCCGATGTTGCCCAGTCTTGACGTCGACTTCCCAGATCGCCGCGCGGCCCGCTTCCTTCTCGATGCCGTTCTCGCCGGCGTTGCTGTTCGAGCCAACCGTGACGTACAGCTTGCTTCCATCTGGGCTCGCGATGACGTTCTTCGTCCAGTGATGGTTGATGGGCCCGCCGGGCAGGTCGACGATCTTCGTCGGCGAAGCGGTAATGTGTGTTTCACCCTTGCTGTACGGAAATCGCAGCAGCGCGTCGGTCGCCGCGACGAAGAAACTGTCGCCGACGAGAACCATGCCGAACGGCGAGTTCAGTCCATCGACAAACGTCGTGCGCGTGTCCGCTGTTCCGTCGCCATTCGTGTCGCGCAGAAGCGTGATGCGATTGGCGCTCGGCCGCCCCGAGCCCGCCTTCTTCATGAACTGTTTCATGAGAAAGCCGCGAAGGCCGGTGCCGTCCTCGGGCTTGGGCGGTGCGTCGGTTTCGGCAACCAGCACGTCGCCGTTCGGAAGCACGTACAGCCAGCGCGGATGCTGCAAGCCGTCCGCGAATTTCGCCACCGCGAGTCCCGGAGCGGCAACGGGACGTTCATTGGGTTGCCATGCGGTCGCATCGGCGACGTTCACGGTTGGAATCAGGGAACGCTGCGGCGGCGGCAGTGCGGGGTCGGGGCCCACAGTCGCCTGCAGCGGGAGCTTCGCGACGCCAGTGCAAGCCGAGAGCGCTGCGATTGCCAGAACCAGGTGCCAGCGTCGAATGTTCATCATCGCCGTTCTCGGGCTTGGCGAGCCCCACGGACGCGGCAGCGGCGCCCAATCAAGCTCGATCAGGGATCGACATGCCTGTTTCGCAATGGTTTCGCCGCTACTGGTCCATGACTCCGCGCTGCTCGAGGTCGACGCGCAATTCGTAGAGGTCCTCGTCGAGCGCATCCCGGACCGAGACGACCCCGATGGGGCGCTCGAATTCGACGACAGGCAGATGCCTGAAGTTGCCCTCGTGCATCATGCGCAGCGCGCGCACGAAGGGCTCGTCGGGATGAATCGTTTGCGGCTGCGCCGTCATCACTTCGGCAAGCCGCGTCGCGTGCGGATCGCGCCCCTCGGCAAGCAGCCGAAAGAGCGCGTCGCGCTCGGTGAAGATGCCGATGAGCCGCGTGTGATCGACGACGAGCAGCGCGCCCACGTTGTGCTGCTTCATCAACCGCGCCGCTTCCACAACCGTGGTGATCGACGGCGCGACGATCGGCGCCCGTTTCTGGACAATGGAACGCAGTGAGCGGATCGGCATGGTGTCCCCTTGCAGCGAGCACCGGACGGCGGCGCTCGCAAGAGGATACTCGGCCCGCGACGCCGCGCAAGCGGCAAGATGCCGCAGGAATGAGTGCGCGCGATGCAACGCAATCGCGCGGCGAACGCGCCTGATTGCGGAGCGGCGGGGAAGCTAGGGAGTGCGCCGCTTGCGCAGCGCGCGGTCGGCGTTCGCCGACAGCCCCGCTGCGTCCTCGATCAATCCTTTCGGTCGCGCGGGATCCGTGTCCGTGTAGTGGCCGATGCTCGGACGTGCGCCGCCGCTTCGCGCTTCACGCCACCCGCTCGGCGCGTTCGGAAGCGAGTACGTTCTTATCGAGGAACCCGTGAAGATCGTCGTGGCCGCTTTCGATTCGTCGTCATCCTTCGTTTGCACGGCGATGACAAAACGGCCGCCTTGCATCGAGCGCGAATCCGCGTCGACGTCGGTGTCGTCCATCAGCGCGCCGCTGAACATCCGGGAGATGAAACCGGATAGGCCGCGGTCCTCGGGGTGCCGTGCGTTGCTGTCTCGTTCCTCCGGATGCCGGTGCGCGTGCTCCGATGCCTCATCTGTGCGTTGCGCGATCCGGATGCGCTCGTCAGGAATCCCGCCCTCGACCAGGCGTGCGCGTGCCGCCTCTGCATCCGCGAGCGATTCGTACAGGCCGACAATGACCGTGCCTGCCATGCGCGGTTGGAACGTGCGCGACGTCGTGAGTTCGCCGGTGCTTCTGCCATCGAAGACGTCTGTCTCTCCGACACGTCGGGAAATATTGCGTCGGCGCGTCGCCACATTTGCCAAAGCGCGAGTGAGCGCAAGGTCTCGATTCCACTCATCTCACTCTACCGCGCAACACCCCAGCCAAGTGGCACGCGCGGTGCTAATTGCTGTGGGCGATATGCGCGGATTCGCGTTCGAATCGAGCGTCGCTACCTTGAGACAGAGGAGTGGATATGAATTCTTTCAAACTGACAGCATTGGCAGGAGCATTGGCGTTGGCGCTTGCGGCAAGTGCAGGCGCGCAAACCGGAGGCGGCGGTAGTGCGGGCGCGGGCGGCGGAGCGGGTGCGTCGGCCGGCGGCGGCACGGGCTCGTCGTCGGGCGCTGGAGCGGGAACGTCCGGCGGCACGGGCGGCGCGTCCGCAGGCACGGGCGCGGGAACGTCCGGCGGAACGTCGGCAGGAACGAGCGGCACGACGGGCTCGTCGGGGTCGAGCAACAGCGGTGCGACGGGCGCAGGCACCTCCGGGACGACCGGGAGCAGCGGATCATCGGCGTCCGGCGCAAGCTCCTCGGGCACGTCCGCCGGCGCTGGCCAGGGACCGGGGTCGAACGCGAACGTACCCACCGAATGCCGTAACATGACCGGCCGCACGCTGTCCGACTGCCTGAAGGATCATCCGAATCCTGCGGGCCGCACGCGCGGCGACAGCGGCATGAGCGGGTCGACCAGCTCGAGCGGCATGAGCGGATCGAGCGGCATGAGCAGCTCCCACAGCAACGGCGGCGGAAATTCGGCCACCGGCGACATGGGCACGAAGAAGTGATCGTCGGGTTACAACCTACCTGAAAAACCGATTGCGTCCGACACCAAGCGCCGGCGGATCCGCGCATCCTTTGGCGGGCCGCGACGGCCACATACGGAGAGCACCATGGCAGATACCACCGCTAGGATGGAAAACGCGGGTAAGTCCCGCGTGCAGGACGCAGGCGAGCGCGCCCAGGATTACCTGGACCGCGCGTCGCAATCGGCTTCTTCCGGCGTTGACCGCGTGACGGAAACGGCACGCAGAGGCGTCGAGACGGCCGCGGACACCGCGCGCGCCGGACTCGACTGGGCGTCCGATCAGGCATCGATGCTTCGCGATCGCAATTCGGCATTGATGAATGCGATGACCGACACCGTCACGTCGCGGCCTCTCGTCGCGATCGGCGTTGCGGCCGCAATCGGCTATCTTCTAGGC
>Ga0105248_10008723_pt1 | contig 11136 bp, 13 predicted proteins | sample KBSS34metaG_FD_81524 | JGI IMG/M metagenome (GOLD analysis project Ga0105248, IMG submission 81524) | Switchgrass rhizosphere microbial communities from Kellogg Biological Station, Michigan, USA - KBS S3-4 metaG | ecosystem: Host-associated > Plants > Roots > Rhizosphere > Soil | place...
AACCAGGAGGGCGAGCGCGTCGAGCGCTTCGCGGCGAGCCAGCTTCCGGGTCTGCGCAAGCACCTCGAATGGGCACGGCAACTCGCAGCCGAGCTCGATCGCACGTCGATGGCATAGCGAGTGCCATGGCAATCGCGTAGCGAGCTTGATGGACTTGCCCGTCGCACCCGGCGCTGCCGGCGCAACGCGCACAGAGCGCTCCGCTGGACCCGCAGCCCAGGCATCTGCGAATCCGCGCGCGGCACACGAGCGCGCGTTGCTCGTGCGCATCGTCGAGCAGACGCTCGACGCCATGGAGCCGATGGTCGTTCGTATCCTCCGCGATGAAGCCGTCAGCGCCGAGCACGCGCTGCACATCGTCGTGATGGACCCCACGCGTGATCGGCAAGCGGCGTTCGGGGATGCCATCCTGCTCGAACGAAGCTTCGGCGATCCCGCGCAATGGAAGGCAGACTATGCGTGGTACGCGCGCGAGAAGACGCGCGTGAGCTGGCGCGAGCGGCGCTCGCTCCGCACGCTGCTCGCGCAGTGCCCTGATCGACTGAACGCCGGCGACATTCGTGTGGAGGGAGCGGTCCGCGATGGCGTGTGGATCATCGGCGCAAGCGGCGCGCAGCCCTGGTACGACCATGCGATCGCCTCGGTTGCCGTGCATTTGCTGGAGGCGGCGCTTGCACAGACGAGCGCAGCGGCCGCCGCGGAGAGCCGCGCATCGTGAAGCGCAGGCGCCAGAGACCCGCCGGGAAGCCGCCCACCGATCTCGGCGTCGAACGGGACGTGGCAACCGGCACGACCGCACGCACGTCGCGCTCGCCTCCTCGACGGTATTCGAACCTGAAAATGCCGCACGAACGCGACGAAAGCACCGATCGTCCCGGCGAGCCGAACGACGTGAGCGAGCAGGCGCTCAACGACATCGAGTCCGGCAAGCAGGAGACGGACTGCTACGGTGCGACCGGCGGCCGGTTCGACGAGAAGCAGGGCGGAAGCTGAACGGCTGTCGGGTTGCGCCGATCATCCAACGACACCCGTCCGTTGTTTCTCGCGGAAGCGGTCGGCGTCCCGACCGTCGGCATCTACTGGCTCACGAACCTCGGCAACTCGGGGCCGCTCACCTGCTCGTGGCACCGCTACGCGCTATCGTTCCGCACGACGTGCCTGACCTGCGGGCGCGGGAACATCGACGAGCGCTGCGAGCACCACGACTCGTTCGTCGCGGATGTCGCACTCGACGACGTCCTGATCCCTGCGATCGATCTGCTTCGCGAGACGTCTGTCGCACCGCCCACGCTCAATCATCCGCTGTACGCTTACCGACAACTAAGTCATCCGCTGTACGCTTAATGATAACGCCGAGCGAACCGACGCCTGGTCCCGGCCGGGCGTCCATGTGCCCTCGAGGAGCTGCTGCACCGCGCGCAGAACGCCGTTCACGTCGGTGCGGCCCGGGTCGCGGACTATGCGGTGCAGCGTGCCGTCGAGCGGCGCCCAGCGGTCGGGATCGGTGGCGGAGAAGATGACCACGCTCGGTAATCGAAGCGCGGCTGCGATGTGGGAGCGCCGGTGTCGTTCGTGACGATCAGGCGCGCATGATTCAGGAGTGCCGCGATCGCCCCGACGGAAACGGGGGCGGCGCAGTTGATGCTCGGATTGCGCATGGCTCGCGCGATCGCAGTGGTAAGGGTCCGCTCCGCGCCTGATCCCGTCAGAACGACGCGGTAACCGATGTCGTGCAGCGCTTCGCCGATTCGCGCGAAATGCCTTGCCGGCCACCGCTTGGCGATATCGCGTGCGCCGGGATGCAGGCAGACGTAGCGTCCCGGTTCGAGCGCGTCCATCCCCGTCAGCGCGTGCAGTTCGCGGTAATCGTCGTCGTAGAGCGGGAACTCGAGTTCTTCTCCCTGGGCAGGAAATGCCGAGCACTTCGAGAAGACGCAGCAGGCGGCGAATCTCGTGGCCTTGATCCGGGTATGGGAAGAAGTCGCCGGCGGCGGGCGCCGGTTCCCCCTGCGGATGAAAGCCGGCCGTACGCTTTGCGCCGAAAGCGGCAACGATCGCATTCGTTTGCGCACCACTGCCGTGCACCTGCACGGCGAGATCGTAGTGCCGGGCGCGCACGTCGGCAAAAAAGCCCGGTAAAGCCGCAACGTCTTCCGGCTGTTCCGGCAATTGCGGGACACCCGGGAAGGCGACGAAGTCGTCGAGATAATGCATGAAGCGTGTGACGAGCGCGTGCGCCCAGGGCAGTCCGGCGAGCGTGATCCGACTCTCGGGGAATGCCACGCGCACGGCGCGAAACGCCGGAATCGCGCAGAGCATGTCTCCGAGTTGAAGCGCGCGGAAAAGAACGATCGAATGCATAGGCCGGCGCCCTCTGCGCGACGCAGGCTCGGTAGAGTTTGACCGTTGAACCCGGACGTGGATGCGCCCACCGCGCCAATGAGCGAGCGGGCTGCCGACGCGGACGTCGAGTCGCAAGACTTACGCCACGCCTTTGCGCGACCCCTTCGACACCCCCGCTGCGCATCCGCATGCGCGACTGCTCGCCGATCTCGGCGAATTGCCCGATCAGTCGAAGTCAGCACGTTGCCGACAATCGATTCGGCGCTTCCGACCTTGCCCTCGACTGCGGGTGGCGGCTTCAATGATGCATTGACGACCCAAGCAAGGAGTGAGCTGTGAGAAGCAGTGCAAGCAACGCACCCACTGATCACGCGCCGCGGGAGAATCCTGCCAAGGATCCCGACGAGTGGACTACCGGCGATGAACCGATGACGGGCGCGCAACGCTCGTATTTGCGCACGTTGTGCCAGGAAGCGAACGAGGAGTTCGACGAGAGCCTGACCAAGGCGGAAGTGTCGAAGCGCATCGACGAGTTGCAGGAAAGGACCGGACGCGGAAAGCCGAAGCGCGACGGATGACGCCGCCTTCGGCGCAGCACGGATGACGCCGCCGTCAGCGCACCACGGATGACGCCGCCTTCGGCGCGGCACAGATGACGCCACCTTCGGCGCGCGACGGATGACGCCACCTCCGGCGCGACGGATGACGGCGCCTTCGGTAGACAGTCGGAACGGGCCTTAGCTACACGCCCGGCCGGGTGTCCGTCCGCATGCGCGTCGATTCGCGCGAGCCTCGAACGCTTCCCGTATCAGCGGCTCCTCGCCTGTTCGAGCGCGAGCTGCTCGAGAAGCATTCGATGCGTGCCTTTCAGCTGATCGAGAAGCTTCGCGGCCTTGGTGGTATCGGCTCCTTCGGCGCGCAAGCTCGCGATGCGCAGCTTTAACTCCGCGATCAACTTTGCGCTCTCCGCAGCACGCTGGCGTGCCCGCTCCAGTCTGGGCGACTGCCTCATGCCGATGAGACTATCGAACCCGGAGGTGGGTTTCGAGTTTCTGCGCGCGCACTCACTCCGAACCCGCGATTCGAACAGGAACGGACGCCGGGTCGTTTCGCTGCGTCGGGGGTGCCATCACTTGCGCTTGCCAGTCTTCGCATCTCCCGTCGGTGTCGGGGTCGGTTGCAAGTTCGCCGACAACGAGGCGTTGAGCGCGGTTGCAAGCGCCGCGTCTCCGCTGACGAGGTCGGTCCAGGTCAACTGGAATCCCTTTCGCTTTCCCTTCGCCACGAGCGTCATCCCTTCCGCCGTCAACGTAAGCGTGTACGGCGCGCCTGCAATCTCGACCTCGCGCTTCAACGGACCGTCGAGCTTGGTCGTCATCGTGCTTGTTGGAGGAAAGTGACTGGTTGCGCTATGAAGAGGACGACGATGGCGGCACGGCAATAGCCCGCTGTTTGGCCGGCGCGCGCGCTTTCGGGCGGCGCTCGCTAGGGCGGCACGCCTCGGCGTTCCGGGCCGATGTAACGTTCTCGTGCATCGCTGGCGGCAATGCGATCGTCACGCCGATCTACGCAGATGTACTGCGCGACAATCCAAGCCCGCTGTGCGATGTCCCATGCGGTGAAGTGCTCTCCACTTCGCTTGAGCGAGGCGTGGGCGAGCGCGCGTGCGAGCCGTTTGCGCTCGTCCTCGGATTTGACGCGAAGCAGGGATCCCATGTTCTTGGGGACAATGTGGGGCGGTACGCCAGTCTGGACCTCGATGGGCGCGGGTACTATCGGCGCATCCGAAACCTGGGCTAGGTCTTCGGACTACAACGTCCCGGCGTGGGTGCAGGATTCAGTCGCCGGACCGAGCCGCTCCCGGCAAGGCCCATTCGATGGAACGGCGAGGCTCGCCCGTCGTGCCTCGGGTGTCGCCGCTCCCGGTCCTCATTCCTCGGTCGCCGCTGCGCGTTCCCGTGGCGTCGTTCGGTGTCGCCGCTCGCCTTGTCGCCGTTGCATGTCGCGGTTGCCGTCTCCCTCACACGTTGCGCTGTCGCCGGCGCCCGACATTCCGCACAAGCCGCAGCGCCCGATACGAAGCGTTACACGTGGCCGCGCGTTCAATCCTCATTTTCATGAACTCGCATGGTTGCGGTCCGTCACAGGCAATGCATGAGAAAGCACGGGCACGAAGTCATGATGCTTCCCGCGATGATCGCAGACAACCCGAGACTCGAAGACGAAGAGATCGAACGCGAGTTGCGAGCGAGCTTCGCACCGCATCGATGCGTTGTCCGTTTCCAGCGCGACGCATTCGTGAACGGGCGCAAGATCGCATTGCTCATCCAGGTTCACATCGGGAGCAAGGCGGAAGAGAAGGAGTTTCAGGTGGAAGGGGTGCCCATCGACTTGCTGCGCGATAGCAGAGCCTTGTCGGAATACGTCGACGACATACGCCGACAGTTGCAGCAACGTCGGGTCTCGTTTCCCTCGCTCAGCAGCACGTCCAAACGACGATAGTTGAATGACGAACGACACGAAAGCCAAGCTGCGTCGTACGACCACCGAGCCGCGGCTGCAGCTCGTTCCGCACGACCATGCGCAAATCAACCTCGCGGATGGCGCCGAGATCGCGTATTGGTGCGCCCACTTTCAATGCACGGGCTCCGCACTGAAGGCAGCGGTCGCGGCGGTGGGACCGTCGTCAAGACTCGTCGCCTCGCATCTGCGCACGGTGAATTCACGTACTTTCTGACGTCCGGCAGTAGACCACTTCAGCGTTTCCCCTGTCCGCGTACGTCAAGGCAACGTCCGCTTAAGCTTCGTTGCAATAGGCTTCCGCACGATCCGGCCGGCGTAACCCGTCGCGCCGCGCATCGCACGCGGCGAAGTACGATGCGTCCCTGGCGCACGCGACGCCCCGGTGACCCGGGATTCGCCGTGCATTCGCGATCGAGGTCGCCCGCTGCATGGACGAACGTGACATTGTGCTGGTCACCGGTGCGACGGGATTCGTGGGCTCCGCCATTGCACGCGCGCTTCTTGCGCATGGCCATCCGGTTCGCGTCCTCGTGCGTCCATCGAGCAACCGGGCGAATCTCATGGGTCTCGATCTCGCGATCGTGGAGGGCGATATTCGCGACGCGCGAGTGCTCGTCTCTGCGATGCGGAACGTTCGCTACGTCGTGCACGCTGCGGCGGACTACCGGCTCTGGACGCGCTACCCCCACACGCTCATCGAGAACAACGTCGTCGGCACGCGAACCGTCATGCAAAGAGCGCTTGCGGCCGGCGTAGAGCGCATCGTTTACACGAGCAGCGTTGCAACGCTCGCCCTGCGGCCACACGGCGAGCCTGCCGACGAGACAAGGCGAGTTGCGGCGCAAGACGCCGTCGGCGCATACAAGCGCAGCAAGGTGCTGGCCGAGCGCGAAGTCGAAACGATGATCGCGCACGACCGACTGCCGGCGATCATCGTGCATCCATCGACGCCCATCGGGCCCCGAGACATCCGGCCGACCCCCACCGGTCGCATCATCGTCGAAGCGGCATCGGGCCGCATGCCCGCCTTCGTCGACACCGGCCTCAACCTCGTTCACGTCGACGACGTCGCGCAGGGGCACGTCGCAGCACTGCAACGTGGCGAGATCGGAGCACGTTACATCCTCGGTGGCGAGAACGTGTCACTCGCCGACATGCTGCGCGAGATTGCGCGCGCAACCGGCAGGCGACCGCCGACGATCAAGCTACCGCGCCGATTGCTCTATCCCGCCGCGCTCGTCACCGAAGCGATGGCGACCCTGACCGGGCGGGAGCCTTTCCTGACGCGGGACGGATTGCGCATGGCCCGCGATCCGATGTACTTCACGAGCGCCAGGGCCGAGCGCGAGCTGGGTTATCGTTCGCGCGGGTACGCGGAAGGTGTACGCGACGCCATCGACTGGTTCGCGCACATGGGATACCTTCGATGATGGCGGTTGTTCTCGGCGTCCTTGCCTGCCTCGTCTGGGCTTACCTGCTTCTATTGCGCGGCGGCTTCTGGCGTGCAGCACCGCGAGACGACGGACAGGCGATTGCGGCCAACGGCGACTGGCCCCGGGTCGCGGCGATCGTTCCCGCGCGCGATGAGGCCGCCCACGTCGGCGAGTCGGTCGCGTCCCTGCTCGAGCAGCGCTACAACGGCGAGTTCTCGGTGATCGTCGTCGACGATGGAAGCTCGGATGGAACGGCGGAATACGCACGTGCGGCCGGGATTCGCAATGCTGCCCGTCGACTCACGGTAATCGCTGCCACCCCGACGCCGCAAGGCTGGACCGGGAAGCTGTGGGCGCTGCACTGCGGGATCGACCATGCGCAATCGAGTGCCATGGTTCCCGAATACCTGCTGCTCACCGATGCGGACATCGTTCACGACATCGACAGCCTGAACCGCCTCGTCGGACGCGCGCGTTCCCACGGCCTGTCGTTGACGTCGCTGATGGCGAAACTTCGCTGCGAAAGCGGCGTCGAGCGCTTCTTCGTTCCGGCGTTCATCTTCTTCTTCCAGATGCTCTATCCATTTTCGTGGGTGAACCGACTCGACCGGCGAACCGCGGCCGCCGCGGGCGGCTGCATGCTTGTGCATCGCATCGCGCTTCTGCGCGCAGGCGGCGTCGCGGCAGTGCGGGGCGCGTTGATCGACGATTGCGCGCTCGCTCGACTGCTGAAGGAGCAGGCACCCATTTCGCTTGCATTGACGGAACGGGTCAGGAGCGAGCGACGTTATCATTCGGTCACGGACATCCGCCGGATGATCGGGCGCAGCGCGTACGCGCAGCTGCGCTTCTCGCCGCTGCTGCTCCTGCTGACTACAACAGGGATGCTCGTGACGTACATTGCGCCGCCAGCGCTCGCGATCTTCAGCCACGGCATTTCTCGGGTGCTGGGTGCCGCCGCCTGGATCCTGATGGCGTTTGCGTTCCAACCGACACTACGGTTCCATCGCGTCGCGCCGCTGTGGGGCCTCGCTTTGCCGGCGATCGCCTTCGCCTACCTGCTCTTCACGCTCGAATCGGCGTACCAGTCTGTCCGCGGACGCGCCGGCCTGTGGAAGGGCCGCGTCTACGCCCCGCAGAACTTGCGCCGGTGACGTCGATGGCTCGTGCCGCTTCCTTTGTGGTCCGCGCACACCCGACGTACCCCTTTCGCGAGCGCGACCTGGCGGGCCACGTCGACGGGGGTCGGCAGAAGAACGCATCCGCGCCATGAACAAGACGGCGCCCATCGCATGCTGATGAACGCGCCCTCGCGATCGGCCGGCCCCCTCGCCGCCTCGGCGCCGGCGCCCGCCGAAACGAGCCTCGACGACCGCATCGACCTCGCCGTCGACGCATTGCTCGCTGCTCAGCAACCCGACGGACATTGGGTCTTCGAGCTCGAGGCGGATTCGACCATCCCCGCCGAATACGTGCTCCTGCAGCACTTTCTGGGTGAGCCGGATCCGGCGCTCGAATCCAGGATTGCCGTATACCTGCGGCGCACCCGTACGGCGCAAGGTGGGTGGCCGCTGTTTCCGGAGGGCGCGTTCAACGTCAGCGCGAGCGTCAAGGCCTACCTGGCGCTCAAGATGATCGGCGATGCGACCGACGCCGAACACATGCGCGAAGCACGCTCGGCGATCCTCGCTCACGGAGGTGTCGGCGCGACCAACGTGTTCACGCGCACCCTGCTGGCATTGTTCGGCATCGTGCCGTGGTCAGCGGTACCGATGATGCCCGTCGAGATCGTGCTGTTGCCCAGATGGTCGCCATTCCACCTCTCGGGAGTTTCGTACTGGAGCCGCACGGTGCTCGTGCCGCTGCTCGTGCTTGCCGCGCTGCAGCCGCGCGCCCGCAACCCGCGTGGCGTGACCGTCCCGGAGCTGTTCAGAGAACCGCGCGGGCGGCTTCGTCCATGCGTGCGAGCACCGCATCAGAGCCGCCTCAAATTCGCGGCCTTCGCCGCGCTCGACCGCGGGCTCCGGGTTTTCGATCGGTGCGTTCCCGCGCGCCTGCGGCAGCGGGCCATCGAATGCGCCGTCGCGTTCGTGGACGAGCGACGAAACGGCGAGCATGGCCTTGGCGGCATCTTCCCCGCGATGGCGTACACCGTGATGATGTTCGACGCGCTCGGCTATGCGCGCGATGATCCACGCATCGTCGAAGCGCGCAGGGCAATCGACAGCCTGCTCGTGCAGCGTGCGGACGAAGCGTATTGCCAGCCTTGCGTATCACCGGTCTGGGACACGGTGCTCGCCTGCCATGCGTTGCTCGAAGTGGACTCCGAGCGCGCGGTCGCGCGCGCGCGGAAAGGCCTCGTATGGCTGCGCCGCCGACAGATTCTCGATACGGCCGGTGATTGGTCCGGGCAGCGACCAACGACGGCCCCGGGCGGCTGGTGCTTCCAATATGCGAACGACCATTATCCGGATCTCGACGACACGGCCGCCGTCGTGCTGGCGCTCGATCGTTGCGCCAGAAACGCGAGCGCGCTCCGCGATGCCGACTGCGATCACGCGATCGCGCGTGCCCGCAGCTGGGTGCTCGGGATGCAGAGCCGCAACGGCGGCTGGGGTGCGTTCGACGCAGACAACACAAGCCGCTACCTGAACGAGATTCCATTCGCCGACCACGGTGCGCTGCTCGACCCGCCCACCGCCGATGTCACGGCGCGTTGCGTCGGCATGCTTGCGCAACTCGGCTACGCGGAAGACCGTGCCGCCGTCGAGGCCGGGCTCGCGTTCCTGTTCCGCGGTCAGGAGCACGACGGAAGCTGGTACGGCCGCTGGGGCATGAACTACATCTACGGCACCTGGTCGGTGTTGTGTGCGCTGAACGTTGCAGGCGTCGACCTCCGATCACCGCAAATCCGGCGCGCGGTCGATTGGCTCCTGTCGATTCAAAACCGGGACGGCGGCTGGGGCGAGGGCGGCGAAAGCTACGAGCTTGGCCATCGGCGCCATGCGACGGCGCCGAGCACGGCATCACAGACCGCCTGGGCGCTTCTCGGCTTGATGGTCGCAGGCGAAGTCCGTCACCCTGGCGTCGAGCGCGGCATCGATTATCTGCTGCGCACGCAGGACCCCCGAGGAGACTGGCGCGAGCACCGTTTCAACGCCACGGGATTTCCGCGCGTGTTCTACCTGCGCTACCACGGCTACCCGCAGTTCTTTCCGCTTTGGGCACTCGCGCGCTATCGCAATCTGCGCAAGGGCGACACGCGGCGAGTGAACTACGGGTTGTGAGCGCGAGCGCGCGTCGCCGCTTTGTCGTTGGCGTCGCGGGGTTCGCGATCGAAGCGCGTATCGCTCGTGGCGACGGCGTGCGGGTCGTGGCGGCCGGTGGTTCAGGACGACTTGCCGACATGCTTGCAGCCGAGATTCGCAACGGCGCGGCGGCGATCATCAGCTTCGGCATCGCGGGCGGGCTCGTCGATGATCTTCGTCCGGGGACGTGCATCATCGGACGCCGCGTCATGAGTCGCGGCGTCGACATGCCGGCGGATTCACGCTGGATCCTTGCGCTCGCCGAGCGGGTGTCGTATGCGCGCATCGCGGATGTCGCGGGCAGCGATGGGATCGTCGCCCTGCCATCGGACAAGCGCCACTTGCACGCGAGCACCGGCGCATCCATCGTCGACACGGAGTCGCACGTCGTTGCGCAGGTCGCGCAGGAAAACAACCTTCCCTTCGCAGTGTTCAGGGTCGTGTGCGATCCGGTCGGACGGCGACTGACGGCAGCCGCGCATGCGGCATTCGGCAGCGCCGGCGAGATTCGCGTAGGAGAAGTGCTGCAGTCGATCGTGCGGTCGCCTGCACAGATCGGCCCGCTCGCGCGCCTCGCGATGCACGCCGGCGTCGCTGTCGGTGCGCTCTTAAGCGCGCGCCGACGTCTTGGGGTGGGCCTTGCTTATCCGGATCTCGACGAGCTTCTGCTCGACGTGGCGTGAATAGGCATACGTCGCAGCGCGCTGCTTCGTAAGCGGAATCTCGGGTGCCATCGGCCCCTCGGTATCGATGCCGCGGAGCTTGAGCGCCAGTGCCTTCCACGGTCGACGCACCGCATCGTCCACGGCGGTCGGCTCGTACCCGCTGTGCACCATGCAATCAGCGCATTTCTCGTAGTGGCCGGTGCCGTACGCGTCCCAATCGGTCTCGTCCATCAACTCGCGAAACGTGCGCGCGTAGCCTTCGCCGAGCAGGTAGCACGGCCGCTGCCAGCCGAATACATTGCGCGTCGGATTGCCCCAAGGCGTGCACTTGTACTGCTGGTTGCCCGCCAGAAAGTCGAGAAAAAGCGCGGACTGGCTGAACGACCAGGCACGGCCGCGACCGCGGCGCAGGATCGCGCGAAAGAGCGACTTGGTCTGGGTGCGCTGCAGGAAATGCGCCTGGTCGGGCGCCCGCTCGTACGCATAACCGGGCGATACGGTGATGCCGTCGATCCCCATTGCGACGACATCGTCGAAGAACCGCGCGACGTGGTCAGGGTCCGCATCATTGAAGAGCGTGCAATTGATGTTCACGCGGAATCCGCGCGCCTTGGCCGAGCGAATGGCCGTCGCCGCGCGCTCGTACACCCCGGACTGGCAGACAGACCGATCGTGCATCTCGCGGTCACCGTCCAGATGGACCGACCAGACGAAGTAGGGATTGGGCTCGAAGCGCGCGAGGCGCTTCTTGAGCAGCAGCGCATTGGTGCAGAGATACACGAACCGCCGACGCGCGAGGATGCCGGCGACGATCTGCTCGATCTCCTTGTGCAGCAACGGCTCGCCACCGGCGATCGACACGAC
>Ga0105248_10008724_pt1 | contig 11135 bp, 4 predicted proteins | sample KBSS34metaG_FD_81524 | JGI IMG/M metagenome (GOLD analysis project Ga0105248, IMG submission 81524) | Switchgrass rhizosphere microbial communities from Kellogg Biological Station, Michigan, USA - KBS S3-4 metaG | ecosystem: Host-associated > Plants > Roots > Rhizosphere > Soil | place...
CATGGCTCCCGAATACGGCGCCACCTGCGGCATCTTTCCCGTCGACGAAGAAACCCTCCGCTACCTCCGCCTGACTGGCCGCAGCGAAGAGCAGATCCAGCTCGTTGCCGACTACTACAAGGCTCAGGGCCTCTTTCACACAGTCGAGGCACCCGAGGCCGCTTACACCCAGACCCTCTCGCTCGATCTCGCCACCGTCGAGCCCAGCGTCGCCGGTCCCAAGCGCCCTCAGGATCGCGTCTTGCTTTCCGATGTAGGCAGCAGCTTCCGCAAACAACTTCCCAACCTCCTCGGACCCACAGCCAAGCCCCTCGGCGAGCGCAAAGCCACCCTCTGGTCCGCAGCCACAGCCGTTCTCGACAAGGTTCTTGGCAAAGAACCAGCCTCACAGATCGAAGCTGACAAAGCCCGCAGCGAAAGCGAGGGTATGGATGCAGGCCTCAACCACATCCAACCCGTCAGCAACGGGTCCGAAGACAGTCTCGCCCACACGGTCCAAGGCCGCTTCGGCGTCAATCCCGACGACTACCTCGACCACGGCTCCGTCGTCATTGCCGCCATCACCAGTTGCACCAACACCTCCAATCCCTCCGTCATGATCGCCGCTGGCTTGCTCGCCAAAAAAGCCGTCGAAAAAGGCCTCACCGTTCCCCCGTGGGTCAAGACCTCGCTCGCCCCCGGCTCCCGTGTCGTGACGGATTACTACCAGAAATCAGGCCTCCTGCCCTACCTCGAAAAGCTCCGCTTCAACGTAGTTGGCTACGGCTGCACCACCTGTATCGGCAACTCCGGTCCGCTGCCCTCTGACGTCTCCGACTCGATCAATGACCACGGCCTGGTCGCCGTCAGCGTCCTCAGCGGCAATCGCAATTTCGAGGGCCGCGTCAACGTCGATGTCCGCGCCAACTACCTTATGTCCCCGCCGTTGGTAGTCGCCTACGCCATCGCCGGACGCATCGACCACGACTTCGCCAACGAGCCGCTCGGCGACGACTCCGCCGGTGAAGCTGTTTTCCTCAAAGACATCTGGCCCACCCAGGCGGAAGTCAGCGAATCTATCGCGCTCGGCGTCACCAGCGAAGGCTTCACCCGCGAATACTCGACCGTCACCCTCGGCGACCAGAACTGGCAGGGCCTCAAATTCCCCCTGGGCGACACCTACGGCTGGGAGCCCGATTCCACTTACATCCGCAAAGCCCCCTACTTCGACGGCATGGGAGCCATCCCTGCCCCGGTCCAGGACATCGCCCAAGCCCGTGTCCTTGCCATCCTCGGCGACAGTGTCACCACCGACCACATCTCCCCGGCAGGCAGCATCAAAGCCAACGGCCCTGCAGGCAAATATCTCAGCGAACACGGCGTCAAGCCAACCGACTTCAACAGCTACGGCTCCCGCCGCGGTAACCACGAAGTCATGGTTAGAGGCACCTTCGCCAACGTCCGCCTAAAGAACAAACTAGCCCCCGGCACCGAGGGCGGCGTAACCCGCCTCCTCCCCGAAGGCACAGGCATGTCCATCTACGACGCCAGCGTCGCCTACGCCGAGCGCGGAGTCCCACTCATCATCCTGGCTGGCAAGGAATACGGCAGTGGCAGCAGTCGCGACTGGGCTGCTAAAGGACCAAAGCTCCTAGGCATCCGCGCCGTCATCGCCGAAAGCTTCGAACGCATCCACCGTAGCAACCTTGTAGGCATGGGCATCCTCCCGCTCCAGTTCTCAGCCGGAGAAACCGTAGAATCCCACGGTCTCACCGGCGAAGAGCTCTACAGCTTCCCCGGCCTCAAAACCATGCTCGACAGCAAATTCGCCGAAGGCAAAATCCTCCACGTCCAGGTCACCGCTCCCGACGGCGTCACCAAGCTGATCGCCTGCAAAGTCCGCATCGACACCCCCCAGGAAATCGCCTACTTCGAACACGGCGGCATCCTCCAATACGTCCTCCGCCAGTTGGTCGCAAACTAACCAGCACGGAAGACTTCAACGAGAAGGCCCTTGCTTCCACATATTTTGGTAGCAGGGGCCTTTCTTGTAGCAATGTTGATACCACACCCCCAAACAGTTACTCTGACAGGTTGGGCCCGCAACATTCATCGGCCCAAATCGGACCCCATGCCCCACGACCTCCCAAAAGCCTACGACCCCGCTGCCATCGAAGATAAATGGGCCGAATACTGGCTCAGCGAAAGTCTCTTCACTCAGCCCACACCTCAACCCAGCGCAGCCGTCCGTGATCCGTTCACCATCTTGTTGCCGCCCCCCAACGTCACCGGCCGCCTCCACATGGGCCATATGCTCAACCAGACCGAGATGGACATCCTCACTCGCTGGCACCGCATGTCAGGAGACACCACGCTCTGGGTCCCCGGCACCGACCACGCCGGCATTGCCACCCAGATGATGGTCGATCGCCAGCTCGCCAGCGAAGGCACCTCCCGCCAGGCCCTCGGCCGCGAAGCCTTCGAGGCCCGTGTCTGGCAATGGCGCGACCAGTACGGCAAAGCCATCCTCGACCAGATGAAGCGCCTCGGCGCCTCCGTCGACTGGTCCCGCGAATACTTCACCATGGACGCCGACCTCTCCGTCGCCGTCCGTGAAGCTTTCACCCGCCTCTATCACCAGGGGCTCATCTACCGCGGCGCGTATGTCGTGAATTGGTGCCCCAGCTGCCAAACAGCCATCAGCGACCTCGAAGTCATCCACGAAGAAGTTCTCGGCAAGCTCTGGGAAATCCGCTATCCCGTCATCGGTAGCCAAGGCGAGTTCCTGACAATCGCCACCACGCGCCCCGAAACTTTATTAGGTGACGTAGCAGTAGCCATCCACCCCGAAGACGAGCGCTTCCTCCACCTCCACGGCAAAAAGCTCCTTCTGCCTCTAGTCAATCGCGAAATCCCCATCGTCCTCGACGACTGGGTCAGCCGCGATTTCGGCACCGGCGCAGTCAAAATCACCCCAGCCCATGATCTCAACGACTTTGCCCTGGGTCAGCGCCATCACCTGTCGTCCATCAACGTCATGGACGCAACAGCCCACATCAACGAAAACGGCGGCGTCTATCAAGGCCTCGACCGCTACGAAGCCCGCAAGCGCGTCCTCGAGGACCTAGAATTCCTCGGCCTCCTCGGCCACATCCACGACCACAAGCTCTCCGTCGGCCGTTGCGACCGCAGCAAAGACGTCATCGAACCCCGCCTCTCCACCCAGTGGTTCATCGCCGTCAACAAGCGCCCCGAAGGCAAAACCCAGTCCATGGCAGAGATGGCCGTAGCCGCCGTCGTCCCCGACGAGGCACGCAAGAAGGCCATCCAGTTCACCCCGGCCATGTACGAGAAGACCTACCTCAACTGGATGGAAAACATCCACGACTGGTGCATCTCTCGCCAACTCTGGTGGGGCCACCGCATCCCCGCCTGGCACTGCGCCGCCTGCCACACAATCACTGTCCCTCAGCCCGGCCAGGCTGACGACCCCGCCGCCTGCGATCATTGCCAAAGCCGTGAAATCACCCAGGAAACCGACGTCCTCGATACCTGGTTCTCCTCCGGCCTGCTGCCCGTCTCCGTCTTCCGATGGCCCTTCCTTGGTCCCGATGCTGACGGCCGCGCCGGCGCTGACTTCCACAACTTCTACCCCACCAGCCTCCTCGTCACCGGATTCGACATCCTCTTCTTCTGGGTCGCCCGCATGATCATGCTCGGCTGCTGGTTCGCCCAGGATGTGCCGCTGGCCGACGGCAGCAAGCGCCCGCTCTCCGAGTCCGTTCCATTCCGCGAAGTCTATATCCACGCCCTGGTCCGCGACGCCAACCGCGAAAAGATGTCCAAAACCAAGGGCAACGTCATCGACCCCATAGAAATCGTGAAGAAATACGGCACCGACGCCGTCCGCTTCACCTTGGCCAGCATGGCCAGCCCCGGCACCGACATCGCCTTCAACGAAGCCAGAACGGAAGGCTACCGCGCCTTCGCCAACAAAATCTGGAACGCCGCCCGCTTCCTCTTCATGAACGTAGACCGCGCCACCGAAATCGGCATCCACGTCAATCCCGCCGCGCTCGGCGGAATGCCCACAGTTGCCCAAAGTGCCCCGCTCGAAGCCCGCTGGATCGTAGCCGAGTTCCACAAGACCGCCGCCGAAGTCAACGAATCCCTCAAAAACTATCGCTACGACGACGCAGCCAACACCATCTACCAATTCTTCTGGGGCAGCTTCTGCGACTGGTACTTAGAAATCGTCAAACTCCGCCTTGATTTCAGTGAGACAACAGACAAAGCCGCGACCCGGGCCGCACTAACGACCTTCGTCCAGGTCTTTGAAGCCTCGCTGCGCCTGCTCTCGCCCTTCATGCCCTTCCTCACCGAAGAAATCTGGCACGCAGTCTATGACGGTGATCCGCCGGTCAAGTCGATTGCATTGACGCAATACCCACAAGCCAACTACACGCTTCAGGGTTGGAATCTGTACACACTGGTCGAAATGCAATCGCTTCAGTCGCTCATTGTCGAAATCCGAGCATTGCGCAAAGAAGTTGGCATCGAAGAGAAGGCGTCCACACCTATCGAACTCCGTACCGATACTTCGTCGAGACAGATCGCTGAAGAGAGTCGCGACATCCTCGAACGCCTCGCCCGTGTTAACGAAATTCGATTTGTTCCTGCGATTACTGCAGGCCTTTCAGTCCGCTCAACCCCGGGTTTCGACGTAGCCGTCATTTACGAGCGCACCATCGACATCCCAGCCGAACGCGACCGCCTGACCAAAGAAATCGCCAAACTCGAAAAAGCCCTCGCCTCCGCCGAACGGCAGCTAGGCAACGAAGCTTTCCTCGCCAAAGCCCCACCGGCCATCGTCGAAGGTCTCAAAAAGCAGGAAAGCGAAAACCGCCAGCTCCTCGCCAAAGCCCAGGCAGCCTTAGCTGCTCTTCCACAGAGCTAAGCCACCTTATTCAGAGGCTCCGAAAGTCTAGCGGGTGTAGGGCAACTCAGGAGTAACCATAATTCCGGCATGGACATCGATCTCGACCTACTGCTAGAAGCGGGCGCGAAGGCCTAGTTGGAATTCGCGCTGGCGGTAGAAGTTGGTGGCGTTGACGTCGAGGGGCTTGCCGAACTCTGGGGTGACGGTGGGTTGGCCGTTTTTGTCGAGGCCGGTGAGGAAGTTGAGGGTGGGTGGGCCCTGCGACGTGGTTCCGCGGTGGATGATGTAGCCGGTGGTTTCGATGAGGGTGACGTTCTGGTGGTTGAGCAGGTTGAAGCTTTCGGCCAGCAGTTCGAGTTCGCGGTGGTTGTGCAGGTCGAAGCGTTTGCCGATGCGTGCGTCGCCGGTATAGGTCATGGGATAGCGATAGGTGTTGCGACCGATGCCGTAGAGGCGGTTGTCTCCGGCTGAGCCATTGATGCCGGGGCCTAGGCCCTCGATGAGGGTGTGATCGTCGGTGTAGTAGGCGGGGATGTAGCCGCTGGTGCGCATCGTGAAGGGCAGGCCGCTGCGGAACTGGGCTACGGCGGCAATGCTCCAGCCGTTGACGAGTTGGGCGAGAATGACTGGGAGTCTGTGTAGCTGCCATGGGGCCTCATAGTGGACGATGGCGGCAGCGCTGTGACGAATGTCGAGGTTGGATGTGCCGTATTCGAGGCGGAAGTCGCCGGGGTCTAGCACGTCGTTGACGGCGACCTGGGCGGACTCGTTGGGGTTCCAGTCGGTGGCGTGTGCGTAGAGGTAGTGGGCGCGGAGGCTGAGTCCATGGCCACCGTAGTGGGTGAGCTTGACCATGGCGGCCTGGTAGGTGGAGTTGGCGCGGCTCTCGAATGTTGCCAGCTGCTGGTAGTTGAGGTTGGTGCGCGCCGTGTAGAAGGGGACAGTGACGTGGGAGCCAGCGGGGAGTGGTCCTTTGCCGCTGGCGTCGATGACGGTGTAGGTGAGTTTTTTGGGATCACCTTTGTCGTCGATTGGTGGGGCCAGATTGGCGTCCAAGGCGATGGGTAGACGGCGGCCGAGACTGGCGAGGGCGCTGACGGAGACGATCCAATGGCTGGGAAGTTCATGCTCGATGTTGAATACGGCCTGCTCAACCTGCTGAGGGCGGAAGCGTGGGGCGAAGCTGAAGGCTCCGGGCTTGACGATGGTTTGCGGCAGGGTCGAGAAGACATAGGGGAAGGGCGGCGCGCCTTGGTCGGTCGGCTTGAAGAAAAGGTTGAGGTCACTCGCGGGTGAGCCTGTCTGGGTGAGAGCCGTCAGGATGGTCGAGTTGTCGATGCGGCCGAAGTAGAGGCCAGCGCCAAGGCGGAGGACGGTGCTCTTCCACGGCTCCCAGGCGAGGCCAATGCGTGGGCCCCAGTCGAGAGTGGCCGCAGGAAATTTCTGCGTCTGTGGCAGTTCGGGGTTGGCGATGGCGGCGATCGGCGCTGGGAGTTGCTCTGCTTCCAGACGGATGCCTGCCGAGAGGGTTAGGTTGTGCGCAGGTTGCCATTGTTCGGTCGCGAAGGCGGCGAGATCGTTGGTGCTGAGATGCCAGTTGGACGGGCCAATGCGTTGGGTATACCAGGCGTAGCAGGGTAGATAACCGAGCCCGCCAAAGGTTCCGTTGCCGAGCTGGTAGATGCGCCCTCGGGCATCGCAGTTGTGTTGATTGGTGAAAGGGTTGTCGACGCCGTTGATGCCGTATTTGCTGAAGGCGGAGTAGTCGGAGATAAAGTTGAGAACATCGGCGTAGGAGTAGGTTCCGGCCTGATTGACGAGAGTATCAACGAAGTCGGAAATATGGGTAAAGCTGCCCCCGGCCTTGATGAGGTGGTTGCCCGGAACCCAGTTGAGGGTGTCCTGGAGGACGAAGGCACGCTCGTCAGGGCGGCTGCCGTGGCCGAGTGTCGCGGGGGTGCCGAGGATGAAGCCGTTGCTGGAGTCGGTCACAATTTCTGGTAGCTGGCCGAAGTCATTGATGAGCAGCGGTGCTTCGAAGGCCGAGGAAGTCTGAGGGGAATCGCTCTGATCATGGCGTTTGATCAGGACGGCGGCTGAACTGAGAAGATTTGGTGTCAGGAATGCCTCCCAGCGGCCAAGGAGGAGGTCTTCGCTTGCCTGGCTGTTCCCAAAGCTGCGGTTGCCGTAGGTGGCGGAACTGCGGATTATAGCTCCGGCGGGGGCATCGAGGCTGGTTACATTGCCCTGTACGACGAAGTGATTGCGGTCGGTGGCCTGCCAGTCAAGCCGGGCAAAACCCTGCCATTGGTGAGCGCTGCGAGGCACCGGGCCAAGAAGTCCGGCGAGTTGCTCAAGGCCTGTCGAATAGGCGGCGGCGGATTGCTCGAGAAGAGCCGGGCCTGGAAGGTCGAGGCGGACGGAAAGGGCGGTAAGTTCTTCGTTGGAGGGGCGCGCGAAGAAGCGGTCCGGATGGCGAACAGTAGCGACGGCGGGATCGTTGCGCAGCAGGCCATCCAGGGCGGCAAACCAGTAGAGTTTTTGAGACTTGATCTGACTGCCTAGGCCAAATCCGAAGCTTTGGCGGCTACGCGGGGCGGAGTAGGGTTCGGCGGTGAATTGGGCCGTGTCTATGCCATTGGTGGGGGTTGTCTCCTGAACCCATTGGGTAAAAGGGTTCTTGGCGCCCCAAGCGCTTTGGCGATTGGTATAGACAAATTGCCCATGAAGGCCGTTGCGGCCGTGAGCAGTGACGAAGTTGATGCTGCTGCTGGCGGATGGAGCCTGGTCGGCTGGGGCATTCGAGGAACGAGCCTGGAACTCGACGATCGCAGATTGGCCGGGGCCTCCTGACTGGTCGCCTCGATGTGTCGATTCCGTGTGGAAGGCCTGGGTGGTGTGAATCCCGTCGATGCTGCTGGCGGTCATGGTTTCGATGTCGAAGGAGAGATCTTCGGCAGGAGCTGCCTCGGCGGAGCCAGCGTCGGATTGGCCGCCGGTCTGATCGCCGATCTGGCCGGTTCGGGTGCTGGTTTGAGAACTGGGGTTTGCGGCGGGGGTGCTAGAGACGAACTCCTGCCAGTTGCGGGTGGGGGTGGGTAGAGAGGCGAGATCGGCGCTGGAGATGAGGGTGCTGACGGCGGCAGCGACCGGGTCCAGTTCGTGGAAAGTGTCTTCGGGGGCAGTCGGCAGCGGGGGCAGCTCCATGATGAGCGCGGCCTGGACTCGGGTGGCGTGGCCGGCGGAGACGAGGATGCCTTCGACGGCGCCTCGGCCGAGTTGCGGAACGTCGGCCTCGAGGCGGTACTCGCCGGGGCCGAGGTTCGTGAAGCGGTAGCTGCCGTTTTTTCCGGTGATACCCTGTTGCGTTGTTCCTGTGGTCAGGTTGCGAAGGGTGATTGTGGCCTGTTCGAGGGGAGCGCTATGGGAGTCGGTGAGGCGGCCGTTGAGGGTGCCGGTGGTTTCCGGGGGCTCGGCCGCCGAGGCGAGGGACAGCAGAAGGCCGAACAGGCTGGCGGCAGCGATGGACGCGGTTTTCATCCCGGTGCTCTCCCTTGGCGCACCGATGGGGGTGCGTCAAACGGTTAGCAAATCCGGGAAGAGAAGGCCTCGACCTGAGGCGAAGGAACAAATACTAGGGCCTTTATTTGTCTCGTTTCGTGGCTGGTCCCTAGAGTTACGAGCGAGTATATCCAGCTTTCGGTACACTGAATAGATAGGAAGTTGGTATTTTGCACGTATGTTTATCGATGAAGCAAAGATTCTAGTAAAGGCCGGGGACGGCGGCAATGGCTGCGTGGCCTTTCGGCGAGAAAAGTTCGTTCCGCGCGGAGGTCCGTCGGGTGGCGACGGCGGTCGCGGCGGCGATGTCGTGATGAAGGCGAGCCAGCAGCACAACACCCTGATCCATTTCCGTTACAATCCGGAACACAAAGCGGAGCGCGGACGGCACGGCGAGGGGTCGAACTGCACGGGGAGCGATGGGCATTCGAAAGTGCTCAATGTCCCGGTGGGTACGTCGGTTTTTGACGCGGAAACGGGGGAACTGATCCATGATTTCTCGGTTCCCGGGGAGTCAGTGGTAGTGGCCAAGGGTGGCCGTGGCGGGCGTGGGAATCAGCATTTTGCCACCCCGACCCATCAGGCTCCGCGCGAGTCCGAACCGGGGCGGCTGGGGGAAGAGCGAACCTACCGGCTAGAACTTAAGCTACTGGCTGACGCGGGGTTGGTCGGGTATCCGAATGCCGGGAAATCGACGCTGATCTCGCGTATCTCGGCAGCGAAGCCAAAGATTGCCAACTATCCGTTCACGACTCTGGAGCCGAATCTGGGGGTGGTGACGGTTGGCGACGCTCCGAATGAAGAGAGCTTTGTCGTCGCAGATATGCCAGGGTTGATCGAGGGTGCACATCTCGGGGCAGGTTTGGGAATTCAGTTTCTGCGGCACATTGAGCGGACTCGGGTGCTGGTGCATCTGATCGATGTTTCGGATGGATTGGGACGGCCTGATCCGGTGGAAGACTTCAAGGTCATCAACGAGGAACTGGCCAGCTTTGGACATGGCCTCGACGAGAAGCCGATGATCGTAGTGGCGACTAAGATCGACTCGGCAAATCCAGAGAAGCTGAAGAAGCTGAAGAGCTCCGCGAAGCGGCGGAAGCTGGAGTTCTTTGCGATTTCAGCAGTCACCGGCGAGGGCATCGAAGAGCTGAAGTGGGCGCTGGCTAAGCATGTTCGGGAGTCGCGGGTGGTGGATGTGCCGGAGCCAGTTTTCTAGGTTTGATCCGGGCTTTGGTTCCCACCAGATTTTCAAAATAAGAATGCCCGCGCCGGTTGGTTGCGGGCATTCCTATTTTTCGGCGGTTTACTGCAGGGTCTGGATGACCGAGCCTGGGGGGATCTTGATCTGGAACTGGTCGTCGGTGAGGGTGGGGTTGGCGGTGACTCGCTCAATGGTCATGACCAGTTGGTATTCCTCTTCGGGGCGCCTGAGGGTGATGATACTAGGGTACTTGACGCCTTCAAAGTCCTGGTAGGGGCCGTAGAGGACTTGCGTTTCGAGGGTGCCTTCGTCGTCGTAGAGATCCTGTTCATAGGGCAGCAGGTCTTCGCGGTGGAAGTGGATGACGCGGACGGGAAAGAGGGCCTGGGTGCCGGGTTTACGGCGAACGATATTGAGCAGGTACTCGGGGTGGAGGATAAGGCGCTTATGGTCGGCGCTTTCCTCGGTGAGATTGTCGGCAATGGAGGAGAAAAGCTCGTCCTGTCGGATGCCGCGGACAACCATGGCGTCGAAGAGGAAGCCGGGGCGGAGGTTTTCGTACCAATTGGGCGAGGTGCCCTTGTTTGCGTTCAGGCCTTTGTAGGCTTTGCTTTTGGGCGGGACGATCAGGGTGAAGTTGGTGCCGTCGCTGGCTAGGTCGAACATTGTTGTCTGAACGACGGGTGCTTTGCCCAGGATGCGGAGCATCTCGGGCTTGCGCAGCAGCAGATTGCCGCGGAAGGAGGGATAGTCGGTCGCTGTGCCCTCTTTGGACTTGAGGTGGCTGGCGCGTATATCGACCGTCGCCGTGAGGCTCTGGAACTTGTCCCACTGGGAATTGAGGCGGGCGGCCAGGTCTTCTGGTGTGGCCGATTGTACGATTGTCGGCAGCAGTGGCAACGGCAGGCGACGCTTGGTGATGAACAGACCCGCACAGCCGGAGAGCATGGGGATGGCGGCTGCGAGGAGGAGGATCGCCGGCCATTTAACGCTGATTGTGGGGCGGGTACAGAGTATGCTCACCGTGCACCTGCCTGTTTCTGGGACTTGCGGTAGCTGGCGACGTTTTTGTTGTGGTCTTCCAGCGTAGCGGCAAATCTGGACTTACCTTGCGGGTCGTTGCCAGCGGCTACGAAGTAGAGGTAATCGGTCGTGGCGGGTTGCAGTGCGGCACGGAGCGAGGGCAGGCCGGGGTTGGCGATGGGGCTGGGGGGAAGTCCGGCGTGGCGATAGGTGTTGTATGGTGTATCGCGCGCCAGGTCTGAGGCGTAGATGGTGCCGCGCCATCGGTTTTCTAGTTCAAGTCCGTAAATGATGGCCGGGTCGGTCATGAGCGGCATGCTTTTTGCAAGGCGGTTGGTAAGGACACTTGCGACCAGTGGCCGCTCGGAGGCTACAGCAGTTTCTCGTTCGACCAGGGATGCGAGGGTGACCAGTTCATGCACACTCAACGAG
>Ga0105248_10008725_pt1 | contig 11135 bp, 16 predicted proteins | sample KBSS34metaG_FD_81524 | JGI IMG/M metagenome (GOLD analysis project Ga0105248, IMG submission 81524) | Switchgrass rhizosphere microbial communities from Kellogg Biological Station, Michigan, USA - KBS S3-4 metaG | ecosystem: Host-associated > Plants > Roots > Rhizosphere > Soil | place...
CCTCCCGACCGCAGCGTACCGTGCTTGCGTTCGTGCATGGCCTTTTCGACCTTGTCCGACGCCTTCTTTCCGTACTGACGACCACCCGACTTGCGTTGCGCCAAAGGGCACCTCCTCGGTCGCTCGGAGCTGCAAGTCTCGGACCGGCCTGCAATCCGTGGCACCCTCGTTGCACTTCCGTTCTCCGAGTGGAGTGCGCCGCCGGAGCGTCGGGCCTCGGTCTTCCGCGACCGCCCATGCCGGCCGCGTCGTGGCCGCGCGCACTGGATCGCTTCCGAATCGGAATCGCAGAAAGGAGATCCGTGTGAAGAGCCGAAAGCCTTCGCCGATGGCCCGGTTTCTGGAGCAGCTCTCGGTCCGCGTCACCGACTGGGCGGGCAGCTCGCTGGCCTTCGCCATCGCGGCCGCGACCGTCCTCGTCTGGGCGGCGACGGGTCCGCTGTTCCATTACTCCAACACGTGGCAGCTCGTCATCAACACCGGGACGACGATCGTCACGTTCCTGATGGTCTTCCTGATTCAGCGCGCGCAGAACAAGGACTCGCGAGCGGCTCAGCTGAAGCTCAACGAAATCGTCGCCGCGCTGGAGGGCGCCAGCAACCGCCTCATCAACGTCGAGGACCTCTCGGAGGAGGACATCGTGGTCCTGCGCCGTCACTACGCGGAGATCGCGAAGATCTGCCAGTCTCGCGGCAAGCTCCTGGAATCGCACTCGATCGACGAGGCACGGGAGAGAGACGAGCGCAAGGCGAAGAAGCGCAAGACCGCCTGAGAGGCCCGTTCTCGGGCCAAGGCCGACGCTTGGCACGACCCGTGCTCTATACGCCCGCCGGACGCAACCTGCGTCCCCGCACCGCGGAGCCGAGTCCGCGAGAACTGACTAGTAGGAGGAACCCCGCCATGAAGAGAGCCACCGCCGCCCTGGGTCTCGCAGCCTGTCTCGTGTTGTTCGCCGCCGCCGCCTGCAGCAGCAGCAAGAGCGCGGGCCGCACGGTGGACGACGCGTCCATCCACACGGCCCTCAAGGCGAAGCTCACCGCCGACCGTTTCTCGAACATCACGAACATCGACATCAACGTGACCAACGGCGTCGTGACGCTTGCCGGCGAGGTGCCCAACGCGCAGCTGAAGGCGGAAGCCGAGCACGAGGCGCGTACCACCGACGGCGTCGTGAAGGTGATCAACAACCTTCAGGTCCACAATCCGCCCAAGCCGTAACCTCGTCTCGAGAGAAAAGAAAAAGCCCTGCGCGCGAGCGCAGGGCTTTTTTGTTTGCGCGGCGAGATCCGGCTACGCTTCGGATTGCCCCCTCGCGGCGGCCTCGCGCCCCCGCTCGTAGCCGCGGCGAAACGCGTCGTGGCCGGAGGCGTCGCCGGCGGCCGTGCGCAGCTGGGGAAGGGCATCGTCGTAGGAGAGCCCCGCGCGATGCGGGTGGAGACCGGCCACGTAACCGTGGCGATAGAGCTTCTCGTGCGCGTCGAAGTCGCCGCCGGCGCCGTCGTAGTGAGCCTTCTCGGCATCGCGAACTCCGATCCACCATGCGTCCCGTGCGGCGTCGAGCGATTCGGCGCCGGCCGCCTGCTGCACCAAACGCGCCCGCTCGGCCTCGTCGTCGGTTTCCGGAAAGAGGAAGATGACGCCCTTTCCGTGCGTGAGCGCATCGCGATAGAGATAGAGCTCGTCGTGCGGGAGGCCGCGCGTCGAGCGGTCCTCCAGCGCGCCGCCCGCCGCGACTCCGCCGACGGCGCCCGCCGCTCCGAACAGGGCGGCCGCGGCGAGGCCGATCGCGGTGACGGGACCGACTCCCGGTATGAGCAGGCTCGCCGCCGTCGCCGCCAGGCCGAGCCCGGTGGTGGCGCCGACGGCTCCTCCGACGACTCCCCCGACCGCGCGGCCGACGCCCGGCTGCTCCGCGTCGTCCGTCTCCACGAGCTTCTCGGTGAGCGCCGCATCCCCCGGCAGTAAGACTTCGATCTGCGACCCGGAAAAGCCCGCCTCGCGCAGGCGCCGGGCGGCCGCCTCGGTCTGCGCACGATCGCGAAAGATACCGACCTCAGGTTCCATGGCGCCTGGAGCGAGCAAGTTGCGGGCCAGCAACGGCATGATTCATGCTGCGTTTCTCGGCGGGAGGAGAACCATGCCTCAATACACCCTGCCCGATCTGCGTTACGACTACGGTGCGCTCGAGCCTCACATCTCGGGACGCATCATGGAATTGCACCACGACAAGCATCACGCCGCCTACGTCAAGGGCGCGAACACGACCCTCGAGAAGCTGGACGAGGCGCGCGACAAGGAAGACTACAGCCGACTGACGGCGCTCGAGAAGGCGCTCGCGTTCAACCTCTCGGGCCACGTGCTGCACTCGATCTTCTGGCAGAACCTGTCCCCGAAGTCGGGCGGCCGTCCGTCCGGCGAGCTCGCGGCGGCGATCCAGGAGCACTTCGGAAGCTTCGAGAAGCTCAAGCGCCAGCTGAACGAGGTCGCGTCGACGATCATGGGGTCGGGGTGGGCGGCGCTCGTGTGGGAGCCGCTCGGCAGTCGCCTGCTGACCACCCAGATCTACGACCACCAGTCGAACCTGAACCAGGGAGGCATCCCTCTCCTCGTCCTCGACGCCTGGGAGCACGCGTTCTACCTCCAGTACGAGAACCGCAAGGCGGACTTCTTCGAGGCGGTCTGGAACGTGTGGAACTGGGGGGATGTCGCCGAGCGGTTCGAGGCGGCGCGCCACGTGAATGTCGCCCTCGCCGACGCGGTCGGCTGAGCGGCGGCGCGCGCCGCGTTCCCGCGCAACCGGCGCGATTCGGATCCCTTCGGACCGGGCGGACGTCGAGCTCGAGGTCGGCGGCCGCTCGGTCCGGCTCACGAACCTCGCCAAGCCGTTCTGGCCGGCGCTCGGCCTGACGAAGAGAGACCTGCTCCAGTACTACTCGAACGTCTCGACGGTCCTGCTGCCCCACCTGCGGGATCGCGCGATGGTGATGAAGCGATATCCGAACGGGGCCGCCGGCGAGTTCTTCTTCATGAAGCGCGCCCCGACGCCGCGGCCGGAGTGGATCGAGACGTGCTCGATCGAGCACGAGTCCGGCAACGTGATCGACTTCCCCATCATCCAGGACCTGGCCGCCCTGCTCTGGGTCGTCAACCTGGGCTGCATCGACCTGAACCCGTGGTACGCGCGCTGCGCCGACACGGACCGCCCGGACTTCCTGCACTTCGACCTGGACCCGGTTCCCGGCGCCACCTTCGAGCGCGTGCGCGAGACGGCGTGCCTCGTCAGAGACGCGCTGGCCGGCCTGGGGATGAAGACCCTCGCCAAGACGACGGGCTCCAAGGGGATTCACGTCTACGTCGCCATCGCGCATGGCCCCACGCAGAAGCAGGTGTGGGATTTCGCGAAGCGCTTCGCGCGCGCGCTCGAGGCGCAGCGGCCGGAGCTCGTGACCTCCGAGTACGCCGTCGCGAAGCGTCCGCGGGGACGCGTGCTCGTCGACTACAACCAGAACGCGTGGGGCCGCACCCTCGCCTCCGTGTACTCCGTCCGTCCCCATCCTCGCGCGGCGGTGTCGTGTCCGGTCACGTGGGAAGAGGTCGAGCGCGGAGTCGAGGTCGCGGACTTCCGCATGGACAATGTGCCCGCGCGGGTCAAAGCGAAGGGCGATCTGTGGAAGCCGCTGCTCTCCGAGAGAGGCCGGTTCCGGCTGGAAAAGTACCTGTGAGTTTTTCCCGCGCGGACGCGATTTCGCCCGAGTTCTGAACAGAGAGCCGAAAGCGCCGGCGTCCGCCCGGTGGCACGCGCTCTGCAACGTTGAGGGCGTTCCGTCAAGGTTTTCGCAGCGAACAATCCATACCGGAGGTGGACTCATGGAATCCCAGATGAGAAACGACAATCAGGGCTTTGCTTCGGTCGGCGCGGAGGAGCAGCGCGAGGGACCCGTCGCGCGCACCCTCGAGGCGCAGACCGCGAAGCTGCCCTCGGACGTGTGGCTGTGGGCATCAGTCGGCTCGATGGCCCTCTCGCTCGGCCTTCAGCTCTCGGGCAACAAGAAGACCAAGGCGGCGAGCAACTTCATCGGCCAGTGGGCCCCGACCCTGCTGATCCTCGGGCTCTACAACAAGGTCGTGAAGGTGGCGGGCCACGACCGCGCCAGCTCCTGATCTCGCCTCGCGAGCGCCCGGTCGAAAAGAATCGCGCGCGGGCGGGCTGAACAAGCCCGCCCGGCCTCGCGCCTCGGACCGCGATCTCCGGGCGGCGTCTCGCTACGACGCGAGCCCATTCGTTCCCCGCTCCCGTTCCCTGGGTTCCCTGCGCGAGGCGGCGAAGGGCTGCCGCGGGTGTCCCCTGTTCCTTCCGGCCACCCGGACCGTGTTCGGGGAAGGGCCGAGGAGGGCCCGTCTCCTCCTGGTCGGGGAGCAGCCCGGGGACGTCGAGGACCGCGAGGGCGCCGTCTTCGTCGGCCCCGCGGGCCGGGTCCTCGACGAGGCCCTGAAGGGGGCCGGGCTCGCGCGCTCCGAGGTCTACCTCACGAATGCGGTCAAGCACTTCAAGTTCGAGCAGCGCGGCAAGCGTCGCCTCCACAAGAAGCCCGGAGCGAAAGAGATCGAAGCCTGCCGTCCGTGGCTCGGGTCGGAGCTCGACGCCGTCCGCCCGGCGGTCGTCGTCTGCCTGGGCGCGACGGCGGCGAACTCCGTGGACCGGTTCGACGATCTGCGGGGCGCGGAAATCGTTCGGACGATCCACCCGTCCGCGGCGCTCCGGGCGCCCGAGCGCGAGGCGCGACACGCGCTGCGCGCGAGGCTCGTCCGCGACCTGAAGACGGCGAAGCGGCTCGCGTCGGGACGAACGGCCTCGACGAAACGTATTAGCCGCGGCTAATACGTCCTACTCGTCGTCGCGCTCGCCGTCTTCCGAGGAATTCGCCGGCAGCTCGTCGTCGAGACCGGCGCTGCGGCGGTCGAGATCGCTCCCCGCTTCCCAGCCGAGACGGCGGCCATCGAGCTCGTAGCGCTCCGCGGACCGATCTCCCGGCGCCGGTCGATCCTCGAGCGCCTGCCGCCACCAGTCTCCCTCGGCCACCTCGTCGTCGTCCTCTCCTGCGGCGAGCCCGCCCGTGCCGGTCGACTCCGCGCGGTCGATTCCCAATCCGGTGGCGGAGCCGGAGGCAATCTCCTGGAACGAATTCGAGGCGTCGCCGGTGGATGCCATCGTCTCGGCCTCGTCCACCTCGGCGGCCTCGCTGCTCATTCCGCGCCTGGCGATGAGCTCCGGATCGTGGTCGCCGAGCGTGCGCGCGGGATCCGCCGGATTCGGCGCAACGCCGTTGTCGCCCTCCGGCAGGCGGCCGCCGCCCTTCGCGCCGGATCCTTTGCCGTCGGAACGGCGCCGGGGGCTCATGAGCCGGTGCGCCGCGTCAACGGCACGTCCGCGGGGCCGGCGGCCCACGCCGCCTGCGGATAGTCGACGGGCACGTTGCGAGAGGGTTCCGGAGCCGGCGGCGTGCGCGCGTTCATCATCGTGAGCACGATCGCCGTGCGAAGCAGCCGCTCGGGCGTTCCGAGGTCGCTCCAGAGGATCGGCGGCAGGCACGACGTCGCGAGACGGGGGAACGGCGCGGCGAGGACCGCATCCGAGAAGCTCTCCACGGGAAGGCCCCTGTAAGCGGTCTCGACGGCCTCGCGCTCCCCTTCCGTGCCCGCGTGCCGGGCCGCGTCGGACAGCGCGGCGTGGAGCTCCGGAGCACACAGCCGCGCGGCATTGATGAAGGTCTCGGTCCGCCCCATGATCACGAACGTGTTCCAGAGGTGTCCGCGCGCGAAGCAGGCCCGAGCGGCGTCGCTGCTCGGCTTCTCCACGAACTGGCGAACACGCCAGACGGTTTCGGAGCCGTGGGATTCCAGGCTCTCGGCCCGCTCGATCCATCCGTAGTCGGTGTCGGGCTCGGCCGGGCGAGCTCCGACGGCCACCAGCCACTGCGGATGCTCGTCGAGGAACGCGGACACGCCGATGAGGTGGTCCATGAAGCGACGGTCCTCGAAGACGAAGTGGTCCGAAGGCATCGCGATGACGAGCGCGCCCGGGTCGATCTGGTGGATCCAGTAGACCGGCCAGAGCAGTCCGGCCGCGGTGCCTCGATTCGACGGCTGCAGCAGCACGCGGACGTTCGAGCCCCGGAGATCGGCGGCGAGGTAACTCGCATGACGGTCGAGCCCGCTGACGACCGTGCGCGACTCGGGGATCCGCAGTCGCGTTCTCTCCAGCGTCTGCCGGAGGAGACTCCGGGAACCCATCAGCGGCGCGAACTGCTTCGGCCGCGCGTCCTGGCAAACGCGTTCGACGAGCGCGCCCAGGCGATTCCCCTCACCGCCCGCCATCACGACGGACCAGCGTCGCGGGACGTCCCGGGTTGCCATTGTGCGCAGAATCGATGCAAGACATTTGCCACGGGGTCGGGGCATTCCGCGACCGGGCATCGTCATTGCTCAGGGTTCTCTCCAGGTCATGGAAGCCATATCCACGTCACCCTCTGCGGCGCCGTCGCCGGCCCCGGCCGGTCCGACTGAGCCCCTCGTTCCTCCGGGGACCAAGATCGCTCGCCTCCAGGATCGCGGTTTTCTCCGAAGCCGCGCCGGCAAGGGACGTTTCGTCTACGCAACGGCCACCGGCGAGCGTCCCTCGGCCGCCGATGTCGCCCGGATCCGCCATCTCGCGCTGCCCCCGGCGTGGACCGACGTCGCGATCGCGCGGTCGGCCTCGGCGCCGCTGCAGGCCGTGGGCCGCGACGCGGCCGGCCGGTGGCAGTACCGTTATTCCGCGGCGCACGTGCGCGCGCGCGAGGCGAAGAAGGGCGACCGCCTCGCCGGGTTCATCCGCGCGATGCCGGCCCTGCGGACGCGGATCGAGAAAGGCCTCTCGAGCCCTCCGCTCTCGCGCGAGCAGGTGATGTCCGCCATGCTGCGCATTCTCTGCGTCAGCTTCGTGCGCCCGGGGAGCAAGCAGTACGCGGAGCAGAACGGGTCCTTCGGACTCGCCACCCTGAGGCGGCAGCACGTCTCCGTGACTGGCGCGACGATCCACTTCAGCTTTCCCGGTAAGGCACAGAAGACGCAGCAGCGGCGCTTCGTGGACCGCCAGGTCGCGCCGATCCTGCGCCAGCTGCTCGTCCTGCGAGGACGACAGGTGTTCCAGTACCGCGACGAGGACGGAGCGATCCGCCAGGTTCGCCGCCGCGACATCAACTCCTACATCCAGGAGGTCATGGGACGGCGTTTTACCGCGAAGGATTTCCGGACGTGGGCGGGCACCGTGCTCTGCGCGGCGAGACTCGTCGAGGCCGCGCCGACACACGCCGGCACGGCGGCCGAGCAGCGAAGGATCCTCTCCCGATGCATGCGCGAGGTCGCGGACTGTCTCGGAAACACTCCGGCCGTCTGTCGGGCGTCCTACGTCAGCCCGCGGATCGTCTCCGCCTTCGAGGCGGGTTCGCTTCCCGCGAAGCTTCCGCCGTTCGAGCTGGCGCGCATCGCGCGCCGCCCCCGGCTATCCAGGGTCGAGCGCGAGGTGCTGCGCTTGATGGACGCGGACGCCGCGAAGCGGCGCACCGTAAAGGCGTAACGACGCGCCGAGCCCCGAGCGAATAAGCAGAAAAAACCGGGCGGCGAGTGCCGCCCGGCGTTACGAACAGGTCCCGAGCCGCCAGGCCGGGACGTGACCCGTCGCCCGGTTACGGATTGGTGGGCGTTGGCGTCACCGACCCCATGCTCGAGGCCGGCGTCGCCTCCGGAGTCACGGCCGTCTCACGGGTCGTCTCGGTGCTCGTCGTCGTGGTGGAAGTTTCTTTCTGTTTGCAGCCGAGGCTGAGCGCCGCAACGCCTGCAACGGTGAAAACGGCCAGGGTAAGGATCCTCTTCATGGTTGTTGTCCTCCTCAAAAAGCAGCCCCCCCGGGCCGCAGCCAGCCGATGTGCAAGAAGCATTCCCGGGGTGTCGGTCCGGCGCGCCGGCTGCGCCGGGCGGCGGCGGGAAAACGGGCCGCCTGAACGGCGTTCAGACGGCCCGCCACCCTGAATCTCCTCTTTCTACTCCCTACTCTTCGCCCGGCTCCTCGACGTCCTCGTTCGGGACCTCGCCGGACGTGGGATTCGAGCCCCGCTGGGAGGTCTTCGAGTCGCCCCGCCCGGAACCGCCGCGCTCCGAGCCGCCGCCCTGTCCGCGGCCGGCACCCGTCTCACCGACTCCCGACTCCTTCGCGCCGGGCATCCGTCGCGAGTCTTTTTCATCGCTGGGGCGCTGCCCCGCGTCGCGCGTCTTCTCTCGATTGCGATCGTTCGCCATGGGAATCTCCTCGAGTAATTGCGTCACGGGCCGAATTGCCCGCCCCGTTCAAAAATGCAGAATCCGTGCCGCGCACCGTGGCAACGCAATTGCACTTATTCGGGGTGCGGGAGGCACGAAATGGCTTGTGAACACGCGAGTTGCCGCTGCGACGAGACTCCTGTGGAGCAGTCCGGGAAGAGCTACTGCGGCGAGCAATGTGCCGAGTCCGACGGCGACAGCGAGAGATCGACGCGCTGCGCCTGCGGCCACCCCGAGTGCGCCGCGCTCTGAGCCTCACGGTTCACCGCGCGTCGTGATCGACAACTCAGCACAGGAGGCTGGCCCATGCGTCCGATCTGGTCCGGTCACATCAGCTTCGGCCTGATCTCGATTCCGATCTCGATCTACTCGGCGGTCGAGGCGTCGGAGCGCGTCGCGTTCCGACTGCTCCATCGCAAGGACCACGCGCCGATCAAATACAAGAAGTTCTGCAGCAAGGAGGACGTCGAGGTCCCCAACGACGAGATCGTGCGCGGCTACGAGGTCGACAAGAACGAGTACACGACCATCGAGAAAGAAGAGCTCGACAAGGTCGAGGAGGAAGAGGGAGGGACCAGGGGCGAGATGGAGGTTCTCCAGTTCGTGGAGTTCGGAGCCCTGAATCCACTCGCGTTCGACAGCCCGTACTATGCCGCGCCGCGAAAGGGCGGCGAGCGCGCGTATGCGGTGCTCCGCGACGCGCTCAACGAGGCGCACAAGGTCGGCATCGTTCGCTTCCAGCTCCGCACGCACCCGCGCCTCGGGGCGCTCATCCCCGGACCGAGCGCCATCGCCGTGGAGTCGCTGCTGTCGTACGAGGAGCTGCGCGCGCCGAGCGGCCTGCCGCTCTCCTCCGTGAAGACGAAACCCGGCGAGGTCAAGATGGCCGAGACGCTCATCGAGCAGATGTCCAGCGAGGGATGGGATCCCACCGAGCACCCGAACACGTTCCGCAAGTCGTTGAAGAAGCTCCTCGCGTCGCGCCGGCGCTTCCGCCTCGAGGAGGGCGGAGGCGGCGAGAAGCCCGGTCGGGAGAACGTCGTCGACCTCATGGAGGCGCTCAAGAAGAGCGTCGGCCAGGCGCAGTCGAAGCCGCACCGGAGGGCCCCGGCCCGGAAGCGCGGAGCTGCCTGAGGAAGGCCGCAGGTCTCGGGTCATGAGTCGTCGGAGGTCGGTTGTGGGGGTTCGTGGGCGTGAGTTTCCGGGGACCTAACACCTGCCACCTCAGACCTTACCCGGCGGCGGCACTCTCCTTGCAGAGATCTTGGGACGATGGTGGCACTGTGCCGCCGTCGTTCAAACCTAAAAGGAGGCAAACATGAATCGCATGCGGACGATGATCGCCGCGCTCGCGGTCGTGGCGACGGCGTCACTGGCACTTGCCCAGAACGCCGACAAGAACAGCGCGGGTCCGACGAAGAACGACTACCGGCTGAAGGTCGTCGAGCCGAGAGAAGGCTCGACCGTGAACGGAAGCACGGTGCGTGTCGTCGTCGACACTCGCATCCCGGCGGAGATCGGGACCGAGAAGCGCGACGTCAACTCGATGCCTCGCCCGATGGTCGACGTGTTCCTCGACAACACGAACAAGGGCTCGCTCAAGGAAGAGCAGAACGTCATCGAGATCGACGCCGTTTCTCCGGGCGTGCACAAGCTCGTGCTCGTCGCGAAGAACATGAGCGGAGAGATCATCGGACGCCAGGAGGTCAACTTCACGTCGGCGGCGGCTTCGACGCAGATCTCGTCCAACCCCGCGCCCGACACCTCGACCTCGACCTACACGGCCCCGAAGGACAACACCCAGGCGATGAGCTCCTCGTCGGCGTCGACGGCAGCCCCGCAGAGCTCGAGCACCTACACCGCCCCGCAGAGCACGACCTCGAGCAGCTCGAGCACCTACACCGCCCCCCGGAGCACGGCCTCGAGCACGTATACGGCTCCGAGCACTTCGAGCAAGACGTCGTCGACCCGCAGCACGCTTCCCAAGACGGCGACGTCGGACCCGCTCGTGGCGGGCACCGGACTCGCGCTTCTCATCGGTGGCTACGCGCTGCGCCGCCGCCAGGCCTGATTCTGGAATACGCGCATGCGGCCGGAGGCGGACCACTGAGTACCTCCGGCCGCGCTGCGCGGTCGCGCTCTCGCGCCGGGATCCCGCGACCCGCGCTTACCGCTTAGACTTAGACGCCCCGCGCCGCCCGGGAGAACGCCGGGAGCGGCGTCGCCGGCTTCCGCTTCCGCTTCCGGGCAGCCACGCCGCCGACGGAGGCCCCATCAGCTCGCGGACCACGACCCGCAATCCGCTCACGTCGTCGGACGCGTGACGGCCCCCGAGGGAATCGTCTTCCAGCCCCCGAGACGACAGGTCCTCCACGGCCACGTGCAGCTCGGACAGGGTCGGTGCGCCGGCGGTCGACTGGAGGCGGAGGCGAAGCACCACGAAGAACGACAGGCCGCCGAGCACGACCTCCCGAGGTCCTGTCCGCAGGATGGGAAGCCCGAGCGCGCGCCGCCACCGGCGGGCCTCGCGACGCGGATCGTCCACCTCGAAGACCACGCCCTGCACGCCCCGGAGGTCGCGGAACTTCATTCGAACAGCCCGCGCCCACGGCGCCACAGATCCGCGAGGTCCGCGAACAGACCGTCCGCGCTCGCGAGGCTGCGACGCGGGAACCCGCCGGACTCGAGCGCCAGACACGGGACGCCGATCTGGTGCGCGGCGCCGACGTCGTAGGGCGTATCGCCGATCGCGACGGGCCGGGCGCGGGAGAGCCGGAACC
>Ga0105248_10008726_pt1 | contig 11135 bp, 11 predicted proteins | sample KBSS34metaG_FD_81524 | JGI IMG/M metagenome (GOLD analysis project Ga0105248, IMG submission 81524) | Switchgrass rhizosphere microbial communities from Kellogg Biological Station, Michigan, USA - KBS S3-4 metaG | ecosystem: Host-associated > Plants > Roots > Rhizosphere > Soil | place...
CGGGCGCGCTCGACCAGCCGGCGCTTCTCGAGCGAGGCGACCAGCGGCGCCATGTTGGCGCGCTTGATCCCGAGCACGCGCCCGATTTCGCTCTGCGTCGCGTGCGGCTGGTTCTCGATCAGCAGCAATACGCTCGCTTCGCTCGGCTTGAGCTCGACGCGTGCCAGCCCCTGCGCGAAATCGGCCATCACGGCGCTCGACGCGCGGCGCAGCTGATACCCCAACAGCCCTTCCAACGGGCTCGATTCGCCCCGATTCGTCCCGCCACTCGCCATATGATTCAGGTTCCTACGAACAGCGCTTGCCGCCGACAAGGCGAATTGCTATACCTCATAGCGAAAAAGCGAGGGGATGCCACGATTCCGCTTGCTCTCGATGCACAGTGCGTCTGGAGCGCCCCGCGCATTCGACCTGAAAGGCTGACCAGAGTGAGCAAGAAACCGACCAAGAAAGCCGCCGCCGTCAAGGAACCCAAGGCCGCCAAGCCGGTCAAGTCCGTGTCCGCCGCACCGACCAGCGACCTGCTCTACCCGCAGCCGGTCGCGCGTGAAGGCGATCCGGTCGCCTGGAAGATCGAAGACGGCATCGCCTGGGTGAAGTTCAACCGGCCCGACAAGCGTAATTGCATGAGCCCCGAGCTCAACCGCCGCATGGGCGAAGTGCTCGAGGCATTCGAGTTCCGCGAGGACGTCGGCGTCCTCGTGCTCGCTGGCGAAGGCACCGCTTGGTCGGCGGGCATGGATCTGCAGAAATATTTCCGCGAAACCGAAGCGCTCGGGATCGAAGCGATCCGCAAGTCGCAGCGCGAGGCCTATAGCTGGTGGAAGCGGCTGCGCTGGTATCAGAAGCCGACGATCGGCATGATCAACGGCTGGTGCTTCGGCGGCGGCTATGGCCCGCTCCACGCCTGCGATCTCGCGATCGCGTCCGATGACGCGCAGTTCGGCCTCTCCGAGATCAACTGGGGCATCCTGCCGGGCGGCGGCGCGACCAAGGTCGCGGTCGATTCGATGTCGTACCGCGACGCGATGTGGCACGCGATGACTGGCGAGATGATCTCGGGCAAGAAGGCGGCCGAGTGGAAGTTGATCAACGAAAGCGTCCCCGCCGACCAGTTGCTGGCGCGGGTGACCGAGGTGGCGAAAATGCTGCTGTCCAAGAACGCCGTCGCGCTCAAGGCGACCAAGGACGCTGTGCGCCGGACCAAGGAAATGACGTACGAGAACGCCGAGGATTATCTGATCCGCGCGCAGGAAGCAGCCAATTATTTCGACAGCCAGGGCCGCAAGGAAGGCATCAAGCAATTCCTCGACGACAAGACGTACAAGCCCGGCCTGGGTGGGTACAAGGTCAAGAAATAGCCTGGTCCCTACGCCACCAGGAAAAGGCCGCCGGAGCGCTGCTCCGGCGGCCTTTTTCATGACGCGGCAAGCTCTGAGTTCCCACCGCGACTTCCTCGCGACCGAGGGAGCGATCGCACGCCTCAAGCCAGTCGGCGGCGTGACGAAGTCGGAATCCCCGATTTGGTCCCGTCCCCGAAAATGGGAAAGTTTTGACGACATCGGCGGATGCGTCTTGCCTCCGGGTCAAGCCCTCGACCATATCGCATCCACCAGCGTTTTCTGAACCTGGACCTGACGGGAAACAACAAGTGGAGCCAGGACGGCGCGGTGACGATACGACGAACTCTGGCGACATGTTTGGCATTGGGGCTATGTCCGGTCCCGGCGCTGGCGCAGCAGACCGAAACTCGGCCGGAGCAAACGTCCGGGCTGCCAACTCCGGTTCGGGACATGATCGAGGCCGCCATCGCCACGGGCGACAAGACCCAAGTGGGCGTGGTGGTCGAGATCGCGCGCAAGACCAACCCGGGAGCGCGCGACGAAATCGAGACGCTGTACAAGGGGTTTCTCGACCGAGTGGCCGAGCGCGCGGCGCGGCAGGCGGCGGAGGCCAAGGCCGCGCCCAGCGCGGCCGCCCCGGAAGCGCGATGGAAGGGCAAGGGTGAATTCGGAGCATCGCGCGCGACGGGCGCAAGCAGCGACCTCGGTCTCACAGCCGGGCTCACGCTGGAGCGCAAGGGGACCGACTGGACGCACAAGCTGCGCGCGCAGATCGACTATCAGAACTCCAACGGAACGACGAGCCGCGAACGCTATTTCGCCGCCTACGAACCGCGCTATTCGGTCCGCAGCAGCTTCTTCGCCTACGCACTCGCGCAATTCGAACGCGACCGCGTTCAGGGATTCGCCGGGCGTTATACGGCCTCGGGCGGAGTGGGGTACAAGGTGATCGACAGCAAAGACGTCAATCTGGCGATCAAGGGCGGCCCGACCTTTCGCTACACCGAGTTCCGCAACGATGACGAGGAGAGCCGCGCCGGCGCCTTGCTCGGCCTCGATTTCGGCTGGGCGATCTCGCCACGCGTCAAACTCACCCAGGGTATCAACGCGGTGTCCGAAGGCAATGCGCGCGCGCTTCTGATTGTCGATTCGGGCAACACCAGCCTCGATCTCACCAGCGCGCTCGATACCAAGATGAGCGAGCGACTGGCGCTCCGCCTGTCGTACCAAGCGAACTACAACAGCAATCCGCCCGCCAGCGTGGTGACGACCAGCACGCTGTCGCGGTTCAGCCTCGTCTATGGATTCTGATCACCGGATCGCCGTCCGCCCTCCCCGACAGACGTTGATCAGCCCGCCTTGACGACCTGATCGCCATCGCGTTCCGGGAGCATCAGAAACAGGATCAGCGAGAGCACCGAGCCCATCGCCATGATCGACGACACCGTCAGCAGCTGCTCTTTGCCGAGCCAATTGAACAGCGCACCGGCAAGCAGCGGACTGCCGGCCGCGCCGAGGCGGCCGACACCCAACACGAAGCCAGTGCCGGCGCCGCGGGCATAGGCCGGGAAGCCGCGCGAATAGGCGGCATAATAGCCGCTGATCGCCGCATTGGTGCAGAAGCCGGTGATGATCGTGGCCCATTGCCAACCCGCCAATGTCTCACGGCCAAGGCCAAAGGCCACCACCGCCACGGCGCCCAACGCGAGCATGATCACCGTCGGCCATCTGATGCCGAACTTGTGCATCACAAAGCCGAACAGGAAGCTGCCGATCATGCCGCCGACATTGGCCCAGGTCAGCACGCTCGCGGCGGCGGCGGGCGAATAGCCCGGCGGATAGTCGTGCACGATCGTAACGGCGAACTTGAGGATGTAATAGAAAGTGATGGTGTGGAACATGTAACCGAACGCCAGCAGCAACGTCACCGGACGGAGTTGCGGGTTCGACAGTATGTCGGTCACCTTGGGCTTGATCGCCGACGCGACGACCGGCGCGAGTTCGCGGAGCTGCGGCAACCCAAAGGCGGCCAGCGTGCGATTCACACCGGCGAGATTGCGGCGCGTGGCCTGATAGGCCGCTGTTTCAGGAACCAGCAGCAGGGTCAGAGGAATCAACGCCGCGGTCACTGCGGCGCCGAACAGGAACACCGCGCGCCAGTCATATACCACCAGCAGCCAACCCTGGGCGACGAACCCGCCGACCACCGCCCCCAAGGGGTAGCCAGCGACATAGGCCGCCGTGGCAACGCGCCGCGAGGTATTGCTGGTGCTTTCGGCGCACACCGCGTTGGTCGCCGCCAGCATGCCGCCGATGCCGATCCCGGTGAGGAAACGGAACGCGACCATCGGCGTGACCGCATGCGCAGTGCTGGCGAGGTACATGCCGATCGCCATAACGACGAGGCAGGCCAGCATCGTCCCCTTGCGGCCGAACTTGTCCGCCGCGCCACCCAGCAGCACCGAGCCGAAACCCATGCCGACCAGCTCCGCGGAAAGCACGATGCCAAGGGCTCCGCGATCGATCGCCCATTCCTTGGAAATCCCCGGTGCGGCAAAGGCACTCGACAGTACGTCGAAGCCGTCGAGCGCATTGAGCAGGATCATCAGGATCACGACGATCCATTGCCTTGCCGACATGCCGCCGCTGTCGATGACCTCACGTGGGTCCGTTGCCGCCATTTCGCTTGTCCCCTCCCAATATCGGTTGCGCCGGTTCGGACCACGCCCTCTTGGCACGTGGATACGTCGCAAAGCTTTGATGAGCAATGCATTCACTTGTCGCGGTCCGCTCCCAACCGATTGTGAGCGGCATTAAAATTACCTGCCTTGACGAAACCCCGGCCGCGCGGATCAGTCCGCCCAGTACAGCCGCATCGGATTGTCGACGAGCAGCTTGTGCTGCAGCTCGGGCGTCACTGCGATTTGCGGGATCACGTCGACCAGCCCGCCATCGTCGGGAATACGCGTTTCCATGTTGGGGTGCGGCCAGTCGGTGCCCCACAGCACGCGATCGGCATAGTCCTCGACCAGCGGCCGCACCGCGGCGACGAAATCGTCATACGGCTCGCCCTGCGGCGACAGCCGGTCGGGGCAGGTCGCCTTGAACCAGATGTCCGGGCGCGAATCGAGTAGCTTGCGAAAATTGCGCATGTCCGCGCCGTCGGGGCCCTGGGTGACGTCGGGCCGGCCCATATGGTCGATCACCAGCGGCACCGGGATCGCATCGAGGAACGGGCGCAACTCGTCGAGAATATCGGCTTCGAAATAGACGACGATATGCCAGCCCGTGGGCAGGCGGCGCGCGACTTCGAGGAACTTGTCCTTGGGGGCGTCGTCGACGAGGCGCTTGAGGAAGTTGAAGCGGATGCCGCGCATCCCGCCGGCATGCAATGCCGCCAGCTCGGCTTCCGAGATCGCCGGATCGACGACCGCGACGCCACGTGCCTTGCCGTTCGACCGGGCGATGCCGTTCAGCGTCGCGCGATTGTCGGTACCGTGGCAGCTTGCCTGGACGATCACGTTGCGCGCGAAGCCGAGGCGGTCGCGGAGCGCGAACAGCATGTCGGGGCCGGCGTCCTGCGGTAAATATTTGGCCTTGGCGCTGAACGGGAAGTCGGCCATCGGCCCGAACACATGGCAATGCGCGTCGACCGCGCCGGCGGGCGGCACGTAGCGCGGCTTCGAAGGTTCGAGCGTCCAGCTGCGGATCCGGCCATTCTCGTCACTGCTCACCCGAATACCACTCCATCCATGAGTTTGCGCGCGGTGCGCAGCATGCCCGCCTCGACCGGCTGGCCATTTTCGTCGACCGTCACGACGCATTCGGTGACGCCGGTCGGATGCTCGACGCCGAGCGTCTTGGTGCGGCCTTCCGGCACCTGCGCCACGGCGGCGGCGGGCGATCCCGGGATCAGGCACGCGGTTGCCACGCTCACCGCGCCGAGCACGCCGATCGAGGCATGGACGCGGTGCGGGATCAGCGAGCGGACCGCGACGGCCCCGCCTTCCCTGGGCGGTGCGACCAGCATCATCTTGGGAACCGACTTTTCCTTCACGTCGCCGAGATTCATCAGCGGCCCCGCCTTGAGCCTGATCGCTTCGATCTTCGCCTTCATGCTCGTATCGGCGTCGAGCGTATCGCGGTCCTCATAGCCGGTGACGCCGACATCCGAGGCCAGGAACACCACGCACGGCATGCCATTGTCGATCATCGTGACCCGGATGCCGTCGATCTCGTCGACGCCGTTCCCGGTGGGGAGTAACGCACCGCACGATGAGCCCGCAGTGTCGCGGAACACCAGGGGAATCGGCGCGGAAGTGCCGGGCACGCCACTGATCGAAGCGTCGCCGACATAGCTCGGCTGCCCGCCGGGAGTCTCGACCGTCGCGACGGCCACCTGCTGGGTATTCTCCATGAAGATCGCCACGCGCGTCTGGTCACCGGTCGCCGCGACTAGTCCGCGCTCGATCGCGAACGGGCCAACGCCCGCGAGCATGTTGCCGCAATTCTGGCTGTCTGTGACGATCGGCTGATCGACGAACACCTGGAGGAACAGATAGTCGACGTCGACGCCTTCGCGTTCCGAGGTGCTGACCACCGCGACCTTCGAGGTCAGTGGATCGGCGCCGCCCATGCCGTCGATCTGGCGCGGATCGGGCGAGCCCATCACGCGCAGCAGAAAGGCGTCGCGCTCGGCGTTGTCCCGCGGCAGATCGGAGGCGCGGAAGAATGCGCCCTTGGACGTGCCGCCGCGCATCCACATGCAGCACACGCCTTCAGACATATTTCAGGCCCATCTCGGCAAGCTTCTCGCGCATCTTGTAGATGTCGAGTCCGAGCACGCCGGCCGCGAGCTTCTCGCGCTTCTCCGCCTCATTGTCTTCGCGCGCGCGCGCCTTCTTGAGCACGTCGACGGCGTCGGCGCGCTTGACCACGCACACGCCGTCGTCGTCGGCGACGATCACGTCGCCCGGCTCGATCGCTGCGCCGGCGCAGACGATCGGCACGTTGACCGAGCCCAGCGTAGCCTTGACCGTACCCTGCGCGAACACCGCCTTCGACCAGACCGGGAAATTCATTTGCGTCAAATCGCGCACGTCGCGCACGCCGGCGTCGATCACCAGTCCGCGGCAGCCGCGCGCCTGCGCGCTGGTCGCGAGCAAGTCGCCGAAATAGCCGTCCACGCAGAAGGACGTCGGCGCGAGCACGAGGATGTCGCCCGCCTTGAGTTGCTCGATCGCGACGTGCACCATCCAATTGTCGCCCGGAGGCGCCGAGATCGTCACCGCCGAGCCGGCGATCCGCGCGCCCGGATAGATCGGCCGCATATAATGGCCGAGCAGGCCGATGCGGCCCTGCGCCTCGTGCACCGTCGCCACGCCGGCATGCGCCAGCCCGTCGATCACTTCCGCGTCGACGCGTTCGATGTTCTGGACGACGATTCCGGCCATGGCAGCTCCTCTCGGCTTGACGTGGCGCCGCAATAGGTTCTCGCGGCCGCTCCGACAACAGCCGGCTCGTTTGCGTAACGTACAAAATTTCACTGGAACGGCAGCAGCGGCTAAGCTAGCGCCCCCTGCATGGCGGCGCCCGACCTGGCATTCATCGGATTTGGCGAAGCTGCGCAGGCATTCGCCGGCGGCATCGCCGATCAATTCGGGCGCCCGTTGCGCGGATACGACCGCATCGCGACACCCGAGAAACAGGCCGAATTCGCCGCGCATCATGTCGTCGCATGCGACAGCAACGCTGCCGCAATCGCAGGCGCGAACCTGATCCTGTCGGTCGTGACCGCCGATCAGGCGCTCGCCGCCGCCGAAGAAACCGGCGAAGGCATCCGGCCGACCGCGCTCTTCTGCGACTGCAACAGCGTCGCGCCCGACACCAAGCGCGCGGCGGCGCGCGCGATCGAAGCATCCGGCGGCCGCTATGTCGACGTCGCGGTGATGGCGCCGGTCCATCCGAAGCGGCTCGCGGTGCCGCTGTTGCTCGCGGGACCCCATGCCGAGGAAGCCGCCGAGGCGTTGCGCGCGGTCGGCTTCACCAGTGTGCGCGCGCTTGGCGGCGCCGTGGGCAGGGCTTCGTCGATCAAGATGATCCGCTCGGTGATGGTGAAGGGAATCGAGGCGCTTTCGGCCGAATGCGCGCTTGCGGCGGAGGCGGCCGGCGTGCGCGCCGAAGTGCTTGCCTCGCTCGACGCCAGCTGGCGCGAGGAGAGCTGGGAGACGCGATTCGATTACAATCTCGACCGGATGATGCTCCACGGCTTGCGTCGCGCCGCCGAGATGGAGGAAGTGGTCGCGACGCTGGAAAGTCTGGGCACCGGCGCGGCAATGACGCGCGGCACCGTCCAGCGTCAGCGCGCGATCGGCAGCCTGGGCCTGAAGGCACCGCCCGAAGGATTGCAGCACAAATTGGATAGCTTGCGGGCGTCCTTCGCGGACAGCCCTGGAGAGGAACAGCCCGCGTGACCTTGATCATCGATTGCCACGGACATTACACGACCGCCCCCGCCGGACATAACGACTGGCGCGAGGCGCAGAAGGGCGCGTTCAAGACCGGTGCGCCGACGCCCACCTATCCCGACATTTCCGACGACGAAATCCGCGAGACGCTGGAGAAGAATCAGATCCGGCTGATCAAGGAACGCAGCGCGGACATGACGATCTTCAGCCCGCGCGCCTCGGCGATGGCGCACCATGTCGGCGACGAGCAGGTCTCGCGCGACTGGGCACGAGTCAACAACGACCTGATCGCACGCTGCGTCGCGCTCTATCCCGAGGTCTTCGCCGGGGTATGCATGCTGCCGCAAAATCCCAATGCCGATCTGCAGGGTTCGATCGAGGAGCTCGAGCGCTGCGTGAACGAGCACGGCTTCATCGGCTGCAACCTCAATCCCGACCCGGGCGGCGGCCATTTCACTTCGCCGGCGCTGACCGATCCCTATTGGTATCCGTTCTACGAGAAGATGGTCGAGCTCGACGTGCCGGCGATGATCCACGTCTCGGGCTCGTGCAATCCGGGGCTGCATGCCACCGGCGCCTTCTACATCGCCGCCGACACGATTGCGTTCATGCAGCTCATCGAAGGCGATCTATTCAAGGATTTCCCGACGCTGCGCTTCATTATCCCGCATGGCGGCGGCGCGGTGCCCTATCACTGGGGCCGCTACCGCGGTCTGGCGGACATGCTCAAGCAGCCCGACCTGTCGACGCATGTCATGAACAACGTGTTCTTCGACACCTGCGTCTACCACCAGCCGGGCATCAACCTGCTCGCCGGCGTGATCGAGAACAAGAACATCCTGTTCGGCAGCGAGATGGTCGGAGCGGTGCGCGGGATCGATCCCACAACCGGCTTCCACTTCGACGACACCAAGCGCTATGTTGACGCGTTGCCGATCAGCGACGCCGAGCGCCACGCCATTTTCGAGGGTAACGCGCGCCGCGTGTTCCCGCGGCTCGACGCAAAGCTCAAGGCCCGCGGCCTCTGAGCATCAAGGACGGACCATGAAACAGGATATCCACGAATATCTCGCCGAGTTCGACGACATCCCCGGCACGCGCGTTTTCACGGCGCAGCGGGCGCGCAAGGGCTATTGGCTCAACCAGTTCGCGATGAGCCTGATGAAGGCGGAGAACCGCGAGCGCTTCAAGGCGGACGAGCGCGCCTATCTCGACGAGTGGGATATGAGCGAAGCCGCCAAGCAGGCCGTTCTCGCGCGCGATTACAATGCGATGATCGACGAAGGCGGCAACATCTACTTCCTGTCAAAGCTGTTCTCGACCGACGGCAAGAGCTTCCAGTTCGCCGCCGGGTCGATGACCGGAATGACGCAAGAGGAATATGCGCAGATGATGCTGAACGGCGGCCGCTCGCCGCAGGGCCAGCGCTCGATCAAGGGAGGCTATTGAAATGGCGCGGATCACCGCCGGCATCACGTCGAGCCATATCCCGGCGCTCGGCGCCGCGATCCAGACGGGCACGACGAACAACGACTATTGGAGCCCCGTCTTCCGCGGCTATCAATGGGTCAAGGACTGGATCCGGCAGCCCGGGAACATGCCCGACGTGGTGGTGCTGGTCTATAACGACCATGCTTCGGCGTTCGACATGAACATCATCCCGACTTTCGCGATCGGCTGTGCCGAGCGGTTCAAGCCGGCCGATGAAGGCTGGGGTCCGCGCCCGGTGCCCGACGTGATCGGCCATCCGGATCTCGCCTGGCACATCGCGCAGAGCCTGATCCTCGACGAATTCGACATGACCATCATGAACCAGATGGATGTCGATCACGGCTGCACCGTGCCCTTGTCGATGATCTTCGGCGAGCCCGAACAATGGCCCTGCAAGGTGATCCCGTTGCCGGTCAACGTCGTCACCTATCCGCCGCCATCGAGCAATCGTTGCTGGATGCTCGGCGAAGCGATCAAGCGCGCAGTCGAAAGCTTCCCCGAAGATCTCGACGTGCAGATCTGGGGTACGGGCGGGATGAGCCATCAGCTCCAGGGCCCGCGTGCCGGTCTGGTCAACAAGGAATTCGACACGGCGTTCATGGACGATCTGACCGCGAATCCCGATCGCCTCCGCCACATGCCGCACATCGAATATCTGCGCGAATCCGGCTCGGAAGGCATCGAGCTGGTGATGTGGCTGATCATGCGCGGCGCGCTCGGCCCCAAGGTCAACGAAATCCACCGCTTCTATCACATCCCGGCGTCGAACACGGCGCTCGGCCAACTCGTCCTGGAGCCTGCCGAATGAAGATCGCTCTCGCCGGCGCCGGCGCCTTTGGGGAAAAGCACCTCGACGCGTTGAAGCTGATCGACGGTGTCGAAGTGATTTCGGTGGTCGGCCGCCGCCTCGACGCGACCCAGGCCATAGCCGACAAATATGGCGTGCCGCACGCCTGCACCGAGCTGAGCGAGGCGCTCGAGCAGCCCGGGCTCGACGCCGTGATCCTGGCGACGCCAACGCAGATGCACGTCGACCAGGCGATCCAGTGCATGGCGGCCGGCAAGCATGTGCAGGTCGAGATCCCGCTGTGCGACAATCTCGCCGGCGGCGAAGCGGTGCTCGCCAAGCAGCGGGAAACCGGGCTGGTCGCGATGGTCGGTCACACGCGGCGGTTCAATCCGTCGCACCAATATATCCATAACAAGATCGTCGCGGGTGAGCTCGCCATCCAGCAGATGGACGTGCAGACCTATTTCTTCCGCCGCACCAACATCAACGCCAAGGGCGATCCGCGCAGCTGGACCGACCACCTGCTGTGGCATCATGCCGCGCACACCGTGGACCTGTTCGCCTATCAGGCGGGGCCGATCGTCGCCGCCAACGCGGTGCAGGGGCCGATCCATCCGGTGCTCGGCATCGCGATGGATATGTCGATCCAGCTCAAGAGCGAGTCGGGCGCGATCTGCACCTTGTCGCTCAGCTTCAACAACGATGGCCCGCTCGGGACCTTCTTCCGCTATATTTGCGACAACGGGACCTGGATCGCGCGCTACGACGATCTGGTCACCGGACGAGAAGAAGCCGTGGACGTCAGCAAGGTCGCCGTGTCGACCAATGGCATCGAACTCCAGGACCGCGAGTTCGTCGCGGCGATCCGCGAAGGGCGCGAGCCCAACGCGAGCGTCGCGCAAGTGATGCCATGCTATCGCGTGCTGGGCGCGCTCGAGGAGCAACTGGGAGCCTGACTCGCATGCCCACGCTGCGCCAATTGATCGAGGAACTCGTCAAGGTGCAGCGTGCCATGGGCGCCGCCGCCGACGCCGCGCGCAACGA
>Ga0105248_10008727_pt1 | contig 11134 bp, 7 predicted proteins | sample KBSS34metaG_FD_81524 | JGI IMG/M metagenome (GOLD analysis project Ga0105248, IMG submission 81524) | Switchgrass rhizosphere microbial communities from Kellogg Biological Station, Michigan, USA - KBS S3-4 metaG | ecosystem: Host-associated > Plants > Roots > Rhizosphere > Soil | place...
CCACGGCTTCGCCGGAGTTGACGAGGCCGCCGCGGCCGAGGTCGCGGCCGTAGCACTTCGCGCACAGGCCGAAGCGGGTGTCGCAGGTGAGGGGCGTGCGCACCTTCACCTCGTCGACGCCGGCAGCCTCGACCTGGTCGAGCGTGTCCTCATCGAGCATCTGGCCCGCGGGCACGATGACCTGCTGGGTCTCGGGGTGCTGCACATCGATGGCCGCGACGCGGCCGAGGATGCGGTCGCGCAGCGATTCGATGACTTCACCGCCCTCGACCAGCGCGCGCATGGCAATGCCGTGGTCGGTGCCGCAGTCGTCTTCGGTGACCACGAGGTCTTGCGTCACGTCCACCAGGCGGCGGGTGAGGTAGCCCGAGTTCGCGGTCTTCAGCGCCGTGTCGGCCAGACCCTTGCGGGCGCCGTGCGTGGAGATGAAGTACTGCAGCACGTTCAGGCCTTCACGGAAGTTCGCCGTGATGGGCGTCTCGATGATCGAGCCGTCCGGCTTGGCCATCAGGCCGCGCATGCCGGCGAGCTGTCGGATCTGGGCCGCGGAGCCGCGGGCGCCGGAGTCGGCCATCATGTAGATGGAGTTGAACGACTCCTGGTCCACTTCCTTGCCGTGGCGGTCGATGACCTTCTGCTTGGCCAGCTGGCTCATCATGACCTTGCCGACTTCGTCACCGGTCTTGCCCCAGATGTCGACGACCTTGTTGTAGCGCTCGCCGGCCGTGACGAGACCCGAGACGTACTGCTGCTCGATCTCCTTCACTTCCTTCTCGGCGCGCTCGATCAGGCCGTGCTTCTCCTTGGGCACGAGCATGTCGTCGATGCCGATGGAGATGCCCGCGCGGGTGGCCAGGCGGAAGCCGCTTTGCAGCAGCTTGTCGGCCAGCACCACGGTCTCCTTCAGGCCGCACTTGCGGAAGCTCGCGTTGATGAGACGCGAGATCTCCTTCTTCTTCAGCGCCTTGTTGATGGTGCTGAAGGGCAGGCCCTTGGGCAGGATCTCGGACAGCAGCGCGCGGCCGACGGTGGTGTCGACGAGCTTGAGCTCGGACACGAACTCGCCGGTGTCCTTGTCGCGCGTCCACTCGACCAGGCGCACGCTGATCTTGGCGGTGATCTCGACGACGCCGTTGTCCAGTGCGCGCTGCACTTCGGCGAGGTCGGAGAAGATCATCCCTTCGCCGCGGCCGTTGATGCGCTCGCGGGTGGCGTAGTACAGGCCCAGCACCACGTCCTGCGACGGCACGATGGAGGGCTCGCCGTTCGCCGGGAACAGCACGTTGTTGGAGGCGAGCATGAGCGCACGCGCTTCCATCTGCGCCTCGATCGACAGCGGCACGTGGACGGCCATCTGGTCACCGTCGAAGTCGGCGTTGAACGCCGCGCACACCAGCGGGTGAAGCTGGATGGCCTTGCCTTCGATCAGCACCGGCTCGAAGGCCTGGATGCCCAGGCGGTGCAGCGTGGGCGCGCGGTTCAGCAGAACCGGGTGCTCCTTGATGACCTCTTCGAGGATGTCCCACACCACCGGCGTGCCGGACTCGACTTCCTTCTTCGCGGCCTTGATGGTGGTGGCGATGCCCATCGCCTCCAGGCGCGAGAAGATGAAGGGCTTGAACAGCTCCAGCGCCATCAGCTTGGGCAGACCGCACTGATGCAGCTTCAGCGTCGGGCCCACGGTGATGACCGAGCGGCCCGAGTAGTCGACGCGCTTGCCCAGCAGGTTCTGGCGGAAGCGGCCGCTCTTGCCCTTGATCATGTCGGCCAGCGACTTCAGCGCGCGCTTGTTCGCACCGGTCATCGCCTTGCCGCGACGGCCGTTGTCGAGCAGCGAGTCCACCGCCTCCTGCAGCATGCGCTTCTCGTTGCGCACGATGATCTCCGGCGCCTTCAGTTCGAGCAGGCGCGCGAGACGGTTGTTGCGGTTGATGACGCGACGGTAGAGGTCGTTCAGGTCGGAGGTCGCGAAGCGGCCGCCGTCCAGCGGGACCAGGGGGCGCAGGTCCGGCGGCAGCACCGGCAGCACGTCCATGATCATCCAGTTCGGCTTGATGCCCGACTTCTTGAAGGCCTCCATCACCTTCAGGCGCTTGGAGTTCTTCTTGACCTTGAGCTCGGAGCCGGTCATGTCGCCGCGCAGCTTCTCGATCTCGACGTCGAGATCCATCTCGGCCAGCAGCTTCTGGATGCCCTCGGCGCCCATGAGCGCGACGAACTCGTCGCCGTACTCCTTGCGCTTCGCGTCGTAGTCGTCCTCGCTCATGATCGAGAACTTCTTGAGCGGGGTCATGCCGGGGTCGACCACGACATACGCTTCGAAGTACAGCACGCGCTCGATGTCGCGCAGCGTCATGTCGAGCACGAGGCCCAGGCGCGACGGCAGCGACTTCAGGAACCAGATGTGCGCGCAGGGCGCGGCCAGGTCGATGTGACCCATGCGGTCACGGCGAACCTTGGTCTGCGTCACTTCGACGCCGCACTTCTCGCAGATCACGCCACGGTGCTTCAGGCGCTTGTACTTGCCGCACAGGCACTCGTAGTCCTTGATCGGGCCGAAGATCTTGGCGCAGAAAAGGCCGTCGCGTTCCGGCTTGAAGGTCCGGTAGTTGATGGTCTCGGGCTTCTTCACCTCGCCGAAGGACCACGAACGGATCTTCTCGGGCGAGGCGAGCCCGATCTTGATCGCGTCGAAGTGCTCGTCCGGCGTGAATTGCTTGAACAGGTCCAGCAAACCTTTCATGAGGTTCTCCTATTCCCTTAGTTGCGCTCGAGCTCGATGTCGATGCCGAGCGAACGGATTTCTTTCACCAGCACGTTGAAGGACTCCGGCATGCCGGCGTCGATCGCGTGCTCGCCCTTGACGATGTTCTCGTAGACCTTGGTGCGGCCGTTCACGTCGTCGGACTTCACGGTCAGCATCTCCTGCAGCACGTAGCTCGCGCCGTAGGCCTCGAGCGCCCAGACTTCCATCTCACCGAAGCGCTGGCCGCCGAACTGCGCCTTGCCGCCCAGCGGCTGCTGGGTGACGAGCGAGTACGGGCCGGTGGAGCGGGCGTGCATCTTGTCGTCGACGAGGTGGTGCAGCTTGAGCACGTGCATGTAGCCCACGGTGACGGGACGCTCGAACGCCTCGCCGGTGCGCCCGTCGTGCAGCGTGGCCTGCGTGCGCGTCGCGTTCAGGCCCTTGATCTGCGCGATCTCCTCGGGGTAGGCGAGATGCAGCATGCCGCGGATCTCTTCCTCGGCCGCGCCGTCGAACACCGGCGTCGCGAAGGGCACGCCCTGCGCGAGGTTGTGCGCCATCTCGGTCACTTCGGCGTCGGTGAGGTCGTTCAGGCTCTCGGTCTTGCCGCCGGACTTGTTGTAGAGCTCCTCGAGGAACTTGCGCAGCTCGGCCACCTTGGCCTCGTGCTGCAGCATGTCGCCGATGCGGTAGCCAATGCCCTTGGCCGCCCAGCCCAGGTGCACTTCCAGCACCTGGCCCACGTTCATGCGCGAAGGCACGCCCAGCGGGTTGAGCACGATGTCGCACGGCGTGCCGTCGGCCATGTAGGGCATGTCCTCGACCGGAACGATCTTCGACACCACGCCCTTGTTGCCGTGACGGCCGGCCATCTTGTCGCCGGGCTGCAGGCGGCGCTTCACCGCGAGGTAGACCTTCACCATCTTGAGCACGCCAGCCGGCAGCTCGTCGCCTTGCGTGAGCTTCTTGCGCTTCTCTTCGAAGGCCAGGTCGAAGCTGTGGCGGGTCTGCTCGAGCGAGTTCTTGATGCTCTCGAGCTGGTTGGCCACGTCGTCGTCCGCCGGGCGGATGTCGAACCAGTGGTACTTGTCGATGTCGGCCAGGTAGGCCTTGTCGATGACCGTACCCTTGGCCAGCTTCTTCGGACCACCGTTGGCGGCCTTGCCCGTGAGCAGCTTCTCGATACGGTCGAAGGCGTCGGCCTCGACGATGCGCAGCTGGTCGTTCAGGTCGAGGCGGAAGCGCTTGAGCTCGTCGTCGATGATCTGCTGGGCGCGCTTGTCGCGCTGGATGCCTTCACGGGTGAAGACCTGCACGTCGATCACGGTGCCGTTGGTGCCCTGGTCCACGCGCAGCGAGGTGTCCTTCACGTCGGAGGCCTTCTCGCCGAAGATCGCGCGCAGCAGCTTCTCTTCCGGCGTGAGCGTGGTTTCACCCTTGGGCGTCACCTTGCCGACGAGCACGTCGCCGGGGTTCACTTCCGCGCCGATGTAGACGATGCCCGACTCGTCGAGGCGGGCGAGCTGCTGCTCGGAGAGGTTCGGGATGTCGCGCGTGATTTCCTCGGGCCCGAGCTTCGTGTCGCGCGCCATCACCACCAGTTCCTCGATGTGGATCGAGGTGTAGCGGTCGTCGGCGACGACGCGCTCGCTGATGAGGATGGAGTCCTCGAAGTTGTAGCCGTTCCACGGCATGAAGGCGACCAGCATGTTCTGGCCGAGCGCGAGCTCGCCGAGATCAGTGGACGCGCCGTCGGCGATCACGTCGCCCAAGGCCACCTTGTCACCGCGCTTGACGATCGGGCGCTGGTGGATGTTGGTGTTCTGGTTCGAACGCTGGTACTTGATGAGGTTGTAGATGTCCACGCCGACTTCGCCGGCCACCGCTTCCGCGTCGTTCACGCGGATCACGATGCGGTTGGTGTCGATGTAGTCGACCACGCCGCCGCGCTTGGCGGTGACGACCGTGCCGGAGTCGACCGCGGCCACGCGCTCCACGCCCGTGCCCACGAACGCCTTCTCGGGGCGCAGGGTGGGAACGGCCTGGCGCTGCATGTTCGCGCCCATCAGCGCACGGTTCGCGTCGTCGTGCTCGAGGAAGGGCACGAGCGAGGCGGCCACGGAGACGATCTGCGTCGGCGCAACGTCCATGTACTGGATGCGCTCGGGCGAGGTCAGCACCGATTCGCCCTGCTCACGCGCGGAGACGAGCTCGTCGGTGAGCTTGCCTTCCTTGTCGAGCGAGGCGTTGGCCTGCGCGATGACGTACTTGCCCTCTTCAATGGCGGACAGATAGTCGATCTGGTCGGTCACCTTGCCGTCCACGACGCGGCGATACGGCGTCTCGAGGAAGCCGTATTCGTTGAGCTGCGCGTACAGGGCCAGCGAGTTGATGAGACCGATGTTCGGCCCTTCAGGCGTTTCGATCGGGCACACGCGACCGTAGTGGGTCGGGTGCACGTCGCGCACCTCGAAGCCGGCGCGCTCGCGGGTCAGACCGCCCGGGCCCAGGGCCGAGACGCGACGCTTGTGCGTGATCTCCGACAGCGGGTTGGTCTGGTCCATGAACTGCGAGAGCTGGCTCGCACCGAAGAACTCCTTGAGCGCCGCGGAGATCGGCTTGGAGTTGATCAGGTCGTGCGGCATCAGGGCTTCGGTTTCGGCCTGGCCCAGGCGCTCCTTCACGGCCTTCTCGATGCGGGCGAGGCCCGAGCGGTACTGGTTCTCGGCCAGCTCGCCCACGCAGCGCACGCGACGGTTGCCGAGGTGGTCGATGTCGTCGACTTCGCCGCGGCCGTTGCGCAGCTCGACGAGGATCTTCACCACGTCGAGGATGTCCTCGTTGGACAGCGTCATCGGGCCTTCGGAGGTGTCACGCCCCACGCGGGCGTTGAACTTCATGCGACCCACGCGCGAGAGGTCGTAGGTGTCTTCGCTGTAGAAGAGGCGATTGAACAGCGCCTGCACCGCGTCTTCGGTCGGCGGTTCGCCGGGGCGCATCATGCGGTAGATGGCCACGCGCGCGGCGAGCTCGTCGGCGGTTTCGTCGGAGGCCAGCGTCTGCGAGATGTAGGCGCCCTGGTCCAGCTCGTTGGTGTAGAGAGCCTGGAAGTCCTTGATGCCGGCAGCGCGCAGCTTCTTCAGCAGCGAGTCGGTCAGCTCGTCGTTCGCCTTCGCGATGATCTCGCCGGTGTCCGGGTCGATCATGTTCTTCGCGAGCACGCGGCCCACGAGGAAATCTTCCGGCACGGTGATGAAGGTGGTGCCCGACTGCTCGAGTGCGCGGGTGTGGCGCGCGGTGATGCGCTTGTCCTTCTCGACGACGACGTTGCCGGCCTTGTCGGTGATGTCGAAGCGTGCGACTTCACCGCGCAGGCGGTCGGCGACGAATTCCATCTGGGCACCGGAGTCCATCAGACGGAAGTTGTCGAACACGAAGAAGTTCGCAAGGATCGACTCGGGGTTCAGGCCGATCGCCTTGAGAAGGATGGTCACCGGCATCTTGCGACGACGGTCGACGCGGAAGTACAGGATGTCCTTCGGGTCGAACTCGAAGTCGAGCCAGGAGCCGCGATACGGAATGATGCGCGCGGAGAACAGCAGCTTGCCCGAGCTGTGCGTCTTGCCCTTGTCGTGCTCGAAGAAGACACCGGGGGAACGGTGCAGCTGAGACACGATGACGCGCTCGGTGCCGTTCACGATGAAGGAGCCGTAGTCCGTCATGAGCGGCACTTCGCCCATGTAGACCTCCTGCTCCTTGATCTCCTTCACGACCTTCGACTGAGACGTGGAGGTCTCGCGGTCGTAAATGATCATCTGCAGCTTCGCGCGCACGGCGGCGGCGTAGGTCAGACCGCGCTGCTGGCACTCGCGGGTGTCGAACGGGGGCTTGGCGATGTTGAATTCGATGAACTTCATCTCCACGAACCCGTTGTGCGAAACGATCGGGAACGCGGAAAGGAAGGCGGCCTGGAGGCCTTCTGGCTTGCGCTTTTGCGGCGGGACGTCCTTTTGCAGGAAGGCGACGTAGGAGTCCTTCTGCATGGTGAGCAGGTAGGGCACGCCGAGCACGTTCTCGCGCTTGCCGAAGCTCTTGCGGACACGCTTGCGCTCGGTGTAGCTGTAGGGGGTTGCTTGCGCCATAAACACTCCGTTTCGAAACCCACTGCCCGGGCTTGGCAGCGTTTCGTGCGGCGACTGGCACCAGGCCTTGCGCCTGAAGCTTGGTGGCTGGCCACTACCAGCCGCTGGCGGACAACCAGGGCGTTGCACCCGGTCCGACCAAACCGGTCCTCTGCAGTCGGTTCAGAGAACACTTGGAAGGACCCACTCAAATGGGGCCTTTCAGCTGTTCTCCAAGAGGCCGGACGGGGCCGGCCCTTGAAGCGCAAAAGGCCGGAAGCCCGAAATGGCTTCCAGCCCCTCGCGGTCGAGCGCAATTACTTGAGTTCGACCTTGGCGCCGGCTTCTTCCAGCTTCTTCTTGGCGGCCTCGGCGTCGGCCTTGGCAATGCCTTCCTTGACGGGCTTCGGAGCGCCGTCGACCAGGTCCTTGGCTTCCTTCAGGCCCAGGCCGGTGATTTCGCGGACGGCCTTGATGACGCCGACCTTGTTGGAGCCGGCTTCCATCAGGACCACGTTGAACTCGGTCTTCTCTTCGGCGACCGGAGCGGCGGCGCCACCACCGGCGGCCGGGGCGGCCATCGCAGCGGCGGACACGCCGAACTTCTCTTCGATCGCCTTGACCAGGTCGTTGAGCTCCATGACCGACATGCTGTCGAGCGCGGTCAGGAATGCGTCTTTGTCGAATGCCATTTTGGGTTCCTAGATACGGTTGAAAGTTGAACGGTTCGGGTCAGGCTCAGGCCGCGGGGGCCTCGGCGGCGGGAGCGCCCTCGCCCTTCTTCTCGGCCAATGCGGCCAGGACACGCGCCATGCGCGAGACCGGCGACTGCATGAGGCCCAGCAGCTGGGACAGCAGGACTTCCTTGCTCGGGATGGCCGCGAGCGACTTCACGCCCTCGGCGTCGAGCGCCTTGCCGGCGTAGGCGCCGGCCTTGACCACGAGCTTGTCATTGGTCTTGGCAAAGTTCGCGATGACTTTGGCAGCCGCCACGGCGTCTTCGGAGAAGCCGTAGATCAGCGGACCAGCCATGCTCTCGGCGGCCACTTCGAACGACGTGCCCTTGACGGCACGGCGAGCGAGCGTGTTCTTCAGCACGTGAAGGTACACGCCCTGCTCGCGCGCGGTCTTGCGCAGCGCGTTCAGGTGTTCCACCGTGAGCCCGCGATACTCGGCCAGCGCCAGCGTCTGTGCCTTGGCCACCTGGGCCGACACTTCCGCGACGACAGCTTCTTTCTCGTTGCGATTCAGACTCAAGGTCTACTCCTAGCAAACGTGCCGGTCGAGCCGCGCAGCCCCGTCGAGCCCGCGACGCACCCGGCACACCGGATGCAGCGACCTTCCGTTCAGGAACCCCACCCGGCCCTAAGGCCCGGTGCGACTACCCGTTCGGCGGGTTCGCCATCTGCGTTGGCGTCGGAGCCGGCCTTTCGGCCGGTTCGTCGTTTAGGCGGCTCACGCCGCACCAACGGTCTTTGATAGCCCGCCCGGACACCACTCGAAGTTGCCTTCGTGCGATGGCCTTGCGGCCCACCAATTCAGCCGGGCCGCGCGCCAGACACTCGCGCGGCCCTTTGTTTCATCAGGCGGCCTGCGTCGAGGCGTTGATGCTCGCCACGTCCACACGCACGCCCACACCCATGGTCGACGACACCGCCACCTTGCGCAGGTACACACCCTTGCTGCTGGCGGGCTTGGCCTTGTTCAGGGCCTCGATCAGCGCCTGCAGGTTGCCGCGCAGCTTGTCGGCGTCGAAGGAACGGCGGCCGATCGTGCCGTGCACGATGCCGGCCTTGTCGACGCGGAACTGCACCTGGCCGGCCTTCGCGTTCTTCACCGCGGTGGCGACGTCGGGCGTCACGGTGCCGACCTTCGGGTTCGGCATCAGGCCGCGCGGGCCGAGGATCTGGCCGAGCGTGCCGACAACGCGCATCGTGTCGGGCGAAGCGATCACGACGTCGAAGTTCAGGTTGCCTGCCTTCACCTGCTCGGCGAGGTCCTCCATGCCCACCACGTCCGCACCCGCGGCGCGGGCCTCGTCGGCCTTGGCGCCCTGGGCGAACACGGCGACGCGCTTGGTCTTGCCGGTGCCGTTGGGCATCACGACCGCGCCGCGAACGACCTGGTCGGACTTCTTGGCGTCGATGCCGAGCTGCACGGCCACGTCGATGGATTCATCGAACTTGGCGATGGCGCAGTCCTTGACGATCTTGAATGCTTCGTCGAGCGGGTAGAGCTTGGTGCTCTCGACCTTGCCCTCGTAAGCCTTCTGGCGTTTGGTCAGCTTGGCCATGTCAGACACCCTCCACCGTCACGCCCATGGAACGGGCCGAGCCGGCAATCGTGCGAACCGCGGCGTCGAGATCGGCGGCGGTCAGGTCCTTGAGCTTGGTCTTGGCGATTTCCTCGACCTGAGCGCGCGTGAGCTTGGCGACCTTGTCGGTGTGCGGCTTGGCGCTGCCCTTCTCGAGCTTGGCCGCCTTCTTGATCAGCACCGTGGCGGGCGGGGTCTTGAGAATGAAGGTGAACGACTTGTCCGCGAATGCGGTGATCACCACCGGCAGCATCAGGCCGGGTTCCATCCCCTGGGTCTGCGCGTTGAACGCCTTGCAGAACTCCATGATGTTGAGACCGCGCTGACCCAGCGCCGGACCGATCGGGGGCGAGGGGTTCGCCTTGCCCGCCGGAATTTGCAGCTTGATGAAGCCGACAATCTTCTTGGCCATGTATTTCTCCAGTGACCCGCCGCGCGGCCTGCGCAGTGGGTTGAGTGCAAACGCCAGGGATTGGTTACCCGGGCTCCTCGGTTCGATGTCACGTCATCGGTAGCAACGGACAGGTGTTCGCGGCTTGCACCGCCGGGCCACCGTCGGCCCGAAAACTCTCGTCAGATCTTCTCGACCTGGTGGAAGTCCAGCTCCACCGGCGTGGCACGGCCGAAGATGGTGACCGACACGCGCACCTTCGACTTGTCGTAGTTCACTTCTTCGATGGCGCCGTTGAAGTCGGTGAACGGGCCTTCCTTCACGCGAACGACCTCGCCCACTTCCCACTCCACCTTGGGGCGCGGCTTCTCCACGCCCTCCTGCATCTGGTGGACGATCTTCATGACCTCGTCTTCCGAGATCGGGGCCGGGCGATTCTTCGCGCCACCCACGAAGCCGGTGACCTTCGAGGTGTGCTTCACCAGATGCCAGGAGTCGTCGTCCATCAGCATCTCGACCAGCACGTAGCCCGGAAAGAAGCGGCGCTCGGTGACGGCCTTCTTGCCGTTCTTCATCTCGACCACTTCTTCGGTCGGCACGAGGATGCGGCCGAACTTCGCCTGCATGCCGGCGCGCTCGATGCGCTCGCGCAGATTGCGCTCCACCGCCTTCTCCATGCCCGAGTAGGCGTGCACGACGTACCAGCGCAGGGGCTGGGCGGTGGACGTGTTATCGACTTCGCTCATTTGAGTCTCTTTCGCCGCATCAGCGACGCCAGCCCAGGATCAGGTCGTACAGCGCCCACTCCAGGGTCTTGTCAGTCAGCCAGAGGAACAAGGCCATCACGACCACGAACGCGAAGACGTAGCCGGTCATCTGCATGGCCTCCTTGCGCGAGGGCCACACGACCTTGCGCAATTCGCGAACGGATTCGCGACCGAAACCGATGAGCGCCTTGCCGGGCTCCGCGGTGAAGAAGACGACAGTAGCGGCAATCAGAAGGCCGAACAGTGCGGCGAGCCTCATCCACAGGTCGCGCTGCTCCAGCACGTAGAAGACGGCAACCGCCGCGACCAGCAGCGCCGCGGCGGCGGCCAGCTTGGCCTTGTCCGCAGGGGTGGAAACGGTTTCGACGGATGGGTTGCTCATCGTGCTCGGTGAATTCAAATGCGAGCGGCCTCTTCGATAGCCGCTCACTTGCCGCGCCCTTTTCAGCAGCAAAGCCCGCCGGGTCGGATCGACCCCTTGCGGGCTGCTGCTTGGCGGGTTTCCCCTTGGAAAGACCGCCGGCCGGGACTGGTTACTGGTTCAGTGTCGTGACGCCGGACCTCGTTGCGTTTGCGTGGCAGGGGCAGAGGGAATCGAACCCCCAACCTTCGGTTTTGGAGACCGACGCTCTGCCAGTTGAGCTATACCCCTACGCAAACCTTCGAAACCGATTACTCGACGATCTTCGCCACCACGCCGGCGCCGACGGTGCGGCCGCCTTCACGGATGGCGAAGCGCAGGCCTTCTTCCATGGCGATCGGGGCGATCAGCTTCACGGTGATCGTCACGTTGTC
>Ga0105248_10008728_pt1 | contig 11134 bp, 13 predicted proteins | sample KBSS34metaG_FD_81524 | JGI IMG/M metagenome (GOLD analysis project Ga0105248, IMG submission 81524) | Switchgrass rhizosphere microbial communities from Kellogg Biological Station, Michigan, USA - KBS S3-4 metaG | ecosystem: Host-associated > Plants > Roots > Rhizosphere > Soil | place...
AGCTCGACACCGAGCAGGGCCCGGTGCGCTGCGAGCGCGTCGTCATCGCCACCGGCGGGCTGTCGGTGCCCAAGATCGGCGCCACCGACTTCGGCTATCGCATCGCGCGCCAGTTTGGGCACCGCGTGGTCGAACCGCGCCCCGCCTTGGTGCCGCTGACCTTCGATGCCCAGGCCTGGGCGCCCTTCGCCGCGCTTTCTGGCGTGTCGATCGAAGTGCGCATCGCCACCCCCTCGTCGAACAAGGCGCGCGGCGAATTCCTGGAGGACCTGCTCTTCACCCATCGCGGCCTGAGCGGCCCGGCGGTCCTGCAGATCTCCAGCCACTGGCGCGCGGGCGAGTCCATCGAGATCGATCTCGCGCCCCAGCACGACCTGGCCGCAGCGTTGCGCGAAGCCAAGGCGGCAAGCCGGCGCAAGCTGGCCAACGAGCTGGCCCAGTTCCTCCCGACGCGCCTGGCCGATGCCTGGAGCGCCCCGCTCGGCCAGCTCGCCGAACGCACCATGCCCGACCTGCGCGATCGCGACCTGGACGCCCTCGCGGCGTCGCTGCAGCGCTGGGTCCTCACGCCCACGGGCACCGAGGGCTGGCGCAAGGCGGAGGTCACCGCCGGCGGCGTCGACACCCGCGAGCTGAGCTCCCAGACCATGGAGAGCCGCCTCGTGCCGGGCCTGCACTTCATCGGCGAGGTGGTCGACGTGACCGGCTGGCTGGGCGGCTACAACTTCCAGTGGGCATGGGCGAGCGCCCACGCCTGTGCCCGGGCCGTCGCTCCCGCCGAGGCCTGAACCGCGTCCGAAAGGTCCAGATTGGCGGGGCAGTCCGGCGCGGGTATACTCGCGGTCTTTGCCGGCAAACCGCGCCCTCGATCTGGCGTCAGGCTCACCGGAAGGAACGAGCACCGGTTTCAGGCCGGATCCGTTTCGAGCCCCGTCCAGGCACCGAGCGCAAAACCCTAGGATCCACAGCGACATGACCACCATTCGCGTCAAAGAAAACGAGCCCTTCGATGTGGCTCTTCGCCGCTTCAAGCGCACCATCGAAAAGCTCGGCCTTCTGACCGAACTGCGTGCCCGCGAGTTCTACGAAAAGCCCACCGCCGAGCGCAAGCGCAAGAAGGCGGCTGCCGTGAAGCGCCACTTCAAGCGCGTTCGCAGCATGCAGCTTCCGAAGAAGCTGTACTGATCGCGCCTCGCACGCCAAGAACCGAAGCCAATCAGCCGAAGCCCGCGCGGGGACGCCCAAGCGGGCTTTGTGCTTTGTGGTCTCGCCGCGCAAGGCACAGCGCGTGCGCCCGAGAGCCTCATTCCGCAACGTCACCCGGAGCCTGTCCATGAGCCTGAAGGAACGCATCACCGACGACATGAAGGCCGCCATGCGCGCGAAGGAGGCCGAGCGCCTCTCCACCATCCGCATGCTGCTGGCCGCGATGAAGCAGAAGGAGGTCGATGAGCGCGTGGTCCTCGACGACAACGCCGTGATCGCCATCGTCGACAAGCTCATCAAGCAGCGCAAAGACGCGCAGTCGCAGTTCGCGCAGGCGGGTCGCACCGACCTGGCCGACAAGGAGGCCGCGGAGATCGTCGTGCTCGAGGCCTATCTGCCGCAGCGGCTCGACGCCGCGGCCGTGGCCGCCGAGATCGCCAAGATCGTCGCGGAGACGGGCGCCAGCGGCCCCGGCGACATGGGCAAGGTCATGGGCGCGGCCAAGCAGCGCCTGGCTGGCGTTGCCGACATGGCCATGGTGTCGGCCGCAGTGAAGCAGGCGCTGTCGAAGTAGCCTCGTCCCCTTCCGAGTGCATGCACGAGGTCGTCCGATGAACATCACCGTTCAACGCCTGAGCGACGAGGTTTGCGCCGCGCCCCAGCTCCCGCCCGAAGCGATGGCGGCGGTGGCGCAGGCGGGCTTTCGCAGCGTCGTCAACAACCGCCCCGACTTCGAAGGCGGCCCCGACCAGCCCACGAGCGCGCAGATGGAAGCCGCGGCGCGCGCGGCAGGCCTGGAATACGTCTTCCTGCCGGTCGCGAGCAACCACCAGACGCCCGAGCAGATCGCCGAGTTCGCCGCGCTCCTGGAGCACCTGCCCAAGCCGATGCTGGCGTTCTGCCGCAGCGGCACGCGCAGCGGGAAGCTCTACGCGCAGGCGATGGCCCTGAAGGGCTGACGCCACCGCGTCGCGCGGCCCTCGCGGCATGGCACCGCGCTACATCGCGCATCTGGACATGGACGCGTTCTACGCGTCGGTCGAGCTGCTGCGCTATCCCGACCTCTTGGGCCAACCCGTCGTGATCGGTGGCGGGCGACGCCACCAGCCGGAGCTCCAGAGCGACGGCACGCGCCGCTACGCGCGGCTGCGCGATTACGTGGGCCGCGGCGTCATCACCACCGCCACCTATGCCGCGCGCGCCTTCGGCGTGCACTCCGGCATGGGGCTGATGAAGGCGGCGGCGCTCGCGCCCGACGCCGTGCTGCTGCCGGTCGACTTCGACGAATACCGGCGCTATTCGCGGCTGTTCAAGGCGGCGGTCGCGCAGGTGGCGCCGGTGATCGAGGACCGCGGCGTCGATGAGATCTACATCGACCTCACCCAGCAACCCGACGTCGCCGCGGACAACGGGCTGGCGATCGCGCAGCGCATCAAGGACAGCGTGCTGCGCGCCACCTCGCTCACCTGCTCGATCGGCGTCACGCCCAACAAGCTGCTGAGCAAGCTCGCGTCCGAGCTGGACAAGCCCGACGGCCTGACCATCCTTCGCGAGGCGGACATTCCCACACGCATCTGGCCGCTGCCGGCAAGCCGCGTCAACGGCATCGGGCCGAAGGCCGCGGCCAAGCTCGAAGCCCTGGGCGTGCACACCGTCGGCGAACTCGCGGCGTTCGACGCTCAGGAACTCGTCGCGCGTTTCGGCCCGAGCTATGGCGCCTGGCTGCACGAGGCCGCGCACGGGCGCGACGACCGCGCCGTCGTCACCTACTCCGAGCCCAAGTCGATCAGCCGCGAGACCACCTTCGACCGCGACCTGCACGCGCGCATCGACCGCGATCAGCTCTCGGCCATCTTCACGAAGTTGTGCGAGCAGCTCGCCGGCGACCTGCAGCGCAAGGGCTACGTGGGTCGCACCATCGGACTGAAGCTGCGCTTCGACAACTTCAAGACCGTGACGCGCGATCAAACGCTGCAGGTGGCGGTGAACGACGCGGTGAGCATCCGCCGCGCGGCGGGTCAGTGCCTCAAGCGCGTGGCGCTGGAGCGGCGACTGCGCCTGCTCGGCGTTCGTGCCGGCTCGCTGTCCCGACCGGGCGAAGAGCCGCCCGAGCCGCCGCCCGGGCCGGCGCTGCACGCGCGCGCGAAGCCGCGGCACGACTCGCAGGACACCACCTTGCCGCTCTTCGGCGAGATCGACGGCCTCTGAGCCGCGCTCACTCCATCGATTCGAGACAGGCCTGCACGAGGCTCGCGACGACGGTCGGCGCGACCGGCTCGTTCATGCGAAAGCGCAGATGCCGCATTGCGCGACCCTTGCCCTCCAGCGCCGGAAACTGCACCGCGAAGGCCGCCCCGTTGAAGAACTGAAGGTTCACATGGCCGCGATGCACGACGATTGCGATCGCGTTGCGCCCGCCGTGCTGGAACACGAGATTGCCCCACTGCACCGCCTGCGCGAGCTGCGGTGCGGCCGCCAGCACGGCGCTGCGCAGCGCTTCGACCTGCTCGCGCGCTTCGGTGGGCAGGGTGTCGAGGTGCGCCTGGATCAGCGCCGCGGGACGGATCAGCGTTCGCATGGCGACTCAGAGCGAGCGGGTGTCGAAGGTGTTGCAGTCCTCGACGCGACCCGACTGCAGGCCCCGCTTGAACCAGCTCACGCGCTGCTGGCTGCTGCCGTGCGTGAAGCTCTCGGGCACGACGACGCCTTGTGAGCGCCGCTGCAGCGTGTCGTCACCGATCCTGGAGGCGGCGTTCAGGGCCGACTCGATGTCGCCTTGATCCAGCCACTGCTTGGCCTGCTGCGACTGGTAGCTCCAGACGCCCGCGAAGCAGTCGGCCTGCAGCTCCACGCGCACGCTCATCGCGTTCGCATCGCGCTCGCTCTGGCGCGCACGCAGCTGGTCGACCTTGCCGGTGATGCCCATTAGGTTCTGCACATGGTGGCCGACCTCGTGCGCCACCACGTAGGCCTGCGCGAATTCACCGGGCGCGCCGAGGCGGCTCTTGAGGGTGTCGAAGAAGTCGAGGTCGATGTAGACCTTCTGGTCGCCGGGGCAGTAGAAGGGCCCCATCGCGCTCTGGCCCGTGCCGCACGCGGTGCCCACCGCGCCGCGGAAGAGCGTGAGCTTGGGCGGCCGGTAGGTGGCGCCTTCCTCGCGGAAGACCTTGGTCCATGCGTCCTCGGTGCTGGCGAGCACCACGCTCACGAAGCGTGCCTGCTGGTCGCCCGCCGGGGGTGCGTGCGCGGGTGCCTCCTGAGCGGTCGGGGCACCGCCGCCACCGCTCAGCAGTCCGAGCACGGTGAGCGGGTTGATGCCGAAGATCCAGCCCGCCACGAGCGCCACGACGATGGTGCCAATGCCGATGCCGCGACCACCGATGCCGAAGCCGCCGCCACCGGAACCTCGGCGGTCTTCGACGTTCTCGCTCTCGCGCTCGCCTTCCCACTTCATGCCCGGAACCCCGCTCGGTGAGCCCTGAAATCAGGGCTCGAAGGGCAAGCATGGTACGCCCATGAAGGCGCCAAGGGTTCGCTTCGTCGAGGGCATTCGGGCCCTGCGAATGCGTGACGCCGCAGCGCGCGGGGGCGCGCGCGAATCAGGTCTTGGGCAGGGTGACGCCGCGCTGGCCCTGGTACTTGCCGCCGCGGTCCTTGTAGCTCGTCTCGCAGACTTCGTCGCTCTCGAAGAAGAGGACCTGCGCGCAGCCCTCGCCCGCGTAGATCTTGGCCGGCAGCGGCGTGGTGTTGGAGAACTCGAGCGTGACGTAGCCTTCCCACTCGGGCTCGAAGGGAGTCACGTTCACGATGATTCCGCAGCGCGCATACGTGCTCTTGCCCAGGCAGATGGTGAGCACGTTGCGCGGGATGCGGAAGTACTCGAGCGTGCGTGCCAGCGCGAAGCTGTTGGGGGGAATGATGCAGACGTCGGATTCGATGTCGACGAAGCTCTTCTCGTCGAAGGCCTTCGGGTCCACGACCGTGCTGTAGATGTTCGTGAAGACCTTGAATTCGGGCGCACACCGGATGTCGTAGCCGTAGCTGCTCGTGCCGTAACTCACGATGCGGTGACCATCGGGCGCGTGGCGCACCTGGCCCGGCTCGAAGGGCTCGATCATTCCGTGCTCTTCGGCCATGCGCCGAATCCACTTGTCGCTCTTGATGCTCATCTCGGTTCCTGCGTCCCGGCGGCGGGAGGTCGGTGATTGTAGGCAGGCTGGCCCCCGGGCCTTCACCGAGGCGCGCGCGGGGGCGGGCGCACTAGCATCGGCCCGCCGCCGCATCCGGTGGCCTCTGCGAGCCACGCGAGACACGGGAGAAACACCATGCGCAGCGCACTTCAACTGCTGACCCAGTACGCCGAATACCACCGCGACCGCCGCAACATCGCCTCGCATTTCCTCGGCGTGCCGCTCATCGTCTTCGCCGTGAACGCCCTGCTCTCGCGCCCGTCGTTCGAGCTCGGCGGCCTGTCGCTCACGCCGGGGATGGTGCTGCTCGTGCCGCTGGCGATCTGGTACGTGTCGCGCAACGTCGCGCTGGGGCTTGCCACCACGGCGGTCGTCGCCGCCCTCCTGGTGCTGGGCCACGCGCTGGCGCAGCAGGCCACCGCGACCTGGCTCGGCGCCTCGATCGGCGCCTTCGTGGTGGGCTGGGTCATCCAGTTCGTCGGCCACTACTACGAGGGCCGCAAGCCCGCCTTCGTCGACGACCTGATCGGCCTGCTCGTGGGCCCGATGTTCGTCGTGGCCGAGGCGATGTTCGCGCTGGGCTGGAACCCCGTGCTGCTCGGCGAGATCGAGGCCAAGGCCGGCCCGACGCACCTGCGCGAGCTGCGCACGCACGGCTGATTCAGGGCGCGGCGGGCGCAGGGGCCGCAAGCTCCGGCTGGGCGTCGAAGCGCTCGAAGCCGCTGTAGCAGATGAAGTGCTTGTTCATCGCGCGGCCGAAGAGCGTGAGGCCGATGCGCGTGGCCAGCGTGTGGCCCATCTGCGTGATGCCCGAGCGCGAGACCACCACCGGCACGCCCATCTGCGCGGACTTCATGACCATCTCGCTGGTGAGCCGCCCGGTCGTGTAGAAGATCTTGTCGCCGCCGTCGACCTGGTTGAGCCACATCCAGCCGGCGATCGTGTCGATGGCGTTGTGCCGTCCGACGTCCTCGACGAACAGCAGCAGCTCGGCTCCTCGAAACAGCGCGCAGCCGTGCACCGAGCCGGCGGACTTGTAGGTGCTTTCCTGGCGGCGGATGGCGTCGAGCAAGCCGTAGAGCGTGGCCTGGTCGATGCGGGCATGCTGCGGCCCGGGCAGGCGGATGGTGTCCAGCTCGTCCATGAGCGAGCCGAACACCGTGCCCTGGCCGCATCCGGTGGTGACCACCCGCTTCTCGGTGCGTTTATCGAAGTCCTCGATTCCGCGGCGTGTCTTTACCGCGGCGGCATCCACGTCCCAGTCGACAGTCACCGAGTCGATGTCGTCCGGCGATTGAATCAGCCGCTGGTTGCGCAGGTAGCCGAGCACCAGCCATTCCGGCGCGACGCCGAGCGTCATGAGAGTGACCAGTTCGCGGTTGTCGACGAACACGGTGAGCGCACGCTCAGCGGGGATCTGAAGCGTGAGCTCGCTCCCGTGCTCGTCGCGGACCTGCACGCTGCGCGTGAGGGGGGCGCGTGCCTGGGTGAGGCGGGGCATTCGATGGGTCATGGAGGATTTCGTGGGGGGCAGGTTCGGATCATGCGACGAGTGCCCCAAGAAGAACGGGCCGCGTCGCGGCCCGTTCGATGGATCGGCGCGCACCGCACGCGCGCTTGCCTATTTCTTCGCGGCTGGCGCAGCGGGGGGGGCCGCCGGCGCGGAGCCCGCAGGCGCATAGCTGAAGGGGCCCGGGTCGGCGCAGGCCGGCGTCTCGGTCGCGGGTGCCACGGTCTTGCCGGAGGTCTTCGCCGCCTTGAAGTAGCCCGCTGCCGTCTGGTCCTGGGATTTGCAAAGCTGGTAGGCCGCGACCTTGTCGGACCACGCCGTCTTTGCTGCCGCCTCGGCGGCCTTGTCCTTGGCCTCGGGGGAGAGCGCCGGCAGCTTTGCCTGCGCGGCCGCGCCCAGCAGGAGCGCCGCGGCGAATCCGGCGGCGAGCGGGAGTTTGCGGGTCACTTGCATGGTGGGTCGAGCTCGGGTTGAGAGAGAGGTCAGACGCGCGCGGTCTGCGTGTCGCCGCCTTCCTTGGACGGCGGCGTGCGCTGCGCGGGCACGCGGCCGGCGCGGATGTCTTCGTACCAGTATTCGTGGTGTTCCTTCGCCCAGGCTTCGTCGACGTAGCCCGTCTTCATGGCACGGTAGGCGCCGTCCATGCCGATCGTGCCGATATAGATGTGGCCGAGGAAGAGCGCCATCATCAGCACGGTCGACACGCCGTGGACCATGTTGGCGATGTGCATCGTGGAGCGCGTGTAGTCGATGCCCGGGAGCACGCGGTCCATCACGAGGCCCGAGGCCACCACGATCACCCCGAGGAACAGGACTCCGCCCCAGAACACGATCTTCTCGCCGGCATTGAAGCGCCCCGCGGGAGGCGTCTTTCCGCCGAGCAGGCCGCCGCCCTTGACGAGCCAGGTGAGGTCGCCACGGCCCGGAAGGCTGTCGCGCAGGAAGGTGAAGAAGACGACCGTCAGCGAAACCGCGAACAGGGGGCCTGCGAAGTTGTGCAGGTTCTTCAGCGCATAGGTGAGCCAGCCGAAGAGCGCGCCGCCGATCAAAGGCAGCAGGAAGAACTTGCCGAAGGCCATCACGATGCCCGAGATCGCGAGCACGACGAAGGCGGTCGCGTTGGTCCAGTGCGCCGCGCGCTCGAAGTAGGTGAAGCGCTCGATCTTGCGACCCGTCTCGGGCTCGTGCACCTTGATGCTGCCCTTGGTGAAGTAGTAGAGCGCGATCGCCACCGCGACGATGACGAGCAGCGAGCCGCCGTAGGGAATGATCCAGAGGTTGCGCACCTGCCGCCAGGCCTCGCCCGCGTTGGTCACGCGCGAGCCCGGGTACTGGGTGAAGGACTGGATGAGGGTGCCGGTTTCGCGGCCGGTGACGGTCGTGACACCTTGCTCGTGGCCCGACTCGCGCACCGCGCGCCAGAACGGCGCGTTGTTCAGCGGCTGGCTCTTCGCGCGTTGCGCGTTGCTGTCCTCGGGCTTGGGCTCCAGCGGCGCGGCCGAGGCACTGATTGCGGGTGCCGCGGGCGGTGCGGGATCGGGCGCAGGCGTGCCCTGGGCGAAGGCGCGTGCGCACAGCATCGCCACAACGAGCGCCGCCGCGAAGGGTCGGACGGAGTTGAGCATCGGACGTATCCCCCGAAAACTTGGGCGCGATGCGCCGCTCAGTTCGTGCGCTGGTATTCGTTCTGACCCTGGTTGCGATTGCGCAGCTGCTCCTCCCAGCTCGTGCGGTCGCCCTGCTTCCAGCCCTTCGCCACGAAAGGATCGTTCGGCGCGCCGTCCCAGGCCTTGGTGTCGCTCTTTCGCGTGTTCGAGCCCAGGACCTGCGGCTTCTCGCCGCAGGCGCCCAGCAGCACGGCGCCGGCCACGGCCGCGCCCCAGAGGATCAGCTTTGCGCGCCTCATGATTTGCTGGGCTCCTTGGCGGGTTGCGGCTGCGGCACGTTGGCCGAGGCGGGCTTGCCGTACGCCGTACCCCAGCCCCAGACCTCGCTGCCCTTGCCGCGCTTGAGGACGCGGGTGCGGAAGATGTCGGCGATCACGTCGCCGTCGCCCCCGAGCAGCGCCTTGGTCGAGCACATCTCGGCACAGGCGGGCAGCTTGCCTTCGGCCAGGCGGTTGCGGCCGTACTTCTCGAACTCGGTCTGCGAGCCGTTGGCCTCCGGGCCGCCCGCGCAGAAGGTGCACTTGTCCATCTTCCCGCGCAGGCCGAAGGTCCCGTTGGTCGGGAATTGCGGCGCGCCGAAGGGACAGGCGTACGAGCAGTAGCCGCAGCCGATGCACACGTCCTTGTCGTGCAGGACGACGCCCTCGTCGGTGCGGTAGAAGCAATCCACCGGGCACACCGCCATGCACGGCGCGTCCGAGCAGTGCATGCAGGCCACCGAGATGCTGCGCTCGCCCGGCACGCCGTCGTTGAGCGTGACCACGCGACGCCGGTTCACGCCCCAGGGCACCTCATGCTCGGCCTTGCATGCCGTGACGCAGCCGTTGCATTCGATGCAGCGCTCGGCATCGCAGATGAACTTCATTCTTGCCATGTCGGTCTCCGTGTTTCGCGAGCGTCAGGCCACAACCTTCTCGATCTGGCACAGGGTCGTCTTCGTCTCCTGCATCATCGTCACGCTGTCATAGCCGTAGGTCGTGGCCGTGTTGACGGCCTCGCCGCGGATGACCGGGTGCGCACCCTCGGGGTAGTAGGGCAGCAGGTCGACGCCCTGCCAGTGCCCCGAGAAATGGAAGGGCAGGAACACCGTGTCGCGTCCCACGCGCTCGGTGACCTGCGCCTTCACGCGGATCTGCGCGCCCGTGGGCGTCTTGACCCAGACGCTGTCGCCGTTGCGGATGCCGCGGTCGTTGGCGGCCGTCGGGTTGATCTCGACGAACATCTCCTGCTGCAGCTCGGCCAGGTACGGGTTGGAGCGCGTCTCCTCGCCGCCGCCCTCGTACTCCACGAGGCGACCGCTGGTCATGATGAGCGGGAAGGTCTTGCCGATGTCCTTGTTCTTCTCCTGCACCGACTTGTAGAGCGTCGGCAGGCGCCAGAACGCCTTCTTGTCATCGTGCGTGGGGTACTTCGCGACGAGGTCGGGCCGCGTGGAGTAGAGCGGCTCGCGGTGCTGCGGCACCGGGTCGGGGAAGTTCCAGACCACGGCGCGCGCCTTGGCGTTGCCAAACGGGTGGCAGCCGTGGTTCTTCATGACCACGCGAATGATTCCCCCTGAGAGGTCGGTCTTCCAGTTCTTGCCCTCGGCGGCCTTCTTCTCGGCCTCGGTGAGCTCGCCCCACCAACCGAGCTTCTTGAGCAGCACGTGGTCGAACTCGGGGTAGCCGGTGGTGATGTCGGCGCCCTTCGAGCACGAGCCGTCCTCGGCGAGCAGGTTCACGCCGTCGCGCTCCACGCCGAAGTTCGCGCGGAAGTTGCCGCCGCCGTCCATGACGTGGCGCGAGGTGTCGTACAGATTGGGCGAGCCCGGGTGCTTCATCTCGGGCGTGCCATAGCACGGCCACGGCAGGCCGAAGTAGTCGCCGTCCAGGCTGTAGCCGGTCTCCTTGTCGATGCCGCCCCTGGCGCGCAGCGTCTTCACGTCGAAGACGTGCATGTTGCGCATGTGCGCCTTCAGCCGCTCGGGGCTCTGGCCGGTGTAGCCGATGGTCCAGTTGCCCTGGTTGATCTCGCGCAGGATGGACTCGGGCTCGGGTTCGAGCATGCCGCCCTTGGCGGGCACCATCTTGTAGTTCTTCACCAGCTCCTTGTCGAAGCCGAGCTTCTGCGCGAGCTGGTACATGATCATGTGATCGGTGCGCGATTCCCACAGCGGCTCGATCACCTTCTCGCGCCACTGCAGCGAGCGGTTCGACGCGGTGCACGAGCCCGACGTCTCGAACTGCGTCGACGCGGGCAGCAAGTACACCGCGCGGTTCGGGTTCAGGTCTTCGGGACGCCCGGGCATCGCGGCCATCGCGGCGGTGGCCGACGGGTACGGGTCCACCACCACCAGCAGGTCGAGCTTGTCCATCGCCCGCTTCATCTCGAGGCCGCGCGTCTGCGAGTTCGGCGCATGGCCCCAGAAGAACAGCGCGCGAAGGTTCGAGTCCTGGTCGATGAGCTCGTTCTTCTCGAGCACACCGTCGATCCAGCGCGAAACCGTCATGCCGGGCTTGGTCATCATGCCCGGCGCGTACTGCTTCTTGATCCACTCGTAGTCGACGTTCCACACCTTCGCG
>Ga0105248_10008729_pt1 | contig 11134 bp, 12 predicted proteins | sample KBSS34metaG_FD_81524 | JGI IMG/M metagenome (GOLD analysis project Ga0105248, IMG submission 81524) | Switchgrass rhizosphere microbial communities from Kellogg Biological Station, Michigan, USA - KBS S3-4 metaG | ecosystem: Host-associated > Plants > Roots > Rhizosphere > Soil | place...
CCCGTCGAGTGCAATGCTTCGCGCATCGGTGAACATTCCCGGTCCAATGCCTTCACTACCAAACTTCAAGACGACGTTTGCGAATGAAGGTTCACTTAGTGTTCCTCCAAGTGGCCTGGAAGAGTTTGCCCTTCCCTTCTTGTTTGAGAGAAACAGCGGCGCAAAGCCGGCAATCATTGCGACAAGCACCGCTCCGATTCCCAACAAAGCAATCAGAAGAAAGACGGAAAGCCACCTGGGAAACTTAGTTCGCGATGACGCTTCAAACTTCAACTGAACAATCTGAGCTGGTCGGCCCATCGATGGTTCTGCAAGCGCACTACCACAGTAGTTGCACCTGACTGTGTCGGAAGGACTGTTACTAAACTCCACTGGAGCCCCACACTTGGGACAATCGAAGGTTCTCGGCACGCGTCGTTTCGCTCCTTAAAACCGCGAATAAAAATCTTTCGAGGTGAATCGCTTGAATCCGACTTTGGTTAACCTGGCAAGTTCTTTGAAGAGTTTCTCATCGGGTTCGGAGAAGTTAAAGCATGACTTTCCCTGCATGCGTTTCTTCAGTTCGGGCGAGATTTCGTCGCGCACTTCCTCTAAAGCATATACCGGCATTAGGTGATAGCTGACGTACAACTTACCAATCTTGACACCCGCAAAGTAGACACGGTGCTTGTTCTTCATCACGTGCGGCGTCTCAAGTGCATAGTGGTCTTTGGTGTCAGCGACAATAATTAACTTCGATTCGTAGGGTTGCAGGAGTGCTTTTAGTTTGACGAAAGTGGTGGTGAAGTCAGTTTGTTTTTTCATGGGAAAAGATCATCCACAGATTACGCAGATTACGCAGATTTCCTTTCAGAACCGTGGGTAATAACTCTCGCCCAACGAAATCTGCGTAATCTGGGGATAGCATCAAGAATGTAACCTGAGTCGTGAGCAATGTGAAGACTCGTGTATCGGCACGATTGAGATTCTAAATCTCAGGGCTTATCCTTTGCTACAAGCTTTCCATAGAGGTGCACAAACATGATCCGCATGCCCCGGTTACTCTTAGTCACTGCTTTCCTGTTCACATCTACTCTTCTGGTCTACGCGCAGACGCCCAAACTCAATGACTCGCTCATAGTCACAACCGACTGGCTGGCTAAACATCTTAACGATGACTCGCTTGTACTTCTGCAAGTCGGTGAAAAAGACGAATACATGTCGTCGCATATTCCGCGCGCCCAGTTCATCCAGCTCGCAGACATTTCCACGCCGCGGGGACAGGGTTTGACGCTTGAGTTGCCGACCCTGGATCAACTGAAGGCCACGTTCGAAAAACTCGGAGTATCAGACAACTCTCGAATCGTGATCTATTTTGGCAAGGACTGGGTAACGCCAACCGCGAGAGTCTTCATGACACTCGACTACCTTGGTTTCGGCGATCGCACGTCGATTCTTGATGGCGGCTTACCGGCGTGGCGTGCTGAAGGAAAGCTAGTGACCGCCGATCTCGTTGAATCTAAGAAGGGATCATTGACTCCACATCCAAATAGCAAACTCATCGTCGACGCCGCATGGGTCAAAAACAATCTCGACAAGCCGGACATACGAATCCTCGACGCCCGTGCCCCTCAGTTCTACACGGGAGCCGAACAGGGCCGCATGCCTCGTGGGGGGCATATTCCACACGCGAAGAACATTCCGTTCTCGAGCCTGGTTGAGGACTCAAACAACAAGTTCAAGTCGGCGATCGCACTGCGAGATCTATTCAACGCTGCGGATGTGAAACCAAACAGCAGTGTTGCTACTTACTGTCACATCGGACAGCAAGCCAGTCTCCTTTACTTCGTTGCCCGTTATCTTGGCTACGACGCGCATGTGTATGACGGTTCGTTTGAAGACTGGAGTCAGCGAACGGAGTTACCGGTGGAGAAGTCGATTTCTAAGCAGTAAACAGCCAAAAAGTCGGGTCGGGAAGAGGACCCTGTCCCCGCAGGCTTCAGTCTTCGAAACTTCTTGTTATTTGAGCAAGGTTTTGACGGAACATAAGGATCCACGAAATCACACGAATTATCACGAAACCCAAATCCCCAAAACTTAAGTTGGTGTTGTCTCGTGTGGAGTTCGTGGATCGTTGGCTTCGGTTTGCGTAGTCTCTGCGATCTCTGCCTCGGCGGTGAAGCGTAAAACAATTCGTTAGGCGCCGAGACGCAGAGGTCGCCCGAGATCACGCAGAGAAGAACAAGCGGGGACAGGGTCCCCTTCCCGACCTGACATTTTGGGTGAAGGCCATTAAGTTCCCTTTATCCATTTCACGATCTCATCCATCGCAGCCTCATAAATCTCGTCCTGAGTCTTTCCAAACTTCTTCGGCGCCTTGAACGAATGATCGCCGCCTTCGATTGCGTACAGCGTCGCGGGTAGACGGAGTTTCTTAATAAACGGCTTTATCTCTTCACTCGCGCCCAGAGAGTCGCGGGTGCCCTGAATAAACAACATCGGCATTTTGATCTGCGACAGATGCTCCACTCGCAACTTCGCCGGATTGCCCGGCGGATGTAACGGATAACCAAGAAAGACGAGGCCATCGATTTGTTTCGCGAGAGGCTCTGCTTTCTCGCACGCATCCGCAGCAACCTGGGATGCAATCCTTCCACCCATTGACTTCCCACCAATGAAAAGACGATTGCCTTTTAGTTTCTTGTTCGTCAGGGCGACATCGATCACAGCACGGAAGCACGACTCCAACTTTGCCTTTGGATCGGGAGCACCTTTTCCTAGCTCGGTGTAGACGAAGTTGAACGTCATGGCGTCCAGCCCGCGCAGCGCGAGTCCACTCGCAAACAGTTTCATGAAGCTGCTTGACTGGTTAGCGCCGGCTCCATGGCCAAGCAAGATCGTGGCTTTGAGTCGACTCTTTGCCGCAGCTGAATAATGAAAAGCCGTGACACTATCTTTGTCATTAACCTTGATACTGATGTTCTGTGGTTGATCATTCATAAGTGTTGTCGATTGCTATTCTAGTTAAGAGGCCATCCGCAGATTACGCAGACCTTCTTTGGAATGACTGGCTCTATCCTTGCGCAAAGAGAATCTGCGAAATCTGCGTAATCTGCGGATGATCCCGCTTTACACATACACTCTGGGCACACGCTGACCAACACCACACGTCACTTCATAAGACAGCGTGCCGACTATCCGCGCTAAGTCTTCAGCTGAAATGGAAACATCCGCTGTCGCCTTGTTTTCTCCCAGCAATGTGACTTGATCATTCAACTGTACGTCGTGAACATTCGTCACATCAATCAACGTCAAATCCATCGACACTCGGCCAATTACAGGAGCCAACTCTCCGCGGACAATTACATTCCCGCGGTTTGAAAGCCCGCGCATGTAACCGTCGTGATAGCCCACTGGCACCGTCGCGATCAGTGTTTTTCTGGAAGCTTCAAAGGTGCAACCGTAACCAATTGTTTCGCCCGCAGGCACCCATTTCAATAAACAAATTCGCGAATGAAGCGACATTACCTGTCGCAGTCCGGTATCAGAAACAGAGACAGGAAGCACGTCACGCCACAAACCATAAAGCACCCCGCCCGGTCGTACCATGTTGCCCCACGACTCGCGACGACCGTAGATCGCGGCGGAGTTCGCGAGATGTAAATGCGTCGGGTGGTAGCCCTGGTCGGCTAACATCGCTGCCGCAGCATCGAAACGTTGAAGTTGTTCGTTAGTTAGAGGCTCGCAAGCAGCATCGTCGGCAGCAGCAAAGTGAGTCATCAATCCATCGACTCGAACGTTTTGAAAATCCTTCAAACCACCAACAAAGTGACTCAACTGATCGGTGCGAATTCCCAGGCGGCCCATCCCCGTATCAACCTTCAGGTGTACGTCAACAACAATTCCGGCATCCTGAGCTGTCCTGTTTAGGGCCGCAATCATGCCGAGCCGATAGACGACCGGAGTAATGCGCTGTTGAATGCACAGGCCAGCTTGCTCCCCCCAGAAACCACCGAACGAAAGAATGGGCTGGCCAATACCTGCGGCGCGCAATTCAATACCCTCCTCCGGCAAGGCGACCCCGAACCATTCTGCTCCTTCTTTGACGAGGCGACGCGCGCACTGAACGGCGCCATGACCGTAAGCATTGGCCTTAACAACAGCCATCACTTTCGCGACATCGCCAACGCGATTTTTTATTTCGTTGAAGTTAGAGGCAAGATTGTTAAGGTCTATTTCGGCCCAGGTTGGACGCTGCGGGCTGTCAGAAAGCTTATCGATCAATGATGCCATTTAAGAAATGAGTCTCCAGAAAATAAGTTTCGCGGTAGGATACAGGAGTTATCGCCAATTTGCCGATTGTCGTTTGCCGATTTAGTTATCGGGTCGCTGGTTAGTTTGTAGACGGAGGGATCATGGAAGAAGCCGCACGAGCGCCACTCGCCGCGTGGGAAAGCTTTTACGTAATCGTAGGATCCTCAGGTGCTGCACTCACTGGTCTTCAATTTGTTGTGATGGCCCTTGTTGCCGATTCACAAAAGCCATCCAGTAGTCGAGAAATAGATGCTTTTGGAACTCCCACGATCGTCCACTTCTGTGCCGTGCTTTTGATCTCAGCGATTCTGAGCGCTCCCTGGCAGGGATTAACTAGTGTTCGTTTGGTGCTAAGTACCTGTGCCCTTGTCGGCGTGATATATGGAATCATCATTGTGAGACGCGCAGGATCTCAAATGGGTTACAAACCTGTCTGGGAAGATTGGCTTTGGCACGCCATCCTGCCACTGATTGCCTATACGCTGCTATTAGTCTCGTCGCTTCTCATTCGCTCATATCCGCAAAGAACGTTGTTTGGGATTGCCACCGTCACAATCCTTTTGCTCTTCGTCGGAATTCACAACGCCTGGGATACAGTGACTTATGTGGCGGTGGTATTACCCAGGGAGGCTTCGGCGACAAAACCCTCCGCCGAATCCGTTCAGGGTGAGTCTGACTAAAGTTCCGGGTAGTCATGTCACGTGTTTGTCGAATCATACTAATCGCTCTCTCGCTTTCGGTATTTGCAGCTGAAGTTAGAGCACAATCGTTTACTAAGCCGTGTGCAAAGACAATCACTCAACAAGAAGAGTGGGTGCGTCGCAGCGTTGATCTCATTGTTCGACGTGCGCGCGCCGCTTATGAAGACGAAAAAGCGGAAAAGGCTTACGTGCGTTCACAGCGCATGATTGCCAACACAATCAAACAGTGCAAGCTTGCTGAGAACGCCGAGTTCATGGCGCGCTATGCGGAGTTTGGTGAATACATCCGTGTCCTCTCACTTGAACACGAGCGAGACCACGAGCTGGGCTTCGAAGTTCCCGATAAGGTTTATTTTGCGGAGACGGAAACCTTCGTCACGATCCCTGACTTTCTTTTGAACCCTGAATTTCTTCAGGCAGTCAGGCGATTCGAGACGTTACCCAAAGCGAAAGCGTGGTTGCGTGCAATCAATGCGACGCGGTCAAATGAGAAACAACTCCTATTTCTCAGCTTTGAATCAAGGCACCTTGGAACTCCGGACACTGACGACAGCTATCGACGCTTGCTGGTGGTAGTTCCGGGAGATCCGGATCGAAACATACCTGAGAAATGGGTGCAGTTTGGAATCACTGATCCGGGGAAACGAATTCCTGTGCGAAACCTGTCAGTCGTGGCTGTTGTGCCCGGCGAGAACAGCAGCAAAATCTACTTCAAAGATTACTTTCGAACCTATCGGCGAAATGGTTCTGTCACTGTCAAAGGTCGCTGGGAACTTGGCTATGGAGACGACAATTGTGTGAAGTGTCATAAGAGTGGAGTACTACCGATTTTTCCCGTCGATGGAAGTGTTAGTAAGGATGAAATGGTAGTGGTCGACGAAGTCAACCGTCGGTTTTTAGCTTATTCGGCTCCTGATTTCGGGCGGTATCTCGATCCAACAAAGTTTGGCCCAGGCCTGGGGTCTTTGAGAGCAACAGCTAATGCTCAACTCACCGGAACATCATGCGCATCATGTCATCAACCAAGTGGACTTGGCTCGCTCAATTGGCCAATGGACTCTGTGCTTATCAGCTCTTTTGTCGAAGGCGGACGAATGCCTTTGGGTTCGAACCTGAATGAACTGGGAAGAACTAAGCTCTACAAGCAATTGATCGATGAATACTTCTCGATCGACAGCAAACAGCCTGGCATTCTCAAGGCGTGGCTGCTGCGAAAGTATGTCCGATAGGAACATTTCCGATTGCCAATTGCCGATTGCCGATTTAAAGACCTCGCGGCCTCCCTGAACATTCCAAATCGGCAATCGGCAATCGACATTTGGCAATGGATTATCGGACATTTAGTGAATGCTCGGACTTCTAATTTTCTGTAGACTCTCCGGCGCACTTTGAGTCTTCCATCTCAGTCGAAAGGGTTCAAAAAACAATGCAATCACGAAAATGGAGTTTCATTGCCATCGCTATCATATGGATGGGTATTTTGTTTGGCTGCAATCTCACAAAGAAGAAGACGACATCTGAAAATTCTCCCAACACAAACGAAACAGAAGTGACTGGCGTTGAAAAGGTGAAACCCGCAGCTGGAACCGGGAACGTCCAAGGCAAAGTTCTCTACAACAGTAAGCCCGCAGTAGGTATCGAAGTGAAACTGTGCGAGTCGTTCAACAGGTTTCTTGGTGGTTGCAGCGGAAAGGAATTTACAGCGAAGACAGACAAAGATGGCGAGTATGTAATTACCAATGTTCCGCCAAAAACTTACGAAGCCTTACTCGCACGCGTGTTTGACACCGACGCTTCAATCTTTGCGACCTCGGGCATTGCCGGTATAAGCGCGACCAAGTACGAGGTCGTTGCGGACAAAACCTTGTTCATAAATACCACCCACCTATTCAAGAGTGATCTCAAACTCACAAACCCGAAAGCTGCAGAAAAAATCAGCGCAACAGGATTGGAGTTGCGCTGGGAAAGTTACCCTGACGCCGCCTACTACAAGTTTAGCGTTCATCCCAACGACCACATGGTCACTTCGCCATACATCAACAAGCGCGTCGATGGAACGTCGTTCACTCTCGACACTCCCCTGCAGAAAGGCACATATCGTTGGCAAGTGGTGGCATACAACAGCGACGATCGGAAATTAGCCGAGAGTGCGGACGATATTGAATTCACGATTGAATAAGGCTTTGGGGGTAACTTTCGTCAACTATTTAGATTCCGGCCGCGTCTAAGGCATATCTCCAGAATCCAGTGGTGTTCCAGGTTTAAGATCTCGAACATACATCTGATCACGCCTCGAGACGCGCTCGCGATGAAGTTGTCGATTCAAAAGGTCATCGGCTTCTTAGCACCCGTTGCAGTACTCCTCATATTCTGCCTGGGTCCCCTGCAACTAAGCGCTCAGAGTACGCGGAGCCGTCGAACCGGATCACCAAACGAAACTCCATCAGCTCCACCTGAGCCAACATCCCTTGACGTCATTAGAGTCGACTCTAATCTCGTCAGTGTGCCGGTGATCGTCAGCGACCGCGAAGGTCGATACATTCCAAATCTTACTCTCGAGAAATTCAAGTTGTTTGATAACGACAGTGAGCAAAAAATTTCATACTTCGACGCTGCTGCCGAGCCACTCAACGTCGCACTGCTCCTGGACACGAGTCGCAGCACTGAAGGCGTACTGGACGAGATTAAGAAGGGTGCGAAGAGTTTTATTAAGGAACTGCGTCCACAGGATCGGGCAATGATTGTTACTTTTGATTATGAGATTCATCGGCTCAGCGGACTAACGGACGATCGCAAAGTCCTGGAGAAGGCGATCAAAGAAGCCAAGGTTGGCCAGTATGTTGGCACAACCTTGAACGATTGCGTGTCCCAGGTCGCAAATGAAGATTTCAAGTCCGTCACTGGCCGGAAAGCGATAATTCTCTTGAGCGATGGGGACGATCATGGAAGTGTTCTGTCCCAGGATGAGTTGCTCAAAGATGAGTCGGAGTCTGACGCGATGATTTATTCGATTTACTACGCATCGGATTTTCGCGGCTTTCGTGGACGGCCTAACCACGACCGGTTTCCTGGCCCGGGTCGTTTTCCTGGTCGCTTTCCGGGAGGAAGACCTTTTCCGATTCTTCCACCTGACGGAGCTGCACCGCAGCGACCTGGTCGAGGCCGGCGAAGAGACGATCGCTATCGTGGGCCAGAGTTTTTACGTGAGCTATCTGAGGTGACGTCAGGACGCTATTACGAAAGCGAACGTACGGATCTGGAAAAAACTTTCGGACTAATAGCCGAGGAATTACGCCATCAATACCGGTTGGGCTTTTATCCAGCTGAATTGCAAAAAGACGGGACTGTCCATCTGCTTAAGGTTAAGGTTGATTCCACGGATGTTGCGGTCAGAGCCAGGCAACAGTATCGGGCACAAAGTGCTCAATAGGCTTGAGAGGCGTTTGCAAACTCTCATTGCGAGTTCAAGATTGTCCATTGAGTAGGACTGTTTGGGTTTTTCTCCGCGGAATCTCAGTGTTCTCAGTGCCTCGGAAGCTGATTTAGTTGTTAACCACAGAGGCACAAAGAACACAGAGATTGCACAGAGAAGAGTCCCTGCAGGCCGATGTATCGATCAGACGGAATTCATTAACCGAGTTTGCAAGACGCTCTTGAACTCGCCCCAAACTACTCACCACGATACAAGCTATCAAAGCGCATACTCGACGGAGTGAAACGCAGGTCCACAGTTCCAGTCGGGCCATTGCGCTGTTTCGCTATGATCAATTCAGCAATGTTCTTCTGATCGTCCGGCATCGCATCGCGTTCTTCCGGTGTCTTGTACTGCTCCTCGCGATAGATAAAAGCCACGACATCAGCGTCCTGCTCCAACGCGCCAGATTCTCGCAGATCAGCCAGTTGCGGTCTGTGCTCAGAACGTGATTCCGGTGCACGCGACAACTGCGACAGCGCAACGAGCGGAACATTCAATTCCTTTGCGAGGCCCTTCAGCTCGCGTGAAATCTGTGAAACTTCCTGCTGCCGTGATTCTACGCGCTTCGACGAACCCGACATGAGCTGCAAATAGTCGACGATTATTAAGTCCAGCTTTTTTTGTTCAGCTACCAATCGACGTGCTTTTGCTCGCATTTCCAGAACACTAATTCCCGGTGTGTCGTCGAGAAAGATCTTCGTATCAGCAAGAGTGCCGAGTGACTTTGCGATCTGCGCCCACTCGAGCCTGGAAAGGAATCCGTTGCGGAATCGCTGTGCGTCGATGTTGCCCTGCGAACAAAGCATACGCATTACGAGCGACTCTTTCGACATTTCCAATGAAAACACACCGACTACTGCGCCGGCGTGAATGGCTGCGTTTTCGGCAAGCATCAAAGCGAAGCTTGTCTTCCCCATGGAAGGGCGAGCGGCCAGAATGATCAAGTCGGCGTTCTGTAGTCCCGAAGTCATCTTGTCGAGATCAGCGAAGCCGGTTGTAAGTCCGGTCAAGACCGCGGCGCGGCCCTCCATTTCCTGTACCTTTTCCAGCAACTGTTCGGCGATCGGCTTCACGTGCATGAAGCCCTGGCGAATGCGTTCGTCAGCAAGTTGAAAGATTGCATGCTCGGCGTGGTCGAGGATGATCTCGGGTTCGTCTTCTTCTTCAAGTGCTTCCTGGGTGATCTTATTAGAAGCCTTAACAAGTTGTCGCAGCATCGATTTGCCACGAACAACTTTCGCGTAGTGAACTATGTTGGTGGAATGCGGCAGGCCGTAAGTTAGATTGGTAATGAATGTGAACCCGCCCACTGACTCGAGGGCGTTTTCTTTCCTGAGCTCTTCACCTATCAGGATTGGATTGATTTCAGCACCGCGTTCGAACAGGGCAATCATCGCGACAAAGATTCGACGGTGCGAAGGAACGTAAAAGTCTTCCGGGCGAAGTTGTTCAATGGCCTGACTGATTAAGCCGTTATCCAGCAGGATGGCGCCGAGAATGGCGCGCTCAGCTTCTGAGCTGTTCGGTAAGGCGCGTTCGAATGGTTGGTCGCGAATTGGATCGGGGGAAGCCATAGCAAATTCCAGATTTTCAGATCTCAGATCTCAGATTTGTGACGCAAGTGCTGGGACCGCAGGCGTCCACGCCTGCTGGTTCAAGACTCTCAAACAAAACTAAAGCGTTGCAGGTGTCACATCCTGCAACGCTAACATTCCACATCACTGTCACCGTGTCTAGGCTTCAGTCAGTTTTAATTTACTCTGCAGATACGCTAGCTTCCTCGCTAGTCGCAGGCTTCGCCAATTCTGCTTCCTGCTCCGGCGTCAGGTGACCAACGATTACCTCGCCTTCCGGCTGAACTTTTACCTTCAGGTCAATCGTGACTTCTCGATGCAATCTAACCGGAACGGAGTATTCACCCAAACGCTTTAGTGGTTCTCGAAGATGAATGCGATGACGATCAATGTCGTAGCCTTTATCTTTCAGCGCCTCGGCAACATCCATCGACGTGACTGAACCATAAAGTGCGCCCTGCTCGCCCGACTTGCGCTGGAACTCGAGCACCAACGAACTCATTTGCTGTGACTGAGCCTCTGCGGTAGAACGCTCTTTCGCTTCTTTCTTTAGGAGTGCAGCTCGCTCTGTTTCAATTCCCTTGACGTTACCGGCTGTCGCCTCGACAGCGAGATTGCGCGGCAACAGGTAGTTGCGAGCATAACCAGCTCGCACACGAACGATTTCGCCGCGTGCGCCGAGGTCATCCACATCTTCGCGTAAAAGTACTTTAGTGTGTGCCATTCGCTTTCTCCTTTCCCTTAGTCGGTAGAGTATGGAAGCAACGCGATGTTGCGAGCACGTTTGATTGCTTCCGCAAGCATACGCTGATGCGTTGCGCAATTACCGGAGATCCGTCTCGGCAAAATCTTGCCACGTTCGGGAAGATAGTTGAGCAGGAGTCTGACATCTTTGAAGTCGATCAGATCCACTTTATCGATGCAAAAACGGCAGACGCGTCTGCGATGCATGCGACGTCCGCCTCCACGACCACCCATCGGGCGTCTATCATCGTCATCGCTGTCGTAACCACCGCCGCGCGGGCGGTCTTCATAATTGCTTGACATAGTTGTCCTCGTAAATCTTGAATCTCTACTCGCCGTTTGCTTCG
>Ga0105248_10008730_pt1 | contig 11133 bp, 6 predicted proteins | sample KBSS34metaG_FD_81524 | JGI IMG/M metagenome (GOLD analysis project Ga0105248, IMG submission 81524) | Switchgrass rhizosphere microbial communities from Kellogg Biological Station, Michigan, USA - KBS S3-4 metaG | ecosystem: Host-associated > Plants > Roots > Rhizosphere > Soil | place...
ATTCGCGCATCATGTGGGCGACGCGCGCCTGGTGGTTGCTTCGTTGGGCTGGTCTGGAATCGATCGCCGTTCTGGATGGGGGACTGGCCAAGTGGGCGGCGGAGGGTCGTCCACTATGCGACCGACCGTGTGCTTATTCCGAAGCACGGTTCGAGGCTATACCGCGGGACGAGCTGTGGGCCACGAAAGAAGACGTACTTAAGACGATAGAGGACGGAGCTTCGTGCACGATCAACGCCTTAACCCATGAAGTTCACACCGGGGAGTCCGGGCTGGGTTACGCGCGTAACGGCCACATCAAGGGCAGCCTGAATGTCCCATTCACCAATCTCCTGGGCGCACAGAGCGAGATGTTTGCCGCGGAGGACGAACTACGCCGGCACTTCGATGCGGCCGGGGCCTTGCTGAAAGCTCATGTCATCACTTATTGCGGCGGCGGAATCGCAGCGACGCTGAATGCGTTTGCGCTTCTACTGCTCGGGCACCTGAGTGTCGCGGTCTATGACGGAGGGCTGGACGAGTGGTCCCGAGAGGAAGGATGCCCGATGGAGATGGGAGAATAAGGTTAGAGTTAGACTCCGCAGGTTACCTGATGACTCCTTGATAAGAGACTCGACGTGCCCTCTCCGCCGGATTAGCCGAATAGGCCACGAAGGCCTGACGAAGCCCCGGGAGCGGCGCCATCGGCTCAAGCAAAGTTTCTACTTCGGATCTAGTCAACAGTAGCATGGGCATGTATTGTCTGATCCCCTAACGTTCCGAATGAACGCTGCATCGCAGATCACGTTTCGTTGGCTCCTTTCGGACGTTAGCCGACGCTCCTGGGTTTGCGGCCGTTGCCTCTGATAGTGGCATGGTATGTGCCCCAGCACGTCGGGTCAGAGAACAAACAAGGGTTTGAAATAGTGAGCCCAACTTGATGCTGCCCTATACCGGAGAGATAGCAGGTCTGACATCAATTGATTGCTATCGATGCCAGACTCAGTTGAGCAGATTTTCAGATTTGAGACTCTGCCTAAGATCAGGGGTAGATGTCGGTATCGACACCTTGCATTTGTCCGGGCCGATTTGTTTGTAGCTTGGAATCGGTGCCTGGCTAGGGGCGAGGCAGACGTGCGTTCACGGAATCGCAACTGGATTCTGGACGGCCGAAAGATGTGACGGTAGGCCAGGAGGAATACACCGATCGAGGCATGTAACTTATTTGTGACGACCAATAGAGGGGAGAAAAATCAAGAAACCCTGCCTTGGCTTGATAGGAGACGGTCGCGCGTTTCTCGGATTGTTACCGAACAAAATCCACTGTGCAACCTCCCAATTCTCACGCAAGTAGGGGCATTCAAAGTCGCTTTGGGTTGAGCCCTTCGGCCAGAAGTCCGATGGTGATTCGATCCTTCTACCCATACCACCTTTCCCAAAACCGGCAACAAATTGGCAACAGGAGTCCCAAAACGAGGGAAATATGAAGATTGAAACGGAAGAAAACCAATGATTTTAAAGGAAATGAGCCGTGGTGGAATCGAAACACCAACCTACTGATTAAGAGTCGGTCGGAAACTCAGTAAAGTGAGTCGACGGGAGGCTCTGTTCAAGCCGGTTTACGGCTCCGAGGCGTTGATCCACCCCAGCGTTCGTGTCTACGTCTACATTTTCACCGCGCCCATCTCAGAGTTCAATGACGACCATTCACAGATTGGTTTCAGCACTGGAGAAAACGATGACAATTGTGTGCGGGACTGGAGGCGATTGATCGAAGCCGAAGTCGTCCACATTTTGAGGTTCAGGTAGATCCGGCACCGATCCAGTCGGCCCCCATTATCGAGTCGATTCCGGCCTTCCGCTAGAGACCGAGTGTGTGGGCCGCTTGCGGTTGCCGATTTTGGGCGAAAGCCGTGAATGTTCTGCGGGGCCAATCCCAGTGCGATGTCCTTCAATGAAGTGTCAATCGAACAAACTATTGATCCGTGGGCTTACTATCCCCCGATTGGGTAAAGGATTGGGTAAAGATGGCTTCAAAACGCATCAAAATGCTCCAAAATGCCTGCGAACGGCATCAGCGCATCGGAGGGATTTCCTTCTGTGCTTTCAAGGAGATTTGAAGAATTTCGAAGAGGACAGAAAAAGCAGGGCACAGATTTTGAGTCTGCTGCGTATGCCAATTTCGCCACTCCGGCGCGATAGAAAACAAACTACTTACCGAATGCTACCACTTTCGGCTGCTTCGGGTGATGGGGACTTTTCTGGGAGACTCTGCCTCCGTAACGTCCAGTCTCAGTAGACTCTCTCCTGCTTGTCGTTTGTATTCCACGGACAGGTGAGTATAGCGCAGCGTCATCTTGGATCTCTTCGCCTTCCTGCCAATCGGACGGGCAACACATCGCGGTTTGACACCAGGTCGGGATGGTCGCCGAGGTAAGACCTGGTTGGGAAGGGCCGCTTCCGCGAGTACGTCGGTTACCCGCGTGCGGGGCCGAAGGTGCCGAGGCACCGCGCCGCCCGCCAGTCCCACAAGTAGCACAGTTGCCCTCGATGATGGATCCATTGTGCCAGCATGCAGTCCCATAAGAGTGTGCTCCCCGTGAAGGCGAGATGGGAAAACCGTACAGAAAACGTTCCATCGCGAAGTACTGCAAGGATTCCTGGAACGGCCGTTCGTTGTTAGTAAGCTTCGTTGAACAGATTTTGCCGAACCGAGACTCCAAGATTTCTGCTTGCTCACATCAGCCTTGCAAGCAGAACGGCCATCTTGTCTTGCCGTTTCTCGCCGTCTCGGATTCCATACTTCAGGCCTTGCCGGGCCCCAACGTTCAGCCTCTACACTCCTTCCTTGATCACGGGCCTGCGGGTCTTCGTTGCGCTAGAATGCTCCAACCCGCCACAAGGGTTTATCTCCCATGCCAAGCCGGCAGACGTAATCGGGAGCAGCCATAGCCCTGTCTTGATGTTTCGCCTACAATGCCTGGCGTGTTTGACGAGCGAGGGCAGCTGCCGCGAGGACTTTACGAGCAAATCGTCAGCCGCGAGATCGATCGCGTCCTGACCGAACTTCGGTCGCAGGGATTCATTGCCAACGATGAAGAACTTGACGGCGCTGACTCGCATGAAGTTCTCTCGCACTACGTCTACACTGTCCTCCGACGCGCTCTCCACTCGCTTCCGCACGAAAGAAGAGTTGAGCGGCAGGTTGAACTCTGCAACGAAGTTATCAAACTCCTCAGCGATAGCGATGTTCTAATCAACGAGCCTGCATTGAGGCTGCTGGCACTGCTGGACCCAGCCGGTGTAGGTGTCCCACAAACTCTTCCTCGTCCCCATGTCCCGCTTTCCGCCAGCGATCTATTGGTCAACGCTCGTGGAGAACCGTCGGTTGGCCACGCCTTGGAGCGTGAGATCCCTTCCGCCGACAGTGTCGATCTGCTGTGCGCGTTTGTTCGGTGGAATGGCCTCCGTCTGATTCTGCCGCAACTGAAGGCGCACTGCGAGACTGGGAAAACGGTGCGAGTCATCACGACGACTTACACCGGTTCCACCGAAAGGCGCGCTCTGGACGAACTTGTCCGTATTGGCGCGCGAGTGAAAATTTCGTACGAGACGCGTTCGACCAGGCTCCATGCAAAGGCCTGGTTGTTTCACCGCGCAACGGGATACTCGACAGCCTATATCGGTTCGTCCAATCTGACGCATTGGGCCCTGGTGGAGGGCCTGGAATGGAATGTGCGGTTGTCTCAGGTAACTTCCCCCGACATCCTCGATAAGTTTCGCGCGACATTTGAGAGCTACTGGGAAGAAAGAGAGTTCGAAAACTACGATCCGGCGCGGGACAGAGAGCGATTTGACCGCGCGGTCTCTTCGATCACAACCACCGATTCAATCCTGATTGCTGCTATCGACATAATTCCTTATCCCCATCAACAACAGATTCTTGAGCGCCTGGAGGTAGAGCGAGAACGGCATCAGCGCTATCGCAGCCTCATTGTTGCCGCCACTGGAACGGGAAAGACGATTGTTGCGGCGCTCGACTATCGCAGATTGCGGACAAAGCTAGGCAATCCACGGTTGTTGTTTGTTGCTCACCGTAAGGAGCTGCTCGGGCAAAGCCTCTCGGTTTTCCGACAAGTCTTGCGGGACGGCGTCTTCGGCGAGTTATATGTGGATGGCCATCGTCCCGACGAGTGGCGTCATGTTTTTGCGTCGGTTCAATCTTTGGCCCAACTGGATTTAAGTGAAATCTCCGCTTCCGCGTTCGACGTCATCATTGTTGATGAGTTCCACCATGCCGCGGCCGCAACGTATCGACGCCTCCTGGAGCACTTCCAACCCAAGATCCTGCTAGGTTTGACGGCCACGCCGGAGCGCGCTGACGGAAGGAGCATCCTGGAGTGGTTCGACGGCCGGATCGCCATCGAACTCAGACTGTGGGAAGCGCTGGAGCGTGGCCTTCTTTGTCCGTTCCACTACTTCGGGATTCACGATGAAACGGATCTCTCTCGGATGACGTGGTCCCGACGTGGTTACGACGTTGGCGAACTTGAAACACTCTATACGGCCGATGATGCACGCGTGCGGCTCATCATCCAGGCCGTGCTGGATAAGATCGCTCAGCCTCAACGAATGCGTGCCTTGGGATTCTGCGTCAGCATTGCCCACGCCGAGTTCATGGCCAGGAAGTTCAATCAGGCCGCCATTCGCGCGCTGGCAATCTCCTCCGAGAGCTCTCGAGAAGTGCGCGATGGGGCATTACGGCAGCTAAGGAATGGTGAAGTCAGCATCTTGTTTGCAGTGGACCTATTTAATGAAGGCGTGGACGTCCCAGAAGTTGACACGGTTCTCTTCTTAAGACCAACCGAGAGTGCAACGGTCTTTTTGCAACAGTTGGGTCGCGGGCTGCGTCAAAGCGAAGGCAAATCCTGTCTGACGGTGCTGGATTTCATCGGTAAGGCGTCGCGTCGTTTTAGATTCGATCTTAGATACCGCGCCATGACCGATGCCACTCGCGCTACTGTCCAAAAGTCGGTCGAACAGGGTTTCCCCTATCTTCCGGCGGGTTGCAAGATTCAACTGGATCGCGTCGCAGCCGGCCTGATTCTGGAGAACCTGAAAGAAAGCATTGGTTCGCGCTTTCAAACCCTCGTCGACGAACTCCGGCAGTACGGAGACGTTTCGTTGCGTGAATTTATCTCTGAGGCCGGGATTGAAATGCGTGACCTCTACAGGAATCCCGAGTGGACTTGGTCTCGTCTGCGCCGGGAGGCCGGTTTCACAGTACCTGCAGCAGGACCCAATGAAAAGGACTTGGGAAAGGGGTTGTCACGCCTCGTTCATACCGACGACCGCAGCCGACTGACCTTTCTTAACGATCTAATAACCGCGCCCAGTCCGCCCGACACACATCGACTGGGTGTGCGAGAGCGCAGGACTCTGCTCGGTCTACACTTCACTCTTCTGGGAAACAGTATTAAGGCAAGTGAGCTGAATGAGGCTCTATCGGAATTGTGGGCGCACCCGGCGGTCCTGGCCGAACTGCGGGAGATGCTGGCGGTTCTGGAGGACGAGGCCTCTCATTTGACTCGCAATCTTGAACCCCAGGAGCGGTGGTCTTCGATACCGCTCTCGGTGCATGCCTCCTACAACCTTGAAGAGATTCTCACTGCATTTGGTGAAATGAGTCTGGAGAAGCCGCACCGTATTCGTGAAGGTACGACCTTCAATGATGAAACGAAGAGCGACCTCTTTTTTGTAACCTTCGAGAAGAGCGAAAAGCAATATTCACCGACTACCATGTACAAGGACTACGCCATCTCGCCGGAGCTTCTCCACTGGGAGTCACAAAGTATCACTAGCCAAAAGTCGTCCACTGGTCAGCGCTACATCCACCACCGTAGTCGCGAGACAAATATTCTCATCTTTGCTCGGCGGACCCAGACACTGGGTGGCCGGACTGCGCCCTATATGTTCCTGGGTCCGGCGGATTACGTATCTCATCAGGGAGATCGTCCCGTGTCGTTTGTCTGGCGTCTTCGAACTCCAATGCCCGCTGACTTTTTCCGTGGGGCCAGCGTCGCAGCGGGTTAGATCGCGTTTTCAACGTTCATCTGAGTGCGCTGGTGTGGATAGAGCAGCTGTAAAGGATGCGGCCCCGAACTCGATAAACGCGACTCTGCACTCCTTCTTCGCACGAGCTGACGAGTCTTGTAGCTACAGATGGAGAACCACGCCGCGGGGAGTGCCGCCAACCGTCCTCTCGACGGAATAGACGTACCAGCCTACTTGACAGCGATACTTTTCGGCCTGGCGCATATCCTCTGTGTCAGTCTTGAAATCGACAATAGTCCATTGCCCCCCCCACAACGAAGGCTAGGTCAATCACGCCTTCGATTAGATTCCCTGCCGGGTCCTTCGTAGAGATCGGGAGTTCGCGGTATGTGGAGCTGGCTCGCTGTGCGCGCAGCAGCAAAGGATGCTGAAGCGCGCCGGTGACGGTTTGCGTGGCGGCCGCGATTTCTTCGTCTGTGGCATTCAGCAGCCTGGCATGGGCACGCGCCAGGCGATCAATCGCGGGTATCGCGGCTCTAAGATCAACGTCCCTCATAATCAAGTGGACAAGAGATCCAAACCGGCGCCCTTTTGGCCTGACGCCGCTTCGAGGGACTGTTACAACCTCGACCCGAGCCGGATAACCTACCGGAGGCTCGACGTCATCCGTCGCCAGGAATACCGTCGTCGTGGGCACTCGACCGACATCAATGGACTGATTTCGGACAAACTTCCACTTGTCATAGAGGTCCTGGCCCTCCGACGCATGGCCACCGTCGTCGTCGACCAGGATCTGCTCCTGACGTAGACCAAAGCTTGCATCGACGTCGAGTTTGAGCAAGGCGGGGTCCCACCACACGACCTTGTGCGAGCCGTTCTCAGGACCATGCAACCCTGGCTTCACCGAGAATTCCGGGCTGCCGTCATAGTCGGCCGGGCGCAGGAGCACGCTGGCATTTCCAAACGGTGGGCAAGCCGACGCGACCGTCGATGCTCTGAAGTTGGGTTTCTGGGGATAGAGAGCCTTGTTCAACGGTCCCAGCCAACCCTCCTGAGGCCCGTCGCCAACACCGGCGACAACCAAGAGATCTCTTGCGCGTGTTGCGGCAACGTACGCGATACGGATGCCCTCCGCGATATCGCGCTCATGCTCCTCCTGCTCATGGTCGATCAAATCCCACGGCGCACAGCCGAGTAAGCGGACGGCGCAAAGCCGCTGATCAGCATCGACGTGTTTGTCTGGAGTGCGGGAGGCGATGTTCGTGGTCATATCGGCCAGGATCACCACAGGGAACTCCAGGCCTTTCGCCGAATGCACCGTCATGATGCGAACACCTTCGGTCCCTTCTTCCAACACCGGAGCTTCTCCGCTGTCTTCGCGTTCCGCGCGCGTGTTCAATAGCTCGACGAACCCTCGGAAGGGATAGCCGTCCCCCTGCTCGTATGTCCGCGCCAGATCACAGATTCGAAAAACATTCGCGAGCACTTGATTGCCGGAAGGACGCAGCGCGAAAGAGGCGTGGCAGCGGGGTGCTTCCAGAAGGGAATTCACCGTTTCAACGATAGGCCTTTGATTGCGCTGCCGGTGGAGTTCTGCAAGGACTCTCAGTGTGTTGACCACGGGCAAGAAGTCGGCTTCGAGGTCTTCTGAAATGGCGTGAAAAGGATGAAGCGACCCGACTCGGTCTTTGTAGCGAAGCAAAAGGTTGTCGGTGAGCGCAAACAAGCCGCCACGAAGAGTCGCGTACAGGGAGAGTTCGTCATCCGGCCACTCAATGGCGTTGAGCGCCGCGCGAACGGTTTCGATCTCTTCGCGTTGATGAAAGGAACGTGCGCCCCAGAGCAAATGAGGTATGCCCCGCGCTTCCAGGGCATGAACATAGCCGCGTGTGACGTCGTCGCCCCACGAGACGAATCGGCGGAAAAGAATGGCGATGTGCTCGGAAGCGATGGGAACAAGGTCTCCCGTGCGGGCAGCACGCACCTTCCAACCGCTTTCTCGGATCAGCCAGTCCACATAAGCCCCCAACAGTGGAGGGCAAGCATTCATCGATGGACTTCTTGCTGATCTGGCGTGCGCCATAAGGGTACGGCGCAGGTAAAACGACGACCGAAGGTTGCTCCGTTGCAGGCACAACCTCTTCAAGAGGAACGTAAGCAGGCTGACCTGTGACGGTATTGCCGGTCATTTCCGGGGCGAACGCCGCATTTACCGCTTCTTGAATCGGTCTTACCGAACGAAAGCTCCGGCTCAGGTACTCGATGGCGATGCCCTTGTCCTGAAGGAGTCGAGTCAGATCCTGGTACATGATGATGTCGGCTCGACGAAAGCGATAGATGGACTGCTTCGGATCACCGACTAAAAACAATTTTCCAGGTCTGGGCCTGATGGCGCGCCAATCTGTTTCGTTGGAATCATCTGCCGATAGCAAAACGAGGATCTCGGCTTGAATGGGATCCGTATCCTGGAACTCGTCGACAAAGATGTGCGTGAACTGCTCCTGCATGAATCGCCGGACGTCGTGGTTTTCTCGCAAAAGATTCCTGCTGCGGATAAGTAAATCGCCGAAGTCCAGCTTTCCGGACCGTGCCTTTAGAACCTCGTATTGCTCGATGAGACCTTGCAGGTCTGCCTGAAGCGAAGCGGCCAGGTCCGCTTCGGAATGCTGCACGAATTGATCCAGAGTGGATTGAAGCCGATCTTTTGCTGCAAGAATCTCGTCGCGCGAATATCCCGATGAGAATTTCTTCGATCCCTTGAGTGAATTGCGCCTGAGAGTGCGGGCAAGCTGGACCAGAAGCGCCTCCAGCTCATCGTAATCCCGACGGCGCACCTCCTCGGATCGCTGGTATGACCGGGTACTCGAGCGGCGTGGGTTTGGGAACAACAATGTCACCGAATCCAATGTCGATCTGCATTTCGATTCGCGCTCTGCTTAGAGTTCCCTGAAAACGCGTTCGAACGCCTTCGTAGTCCGCATCTTTGATGCGTGCAATTTTCACAGTTGCTGGATTGAAGTGAATTCCGTCCGGCGCCACTTCGATCGAGCAGATTTCTTGAATGATCTTCCCGACGTGCTCAGGGGCGTTGCTTGTCCGGCCAGCCAAGTCGATATCGACAGTCGGCCGAGTTTGCGGTGCGTGCCAGGCGGTCATCAGGAGCGCTCCTTTCAGGACGAAATGGTCCCGGTGAGGCGAGATGGAAAGGCGATAGAGAAATCGTTCCATTGCGAAGTATTGCAACAATTCCTGGAACGGCCGCTCTTGATGTTGAGCTTCGTTGAGCAGCTTCTGCCGGACTGAGGCTCCAATGTCTCGCTTACTCACATCATTGCCTCAAGATAGGGCCGCATGATTTTCTGAACTCGATTGAGTTCCGCGAATTTGAGTACCAGTTTGAGATTTGGTTTCTTCGAACTCTCCCGGTAAGTCTTGAGGGCTTCAACAGCGACATTCAGACCAATCTTGTTTCTGTACTTAAAACAGTCTGCGATCGTCTTCTCCGGAGAGTAGACGCGGACGGGGATGCCATCCGTAATGAAAGTGGCCACGCCGGAACTGAAGGCCGGGTCAGAGAACCAGAAGATCCGGATCGGGGGAAAATCGAGTTTTGGAATACGGGAATGGCTGGGAAGAGCTATATCGACGGCATGAGGAACCTGTGTGGTCAGTCTGTGATGAAAGAGCGCCGAAATGAGACAAATGACTCCCCGGGGAATCTTGGCGGCCACCGTTGCCCAGTCTGGATTGGCCAGCGGTCTTGCCGACTTCAGCCGATAGAGCCCGCGGCTGATCTGTTCAATCTGTCCTTTGTCGCGCAGGGAATAGAGCGTTCGTGGATGAATGCCCAGACGAATGGCGTCACTGGTGCGCAGCATGCTTTGATTCTTCGCGAATACGCGTTTCGCGTGAGCGATGTGTTTAGTCGATGGACGCATTGGATAATTCCGTCGGATATTGTAAACATTTTACGACGATTCTATCCAAATTCTTTGGTAACAATTCGGACAATAAGTTCTTAGAAGAGCTAATAGGGGGGATTGTAAGCCCAGTAGAACGTGTATATTCAAACCCATCACCCATGGTTCCAGAAGCGAGTCTCGTTCATCAGTACTCCCCTGCTGACGCAAAGATTCGACTCTTCGGTTCTCTCTTTCGCGGCCGAGACGATGTCTATCCTCGCAGGTTCGAAAGCCGAAAGACGGGTCGATCTGGCTATGCGCCCGCGTGTGCTAACGAATGGGTTCGTGGCATCTGTGAGAAACCCAGGATCAAATGCGCCGAGTGCCAGTTCCGCCAGTTTCTTCCGATCACTGACGACGTGATTCGCTGGCATCTTTCAGGATTCGACCCGGCCGGGGAGCCGTTCGGCGCGGGTGTTTACCCGATGCTTCAGGATGAGACTTGTTTCTTACTGGCCGTCGATTTTGATAAAGAGGGCTGGAAGGAAGCAGCGCGAGCATTTCTTGAGGGCTGTCGCACGTTAGGTGTTTCAGCTGCTCTCGAACGATCTCGCTCCGGTCTGGGTGGAGATGTCTGGCTTTTCTTCGAGGAAGCGATCACTGCGGTTTCGGCGCGGCGATTGGGCTCGTTCATCCTGACCGAAAGCATGGATCGTCACTCCAGCATTAGCTTTGGCTCCTATGACCGCTTCTTTCCGAATCAGGACACGCTGCCTCACGGCGGTTTCGGAAACCTGATCGCGCTTCCACTTCAGAAACAGCCAAGAGATCTGGGCAACACCGTTTTCGTGGATGACAACGTTGTTCCGTACGTGGACCAATGGGCATTTCTGCAGTCGGTTTCCAGGATTCCTCGAATTCAAGTTGAGGAACTCGTGCGGGAGGCCGAGCGTCGCGGGCGCGTAGTCGGCGTTCGCATGCCGCAGATGGAGGAGGAAGACGACGAGCCCTGGACTGCGCCGCCCTCACGACGTCGGCAGCATTCTCCAATAGTGGGTGATATTCCTCAGATTTTGCAGCTTGTGGTTGCTAACGAGATATATGTTCCCAAGCGGGAGCTTTCTCCGCCTCTCCGCAATCGGCTGCTCCGCCTTGCAGCTTTCCAGAATCCGGAATTCTACAAGGCTCAAGTCATGCG
>Ga0105248_10008732_pt1 | contig 11132 bp, 8 predicted proteins | sample KBSS34metaG_FD_81524 | JGI IMG/M metagenome (GOLD analysis project Ga0105248, IMG submission 81524) | Switchgrass rhizosphere microbial communities from Kellogg Biological Station, Michigan, USA - KBS S3-4 metaG | ecosystem: Host-associated > Plants > Roots > Rhizosphere > Soil | place...
CGTTGCCAGATGTCGAGGTTGTACCCGCACGGGAAGAAGCCGATCTGCGCGTCGTGCGTATGTGAATCGCCCAGCCCGGTGGAGAACCACGCGCACGCGTCGTAGAGCGAGGACGACACGAGGCCGTTCCCCGTTGTTGCCCATTCGGTGATGCGTCGCTCGGCCTCCTGTTTCAGTGCCTGGAGCTCTGCGGGCATCGCCGCATCGTCGCCGGGATCCGCGGGCAGAGGCCCCGCAGGTGCGCGCAGCGCCGACGGTCCGAACGAGATGCCGACTTCGATCATCGAGACGCCGACGCCCGGCGCCGGAAACACCAGCGCGACCTGGAGGTGATCCTTCAAGTGCTTGCCGACATGCGGTGAATCGACGACGCACGGGACACCCACGGCCTCGAGCTCGCGTCGCGGTCCGATGCCGGACAGCAGCAGAACGTGGGGCGACCCGATCGCGCCGCCGCTCAGCACGACCTCTTTACCGGCGAGCGCTGTTCGTGTCTCGCCGGCGGCGGTGCGGTACTCCACGCCCGTGGCGACCGCGTGCCCGGGCGAGCCCTCCAGGATCACGCGCGTCACGTGCGCTCCCGTGATGATGGTCAGGTTAGGCCTGCACTCGGCCTCGCCCTCGAGGAAGGCGTGATACGTGCTCGATCGTTTCCCCGCCCGCGTGGACGTCTGGAGCAGCGACACAGCACCGGCCGGACCGCCGCGATCGCGTCCGTTGTAGTCGCCGCGCGGGATGCCGGCCGCCGCGGCGGCGTCGACGAACTCGCGCGCGCCCGTCAATATCGGCGAGCGGACAGAAACGCCCAGAGGCCCGGTGGTGCTGTGCGCCGCCGCGTCAATCGGGATCTCGACGCTCGCAACGAGCCCTTCGCTCTTCTTGAAGTACGGCAGGACCTCGTCGTAGCTCCATCCGCTCGCGCCCCCGTCGGCCCAGGCGTCGAAGTCTCCTGGATGGCCGCGCACGTACGCCATGTAGTTGATCCCTGAGGACCCGCCAAGCATCTTGCCTCTCGGCATCATCATGCGCCGCTCGTAGAGTCCGAGGCCGCAGCCGCCGGGGTCCGCGGTGTACATCCAGTCGGTCGCCGGGTTCTTTTGCAGCATGGGGCACGCCGCTGGAATCAACTCCTCCGCCGGCGGCCGCTCCCCCGCCTCGAGCAGCGCCACGCGACAGGACGGATCCTCGGAGAGCCGAGCCGCAATGACCGCTCCAGCAGATCCGGCGCCGACAACGACGAAATCGAACGTCTCTGACATGTCTATGTCCCCATCGTCGAGAGCGCCTGAACCTTCCACGCGTCGTCGCGACGCACGACGAGGATGACGGCCTCGTACTTCGACATCACGTCGCCCGCGCGATCGCGGCGGCTGTAGGTGACTGCGACGTTCACGCCATTCGCGCTCACCTGCACGACCTCCGCCTGATCGAGTCGAGTCTCGTACCAGGTGCGCTGCCGCCCCGGTTCGGGACCCGCCAGCCATTCGGCAACGGAGCTCCAGACTTCGAGGGCGCCATCTCCGATCCGCACGTGCGGGTAATGCAGCGCGGCGCCGAGCGCCTGTGGATCGTGGCTGTTCCACGCCTGGAAATATGCGCGGATCGTCTCAAGCGCCGAGGCTGAGTTCTTCGTGGCGGCCGCCGGTTCAGTGCCCGTCGGCCCGGCGGCGAATCGCGAGAGCACACCCCAGCGTCCGCTCTGATTGGTCACGATGTAGGTGACACTCGTGCCCACCATCTGACGGCCGTCCTCGGTGTAGCGAAGCCAGCTGCCAGCCACATGAACCTTGTCGCTGCCAATCTGCAGCACCCGCCGCGTCGTCCACTCCGAGTGATGCCATCCGGTCGCCAGCGTCTGCGCGAAGTTGACGCTGGCGGCGTACTGCGCCGGCGTCTTGAACAGCTCGAAGGCTCCGGGACCCGGGCGAACGTGGGGAAAATTCAGCGACGTCGCCCAGCGTTCCGCATCGCGCGAGTTCCATGTCTCGAGGTACCGATCGAGCGCCTGGAGGGCCATGTGCCCGCGCAGGTCCGCCGCCTCCTTGCCGAGCGGAGTCTGCGCGGCGAAAACCACCGCGCCCGATGCGGTGATCAGGCTCAACGCGATCGCGTGAACGGCAGCCCTCATGTCAGCGACCGATTTCCGGCAGCGCAAACACGACAATCGTCGGCGAACCTGGATTCCGCTCGACCCAGAAGTTCGAGGGGCTGCCAGACGCGACCGCGATGTACTGCTTGCCGCCGGTTTTATAGGTGATCACTCCTCCGCCGACCGGGCCGCCGGTGTTGAAACGATAGAGCACGTCGCCCGAGCGCGCATCGAACACCACGAAGTCGCCGTTCAGCTCGCCGGTCATCACGACGTTACCGGCGGTCGTCGTGACCGCCGCCACCATCGGACGCGCCGAGCGGTACTTCCATTTCACGGCGCCGCTCGAGGCGTCGATTGCGGTGAGCCAGCCCTGCGACTGGTCGACCGGATCGAGATCCGTCCGCCCGCCCATGTACAGCTTGCCCGGGATGTATCGGACTTGCTCGAACGACGAGAAGGTCGCGCACCAGTCGACAGCCGGCGCGTAGAGCAGATTCGTCCCCGGGTTGTAGGCCGGACCGTTCCATTGGCTGCCGCCCAGTACACCCGGGCAGGCGCGCAGCGGCGTCGTAATCACCGGCGTGTCCGTGTTCAAGCGCGTCGTTACCGGGGTCTCGTAGAGGACAGCGTGCGTCTCGCGATCCAGCGCGCGCAGCATGCCGTCCTTCCCCGTGGTGATCGCCAGCCGGCGTGGGGCGCCGTTGATCGCCGTGGTGATGATCGGCGTCGCGTGCGTAACGTCCCAGTCGTGCGAGTCGTTCGGCACAAGCTGCCGGTGCCAGCGCAGTTTGCCGGTGTGGACGTCGAGCACAACGATCGAGTTCGTGTAGAGGTTGTCGCCCTGGCGGAGATGCACCGGGAGATCGGGCGACGGGTTGGTCACCGCGATGTGCAGATCGCCGTTGACGGTGTCGAGCGCGAACGCGGTCCACACCGCGCCGCCGCCCATGGGAATACCCTTCGGGTTCTTCCAGGTTTCGAAACCGGGCTCGCCGCGTTGCGGGACCGTATTGAACCGCCAGACCGGCGAGCCGTCGGTGGCGCGGAAGGCACCGACCCAACCCTGCAGGTTGTTCTCGCTGCCGGCCGGGCCGATCAGCACGAGATCCTCGAAGACCACGGGCGCCATGGTGAACGTCTCGCCCTGGGACGGTTTCGCGACCTGGCGCGCCCATAGCGGCGCGCCGGTGTCGGCGTTGAGCGCGATCAGATAGCCGTCCGGCGTGCCGCGAAGGACGCGGCCGTCCTTGATCGCGATGCCGCGGTTGCGCTGGAACCCGAGATCATCGCGCGTCTGCCAGCGATGGCGCCACTTCACGCGACAGGTCGCCGCGTCAAGCGCGATGGTGCTGATCATCGTCGTCACGTACATGGTGCCGTTGTAGACGATCGGCCCGGTCTGGAAATTGTCGCGCTCGCCGACCTGGAACATGCACGCCGGCGCCAGACGCGCCGCGGTCGTCGTGTTCACATCGGCGAGCGGCGAAAAGCGCGTGCCGGCGTAGTCGTGCGTGTGGAACAGCCAGTCGGTCGATTGCGCCGAGGCAGTGAGCGTCGCTTGATCGGGACCACTCGACGCCGGCGACGAGCCGGCCGCGCCTGGCACGAATTCCGGCGGCGCCGGCCGGACGGCCGCGCCGGCCGCGGCGGACCGCAGGTGCGCGGACTCGAGCTGCTCTGACGCGGCGGTCAACGCGGTCGGCCCCGATGGGAAGCCATTCATTTTGAGGATGTAGGCGAACACCGCGGCGTGATCCTGCGCCGGCACAGAGCTCGAGGCGCGCGGCGGCATCGACGTCCGCGCGATAAAAAACACGTCGGCGAGGGTGACGCGTGGGTCGCTCCAGCTCGCCTCGAAGGCCGGACCGGTCAGCGCGGGCGCCGTGCCGCCCGTGAGCGACGCGCCGTGGCAGCCGGCGCATGATTGCCGGTAGATCGCCTCGCCGCTTGCCGCCTGCGAATCGGTGAAGAGCGCGGCGCGCGGCGGCGATGCCGGTGATTGGCCGGCGCGAATATGCACCGTGCTGGTCACGACGGCGACACCGATCGCAGACACGAGGGCCATCCGGCCGGCACGCGTCGAAGGCGTCTGATTCATGCGCGGAGGATACTCCAGCCCGGCCGCTGGTTGGATATAGTCTTGGCAGCCATGGAGCACGCCCTGCGCATGCGCGGGATCCGAAAGACCTTCGGATCGGCGACGGCGGTGCACGAACTCGATCTCGCGGTGCCGACCGGCGCGCTGTACGGCGTCATCGGTCCCAATGGCGCGGGCAAGACGACGACGATCAGGCTGATCATGTCGATCCTGTTTCCCGACGCCGGCGAATTATCGGTGCTGGGACATCGCTCGGCGCTCGAGGCGAAGAACCGCATCGGTTACCTCCCGGAAGAGCGCGGCGTGTACCGCAAGATGCGCGTCGCCGCGTTCCTGACCTACATGGCGCAGCTGAAAGGCGTGACCGCAGCCGATCTTCCGGCACGCGTGACCCGCGGTCTCGAGCGCGCCGGTCTCGGCGGGACCGAGAAAAAGCGCTGCGAGGAGCTGTCGAAGGGCATGCTGCAGAAAGTGCAATTTCTCGCGGCGATCATCCACCAGCCGGATCTGCTGATTCTGGACGAGCCGTTCAGCGGCCTCGATCCCGTCAGCTCGCGCCTGCTGCGGGACCTGGTGGAGGACGAGCATCGCCGCGGCGCGACGATCCTGCTGTCGACGCACGTGATGACCCAGGCCGAAGAATTGTGCGAGCACGTCGTCATGATTCATCGCGGCCGGAAGGTGCTGGACGACAGCGTCGCGGCGATCCGTCGGCGATACGATCCGCGGACGATCCAGTTCGAACCGCTGGATCCGGCGGCCGACCTGGCGCCGTTGCGCGCGCTGACTGGCGTCGAGCACGTCGAGGACGTGGCGGCCGGATCGGTTCGACCCGGTCATCCAACCACATACGACATCCGTCTCAGCGAAGGATCCGATCCCGGCTCGGCGATCCGCCGCATCACCGCGGCGGTGACGCCGGCCAGGATCGAGCTGGCGCGGCCGCGCCTCGAAGACGTCTTCATCAGTCTCGTGTCCGAAGGCAGCGCTCCGGCGCCGAGCCTGATTGCCGGTTTGCGCGGGGAATCCTCGGGGGCGAGCGCATGAGGCGAATCGGCTTGATTGCGGAGCGCGAATTCCTCGGCACTGTACTGACACGCGGCTTCATCGTCGGCGTCCTGGTTGTGCCGGCGGTGATGGCGCTCGCCTTTGCGTTGGGCCCGCGGCTGATGAACCAGCGCAGCGCGCCGGTGCGCGGCCAGATCGCGGTCATCGATCCGACCGGCGCGGTGATGGCCGAACTGCGCGCCACGATCACTCCGGCGGCGATCGCAGCGCGGCGGGAAGAGGCTGCGCGGCGGGCGCTCGCGGCGGTGCCTGCCGGCGTGCGCGACCTGGCGGGTGCGGCCGCCACCGCTCCGTCCAGTGATGCTATCGAGCGCATTGCCGGAACAGTCCCCGACCTGCAAGTCATCGATCGTCCGGCCGATGCCGGCGATCCGGACATGCGCGCGGCGAAGGCGTGGCTGACCGATGCCGCCCCGGGCGACCGCCACATTGCGCTCGTGGTCGTTCAGCCCGACGTAGTCACGCGGGCGCCGGGGCGGATTGACTACGGCACCTACGAGCTGTACGTGCCGCTCAATCTCGACGATCGCATCGAAACGTCCATCTTCGAGAGCCTGCGCGAGGCGATCATCAACGCGCGCGTCCGCGCGCAACACCTGGACCGCGTCAGCCTCGACGAGATTGCACGCGTACCACGCGCCCGGTCGGTGACGGTGACGAAGGACAGCGAGCGCGTGACCGTCGGCGCATTCAACCGGATCATGCCGTTCGCCTTCGTCGGCCTGCTGCTGGTGAGCGTGCTGATGGGCGGCCAGGGGCTGATGATGTCGACCGTCGAGGAAAAAACGAGCCGCGTGATCGAGGTGCTGCTGTCGGCGGTGTCGCCGTTCGAGCTGCTGGCCGGCAAGATCGTCGGGCAGATGGCGGTCAGCCTGGTCGTGCTCGGCCTCTACATCGTCCTGGCGTTCATGCTGCTCGCCTCGTTCGCGATGTTCGGCCTGCTCGATCTCTCGCTGGTGTTCTATCTCCTGATCTTCTTCGTCATCACCTACGTGACGATCGGCGCGGCGATGGCGGCGGTCGGCTCCGCGGTCAACGAGATGCGCGAGGCGCAGTCGCTGATGATGCCGATCATGCTCGTGTTGATGGTGCCGTGGGTGCTGGCGGCGCCGATCGCCCGCGAGCCGAACTCGACATTCAGCACCGCGATCAGCTTCACGCCGCCGGTCAATACGTTCGCGATGCTGCTGCGCCTCACGTCCAGCGCGCCGCCGCCGTCCTGGCAGGTCTGGGTGACGATCGCAATCGGCCTCGTATCGGTCGTCGGATCCGTCTGGTGCGCCTCGCAGGTCTTCACGATCGGCTTGCTGATGCACGGCAAGCCGCCCGACCTGAAGACGCTGGTGCGGTGGATCCGCGAGGCGTGATCAGTACACCCACCGCGACGTCGTCGCCCCTTCGGGCCGCTTGCGCTGGACAAACTGCGCCATCTCCTTCAGGCGATCCCACGACGAGCCGGGTCTGACTCTTTGGGACGGCCAATAACAGAGTAAGCTCCCGGCCGAGGTTTCGGTCTGGCTAACGCCGGACCCCACACACGATCTTGATCACCCAGACCGCCACCTGCGCTTCCTGCGCGCGGCCGCTCGCCGGCCGGTACTGCTCACACTGCGGCGAGGAGGTTGTCGATCCGCACGCGCTGACCGTCCGCCATTTCGTCGCGCACACGCTCGCGCACGAGACGCTGCACCTGGACGGCAAGATCTGGCGGACGCTGCGATATCTGTTTCTCCGCCCGGGCTTTCTGACGGCGGAGTACTGCGCTGGCCGCCGGCGCCTGTACGTCAACCCGGTTCGGATCTTCATCACCGCGATCATCGCCTACACGCTGCTGGTGCCGGGCGGCGGCAGCCGGCAATTCACGGTCGGGCCCAGCCGCGACCTGCAGTTGAACATCGCGCCGGCGCGGATCGCGGAGGGATTCAGCATCGAGGACACGATCGGCCTGATCGATCGTGTCGGGCTGCTCCGCCGATACCTGGAGTCAGTTTCGAAGTCCGCGGACCTGACATCGATTGCCGCGCGCGAGAAGTTCCACACCCAATTGCACAAGTTCGCGCAGCCGCTGTCCTTCTCCAACGTCCTGCTGCTGGCCCTCGTCTTCTTCGCATTCTTTCGCCGGAAGCAGCCATTGCTGGTGGCCCATGGCGTGTTCAGCATGCACTTCATGAGCTTCATCCTGTTCACGAGCTGGATGATGCTCTGGCTCCCTTTGATGAAACTGGGCGAGATCCATCTCGCGCTCGCCCTCGCGATCGTCCTCGCCGGCATCGTGGCGCAGTTCGTCTACCTGGCGGTGGCGATCCGCCGGTTCTACCTGGCGAACGATCCCCGGCGTTTTGTGCCCGGGGTCGTCGCCACGGTGTCCGCGTTCCTGATCTACCTGGTAAATTCCGCCTTCGTCACCGGCATCCAGATGCTGGGCGGCGCGCTGGCGCTGTGGAGCGTGTCTAGGCCGGCTTCCTGAAGAGGACTTCTCGCAGGTTGGTCTTGAGGAGGATCGATTCGGACACGCTCAGGTCGGGGAACAGCCGGCTGATGTCGCGGTTCTGCAGCACCGCCTGACGGCCGCGCGTCGCCGGGTAGGCCCGGTACCTCAGGTTGACGTCATCGACGATGATGAACTTCGTGTACTGTGCGGCCTGCGGCGGCGCCGATCCGAAAAATCCGAGCAGCGCGCCGTCGGGGCGCAGCACTCGCGTCAGCTGCGCGGCCAGCGCCTGCGCCGCCGGGCGATCGAGGTAGTCGATCAGGTCCCAGCACAGGATGCCGTCGACTTCGCCGTCGGCCTGCGGGAAGCGCTTGCTCAGGAACGCGGGCAGCTGATCGAGCGTGCCGGCGCGCACGTGACGATCGACATCCGCGAAGATGTCCTCGACGAAGATCTTGCAGCCGAGCTGTTCGCCGAAAAAACTGACGTTGCTGCCGACGACCGGTCCCAGATCGAGCAGCACCGGCAGCGTGCGCGACGTGAGCGTCGACAGAAATTTCTGAAGAGCTTTGGTGGCGAAAACAGGATCGTCCGTACGGCCCGGCGACGGTCCCTGCGGACGAGCATCGGGCTCGCTCTTGCGCGGCGCGAGGCGGTCTAAGAGACCCATGAGGAGTGCCGTGCAGGAAGTACGAAGTACGAAGTCAGAAGTACGAACGCCACGGTCTTTCGTACATCAGACTTCGCACTTCGTACTTTGTCTAGACCCCTACGCGCTGCGGAGCACCGGCCGGTTGTGCCTGAGGCGCGGCCGCGGCCGCGGCCGGAGCGGCGGCTGGCTTGGCCTGCGGCGCGACGCCGCCCTTGCGCTGCATGTCCACACTGCCGCGGAAGTGCGCGCCCTCGGCGATCGCCACGCGCGGCGAGACGATGTCGCCGTCCACCGAGCCGTTGTCGCGGATGTCGACCTTTTCGCTGGCGGTGACGTTGCCCGTCACTTCGCCGAGGACAATCACCGACTTGGCGTACACCTGCGCTTTGATGCGGCCGTTCGGACCGATCGTCAGCACGTGCTCTTTGAGCTGGATCGTGCCTTCGACGTGGCCTTCGATCGTCAGATCTTCGCTGCCATTGAGCTCGCCCTTGATGACGACCGACTTCCCAATATTCACGATGTCCTTCTCCATTTGTAGACTGGCCTCGGTGGGACGAGGACTGGGAGCCCCCGCCTGGGTTGGCGCGGGCGACGGCGGTGGGGCCGTCGGTTGTCCGCTCGCCGGTCGGACTGCTTCGTCGCGTTTCCACATGGTCTGCATCCTCCGCCCCGGCGTCAGTCAGGGGGCACGGGCGTCGTTTGTCTGACTAATGTCGCCGTCTGCTTACTATCGGGTCGAACGTTCGGCCAGTATATGGACCGTTGAAAAGGATGTCTAGTCCTTTTGTTATCAGGAGTTACAGGCAGTGGTACAATGAATGATTCACCATGCGTGTCTACTTTGACTACAACGCGACGACGCCTCTTGCCCCCGGCGTCGCCGACACGGTGCTCCGCGTCTCCCAGGAGGTATTTGGCAACGCCTCGAGCATCCATCACTTTGGGCAAGCGGCGAAGGCGACGATGGACGAGGCGCGGTCGGCCATCGCCGCACTACTGAACGCCGATCCTTCGGAGATCGTGTTCACCAGTGGTGGCACCGAATCCGACAATCTGGCGATCCGCGGCGCCGCGGAGGCGCTCGAGCAAACCTCGCGCCGTCACCTCATCGCCACCGGAATCGAGCACGAGGCGGTGCTCAACACGCTGCGCGCGCTCGCCCGGCGCGGATGGCGGACGACCCTGCTCCCGCTCGATCACACCGGCATCGTCTCGCCCGACCGGTTGCGCGACGCGATCGACGCCGACACCGCGCTCGTCTCCGTGATGCACGCGAACAACGAGATCGGCACGATTCAGCCCGTGGCCGCGCTCGCCGCGATCGCGCACGAGCATGGCGCGCTGATGCACACCGACGCCGTCCAGTCGGTCGGCAAGATTCCGGTCGACGTGCGCGCGCTCGGCGTCGATCTGCTGTCGCTCTCCGCGCACAAGTTCAACGGGCCGAAGGGCGCCGGCGTCCTGTGGATCAAGCGCGGGACGCGCATGCAGCCCACGGTGACCGGCGGCAAGCACGAGCGCAACCGGCGGGCGGGCACCGAGAACGTCGCGGCGATCGCCGGACTCGGCGTCGCGGCCAGGCTCGCGGCGGCCAAGATGGACACCGAGGGCGCGCGCGTCGGCGCCCTTCGGGATCGGCTCGAGACCGGCATCCTCCGCGCCGTTCCGGGGACGGCCGTCAACGGCGCGCGCGACGCGCGGGTCCCGAACACGACGAACATCAGCTTCGAGCGCGTCGAGGCCGAGAGCCTGCTGATCGCGCTGGATCTCGAGGGGATCGCCGTCTCGACCGGCTCGGCCTGTTCCTCCGGCACCCTCGAACCGTCGCACGTGCTCAAGGCCATGGGCTTCCCGCCGCACCGCACGCAGAACTCGCTGCGCTTCAGCCTTGGCATGTTCTCGACCCAGGACGAAGTGGACAGAGTCGTCGACGCCCTGCCGCGCCTCGTCGACAAACTACGCGGTCTTACGAGAAAACCGGTGACCGCCTGATGGAACCACGAAGACGCAAAGGCACGAAGAACGCACGAAGAAAACCAAATTTTTCGTGGTCAAGGCAGCTTTTCTGACATGCGTATCGTCGTAGCGATGTCCGGCGGCGTCGATTCGTCCGTGGCCGCGGCGCTCCTTGCGGAGCAGGGGCACGAGGTTATCGGTCTGTCGATGCAGCTCTACGATCAGTCCGAGGGACAGACCTCATTCGGCAGCTGCTGCTCCATTGACGATCTCCACGACGCCCGCCGCGTGGCGGCGGCCATCGGGATCCCCCACTACATCGTCAACTTCGAAAAGCAGTTCGACGAGCAGGTGATCGCCAACTTCGTCAGCGAGTACGCGTCGGGGCGGACGCCGCTGCCCTGCGCGCACTGCAACAGCGATCTGAAGTTCGCGGCGCTCGCCGACCGCGCCCGCGGCTTCGGCGCCGACGCGGTCGCGACCGGGCACTACGCGCGCGTCACGCGCGACGCCCGGGACGGGCGGTTCCAGCTGCGGCGCGGCGTCGATCCGGCGAAGGACCAGTCCTATTTTCTCTTTTCGCTGACGCAGGACCAGCTGGCGTGCGCGTTGTTTCCCGTCGGCGATCTGCCCAAGGACCAGGTCCGCGAGTACGCGCGGCGTCAGGGACTGCCGGTGGCCGACAAGCCGGACAGCCAGGAGATCTGCTTTATCCCCGACAACGACTACCGGACGTTCGTGACGAAGAGCGTTCCCGACGCCGCGCGCGACGGGCTCTTCGTCGACGAGCAGGGGCACGTGCTCGGCACCCACGCCGGCATTCACCGCTTCA
>Ga0105248_10008733_pt1 | contig 11132 bp, 9 predicted proteins | sample KBSS34metaG_FD_81524 | JGI IMG/M metagenome (GOLD analysis project Ga0105248, IMG submission 81524) | Switchgrass rhizosphere microbial communities from Kellogg Biological Station, Michigan, USA - KBS S3-4 metaG | ecosystem: Host-associated > Plants > Roots > Rhizosphere > Soil | place...
AACGGTTCCCGGCGACACGCCGAAGCGCGACGCGAGCTCGATCTCCGAGGGGATCATCGTCCCGGGCGGCCATTCCGCCGCCTCCAGCGCACGCTCGAGCAGCTCCCGGATCTGCACGTACAGCGGCTGGAACGTCGCGGTCGCCTTCACTCTTGTATCTTATATCAGATATAAGACATTGACACGCTGCCGGGTCGCGCCTACCATCGATCCGTTCAACGTCCCGGCGCACCGATACCAGGACGAGCCGCGGCGCCCGCGGAGCGACGCGGCCTCGCGTCCCCTATCCGCCTCCAGGAGCCTGCGATGAAATCACCCGTCCGCGTCGCCGTCACCGGCGCCGCAGGCCAGATCGGCTACAGCCTGCTCTTCCGCATCGCCGCCGGTGACATGCTCGGCCGCGACCAGCCCGTCATTCTGCAGCTTCTCGAGCTTCCCCTCGACAAGCCCCAGGCGGCGCTGAAGGGCGTGATGATGGAGCTCGAGGACTGCGCGTTTCCACTGCTGGTCGGGATGCATGGCTCCGGTGACCCGAACCTTGCGTTCAAGGATGCCGACATCGCGATGCTGGTTGGCGCAAAGCCGCGCGGGCCCGGCATGGAGCGCAAGGACTTGCTGCTCGAGAACGCGAAGATCTTCATCGAACAGGGCAAGGCGCTCGACAAAGTCGCGTCGCGGAACGTGCGCGTGCTTGGCGTCGGCAACCCGGCCAACACGAACGCCTGGATCGCGATGAAATCCGCGCCGTCGCTCCCGGGCCGCAATTTCACGGCGATGCTTCGCCTCGATCACAACCGGGCGCTGTCCCAGCTCGCGTCCAGGAGCGGCCGGCCCGTCGGCTCGATCGAGAAACTGGTCGTGTGGGGGAATCACTCGCCGACGATGTATCCGGATTACCGCTTCGCCACGTCGAACGGGCAGCCGCTCAAGGACATCATCAACGACGAGAACTGGAATCGCACGGTATTCCTGCCGACGGTCGGCAAGCGCGGCGCGGCGATCATCGAGGCGCGCGGACTCTCGTCGGCCGCATCCGCCGCCAACGCTGCAATCGACCACATCCGCGACTGGATGCTCGGCACCAGCGGCCGCTGGGTCACGATGGGCGTGCCGTCGGACGGAAGTTACGGCATTCCCGAAGGGATCATGTACGGCGTTCCCGTTACGACGACCCCGGGGGAATACAAGCGGGTCGAGGGTCTGCCGATCGACGCCTTTTCGCGCGAGAAGATGGATGCGACGCTGAAAGAGCTTGAAGAAGAGCGGGCCGGCGTGATGTCGCTGCTCCCATAAGCCATCGCGATGACGCGTTGTCGACGAGCGCACGATTTGGACGCGCCATGCCGGTAAGCCCCGGCGCCCGCTTCCGCGCGGCCGTTGTCGCCGAGCGCCCTCTGCAGGTTCCGGGCACCATCTGCGCCTATCACGCGATTCTCGCCGCGCGCAGCGGCTTCAAGGCGATTTATCTCTCTGGCGGCGGTGTCGCGGCGGGGTCGCTCGGTCTGCCGGACCTCGGTATCACCAACCTCGACGACGTGCTGACCGACGTGCGGCGCATCACGGACGCGTGCGACTTGCCGCTCCTCGTCGACGCGGATACCGGCTTTGGCGCTTCGGCCTTCAACATTGCGCGCACAGTCAAGTCGCTGATCAAGTTCGGCGCGGCGGCGATGCACATCGAGGACCAGGTCGGTGCCAAGCGCTGCGGCCATCGCCCGGGCAAGGAGCTCGTGTCGCAGCAGGAGATGGTGGACCGGATCAAGGCGGCCGCGGATGCGCGCGTCGATCGGGAATTCGTCATCATGGCGCGCACGGACGCGCTCGCGGTCGAGGGACTCGAGGCAGCAGTCGAGCGCGCGCGCGCGTGCGTCGAAGCCGGCGCCGACATGATCTTTCCCGAAGCGATCACCGAGCTTTCCATGTATCGGACGTTCGCCGATGCCGTCGGTGTGCCCATCCTCGCGAACCTCACCGAATTCGGCCAGACCCCGCTTTTCACCGTCGACGAGGTTGCGCGCGCCGGCGTCGCGATCGCCCTCTACCCGCTGTCCGCGTTCCGCGCGATGAACCAGGCCGCGCTCAACGTTTACCAGACGCTGCGGCACGACGGCACGCAGAAAAACGTCGTCGGGACGATGCAGACGCGCAACGACCTGTACGACTATCTCCGCTATCACGCCTACGAACAGAAGCTCGACCAGCTTTTTGCGAGCAAGAGAACCTGACGATGAACGCGACGACTAGCCCGGATCCCACCGCCACGCTCGTGAAGACGAAGAAATCGGTTGCATTGTCGGGCGTCACCGCGGGCAACACCGCGCTTTGCACGGTCGGCCGCACCGGCAACGACCTGCACTACCGCGGCTACGACATCCTCGACATGGCCGCCGTCTGCGAATTCGAGGAGATCGCGCATCTGCTCGTGCACGGCACGTTGCCGACGCGCGCCGAACTCGCTGCCTACCATCGCAAGCTCGCGTCGATGCGCGGCATCCCCGCCCCCGTGCGGATCGCGCTCGAGCAGATTCCTCCGTCGGCGCATCCGATGGACGTCATGCGCACGGCCGCGTCGATGCTCGGCAGCGTTCTGCCGGAAGGCGAAGCGCACGACGTCGCCGGCGCACAGGACATCGCGGACCGGCTGATGGCATCGCTTGGCTCGATGCTCCTCTACTGGTACCACTACAGCCGGGACGGCGTGCGCATCGACGTCGAGACCGACGACGACTCGATCGGCGCGCACTTCCTGCACCTGTTGCATGGACGCCGGCCGTCCGCGTCGTGGGTACGCGCGATGCACACGTCGCTCAACCTGTACGCCGAGCACGAGTTCAACGCCTCGACGTTCACCGCGCGCGTCATCGCGGGAACCGGCGCCGACATGTACTCGGCCATCACAGGGGCGATCGGCGCGCTGCGCGGACCCAAGCACGGCGGCGCCAACGAATTCTCGTTCGAAGTGCAGAAGCGGTACGCGACGCCTGACGAAGCCGAGGCCGACATTCGCCGACGCGTCGCTGCGCGCGAAGTCATCATCGGCTTCGGTCACCCGGTCTACACGGTTTCGGATCCGCGCAACAAGGTGATCAAGGAGGTCGCGCGGAAGCTCTCCGTGGAAGCAGGCGACATGACCATGTTCGACATCGCCGAGCGGCTCGAGCGCGTCATGGCGGATGCGAAGAAGATGTTTGCGAATCTCGACTGGTTCTCGGCGGTCAGCTATCACGCGATGGGCGTGCCGACCGCGATGTTCACGCCGCTCTTCGTCATTTCGCGCACGTCGGGCTGGGCTGCGCACGTCATCGAGCAGCGCGAAGACGGCAAGATCATCCGGCCGTCCGCGAACTACATTGGCCCCGAGGACCGCAAGTTCGTGCCCCTCGACGAGCGCCTCTGATGTCCGCGCCCATTTCGAACGTCCGTCCCGAGCCCGACCAGGTGCTGGTCGACATTGCGGACTACGTCGCGAACTTCCGGATCGACAGCGACGAGGCGTATCGCACCGCGCACTACTGCCTGCTCGACACCCTCGGCTGCGGTTTCGAGGCGCTGTCCTACCCTGCCTGCACGAAGCTTCTCGGTCCGATCGTGCCTGGCACATACGTTCCGAACGGCGCGAAGGTGCCCGGCACGCCCTATCAACTCGATCCCGTGCAGGCGGCGTTCAACCTGGGCGCCATGATCCGCTGGCTCGATTTCAACGACACCTGGCTTGCGGCCGAATGGGGTCACCCGTCGGACAACCTCGGCGCAATCCTCATGACTGCGGACTGGCTGTCGCGGAACGCTGTCGCGGCCGGTCGCCCGCCCCTCACCGTTCGCGACGTGCTGACGGCGATGATCAAGGCGCACGAGATCCAGGGCGTCATCGCGCTGCAGAACAGCTTCAACCGCGTGGGCCTCGACCACGTCGTGCTCGTCAAGGTCGCGTCGACCGCGGTCGTTGCGAACATGCTCGGATTGACGCGCGACGAGGTGATCAACGCCGTGTCGCTTGCGTGGGTCGACGGGCAGAGTCTCCGCACCTACCGGCACGCGCCCAACACCGGCTCGCGCAAGAGCTGGGCTGCCGGCGATGCGACGTCCCGCGCGGTGCGCCTCGCGCTGATCGCGAAGACGGGCGAGATGGGCTATCCCTCGGTGCTCACCGCGAAGACATGGGGCTTCTACGACGTGCTGTTCAAGGGCCAGCCATTCCGCTTCGAGCGGCCTTACGGCAGCTACGTCATGGAACACGTGCTGTTCAAGATCAGCTTTCCCGCCGAATTTCACGCGCAAACTGCGGTCGAATGTGCGATGCAGCTACATCCGCTCGTGCGGGATCGTCTCGCCGAGATCCGCCGTATCACCATTCGAACGCACGAATCGGCGATTCGCATCATCGACAAGAAGGGACCGCTGTCGAATCCCGCGGACCGCGACCACTGCATCCAGTACATGGTGGCCGTGCCGCTGATCTTCGGCCGGCTCACCGCCGCCGACTATGAAGACAACGTCGCTTCGGATCCGCGCATCGATGCACTGCGCGACAAGATGTCATGCATCGAAGACCGACGCTTTTCCGCCGACTACCTCGATCCCGAGCGCCGCTCGATTGCGAACGGCATCACGATCGAATTCGCGGACGGCACGAAGACGCGCGAAGTCGTCGTCGAATACCCGATCGGCCACCGGCGTCGGCGCGAGGACGGGATTCCGCTGCTGATCGAGAAGTTCCGCACCAACGTCGCCCGGCGATTCGCCCGGAGGCAGCAGCAGATGATCCTCGACGTCGCACTCGACACGAAACGGCTCGCCGCCCTTCCCGTCCACGAATTCGTCGATCTGATGGTCTGACGCCTGCAAGGTCTCTCAATGCCCGCTCGCATGTTCACCCGCATCACTCGTTATGCTCGCATGGGTCTCGTCCTGGCGTGCATCGCGCCGCCCGCCCTCGCTCAGGACTTCCCCCGGCTGAAGGCGGGGCTGTGGGTGATGGAACGCGCATCCGACCGGGCGACCAACCAGCCGAACAAGATGACGATGTGCCTGGACGATTCGGTGCAGAAGCAGATGTTCGACATGGGAACCGGCGCGATGGCCGGCATGTGCAGCAAGCACGACTTCAGCTTCTCCGGCAATCGCGGCACCGGCGACTTCGTCTGCGACATCGCGGGCAGCCGCATGCATTCCAAGTCGACGATGGTGCTGAACGGCAACACCAGCTACCGCACCGAAATCCGTACGACGTACGACCCGCCGTTCATGGGACAGACCGATTCGACCACCGTGCTCACGGCGCGTCATCTCGGTGCATGCAAGGCGGGGCAACGCCCGGGCGACATGGTGATGCCGAACGGACAAACTTTGAATGTGCGGGACGTCATGGGTGGCGCGCGCCCGCCCGGCGCTGCAAAGGGACCGCCCCCGCCGCCCGCGAAGGGGCCGCCGACGCAGGATCGACCGAGGGCCGATCGGCCGCCCGCGTAGCGAGCGCGCCAAGAGGATCGACAACGGCATTACGCGGGAACGGCATCGACGCCGATCGACAACCAGGACGACACGATGGCACACAACCTGTTCGACACGCTGAAGGAAATGCGTCTGGCGTCCGGGGCTTCCGGACGGTTCTACTCGCTGCCCGCGCTCGAGCAGGCCGGCATCGGAAAGATCTCGCGCCTGCCGGTCTCGATTCGCATCGTGCTTGAAAGCGTCCTGCGCAACTGCGACGGCAGGAAAGTAACGGAGCAGCACGTGCGCGAGGTTGCGAACTGGGCGCCGATCGCCTCGCGCACCGAGGAAATCCCGTTCGTCGTCGCACGTGTCGTCCTCCAGGACTTCACCGGCGTGCCGCTCCTTTGCGACCTCGCGGCGATGCGCAACGTCGCGCATGACCTCGGCCGCAACGCCAAGGTCATCGAGCCGCTGGTGCCGGTGGACCTCGTGGTCGACCATTCGGTGATGGTCGACTACTACGGATCGCCCGCTGCGCTGGATCTCAACATGAAGCTCGAGTTCCAGCGCAATGCCGAGCGCTATCAGTTCATGAAGTGGGGCATGCAGGCGTTCGACACGTTCAAGGTCGTGCCGCCCGGCATCGGCATCGTTCATCAGGTGAATCTCGAATATCTCGCCCCGGGTGTGCACTGCAAGGATGGCGTCTACTATCCCGATACGCTCGTCGGCACCGACAGCCACACGACGATGATCAACGGCATCGGGGTCGTCGGTTGGGGTGTCGGCGGAATCGAAGCGGAAGCAGGCATGCTGGGCCAGCCCGTGTATTTCCTCACGCCCGATGTCGTGGGCGTGGAGCTCAAGGGCAGACTGCCCGAGGGCGCGACGGCGACGGATCTGGTCCTCACCGTGACGGAAATGCTGCGGAAGGAGAAGGTCGTCGGGAAGTTCGTCGAGTTCTTCGGCGAGGGCACGGCAACGCTGTCGGTGCCCGATCGCGCGACGATCGGCAACATGGCGCCCGAGTACGGTGCGACGATGGGATTCTTTCCCGTCGACATGGCTACCGTCGATTACCTGCGTGCAACCGGTCGGACGGACGCACAGGTCGACGCGTTCGAGACGTACTTCCGCGCGCAAGGATTGTTCGGCATGCCGGTCGCCGGACAGATCGACTACACGAAGACGCTGATGCTCGACCTCGCGACGATCACGCCGTCGCTTGCCGGACCCAAACGCCCCCAGGATCGGATCGAGCTGCCGAAGATCGCGTCGCGCTTTGCCGAGCTCTTCAGCAAGACCGGCAGCGACGGCTTCTCGCAAGCGCCGGAAAGATTGCAGCAGCGCTATGCGACGCAGCCGATGGTGCCGGGCCGCGGCGCAATCAGCGACGCCGAGCAGCAAGTCCCGCGCGCAGGCATGCCGCGCGACTACATCGAAATGGTCAACAACCGTCCGACCCCCGATCGCGTTGCGCCGACCGCGCCGAAGCCCGTCGACATCGGCAACGGCGACGTGCTGATCGCCGCCATCACGTCGTGCACGAACACGTCGAACCCGAGCGTTCTCCTCGCGGCCGGACTGCTCGCGAAGAAAGCCGTCGAGAAGGGTCTCACCGTCAAGCCGCATGTCAAGACGTCGCTCGCGCCCGGTTCGCGCGTCGTCACCGACTACCTGACGAAGACCGGCTTGCTGCCGTACCTGCAGCAGCTCGGCTTCGACGTCGCCGCGTATGGATGCACGACGTGCATCGGCAACGCAGGCGACCTTGCGCCGGAGATCAACGACGCGATCGCGGAGCACGACCTGGTGTGCGCCGCCGTGCTGTCCGGCAATCGCAACTTCGAGGCGCGCATTCACCCGAACCTGAAGGCCAACTTCCTCGCATCGCCGCCGCTCGTCGTGGCGTTCGCGATCGCGGGGACCGTGTTGAAGGACCCGACCACCGAGCCGCTCGGGCAAGGCAAGGACGGGCCGGTGTATCTGCGCGACATCTGGCCGACCTCGCACGAAGTGGGCGCGCTCCTGAGCTACGCGCGCGATCCCGGCACGTTCCGCCGCCTCTATGGCGATCTCGCGAACACCAATCCGATGTGGAAGACGATTGCCGGATCGACGGGACAGGTCTACGACTGGCCGTCGTCGACGTACATCGCCAAGCCGCCCTTCTTCGAGGGGTTCAGCATGACGCCCGGCGCCATCGGCGACATTCGCGGTGCGCGCGCGCTCGGCATCTTCGGAGATTCGGTCACGACGGATCACATCTCGCCCGCAGGCTCGATCAAGCCGACGTCTCCTGCCGGGCTCTATCTGCAGGAGCGGGATGTATCCGTCGGCAACTTCAACAGCTATGGCTCCCGCCGCGGCAACCACGAGGTCATGCTGCGCGGCACGTTCGCGAACGTGCGCATCAAGAACCTGATGCTGCCTCCGAACGCGGATGGCTCGCGTGTCGAGGGCGGGCTCACCCTCTACCACGGTCGTGGCGGCGTCACCGCCGAGCGGATGCCGATTTACGACGCGGCCATGCAGTATCAGCGTCTCGGTGTTCCAACCGTCGTGTTCGGCGGTGAAGAGTACGGCACGGGCAGCTCCCGTGACTGGGCGGCGAAGGGCACGCAATTGCTCGGCATCAAGGCCGTCATCGCCAAGAGCTTCGAACGCATCCACCGCTCCAACCTCGTCGGCATGGGCGTCCTGCCGTTGCAGTTCGCGCCGGGCGACAGTGCCGATTCACTCGGCATCGTCGGCGACGAGACTTTCGACATCGCCGTTCCCGGCGACATCAAGCCGCAGCAACCGATGACGATCGTGATGACGCGCCGCGACGGGACGCGACGGGAGATACCGGTGCTTTGTCGCATCGATACGCCGATCGAGGTCGATTACTACCGGCACGGCGGCATCCTTCCGTTCGTCCTGCGCGAGCTGATCCAGCAGGCGGCCTGAGCAGCGGGCCCGTCGCCGCCTGCACGTGAGCGAGCGGACCGCGCATCCGCTGCGTCACGCGCTGCCGCTCTTTCTGCTCGCGGGCCTCTGCCTGTCGTCGCTCGATGCGACAGCCAAGTATCTGGTTCGCGACTACTCGCTGCTCCTCGTCGTATGGGCGCGCTACGCCGGACAGATGGTCGTCGTGACGCCCTTTGCATGGCAGCGCACGGGACCGGGGTTCTGGCGCACGCGCAAGCTGCGCGTCCAGCTTCTGCGCTCGCTGATGCTCGTGCTCGCGACGCTCGGATTCTTCGGCGGTCTCAGGTACCTGCCGCTCGCCGAAGCATCGGCGATCACGTTCCTGGCGCCGATCTTCGTCGTGCTGCTCTCGTGGCCCCTCCTGCACGAACGCGCGACTCGCGCGCGCTGGGTCGCCTCCATCACGGGCTTCGTCGGCATCATCATCCTGCTGCGTCCCGGGTCGGCCGTCATGCATCCCGCTATCGCGCTGCTGATCGGTGCAGCGCTCGCCAACGCGCTCTATCAGTTGCTGACGCGCAAGCTGCTGGACGAGAGCCCGCACACCACGTTGTTCTATAGCGCAAGCGTGGGCACGCTCCTGCTGTCGCTCGCGCTGCCGTTCGTCGTCGACGTTGCGCATCTGACCCGGCTCGCCGTGCCGCTGTTCGTGCTGATGGGCCTGTTCGCGGGGCTCGGGCATTGGTGCCTGACGCATGCCTACCTGATTGCGCCGGCGACGCTGCTGACGCCGTTCACGTATCTGCAGATCCTGTGGGCGACGACGTTCGGCTATCTGATCTTCGGCCAGCATCCCGATCGCACGTCGGCGGTCGGAATGGCGATCATCGTCGCGAGCGGATTGTCGCTTGCACTCTTGGAGCGGCGGCGCATGCGGCTCATCTAGCGAAACCGCTGCCCGCGCATTGCACACAAGAGATTCTCAATCGATCGCTATAATCGCGCGCCTGCCGGCACCCGATCACCAAACACGATCGCCACCCGCTCACGACTTTGACCTACAGGGAGAAACGACATGAGACGACCCACCCTCGTTGCACTGACGGCGCTGACGTTCACCGTGCTGCTCGCCGCGTGCGGCCAGCAATCGCAGCAGGCCGCGGACAAGGCCAAGGAATCGGCCTCGAAGGCAGCGGATTCGGCTGCGACCGCCGCGAAAGACGCAGCGAGCGCTGCAAGCGCGGCAGCCAAGGATGCGACGGCAAAGGCCGCGGAATCCGCAAAGGAAGCCGCTGACGCGACCAAGGATGCCGCGGCGAAGGCATCGGAAGCCGCGAAAGACGCATCCGCCAAGGCATCGGACGCGACCAAGGACGCTGCCAACAAGGGTGCCGACGCCTCTCAGGACGCCGCAGCGAAAGCCGACGACGCGGCGATGAAGGCCACCGAAGCCGCCAAACAAGCGGCCAAGGACGCCAAGAAGTAAGGAGCCGGCGGCGCAGCGATGACGGTCCCAGAAGCCGCCACAAGCGGGTAAGCGCGCCAAGAAAAGTAAGGAGCCGACGGCGCTTTGCGCGCAAACGGGTTTTCCGCGGCCGAACACGAGCGCCTCATCGGAGGCCGAAGGCCGGTCCCCGCTGGTCGGCGCACTATGCCATTGGCATAAGCGTTGCTCCATCCCGAACGGTTGCGCCCGATCGTCGCCTCCCGTCCAAAGGTCGGGATCCACCTCCCGAACGCGGCGCCGGTCGCAACCACCTGATTTCCCAATCGGCCGCAAACGTGGATGCTTCGAAGCCGTTCCGCCGGACCGCTGCAGGCGACGCCGAAGTCGAGGCGCGAGTGAAGGGTCTGTCGGTGACGCAGCGCCGGATTCTGACGCTGCTCGACAGCCCGGGCCGGCTGCGCGACCTCCCGCTCGGCCCGTTGGTCAGCACCACGCGCCTGACACGCGATGCAGCGCGCCTCACCCGGGCCGGGCTCGTCACCTATGAAGCATCGGATCCGGCGCTCGCTGCCGCGAATGCCGCATCGCTTGCACCCCGACATCGTTCGCCGCTTGCGCGCGCGCTGCCGCTGGCCCTGATCGCCTGCGCGGTATGCGCGCTGATCTGGATCGGATGGCGCGTGAGCGCGGCGCCATCCGCGTCGTCCGACGCGCGTACGCGCGCGGGCGCCGCAAGTGCCGCAACGACTGCCCCAGGGCCATCCGTCGCAACGCAGGAGCCACCCGTGATCGCGACGCGTGTGCTGCGAGGCGATGGCGATCGCGCGCGAGAGTCGGCGAAGGATGCCAGGAGCGGCGCAACGAAGACGTCAGGCGCGCCATCCGCAGATGCGGCGCACGCATCAACCGTCGATCCCGCGGTGGCGTCGAAACCGCCTGCAACCAGCCAGGCAGCCGAACCGACGACGGCGAGCGGGCCCGAACTCGAACCCGATTCGCAAAGCGAAAACGCCGGCTCGAACGCTTTGCCGGAACGCTGATTTCCCGGCGGTACAATCGGTCGATGACCGATTCAGCCGTTCACGCCGAAACCTGCTCTTCCGCGACCACCGTTCGACGCGATCCTCGCAAGGCCGCGTTCGAGCTCGGCAAGCTGCGCAAGCGCCTGCGGCGCCTCGTCGGACAGGCGATTGCCGACTATGGCATGGTCGCCCCGAACGATCGCGTGATGGTGTGCCTGTCGGGCGGCAAGGACAGTTACGGCCTCCTCGACGTCCTGCTTTCGCTGAAAAAGCGCTCGCCGACCCCGTTCGACATCGTCGCCGTCAATCTCGACCAA
>Ga0105248_10008738_pt1 | contig 11126 bp, 10 predicted proteins | sample KBSS34metaG_FD_81524 | JGI IMG/M metagenome (GOLD analysis project Ga0105248, IMG submission 81524) | Switchgrass rhizosphere microbial communities from Kellogg Biological Station, Michigan, USA - KBS S3-4 metaG | ecosystem: Host-associated > Plants > Roots > Rhizosphere > Soil | place...
GACTGGCGACCAGCCGCTGTACCTCAAGATCAACATGGGCGCTGGCCACGGCGGCAAATCGGGCCGGTGGGAGAAGCTGCACGAGGTCGCTGAGACCTACGGGTTCATCCTAACGCAGGTCGGGGAGTGAGCCGCCCGGTCTTCGAGCGCAGCTTCACCGCGGCGCCCGGACACATCGACGAGCTCGGTCATGTCAACAATGCGGTGTGGGTGCAGTGGATCCAGGAAGTCGCGGTCGCGCATTGGGAATCTGTCGCCGACCCCGCTCACAAGGACGCTTATTACTGGGTCGTGGTGCGGCACGAGATCGATTACCTGCGCGCGGCGGTCGAGGGCGACCGGATCGTCGCTCGGACTTGGGTCGGGGACGCGCCCCAGGGTGCGCGCTTCGCCCGGCTCATGGAGTTCACCGGCGCGGACGGGAAAATCTGCGTTCGCGCGCGAACGCAGTGGGCGATTATCGACAAAGCGTTGGGACGACCGATCCGTGTGCCTCCGCAAGTGATAGCGCCGTTCATTTCCCAAGTGTAAGCGACCCGACATGAACCGCCCCATCTTCTACGAATATTGGCGATCGTCCGCCGCCTACCGAGTCCGCATCGCCCTCAAGTTGAAGCGCATCGACTATGAAAGCCGTCCAGTCGATCTGCGCGAGGGCGAGCAGCGATCGCCGGCGTTCCTCGCGCTGAACCCGCTGGGCCTCGTGCCGATGCTCGAAATTGACGGGAACCGGCTAACGCAGTCCATCGCGATCCTGAACTATCTTGACCTCAAATATCCCAGCCAGCCGCTGATCCCCGCCCTGGCCGCGGAGCGCGCGCATGTCGTGGCGATGGCGATGACGATCGCCTGCGACATCCATCCGCTCAACAACCTGCGCGTCCTGAAATATCTGAAGAACGAGCTCGGCCATTCCCAGGACGAAGTCGACGACTGGTACCGTCACTGGATCGCCGAGGGGCTTCCCGCGCTGGAAGCGATGGCGGCCCCGCGCGCCGGCAAGTTCCTGTTCGGAGACGCGCCGACCGGCGCGGACGTGTGCCTGGTCCCGCAACTCTACAATGCGCGGCGGTTCGACGTGCGACTGGATGATTATCCCACGTTGCTGCGCGCGGAAGACAATGCCAACAGGATCGAGGCTTTCGCAGCCGCACACCCCGATCGGCAGGAGGTGCCCGCATGAATCGCGTCGAAACCATGAGCCGGGGAATGACCGACTTCAAACCCCTCGAGTCGATCGAAATTCCGTCGCTTGAGGGCAAGGTCAGCGAAGAGGAATGGGCGATCCGCGTCGACCTCGCCTGCGCCTACCGGATGGTCGCTTATTACGGCTGGGACGATCTCATCTTCACGCATTTGTCGGCGCGTATTCCGGGGCCCGAGCATCATTTTCTGCTCAACCCCTACAATCTCATGTTCGAGGAAGTGACCGCCTCTTCGCTGGTGAAGGTCGACGTCCAGGGCAATCCCGTCGATCCGTCGCCGTTCATTACGAACCCGGCAGGATTCACCATTCACTCGGCGATCCACATGGCGCGCGATGACGCGCATGCGGTGATGCACCTCCATACGCCGGCCGGCCAGGCGGTGTCGGCGCACCAGGAGGGGCTCCTTCCGCTGACCCAAACCGCAATGGCAGTTCGCGCCGACGTTGCATTCCACGATTATGAGGGAATTGCCGTCGACCTTAGCGAGCGCGAGCGGCTGGTCGCCGACCTTGGGGACAAGAATGCGATGATCCTGCGCAATCACGGCACACTGGCGGTTGGAAAGAATGTCGGCGAATGCTTCGTGCGCCTCTATTTCCTTGAGCGAGCCTGCCAGGCGCAGATCATGGCGCTGTCCGCGGGGGACCAGGTCAACAATCCGCCGCAGGGCGCGCCGGAGACGACCGCGCAGCAGGGCCAGATCGGCATCACGCTGGCGGCGAACATGCTGGCATGGCCAGCGCTGCTTCGAAAGGCTCATCGCCTCGATCCGAGTTTCGCTACCTAGTCAGTTTCCAATCAGGAAGGCCGTTAAAGGCTCTCCAAACGCTCGCGGCTGCTGTTGCAACTGATCAGGACGGCGGGCAAACGGACGAAGTGAAGGAAGCCCGGCGAAGAGCTTGAGCAGGCGCGCAGCCAGCATCGGCGACTATCGCGCGCTCGCCAAGGCGCGCCTGCCGCATTTCCTGTTCGAATATCTCGACGGCGGCTCTTACGACGAGGTGACGCTTCGGCGGAACGTCGAGGATCTTCAGTCCATCGCGCTTCGGCAGCGTGTCCTGCGCGACGTCTCCTCCATCAACCTTTCGACCGAACTGTTCGGCCAGCGCTGGGCTATGCCAGTCGGCCTGGGGCCAGTGGGCCTGTCGGGCCTTTATGCGCGGCGCGGCGAAGTGCAGGCGGCGAAGGCGGCGGACGCTGCCGGCGTGCCGTTCGCGCTGTCGACCCTCAGCGCCTGCTCGATCGAAGAGGTGGCGCGCACCGCCCCACTTTGGTTCCAGCTCTACATCGTCAAGGACCGCGGCTTCGTCAGCGACATGATCGCGCGGGCGAGGGATGCCGGTTGCAGCGCCCTCCTGCTCACAGTCGACCTCGCGGTTCCCGGCACCCGCTATCGCGATTATCGCGCTGGTCTGTCGGGATCGACGCGCGGCCCGGCGAGCCGCTTCAACCAGGTGCTTCGCCGACCCGAATGGGCATGGGACGTCGCCTTGCGAGGACGGCCGATGACGATGGGCAATCTCGAAAAGCTGCTCGGAACAGGAGCGGTGCTCGCCGACCTTATGGGCTGGGTCAGCCAGAACTTCGACGCGAGCGTCACGTGGAAGGACGTCGAATGGGTACGCTCCCAATGGGCGGGACCGCTCGTCATCAAGGGCATCCTCGATCCGGATGACGCGCGAGAAGCAGTAAGCAACGGGGTCGACGGCATCGTCGTCTCGAACCATGGCGGCCGCCAACTCGACGGCGCGCTGTCCAGTGCGCGGGCGTTGCCGGCGATCGTCGACGCGGTCGCGGGCCGGACCAAGATTCTGGCTGACGGCGGCGTTCGATCGGGCCTCGACGTGGTGCGGATGCTCGCGCTGGGCGCGGACTTCGTGCTGCTCGGACGCGCCTGGGCCTATGCGCTGGCCGCGCGCGGGCGAACCGGCGTCGCCCATGCGCTGAAGCTTATCGATGCCGAAATGCGCGTCGCGATGGCGCTCACAGCATGCACGGCCATCGACCAGATCGACCAATCGGTGCTCGATCGGGGAAGCAATCAGGCGACGCTCTGAAGCGCCCCGCCCTCTTCCCTGAACAGCCGCTCGACGTCGGCCGTGCTCATCGGCTCGGCAAACAGGAATCCCTGGACCGACGAGCAGCCATGGGCGCGAAGCTCCATCAGCTGCGCGGTCTCTTCCACCCCTTCGGCGGTCGTCTCAATGTTGAGGGCATGGGCAAGCTCAGTGATTGCGCGCACGATTGCCGTGGCGCCTTCGCGGGTCAGCAGGTTCTGGATGAAGCTGCGGTCGATCTTGAGCTTGTCGAACGGGAAGCTCTGCAAATAGCTCAGCGACGAATAGCCGGTCCCGAAATCGTCGAGCGCGATGCGAACCCCGAGCGAGCGCAGGGAATGGAGCAGCTTCAGCGTCGTCTCGCTGCCCTCGAGGAAGATGGATTCGGTGATCTCGACCTCGAATCGTCCCGGCGCGAGTCCGCTGTCCGCGAGCGCGCGCAGGATCGTCTCATGCAAGGCGCCGCGGTGGAACTGGACGGGTGACACATTGACCGCGACGCGCACGTGATTCGGCCATTGGGAAGCACGCGTGCATGCTTCGCGAATGACCCATGCGCCGATCGGAACGATCAGGCCCGTGTCCTCGGCGATGGGGATGAATTCGACAGGTGAGATCAGCCCTCGCTCGGGATGACGCCAGCGAAGCAGAGCCTCGAACGAGCAGATCCGATTGTGTTCCAGATCGAACAACGGTTGGTAATGAAGCTCGAACTGCCCGCGCTCGAGCGCGAGACGGAGATCGGTCTCGAGGTGACGCCGCTGCTGCGCGCGCTCGTTGAGGCTTTCTTCGAAGAAGGCATAAGTGCCCCTTCCGCCGTCCTTCGCGCGATAGAGGGCAAGATCGGCGTTGCGCAGAAGCATGCCACCGTCCTCCCCGTCTTGCGGCGCGATTGCGATGCCGATGCTGGTCGAGGGCACGAACTGGGTTCCGTCGACGCTCACCGGCTGTGCGATCGCGTCCAGGATATCGCGCGCCAGGCGATCGATCGCATTGCGGTCGGCGCCGACCGACTGGAGGACGACGAACTCGTCGCCGCCCAGCCGAGCGACGAAATGGCCGCGCGCCGCCTGCTGCACGCGGCGGCCGGCTTCGACCAGCAGCGCGTCGCCGGCGGGATGGCCCATCGTATCGTTGATGACCTTGAACTGATCGAGGTCGAGGCAGTGGAGAGCGAAAAGCGAGCCGCTGCCTTCAGCGGCGCGAAACAAATGATCGAGCTGCTGCTGGAACATGGTCCGGTTGGGTAGGCCTGTCAGCACGTCGTTGAAGGCGAGCTGGGTGATGCGCTGCTCGCGCTCGGCGATCTTGCCAACCATCTCGTTGAAGCTCGTCGCAAGCCGCGCCAGCTCGTCCTCGCCGCGCACCCCGACCTGCACATGCTCACCGGCAGCAAGCCGCCCCGCGGCCTCGTCGAGCCTCGCCAGCGGCTCGGCAATGCGCCTCGCCGCCTTCCAGGTCGCGAAGCCGACAAGGAGCAGCCCCAGCAAGGTCATGATCCCAAGCGCCAGCTGAAGCTTGTGCGCGTCGGCCATGGCCTCGGCCTTGGGATAAGCGAGCAGCAGGATTGCGCGCTCACTGTCCGAGAAGGTCGGCAGCGGCTTTGCAAGTGCGATCGACGTCGCGCCCCCCAGGTTCATCTCGAACGCGGCGCCCTGGGCGATGTGGGCCTGCGCGAGGCTCGCGGCCCGACTGTCGAGCGCGGACATGCTGCCCGATGCTTCGGACCAGCGGCCCTTGTCGTAGGCGACAACCGCAGCGCGCAAGGGAATCGCGGAGAGGCGCTCGAGGCCCCGCATCTCGCGCTCGTCGAGGTCCGCTGCAAATACCACCCAGCCGAGCAGCGTCGGCGCCATGATCGGCGCCGCGACGAGCTGCCGCGGCCGCCCGGCGAGGACCGAGACGCCGGTCAGGCGCCCGTCGTCCAGGGATTGCCAAAGTGACGCGCCGTCAGCCCCCCGTAAATGTCCATCGATGGTCGACACGCGGCCATCCGCCGTGACGATGAAGGCGGTGCGGACACGAAGGCGCGTCGCGGCATTGCCGAGCGCCGACTGCATCGTCGCCTGGTCACCGCTCGCCACCGCCGCGCGGAAGCCGAAATCCCGAGCGAGCAGTTGCGCCGCGTTCTGAAGCTCGTGCGAGCGTTGCTGCCAGAGCCGGTCATAGACCGCGCCGCTGGCCTGAAGCTGCCCTTCCACCTGATGCGAGGCGGAGCCGGCGATAAAGCTCGACAGCGCCGCAGAGACACCGAGCATCGCCGCGGCGAACAGGAGCGCGAACTGGACTGTGAGCCGTGCGCTCAATGAGCGGAAGCGGCGCACCGCCTCAATAATCCGTCATCGGCATCGCCGGCGGCGCGCGAAGCCGAAGCTGGAAACCGGCATTGCGCTGGCCGGGCGCGACATTTTGCTGAAGCTGGCCGCCGGGAGCGCGCAGATAGGGATGCCAGGCCGTGAGCCGCCCCGAAGCGCTCGGCGCATCGCCGAATACCACCATCCCCTCGGCATTCGTCCGGGCCGTCCATGCGCTGTCGGTGACGATGATGAACGCGCTCATCTGGTCATGGATGTTGCAGCCGAGCGCGACGACGCCGGGCCTGTCGAAATGAACCGTTCGCGACTGGTCTTTGGCGAACAGCTTGAGTTCGAACTTCTTGGCCGGCGAGAAGGAGTAAACATGATGCTTGGTCGGATCGAGATTCGGGAAAGATACGTCCGCGCCGACGGGGACGATCGTCAGGAACGGATGAAATTGCAGCTTCTGCTGCGACACGACGAAGCGACCGCCCGATCGCGCCGGACGCGCGGTACTCCCTGATGGGTAAAGCGTGACGACCGCGTCTCGCACGGGTCGTCCGGAGGTATCGACGACGCGCACCGCCAGTGGGGTCGCGGCCAGCGGCGACATCGCGCCGGCAAGCGCCAGCGCAAGCAGGAAGTGACGCAACATCGCACAGGATTAAGCCCGGAACGGTAAACGCCGCCGATGCAAGGATGGTTACCGGTGGATTCGGAGTTCCAGCTGAACCTGCGTCTGGTGCTGGCGCGGATCGAGGCCGAGCGCATCCCGATCCTCCCGCCTGCTCGACACGTGCAGAAGCTCGATGAGCCCGCTGATCGGTCCCCAATCGCGGCGCGCCGCAATCATCGCGGACCAGCCGCGATCGTCATATTCCTCGCCGACATCGCTGCCGCTGTTGCGCGTGTCGAAGGCATCAGCGCGCAGCGCAATGCCGACCTTGCCGAACGGCCTTGTCACCATAACGAAGGCTGCACGGAAACGGTTGTTGACCCAGCGCACGCCGTCTTCGGGAAAGCCCATTCGGGTTCGCCCTTGAAGTGCCTGCGCCTTCAACTGCATCGCCGATCCCAAATCGGCAACAAGACCGACGTTGTCGAACCGCGTGCGCCAGGCCCATTCCATGTCGGCGTTCACCACTTCGGGGTCGGCGCGATTGTCATAATGAAACAGCTCGAGCCGGACCGGCACGGGAGGCTGCCACGCGAGCTTGGCATAATAGCCAGGGCGATGGGCAAAGCCGCCGTGGATATCGAGCAAGGGATGGCTGAACGGAGCCTGATATTCGGCGATCTCATCATCCAGCGGAGGCAGCGGCTGCCGGTGAAACGCGAGCGTGGTGCGATCGTGGAGGGCCCAGCCGCGGAAGGTCACCAAGGTGCCTGACGTGTCGTTCGCCGCCATCAGGGCCGCGGTGGCGCGCAGCTTGTGCTCGCCCAGGCTTGCGACCAGTGTTCCCTCGGCAGCGATCGGGCGAACTTCCTCGCCAATCCAGCTGTTGATGGCCGAAGGCGTAATCGAATCCTTCACATGCCAGTCGGCGCCCTCGTGCTCGAGGCTTACGGCGGGCCACATGAGACCCCCACGGGCGGAAAAAGCGACCCGGCCTGTGCGCATCGGCCGATAGGTCAGATAGGCCTGACTGAGGCCAGCTTCCGTCCTCTGCCCGCCCTCGATCCTGCCGACGATGGTCGCGCCCAATGCCCAGCTGAATTCCGGCTTCCAGACGAGGCTCACATTGCCGAGCTGCGGGCGGACACGCAGATCGCCTTCGCTTCCCGAGCGCAGCTTGCCGAAGCCCCCGTCGACCCAGCTTTTCTCGCCGTCCGCTGCGACGAGACGAACATCGCCGCTGAGCTCGAAATTGTCGGCCGCGAACAGCTGGACACTGGATTCGGCGACTGCTGGCGCGGCCCATAGCGCGGCAAGCGCGCAGCCCAATGGGATCGCGCCGTTATGCAGGCGTCGAGCGACACAGCCCATGGGGCCAGCAGTTAAGCCGTTAAGGTTAAGAACCTGCTCAGCAAATTCGCTCGGCGAGCCCGGATGTCGACCCGACATCCGGCATGCGGCTGATGGTCGGGGAGAGAGGATTCGAACCTCCGGCCCCTGCCTCCCGAAGACAGTGCTCTACCAGGCTGAGCTACTCCCCGACCGGAACCCGCTTGAATGCGACTAGGGTCGCGCGGGAGCCAAGGCCGCGGCTAGATAGAAGGGGGTTGCGATTAGCGCAACCGGCAATCAGCGGCCAATCGCTTGGAGCCAGTGTTCGACGCGCACGAACTTCTCGCGGGGGCAGCCGGGCCTGGCTTGCCCGACCTCGGCTTCCTCGATCTTGCGCCAGTCGTCATAGTCGCTGGGCATCACGCCCCGCTCCGTGAGCAGGCGCTTGAGGCCTTCCGACCCGGACCGGTCGCCGGTCGATCCCGGCGGCATCCCTGCGGCGACCTGGTCCGCGACTTCATAGCCGTCGGGCCGGTTGGTGCCGATCGTGCCGGTCGGCCCGCGCCGCGCCCAGCCGACCGCGAACAGCCGTTCGCCGATACGGCCACTTTCGTTGACGAACTTGCCGCCACCGAAGGGAACATGGGGTATCGGCGAGGTCGAATAGCCGATGGCGGTGACGACGAGCGACGCGGGCACGTGATAGGTTTCTCCAGTCCCGCGCGCGGCGCCGGATTCGTCAAGGACGGTGCGCTCCACGACGATCCGTTCGACCTTGCCGTCGCCTTCGAACGCGACCGGCTTGGCGAAAAAGTCGAAAACAATTCGCTTCGCCTTGTCGGCTTCAAGATCGGCAAAGCCGCGCAGAAGGCCGACCGATTTGCGCAGTCCGGGCTCGAGCGCGTCGTCCGCCTCGACCGGCGGAAAATCATGGGGCTCGATGACCGGGACGGCAGCCTCGAGATGGGCGAGCTCGCCGAGCTCCTTCGGCGTCATCGCAATCTGGTGCGGTCCACGGCGGCCGAGGATCGTGATCGTACGGATCGCCGAGCGGTCGAGCGCATGGAGCGCATGGCTGACGATATCCGACCCTTCGAACTCATGGTGCGTCTTGGACAGGATCCGCGCACAGTCGAGCGCGACATTCCCTGCGCCAATGATCGCAGCATGCTCACCGCCGAGCGGTGGATCGAGGTCGGCGAATTCCGGGTGGCCGTTGTACCAGCCGACGAATTCCGCCGAGCCGATGATGCCGGCCAGCTCGTCGCCGGGAATTCCAAGCTTGCGGTCGTGCGGCGCGCCGGTCGCGAGGATCACCGCATCGTAGAGGTCGAGTAGCTCGGCGACCGAGATATCGCGGCCGACCATAACATTGCCGACAAAATCGACCGCCGCGCTTTCGGCGACCTTGTCGTAGCGCTTGCTGACCGCTTTCAGCGACTGGTGGTCAGGCGCCACGCCGAAGCGGATCAACCCGTAAGGCACCGGAAAGCGATCGAGGATGTCGATCCGCGCCTGATCGCCATAGGCCTTTTCCAGCGCCTCGGCGGTATAGAATCCCGCCGGACCCGAACCGACCACCGCGAAATGCCGCATCCCGCCTCCCTTTGTCCGAGCGCAGCTTAGCGACGCTGTGGCGGAGCGTCAGCCCTTGGAATGATCCTCGAGAAGGACATGGCCCTTCTTCTGAAGCGCGCCCTGGATGACGCCAGCGAACATGCCGAGCATGCCGGGCAGCAGCACCTTGAGATGAACCTTGGATTCCATGACGTCGATGGTCGCGGTGACGCTCTGGCCCATCGCGGCAATGTCGAGATTGAGCTGGTCGCCGGTCCAGCCCGACTGCACCTGAGCACCGCCCGGAATATGTTCCTGGAGCTTGTGGATGTTGTTGGCGATCCGCCGCCGGGCTTCGTCCTTGCCAAGGCTGTGGGGCAGGTCGACGTCGATGGGTTGAGTCATATTTGCGATGTTGCCCGGCGTTCAGCGCTTTTCAACCCGCAGGGGTAGAGTATCATCCCCACCATGCGCGCTTTCGCTTCGATGTTGATGTTCACCGCTGCTCCGCTCGGAGCGCAGATCGCCCCCGCTCCGCTTCCGCCCCTCGTGCAGCCCGCCCTGTGGGACCCTGCCGCACCCTACATCACCAAGGGCCAGGACGAGCCCGGTTACCGGTCGTGGTATCTCGCCGCACCGTGGCGGGCGGCGCAGGTCAAGGCTTTCAATGATTATCTCGGCGGTGCGCAGGTCGCGGGAATCGTGCCGACCTGGCAGCTGTTCCGCACGGCAACCTCCTGGCAGGAATGCGGCGCCCAGCCGTTCGAAGTCCCTCCGGCTGAGGAATGGCCGCACATCGTCCAGACGCTTCGCTATGTGCGCGATTACGTGATTCCCGCGGTCGGACCGGTCGAGCCAGTCTCGGTCTACCGCAACCCGATGCTGAACCAGTGCGCCGGCGGGGCGCCGGAGAGTGCACACAAGCTCGATTCGGCAATCGACATGGTGCCGCTGCGGCCGACTGACCGGCTGACGCTGATGCGGACTTTGTGCGGAATCCACACCCGGCATGGCGCGGACTACCGGGCTGGCCTCGGCTTCTATGCCTACCTCCGATTCCACATCGACAGCACCAAGTTCCGGCGCTGGAACATGGACCCGGCGGTCGCTGCCGAATGCCCGCCGATCCTCCATCCAGAGGATATTGCGTCCGTGGGTCAACCCATCGTGGTGCCCGCGCCCGGGTCGATCACGGTGCCACCCGGCACCGTTTCTGCACCGATCTCGGCCTCGACCTCAAACCTGCCTTCCGATCCGCAGAAACCCGCGGCCCCCCAACCTTAAGCGACAGCCTTGTGTTGCTCTAAGGCAACACCATATCGGCCCCAAGGACAGATGGGTAAGACTCGATGGATTTCGAAAAGCTCACCGACCGCGCCCGCGGTTTTCTCCAGGCGGCGCAGACGATCGCGGTTCGCGAGCATCATCAGCGCATAGCGCCGGCGCATCTGCTCAAGGCCCTGCTCGACGATGAGCAGGGCATGGCGGCGGGCCTTATCCAGGCGGCTGGCGGCGATGCCAAGGCCGCCCAGCGCGAAGCCGACCAGTTGGTCGCGAAGATCCCGGCCGTCACCGGCAGCGGCGCAACCCAGGCGCCAGGCATCGACGGCGATACCATCCGGATCCTCGACCAGGCCGAGCAGGTCGCGAAGAAAGCCGGCGACAGCTACGTGACCGTGGAGCGGATCCTACTCGCGATGGCGCTCGCCAAGAACAGCGACGTCGGCGGAGCGCTCGCGAAAGCGGGTTTGACGCCGCAAAACCTCAATGCCGCAATCGAGAAGCTGCGCGGCGGGCGAACGGCGGACACGCAGGGCGCCGAGGACCGCTATGACGCGCTCAAGAAATATGCGCGGGACCTCACCGAGGCGGCGCGCGAAGGCAAGCTAGACCCGGTGATCGGGCGCGACGAGGAAATCCGCCGGACGATCCAGGTGCTTGCGCGCAGGACCAAGAACAACCCGGTGCTGATCGGCGAGCCGGGCGTGGGCAAGACCGCGATTGCCGAAGGGCTCGCGCTTCGGATCACCAACGGCGACGTGCCCGACGGGATCAAGGA
>Ga0105248_10008741_pt1 | contig 11125 bp, 8 predicted proteins | sample KBSS34metaG_FD_81524 | JGI IMG/M metagenome (GOLD analysis project Ga0105248, IMG submission 81524) | Switchgrass rhizosphere microbial communities from Kellogg Biological Station, Michigan, USA - KBS S3-4 metaG | ecosystem: Host-associated > Plants > Roots > Rhizosphere > Soil | place...
CACCTGACGCACGGCCATCCGCTGAACTTCTCCGGCAAGCTCTACACGATCGTGCCGTACGGCGTCCGCAAGTCCGACGAGCGCATTGACTACGACGAAATCGACCGGCTCGCCGACGAGCACAAGCCGAAGATGATCATCGTCGGGGCGAGCGCGTACCCGCGCGTGATTGACTTCGCCCGCATCAGAACGACGGCCGACCGCGTCGGCGCGCCGGTCTTCACCGACATGGCGCATATCGCGGGCCTGGTCGCTGCCGGCGTCCATCCGAGCCCGGTGCCGCACTCCGATTTCGTCACGACGACGACGCACAAGACGCTGCGGGGACCGCGGGGAGGGCTCGTGCTGTGCCGCGAGCAGTACGCCAAGGATCTGGACCGCACGGTGTTCCCCGGCGTGCAAGGCGGTCCGTTGATGCACATCATCGCGGCCAAGGCCGTCTGCTTCAAAGAAGCGGCGGAGCCGGCGTTCATCGAGTACCAGAAGCAGATCGTCGCCAACGCACAGCGCCTGGCATCCGCGCTGACAACGGCGGGCTTCCGGCTGGTCAGTGGCGGCACCGACAACCACCTGATGCTCGTGGACGTGTTCTCGAAAGGTCTTACCGGCAAGGTGGCCGAGGCGGCACTCGGCAAAGCCGGGATGACGGTCAACAAGAACGCCATCCCGTTCGATCAGAATCCGCCGATGGTGGCCAGCGGCATCCGCATCGGCACGCCGGCGGTCACGACGCGCGGCATGCGTGAGGCCGAGATGGACCTGATCGGCGACCTGTTCGCGCGCGCGTTGCAGACCCCTGAGGACGATCGCGCACTCGGCATGGTTCGCGCCGAAGTAGAAAGCCTGTGCCGCAAGTTCCCCCTGTACCAGGAATAACAGGCCCGCACACCACGGGCTCGCCCCGGCCGGTTGGCGTCGGCGGCTGTGCCACGAGCGAGGCGGTCGCCGCCGTCTTCTCCCACGGCGGGCCGCTCTCGCTGGCAATGCCCGACTTCGAGCCGCGCGCCGGGCAGGTCGACATGGCGGCGGCCGTCTCGCGCGTCTTCGAGCAGGGCGGCGTCCTCCTCGCTGAAGCAGGCACAGGGACCGGCAAAACGCTCGCCTACCTCGTGCCGGCCATCCTCAGCCGCGAACGCGTGCTGATCTCCACCGGCACCAAGAACCTGCAGGAGCAAATCTACTTCAAGGACATTCCGGCGCTGCGCGACGCGCTGGGGATCCCCTTCACGGCCACGTACATGAAGGGGCGCGCAAACTATCTGTGCGTCCACAAGCTCGATCAGCTGAGCGACGGCGCAGGCCCGGCGGTCCACGACGTCTTCCTGCCAATCATCCGCGAGTGGTCGACGCGCACCGACACTGGCGATCGCGCGGAACTGCAGGATCTGCCCGAGGATCTCGCATTCTGGCACGACGTCTCCGCCACGGCGGACACCTGCCTCGGCACCGAGTGCCCGCGCTACGACGACTGCCACGTCACGAGGATGCGGCAGCGCGCCGCCGCCTCTGATGTCGTCATCGTCAACCACCACCTGCTCTGCGCCGATGCCGCCGTCAGGCAGAGCGCGTTCGGCGAAGTGATTCCAGCATTCACGCGCGTGATTCTCGACGAAGCACACCAGCTCGAGGACATCGCGACGCAGTACTTCGGCTTCAACGTCAGCACGTACCGCCTCGAGGAACTGGCGCACGACGTCGAGCGGCTGGTCGCGACCGGCGGCATCGAGGATCGGCGCGCGCAGGACGAGATTGCCAAAGCGGTCGAGCGGCTGCGCGATCACGCACAGGCGTTTTTCGTCGAGCTCGCGTTCGCACACCGCGTCAACGGGCGCGCGAAGAGCGAAGAGCGGGTCCGCGCCACCACCGAGTCGCTCGGCCAGACCTACGACTCCGCCGTCAACCTCACTGGCGCGCTCGACATCGTCGAATCGACGCTCGCGCTGCTCAGGACGGTCCGGCTAAAGCCGGACACTACCGATAATACGAACGCCAACTCCGGTAGTGTCCGGCTTCAGCCGGACCGTGACGACGAGGGGTATCAAGAAGACGCCGCCACGCTGGCGCGGCGCGCCGGGCAGCTGCGCGACGACCTGCGGTTCCTCCTGCGCGGCAACGACGACTCGTACGTCTACTTCGTCGAGTTCCGCGGCCGCGGCACGTTCCTGCGCGCCTCACCCATCGACGTGTCGACCATCGTGCGCGACCTGCTGCTCGATCGGATGCAGACCACGGTGCTGACATCGGCGACGCTGACGGTCGACGGCAGCTTCGATTACATTCGCACGCGCCTCGGCATCGGCCGCGCGGACGAGATCCGCCTCTCGTCCGAGTTCGATTTCGCGCAGCAGGCGATCCTGTACCTGCCCCCCAAGATGCCGGACCCGCGCTCGGAGAACTTCGCCGTCGCGGCCAGCCGCGAAGTGATTGAGATTCTCAAGCGCACGCGCGGACGCGCGTTCGTCCTTTTCACCAGCTACGCGACCATGCGCGCGGTGCAGGCGATGGCGGAACTGGCGCTGCACTTCCCGATCTTCGCGCAGGGGACGGCGCCGCGATCGCAGCTGTTGAATCAGTTCCGCGCGACGCCGCACGCGGTGCTGTTTGCGACGTCGAGCTTCTGGCAGGGGGTCGACGTGGTTGGCGAAGCGCTGAGCTGCGTGATCGTGGACAAGATTCCGTTCGCGTCGCCGGGCGATCCGATCACGGCCGCGCGCATCGAGCAGATCCGCGCGCGCGGCGGCGATCCGTTCGGCGAGTACCAGGTGCCGCTGGCCATCCTCGCGCTGCAGCAGGGGCTGGGACGGTTGATCCGCCACCGCCGGGATCGCGGCGTCCTCGCCGTCCTCGACCCGCGGCTGCGGACGATGGGCTACGGCCGCCGCGTCGTCGCCTCGCTGCCGCCCGCGCCGATCGTCCACGATCTGGACAGCATCGAGACGTTCTTCGAATAGATCAGGTCAACAGAGGGTACGGAGGCAACCGGGATCACAGGAGAAACAGAGCAGCAGAGACGAGCAGAGCGGTAATTCGCGCGGCCGGCGGCTGGCGCAGCCAGCCGTCACGCTGACGAAAGAAGCCGGGCAATCACAAACCGCGGAGATTGATTGGGTTTGTGATTGTCCGGCTTCTTTCGTCAGCGAGGCCCGCTACGCGGGCCCGGCCGCACTCGCCGCTCCGTTCGTCCTCCGTTTCTCTGCTCCTCTATGTGATCTCGGTTCCCTCCGTAATCTCCGTTCCCGTTCCATCAGAAATTGAAATTCAGCCCGATGTCGACACGCCGCATGCCCTGGACCGCGGTCGGCCGGCCGAAGAACGGCGACGTCATGGTGCCGCTGTAGCCGACGTAGTTCGCGCGGTTGGTCATGTTCTGCGCGTTGACGACGATGCCCATGCGGAACCGCGGCAGCGCGTCGGCGGACATCGTCTGGACGTTGAAGTTGCCGCCGGGACTGCCCATGATGAAGATCCCCGGAGGCATCGGGCCGAGCTTCTTCTGTCCGATCGGGATGTTGTAGATGAAGAACCCGTTCAGGGTGACGGCATTGGCGCCGCGCAACGTGTCGCGGCCGACGCCGAGCGGCCGATCGTTGAAGATCTGATCGCCGTTGTCGTCGAATCCGGTCCGAATCGTGTACGGCGTTCCGGTCGAGAAGTTCAGGTTCAGGTTGGCGTTGAGGTTCCTGAACCAGTTCGCGCCGAAGAAGGCGCCGAAGCGGTGCCGCACGTCGTTCTGTGCCGGGCCCCACTCGGCAGCCAGGCTGCCGGTCGCCGGCACCGCGAACGCGCCGTCGGTGTCGTTCTCGGACCTGCCCAGCGTGTAGTTGAACCCGAATTGCGTACGCTTCCAGTTCCAGCGCTCCTTCGGCGGTCCCATCGTCGGCGGCGCCAGGCTCATTTGCATGAACACATTCAGCGTGTTCTGACGGGACGTCGCGTCCCCCAGCACTTCGACCAGGTTGCCCAGCGCCGGGTTCGGCCGGATCCCGCTCACCGGCGCGTTGAGGTTGATGCCGCGCAGCAGGCCGGTGCCGCTGATGTGCGCGTAGGTGACACCGAACCGCGAGAACGGGTTGATGGCGTAGTCGACACCGCTGCTCAATCGGACGTTCTTCGCCATCTGCAGGTCGTCGGCGAGCAGGTACTTGTTAATCGGCGGCACGACGCCGACGTTCCCCGGGTCGGGATAGGAGGGGTTGACGATGTTGAGCTCCTGCTGGCGGAGGCCGTCGACCCGCAGCGTCTGCTCGTAGATGCCGCTGGCCAGCCAGTCGGTGAAGACGCCGGCGCTCGCGCGCAGCGTCGTCTTGCCGTTCTTGAACGGCGCCCAGGTCACGCCGAAACGCGGCCCGAACGCGTTGAAGTCGTTGAGGTGGGTCTGCGCCTCGTAGCGCAGCCCCGGTGTGATCGTCAGACCCTTGCGCACGCGGATGTCGTCCTGGACGTAGAGGGCTCCCTGCAGGTTGAAGTAATCGATGTTCGGATCGCCGATGCGGCGCGTGAAGAATTGCGGCTGGCCGGCTTCGAACGCCGCCAGGCTCTCGAACGTGTAGGTGCCGACATAGTTCGACGAGTCGTTCGAGCGATACGACCCGCCGGCGAGCACGACACCGGCGCGGACGGAATGGATGCTGCGCACGTAATCGAGGTCGGACGCCAGGTTGAAGGTGCGCGAGCTGCGCCCGCCGGAGACCTGCGCCCCGCCGTTGGTGAACGCATCGTTGACGCGAATGGTGACCGCGTCGAAGACCGATCTCGACGAGCTGTCGCCCCAGCCGAATTCGAGCCGCGTGTTGGTGAACGCGCGCCGGCCGACCGGCCCCACTTCCTGAATCCGGATCGTGTGGTTGTGGTCCTCGCTGTTGTAGGCGCGCTCCGCCTGATCGTAGCCGCCGATGCCGAGATTGCTCTGTCTCGAGTCGTTCTGGCTGTAGTTGAGACGCAGCGTCTGATCCTTGGTGACTGCGTAATCGAGGACAGCGTAGACGTTGTCGTTCCTGCGCGGCTGCCGCAGCGCCATCGCCTCGGAGATGAGCCCGCCGGGCGTTTGCACATACAGGTTCGGCGTGTCGAAAGAGGTCGATCCGTTCAGCGAGAGGTTGAAGGAGGCGCGATCCTTGATCAGCGTTCCGGAGAAGTTGGTGCCGAACTGCTGTTGCCGCTCCGGCCCCTTGACCTCGGTGAACGGACTGCGCCCGGTGATCGCGCCGTCGCGCAGGTTGTAGCGGCCGCCGCCGCGCAACGGCCCGAGGCCCGGCTGCGTGATGATGTCGATGAACAGGCCGCCCGCGCTGTGGTTCTCGGCCGCGAACGCGTCGCGGGTGACGTGGATCGACTTGATCATGGCCTTCGGCGGCAGCTGCCCGCCCTCGAAGCTGTCGACGCGGATGACGCCGCCGCCGGTCATCTCCTGGAGCTGCTGCGCCATCTCGGCCGGATCGTCCGAGAGCGCGTCCACCTGATCGCGCGTCAGCGCCGTGCCGAACGAGCCGTTGTTGCGATCGGCCGCCGATTCCTGTTTGTCGCGGCCGACGGTCACGGAATCCTGCAGACCCTGAATGGCCAGCACGATCATCTGCCGGTTGTCGCCGCTGCGGATGCGGACGTCCTTGAGGACGCCGGGATCGAAGCCGGGGAACTCCGCGGTGATCAGATATCGTCCCGGGGGCAAGGTGATCGTCGCGACGCCCTGATCGGAGGCCTTCGCCGGATCCCGCGTCACCGCCTTCGTCGCATCGTCGAGGCCGGTGATCGTGACGGTGGCACCAGGAAGAACGGCGCGCGTCTGATCGACTACCGTCACCAGCAGGCGGCCATCGCGCGGCGGCGCCTGCGCGAAGAGCGGCGAGGCGCACGCCAGGAACATCAGGAGGACGCCGCACAGCAGCGTCGACGGACGCGTCATTTCCGGACCTCGAATTTCTTCGGATCGATCTTCACGTTGATCTTGTAGCCGTCGAAAGTCGTCTCCTCGACGGTGTCGGGCCCCAGGGCGCGGCGCAGGCGGAAAGGCAGTTGCAGCCCGCTCGCCTCGCGATACTCGCCGAAGTAAAGACGGGATTCGGGTGGCGAAGGTTGGCCTTCCCGCCCCTGGCCCGCCGGAGCCGGGGCCGATCCAGGCGGCGCAGGCGGCTGGCCGGCCGCAGCGGGGGGAGCATCACCCCGCGAAGGCGCGGGCGATCCCGCTGGCGCTGGCGGCGCATCGCCTCTCGCGGGAGGGCCGCCGCGCGGTGGTCCTCCTCGCATCGGCGGCGCCGGCGCCGTCCACGTGATCATGATCGGCAGGTGCGTGTCGGCGTTGATGAACAGCCGCCCGGCGAAGGCGCCGGGGCCGGCCGGTCCTTTGACGTCCAGCACATCCGCTTTGCCTTGCGGCGCCTCGGCTTTACCCACGTAGGTGAACGTGACCGGGTAGGCGCTGGACGTTCCCGCGAACATCCCAAGCATCAGCCGCGCGAAATCCTGCTTGGTCGTGTTCAGCCGCATCCGGGCCGCCGCCGCCATCTGCTCTGGCGTCGGCGGAGGAGGTCCACCGGCGCGCGCGGGCGGTGGTGACGGCGCCGGAAACTGCAGCAGCGTTTCGCCGCTGAAGCCGGTAAGCGTCGGACCGCTCTCCTGCGCCGGAATCTCGTCCTTGCGAGCGTACTTATCCGGCAACTCGATCGCGATTTCGAACTCGATCGGCACCAGGTTGTCGCCGCGGACCTGGCGGGTGCGGCCGGTCGCGAGAATCGTCCTGACGGCGGCCAGTTTCTTGTCTCCGCCCAGCGCCTCGCGCGCGGCGGCGACGACGGCCGCGGCGGCATCGGGCGGAGCTGGAGTGGGTTGAACGCCCGCGAGCGTAGAGACCGCAAGGCAGCTGATCAGGACGACTTGTAGGAAGGCGCGCATTATCGCTCCTGGAACTATCGACAGACCCGCGGTGCTTAGACACCTTAGACGGGGCGGTGGGCCGCCAGGTCTTCTTAGACGGTCTTGGGGGACGTCGCGGATCAAGGTAAACTAATCGCAACGCGAGAGTTGCTCTCTTTTTCAGGAGGATTTCCCATGGTCCGCCGATTGAACGGCCGGCTTCCGTGGCTGGCGCTGTGCGCTGCGGTTCTGTCGCTTGCGCTCGGGTCACCCGCATTTGCTCAGTCCACCGGTATGATCCGCGGCGTCGTCAAGGACGCGGCCGGCAAGCCGGTCGAAGGCGCGAAAGTCAACATCGACTCCGAGGCGAACAATCGCCATTTCGACACCAAGTCGGACAAGAAGGGCGAGTTCCTGCAAATCGGTCTGGCGCCAGGCCCGTATAAAGTGACGGCAGAAAAGGACAAGGTCGCCTCGGCACCGACTCCGATCACCGTACGCATCGCCTCCGCCTCGCCGATCACGCTCGTGCTCGGCGGCGGCGGAGCGGGCGGCGCATCGCCGGAAGCGGCGGCGAAGAGCGCGGCGCTGAAGAAGACGTTCGAGGAAGGCGTCGCGGCGAGCCGGGCGGGCAATCACGACGCCGCGATCGCGAGCTTTCAGGCCGCGGCCGAACTGAACCCGAACTGCTTCGACTGCTACTACAACATCGCGTACTCCGAGTCGCAGAAGAAGGACTGGGACAAGGCCGAAGTCGCGTACAAGAAAGCGATCGAGCTCAAGGCCGACTACGCCGAGGCCTACAGCGGGCTCGCCAACGTCTACAACGCGTCGCGCAAGTTCGACCAGGCCGCGGCGGCCAGCGCCAAGGCGATGGAGTTGAGCGGCAGCGCGCCGGGCGCGCTCGCGGGAGGCAACGCCGATGCGATGTTCAACCAGGGCGTCATCCTGTGGAACGCGGGCAAGATTCCCGAAGCGAAGAAGCAGTTCGAGGGCGCGGTCGCCGCGAACCCGAACCACGCGGAATCGCATTATCAGCTCGGCATGGCGCTGGTAAACGAGGGGAACCTCGCGGCCGCCGCGACCGAGTTCGAGACGTATCTCAAGCTGGCGCCGACGGGACCGAACGCCGCCACCGCGAAGGGGATCCTCGGCTCGCTGAAGAAATAGTGATCGACGCTGTTGCGCTCAGGGCCCGGTTGGCAGACGTTCGCGCGCGCGTTGCGCGGGCGGCCGGCCGGGCCGGGCGCGATCCCTCCTCGGTTCGGCTCGTCGCCGTTTCCAAAACCTTTCCGGCCGAGTTCGTACGCGCCGCCGCCGACGCTGGTCAGGTGGACTTCGGCGAAAACAAGGTTCAGGAAGCGCTGCTCAAGATGGACCAGACCTCCGATCTCGCCCTGCGCTGGCATCTGATCGGACACCTGCAGTCGAACAAGGCCAAAAAAGCCGCCCGATTCGACGTCGTCCAGTCGATCGATAGCGTGGCGCTGCTCGAGAAGCTCGAAGAAGCCGCCGGCGCGGCGGGTCGTACGCTGGACCTGCTCGTCCAGGTGGATCTCGCGGGGGAAGCAACGAAGCACGGCGCGCGTGAAGAGGCGCTCACCGCCATCTTCGACGCCGCGCGATCGACGCGTTTCTGCCGCTGCGCCGGGCTGATGACCCTGCCGCCGGCGGTCGACGATCCGGAGGCGGCCAGACCCTATTTCCGCGCGTTGCGGGACGTTCGGGATCGCCTTCTGGCGCGCGGCGTGGACGCCTCGATGCTCCGCGAGCTGTCCATGGGCATGAGCCACGATTTCGAGGTGGCGATCGAAGAAGGCGCGACCCTCGTACGGGTCGGGACGGCAATTTTCGGCGGGCGTCAGCGGGGTCAGACTCCGGCGGGGGTCTGACCCCCAACCGGCGCTGTTGCCAAAACGTATACCGCCCGATAACCCTGAGCGGGGAGAACGACGCACTATGAATGTCAGCCCGCTCGACCTTCGCCAGCAGCGTTTTCGCAAGACATTTCGGGGCTTCGACCCGGTCGAGGTCGGTTCGTTCCTGCTCGCGGTCGCCGACGACTACGAGGAGGCGCTGCGCGAAACCGACCGGCTCCGGCAGGACCTGATGCGGATGGACGCCGCGCTCACGGAGCACCGCGAGCACGCGAAGAACCTGCAGAACACCCTGACGACGGCGCAGAAGCTGTCCGACGACATCAAGGCCAACGCCGAGCTCGAAGCGAGGCGGATCATCCGCGAGGCGGAAGGGCGCTCGGAGCTCCTGCTCGAGAGAACGCAGGCGCGGCTCGAGGACATCCAGCGCGAAATCGACGGGCTCACGCTCAAGCGCAAGGACGTCGAAACGTCGATCGAAGCCAACATCATGACGCTCCGGAACACGCTCGACTTCGTACGGGAGCAGGAAGCGCGCGAGCGGGACGACAAGATCCTGCTGCACCGGCCGCGGGCGCAGCACGTCGAGCCGATCGCGAACGCCGACGCCCAGGCCCGCAAAGTTGTCGGGTGATCACGCTGAACGTGCGCGTCATTCCCCGGGCCCGCAAAACCGAGTGCGCCGGGTTCAGGGATGACGTGCTCGTGGTCCGCGTCGCCGCGCCGCCGGTCGAAGGCGCCGCGAACGAGGCGCTGATCGCATTCTTCTCATCCGCGTTCCAGGTCCCCCGCCGCGCCGTCCAGATCCTCAGCGGCGACCGCGGCCGGCGGAAGCGCGTCGCCATCGACGGCGTGACCACGGAGCAGATCCCATGGTCGCGGACTTCCTGATCCACAACGCCTCGGAGATTCTCACCTGCGCCGGACCCGCGCCACGAATCGGAGCGCGCCAGGCCGACGCCGGTTCGCAGCCGCGTGCCGTCGTCGCCGCGCATCGCGGCACGATCGTGTTCGTCGGCGGCGGCGACGACTGGCGCCGCGACGGCGCGCTGACCGACGACGCGACGGTGCTCGATGCCCGCGAGGGCGCGGTCGTCCCCGGGTTCGTCGATCCTCACACCCACGTGGTTTTTGCCGGCGATCGGCGCGACGAACTGCGGCGGCGGCTGGGCGGCGCCAGCTACGCGGACATCGCGGCCAGCGGCGGCGGAATCGTCAGCAGCGTCCGCGCCACGCGCGCCGCATCGGACGAAACGCTGGTGGCCGACACGCGAGCGCGCCTCGACGAGATGCTGCAATGCGGCACGACCACCTGCGAGGCCAAGAGCGGCTACGCGCTGACGACGGACGGCGAGCTGAAAATGCTGCGGGCGGTGCGCGCGCTCGGCGCCACGCACGCCATCGAGCTGTCGCCCACATTCATGGGCGCGCACGAGGTCCCGATCGAATACCGCGATCGCCGGCGCGAGTACGTCGACCTGATCATCGGGGAAATGATTCCCCTCGTCTCGCGCGAGGGGCTGGCCGAATGGTGCGACGTATTCTGTGAAACCGGTGTCTTCACGCCGGAAGAGTCGCGCGAGATCCTCGAAGCGGGGCGCGCCGCCGGGCTGAAGCCGCGGATCCACGCCGACGAGCTCGCCGCAAGCGGCGGCTCCCGCGTGGCCGCCGAGGTTCGCGCGCGTTCTGCGGATCATCTGATCTTCGCCGACGAGGCGGCCGCCGACCAGCTCGCCGCCGCCGGGGTCGTCGCGACATTGCTGCCGATCGCGTCGTTCTACCTGAAGCTCGGACGGTTCGCGCCGGCGCGGATGCTGATCGAGCGCGGCGTCGCCGTCGCGCTCGCCACCGACGTCAATCCCGGCGCCGGCTATTCGCCGTCGATGCCGTTCGCGATCAGCCTCGCCTGCTTCGGCATGAATCTCACGTTCGAGGAGGCACTGGTCGGCGCGACGATCAACGCTGCGTGCTCGCTCGATCGCCAGCATCGGATCGGCAGCCTCGAGCCCGGCAAGCAAATGGACGCAGTCGTCGTCGACGGTCCGGCGATCAACCTGATCCGCGTCGGGGCGGACACGATACGAGCCGTCGTGAAAAAAGGACGCGTCGTCTACGGCAACTGAGGGGACGGAGGAAACCGAGTTTACATAGAGGAACAGAGAAACGGAGCACGAACGGAGCGCTGAGTGCGGCCCGGCCCGCAACGCGGGCCAGCAGCCGAAAGAAAGCCTGGCAACACAAACGACACCATCACCGCGTTTGTGATTGCCAGGCTTTCTTCCGGCTGCGTGACGGCTGGCTTCGCCAGCCGCCGGCCGCACGCATCACCGTTCGTCACCCGCTCTGCTCGTCTCTGCTACTCCGTTTCTCTTTGTGATCTCGGTTGCCTCCGTAACCTC
>Ga0105248_10008743_pt1 | contig 11124 bp, 9 predicted proteins | sample KBSS34metaG_FD_81524 | JGI IMG/M metagenome (GOLD analysis project Ga0105248, IMG submission 81524) | Switchgrass rhizosphere microbial communities from Kellogg Biological Station, Michigan, USA - KBS S3-4 metaG | ecosystem: Host-associated > Plants > Roots > Rhizosphere > Soil | place...
CGCCGGAGTACCTCGGCAAGAAGATCGAGGCGCACGAGATGAAGATGACCTCGATCGCCATCCTCGTGACGCCGCTGCTGGTGCTCGCAGGCACGGCAGTCGCGGTGCTGGCCGAGCCCGGCCGTGCGGGTGTCGCGAACCCCGGCGCGCACGGCTTCTCGGAAATCCTCTACGCCTTCACCTCGGCGGCGAACAACAACGGCAGCGCCTTCGGCGGCCTCTCGGCGAACACGCCCTTCTACAACGTGATGCTCGCCATTGCGATGTGGTTCGGCCGCTTCGGCGTGATCGTGCCGGTGCTGGCGATGGCCGGCTCCCTCGCCGCGAAGAAGCGCATCGCGGTCACCGGTGGAACCATGCCCACGCACGGCCCGCTCTTCGTGGCCTTGCTGATTGGCACGGTGCTGCTGGTCGGCCTTCTGAACTACGTGCCCGCGCTGGCCCTCGGGCCGGTGGTCGAGCACCTGACGCTGTTCAAGTGAGCTCAACATGACTCGCAAGACATTCACATTGTTCGACCCGGCGCTGGCCCGGCCTGCGATCGTCGACGCGTTCAAGAAGCTGGATCCGCGCGTGCAGTGGCGCAACCCGGTGATGTTCGTCGTCTACGTGGGCAGCATCCTCACGACGCTGCTCTACCTGCAGTCGCTTGCGGGACAGGGCGAGGCCCCGCCGGCATTCATCCTCGGCATCGCGATCTGGCTGTGGTTCACCGTGCTCTTCGCCAACTTCGCCGAGGCGCTGGCCGAAGGGCGCAGCAAGGCGCAGGCCGCCTCGCTGCGCAGCCTGAAGAAGCAGACCTGGGCCAAGAAGCTCGAAGCGCCGCGCCACGACGCGAAGTGGCACCCGATGGAATCGGGCGACCTGCGTCGCGGCAACGTGGTGCTGGTGAGCGCGGGCGAAGTGATCCCCGCCGACGGCGAGGTGATCGAGGGCGTGGCCTCGGTGGACGAGAGCGCCATCACCGGCGAATCCGCGCCGGTGATCCGCGAGTCCGGCGGCGACTTCTCGGCCGTGACCGGTGGCACGCGCGTGCTGTCCGACTGGATCGTCGTGCGCGTCACGGTGAACCCGGGCGAGACCTTCGTCGACCGCATGATCGCGATGGTCGAGAACGCCAAGCGCCAGAAGACGCCCAACGAGATCGCGCTGACCATCCTGCTCGTGGCGCTGACCATCGTCTTCCTCGGCGTCACGGTCACGCTGCTGCCCTATTCGCAGTACAGCGTCGACGTGAACAAGGCCGGCTCCACGGTGAGCGTGACGGTGCTGATTGCGCTGCTCGTGTGCCTCATTCCCACCACGATCGCGGGCCTGCTCTCGGCCATCGGCGTCGCAGGCATGAGCCGCATGATGCAGGCCAACGTCATCGCCACCTCGGGCCGCGCGGTGGAGGCCGCAGGCGACGTGGACGTGCTGCTGCTGGACAAGACCGGCACCATCACGCTGGGCAACCGCCATGCGTCGGCCTTCCTGCCGGCACCGGGCGTGTCGCATGCCGAGCTGGCCGACGCGGCGCAGCTTGCGTCGCTGGCCGACGAGACGCCCGAGGGCCGCAGCATCGTGGTGCTCGCCAAGCAGAAGTTCAATCTGCGCGAGCGCGACGTACAAGCCCTCGGCGCGCACTTCGTCCACTTCTCCGCGCAAACACGCATGAGCGGCGTGGACCTGCCGCTGGCCGAGCGCGCGCAGCAGGCGGTGGGCGATGTGGCGGTGGCGGTGCAGGTGCGCCAGATCCGCAAGGGCGCAGCCGATGCGATCCGCAAACACGTCGAGAGCCTGGGCGGCGAATTCCCCGCCGCGCTGACTGCCGCTGTCGACGAGGTCGCGCGCCGCGGCAGCACGCCGCTGGTGGTGAGCGACGGCACGCGCGCGCTCGGCGTGATCGAACTGAAGGACGTGGTCAAGGGCGGCATCAAGGAGCGCTTCGCCGAACTGCGCCGCATGGGCATCAAGACCATCATGGTCACGGGCGACAACCGCCTCACCGCCGCGGCGATCGCGGCCGAGGCGGGCGTGGACGACTTCCTCGCCGAAGCCACGCCCGAGCAGAAGCTCGCGCTCATCCGCCAGCACCAGGCCGAGGGCCGGCTGGTGGCGATGACGGGCGACGGCACCAACGACGCGCCCGCGCTCGCGCAGGCCGACGTGGCGGTGGCGATGAACTCGGGAACGCAGGCGGCGAAGGAGGCCGGGAACATGGTCGACCTCGACAGCAACCCGACCAAGCTGATCGAGGTCGTCGAGACCGGCAAGCAGATGCTCATGACGCGCGGCTCGCTCACGACCTTCAGCATCGCCAACGACGTGGCGAAGTACTTCGCCATCATCCCGGCCGCGTTCGTCGCGACCTACCCGCAGCTGCAGGCGCTGAACGTCATGCACCTGGCAAGCCCGAGCTCGGCCATCCTGTCGGCGGTGATCTTCAACGCGCTGATCATCGTCTTCCTCATCCCGCTGGCGCTCAAGGGCGTGCGCTATCGCCCGCTCGGTGCGGCCGTCCTGCTGCGCAACAACCTGCTGATCTACGGCCTGGGCGGGGTGATCGTGCCTTTCGTCGGCATCAAGCTGATCGACATGGCGCTGGTCCTGCTCGGCCTCGTCTGAACCTGCGAAAGACTTCCATGAAGACACTCGTTCGCCCCGCGCTGAGCCTGTTCGTCGCACTCACGGTCGTGACCGGCGTGGTCTACCCGCTCGCGGTCACCGGTGCGGCCAAGGTCGCGTTTCCGCACCAGGCTGCGGGCAGCCTGATCGTGAAGGACGGCCAGGCGGTGGGCTCCTCGCTCATCGGCCAGAACTTCACCGACCCCGGCCACTTCTGGGGCCGGCCCTCGGCCACGAGCCCGATGCCCGACAACGCCGCCAACTCGGGCGGCTCCAACCTCGGCCCGCTGAACCCGGCGCTCGCCGATGCGGTCAAGGGCCGCGTCGAGGCGCTGAAGGCGGCCGATCCGGGCAACGCCGCGCCCGTGCCCATCGATCTCGTCACCACTTCGGCCAGCGGCTTCGATCCGCACATCAGCGTCGCGGCGGCGCACTACCAGGTGGCGCGGGTGGCGCGCGCGCGCGCCGTCTCGCCCGCGTCGCTGGAAGCCTTGATCGAGCACCACACCGAGGGTCGCTGGCTCGGCCTCTTCGGCGAGGAGCGCGTGAACGTGCTCGAACTCAACCTCGATCTCGACGCAATTGCATCGAAGCACTGAAGGACAGCTGCAGTGGGACTCCACATGACCCGCCACGAGATCCGCCACATTCAAGCCAACGATTCGCTCGATGAACTCACTTCATTGATTCATCGCTCGTTCGCGCACCTCGGTCGCCTCGGATTGAACTGCTCGAGCCTGGGGCAATCGGTCGAAGAGACGAGGCGGCGGGCCCGGCGTGGCGAATGCTTCGTGGCGCTTTCGCACGGGCAGCTCGTCGGGACGATGACGCTGATGCGCCCGCAACTGTTGTCGAACTGCCATTGGTATCGCCGTCACGACGTGGCGAGCCTGCATCAGCTCGCGGTCGATCCAAGCCAGCAGGGTCTGGGTTGCGGCAAAGCCCTCCTGGAGCACGCGCGCGTCTGGGCGCTCGATCACGCCTATTGCGAACTGGCACTCGACACCCCGGCCAGCGCGACGCATCTCATCGCCTATTACGCGTCACGAGGCTTCCGGGTCGTCGAGGAGGTCCAGATGCTGAACCGCCCCTACAAGAGCGCCGTGCTGAGCAGAACGATCACCCGCACGCGGCCGCACCAGAACCTCTGGTATTCGCCGCACCGCATGGGGCACTTCGGCTCGCTCGTCCGGCTGTAGCTCAGGCGGCGCGGCCGCTTCAGGCGGCCGCGTCGTTCAGCTGCGGGGCCTCGGTGAGGATGCCCATTTCGCGCAGCACCTCGCGCACGGCTTCGACTGCGCCTTCGATCCCGCGCTCGCCGAGCTGGCCCATGCATCCGACGCGGAAGGTTTCCACGCTCGTCAGCTTGCCGGGGTAGAGGATGTAGCCACGCCCCTTGACCGCGTCGTAGAACGACTTGAAGTCATAGCGTGCGCTCGCCGGGGCGTGAAAGGTGACGATGATGGGCGCCTGGATCTCCGCGGGCAGGAAGCTCTTCAGCCCGAGCCTTGCCATGCCCTCGATCAACACGCGGCAGTTGCGTGCGTAGCGCGCGCCGCGCGCGGCGAGTCCGCCCTCTTCCACGTATTGGGCAATCGCCGAATCGAACGCGGCGACGATGTGCGTGGGCGGCGTGAAGCGCCACTGCGTCGTCTTGTTCATGTAGACCCACTGGTCGTGCAGGTCCATTGCCAGCGAATGCGAGTTGCCGGCGCCGCGCTCGAGCGCGGCGCGCCGCGCAATGACGAAGCCCATCCCCGGCGGGCCTTCCAGGCATTTGCCGGACGCCGCGACGACGGCGTCGAACGGCGTCTTGCGCGCGTCGATCTCGAGGGCCCCGAACGAGCTCATCGCGTCCACGATCAGACCCCTCCCGTGCCGCGCGGTCACCAGCGCAATCTCGTGGAGCGGGTTCAGGATGCCGGTGCTGGTTTCGCAGTGGACCAGCGCCACGTGAGTGATGGACGGGTCGGCGCTCAGCGCGTGGTCGATGTCCTCGGCGCGGATGCGGGCGTCCTCGGCATAGTCGATCGTCGTGAGCTTGCGGCCGAGCACCTTGCAGATCCTTGCGATGCGCTGGCAGTAGGCCCCGTTCTGCGGCACCAGCACATGGCCGCCCTCGCGCGGCACGAGTGTGCCGATCGCCGCCTCGACGGAAAACGTGCCGCTGCCTTGCATCGGCACGCACTCGTGCGTGCCCTCGCCGTGAACGATCGCAAGCAGCCCGGCGCGCACGCGCGCCGTGATGCGATTGAAATCGGCGTCCCACGATCCCCAGTCGCGAAGCATGCTCTGCTTCGTGCGCATGGAGGTGGTCAGCGGGCCGGGAGTCAGCAGGAAGGGATCGGCGGTCATACGGTCTCCAGGATCGAACGGATCAGCGCCGCGAGAGGCTGCGCCAGGCTTGCGTCTTCATGAGCAGCACGCGCGTGGCCAGCGCATACAGCAGGCACACGACGATCGACGTGCACACGGTGAGGCTGGCGAGCGCCGCGGCGCCGCCGATCTCGCCGGCCTCGTCGAGATTCATGATCGCCACCGAGGCCAGCACCGTGTCCGGCGAATAGAGGAAGACGACGCCCGACAAGGTCGCCATCGAGACGACGAAGTAGTAGCGGGCGATGTCCAGCAGCGCCGGCAGGCACACCGGCAGCGTGACGCGGAAGAAGGTCTTGTAGAAGGGCACCTTCAGCGACGCCGACACGGCCTCGAACTCGTCGTCGATCTGCTTGAGTGCCGTCACCGCGGTGAGGTGGCTCGACGTGTAGTAGTGAACGATGACCGACAGCACGAGGATGGGCATCGTCTGGTAGAGGAAGCCCAGCGGGTTGTGCGGGTGGTTGAAGAACATGATGTAGCCCAGGCCCAGGACGAGTCCCGGTACCGCCATCGACAGCATGGCAAGCAGATGGATCAGCGGGCGGACCAGGTCCAGGCCGCGGGTCTTCTCGATCAGGTAGGCGCCGATGAACACCGTGAACGAGCCGAACAGCGCCGTCGCCAGCGCCAGCTTCAGGCTGTTGCCGTAGGCGGGCGCGAGATCGCCCTCGACGAGCGCGAAGCGGTAGTGGTCCAGCGTCAGCGTCAGGTTGTAGGGCCACAGCTGGATGAACGAGGTCCACAGCGCCATCCCCACCACGGCCAGCAGCAGCGTGCACACGAGCACGCAATACGCCGTCATCGCCAGGTCGAATGCGCGTCGCGGTCGCGCGGCAAAGGGGACCGAGCGCGCCGAGAGCTGCGCACGCAGCTTGCGCCGCACGCGGTTGTCGATGACGAACGAGACGATCGAGGGGATCAGCAGCAGCAGGCCGACGACCGCGCCGCGGCCGAAGTTCTGCTGCCCGACGACCTGCTTGAAGACATCGACCGAGAGCACATTGAAGTTGCCTCCAATGACCTTGGGCGCGCCGAAGTCGCTGATCACATAGGTGAAGACGACGGTCGCGGCGCTGATGAGGCCGTACTTGCACGAGGGCAGCGTGATGGTGAAGAACTTGCGCCACATGCTGGTGCCGAGCGAGTCGGCCGCCTCGTAGAGCCGCCCGTCGGCCAGCGACAGCGCCGTCAGCAGGATCATCAGCGCATGCGGAAAGGTGTTGTAGACCTCGGAGAGGATGATCCCCGGCGCGCCGTAGATCGTCGAAATGCCCAGCCATTGAAGCGCCCCCTTCAGGACGCCCTGGTTGCCGAACCACTGGATGAACGCGATGGCCGACAGCAGCGAAGGCGCCAGCAGCGGGATCAGCGCGATCAGGCGGAAGGTGCCGCGCAGGGGCGCGCAGCTGCGCGCAAGCGCGTAGGCAAACACGAACGCCATCGGCACGGAGATCAGCACCACCGTGGCCGACACCCAGATCGAGTTCCACACCGCATGCAGCAGCGAGGGCGTGGCCAGGATGGCTCGCACGTGCACGAGACCGACGTAGTGGCCATCGTTGTCCTGCACGGCGCGGGCAAAGATCGATGCCATCGGCGCCAGCAGGAACAGCACGAGGAACGCGACCACGACCAGCAGCACGCCGCGCGCGATCAGGTCTTCGCGCGAGTGACGCAGGCTGGGCGAGCGCCGCAAGGGCAGCACGTCGGCAGGCACGGCGCTCACTGTGCCGCCCCCTTGGCGCCGAACACGCGGATGCGGTCGCTGCGCAGGGCCACCTCGAGCTGCGCGCCCACGCGCACCCCCAGGTCGTGAAGCTGGTTCAGGGAGAAGTACAGATGCAATGGCAGCCCTTCGAGCTCGTCGATGCTCATTTCGGCGAGGCAGGATCCGCCGAGGAACTCGACCTTGGTCACCAGGCCGTGAACGCGGTTGGGGGCGCCATCGAGGGCGCCGTCGACCGCGCGGTCCTCGGGGCGGAGATACAGGCGCACTGAGGTGCCCGGCGCGTAGTCGCCGCAGTCGCCGGCGCACTGGAGCTCCAGGCGGCTCGCGCGATAGCGCCCGCCGCCGAGCGCGACCGCCGGCAGCACGTTGACCTTGCCGACGAAGTCCGCCACGAAGGGTGTCGCCGGCCGCTCGTAGACCTCGTGCGGCGTGCCGATCTGCTCGATGACGCCATGGTTCATGACGACGATGCGATCGGCCATCGACAGCGCTTCCTCCTGGTCGTGCGTGACCATGATGGTGGTCACGCCGAGCTGCTGTTGCAGCCGCCGGATCTCCCCGCGCAGCCGGATGCGCTCCAGCGCGTCCAGCGCCGACAGCGGCTCGTCGAGCAGCAGCAGGCGCGGCGAGGTGGCCAGCGCGCGCGCCAATGCGATTCGCTGCTGCTGGCCGCCGGAGAGCTGGCCGGGGTACTTGTCGCCCGAGGTCGGCAGGCCGACCATGGTCAGCAGCTCCTCGACGCGCGCCTTCACCTCGGCGCGGGGCTTGCGGCGGTTGACCAGGCCATAGGCGACGTTCTCGGCGATGGTCAGGTTGGGGAACAGCGCATACGACTGGAACACGATGCCGTAGTCGCGCTTGACCGGGGGAAGCTGCGAGATGTCGCGTCCGTTCTGGACGATGGTGCCGCCGCTTTGCGTCTCAAGCCCCGCAATGATGCGCAGCAGAGTCGTCTTTCCACAGCCCGATGGACCGAGCAGGCACAGCATCTCGCCCTGGCGCACCGTGAGGTCGATCTGCTGCAGCGCGACGAAGCGATCGAAGCGCTTGTGAATGCCGCGGATGGTCAATGCGGTGGCCGGGCTGTCGGATTCCGACAGTCGAGCGGCGAGCGCCGCGGGTACGCTCATGTCCATGTGTCTCCTTGGGGACTGAGCGCGGCGGCGGGCCGCGCCCTCCTCGTTCTTGTGTGTCAGGCCCGGTGAGCCCGCGTCGTCACTTGGCTTCGGTCTTCTCGTTGTAGCGCTTCGTCCATTCGGCCAGGATCGCGTCGCGGTTCTTCGCGGCCCAGCCGAAGTCGTTCTTCACCAGCAGCTGCTCGTAGTTCGCGGGCATGTTCGGGTTGGGCGTGTGCACCGCGTTGTGCACCACGATCGCGAAGTTCTTCTGGTAGAGCTCGTTGGCTTCCTTGCTGGCGGACCAGTCGGCGAGCTTCCTGGCCGCGTCCATGTTCTTGGACGTCTTCATGATCGCTGTGGCCTCGATGTCCCAGCCCAGGCCTTCCTTCGGGAAGATGATCTCGACCGGAGCGCCGGAAGCCTTGACCTGGTTGGCCCGGAAGTCGAATGAAATGCCGATCACGAACTCGCCGGCGCCGGCCTGGCGGCACGGCTTGGAGCCCGAGTGCGTGTACTGCGCGATGTTCTCGTGCAGTGCGTCCATGTACTTCCAGCCGTCCTTCTCGCCGAAGAGCTGCAGCCATGCAGTCACGTCGAAATACCCGGTGCCGGACGAGGCCGGGTTGGGCATCGTGATCTGGCCCTTGTAGATCGGCTTGGCAAGGTCCTTCCAGCTCTCGGGCTTGGGCAGCCCGCGTTTCTGGGCCTCGACCGTGTTGAAGCAGATGGTCGAGCCCCACACGTCCATGCCGACCCAGCTCGGCGGCTTGGCCGTGTCGGAGTACTTGGCGTTGAGATCCTTGAAGCCCTTGGGCTCGTAGCTCGCGAGCATCTTTTCGGCGTTGAGGATCTGCAGGCTGCTTGCGGCCACGCCCATGACGACGTCGGCCTGCGGGTTCGCCTTCTCTGCCAGCAGCTTCGCGGTGATGACGCCGGTGGAGTCGCGCACCCACTTGATCGTGATGTCGGGGTACGCCTTCTCGAATCCTTCCTTGTAGGCCTTGAGCTGATCGGTCTCAAGCGCCGTGTAGACAAGAAGCGTTTGCTTGTCGGCGGCGGCGGCGGCCGCACAGATCCCGAAAACAAACAGGCCGGACAGCATGCGACGGATCAGCGAGGGCTTCATCGAGTGGCTCCAGTAGTGGTGTTTTCGTCCAATCAATGTAGAAGGTCAAAAGTAGCATGTCAACTGTTGACAATCAGCAGTTGGGCGACTTTAATTCATCACATCGGACCGGCGCATCGTCGGCCCCTCCAATGACGACATGATGAAGAACACTCCCCCCACCGCCTTGCAACTCGTGCAGGCGCATTCGCTGCCGGCCCTGGTTCAGACCGAGATCGAGCAGATGGTCCTGAGCGGCGAGCTGGGCGTCGGCCAGCGCCTCAACGAAAGCGAACTCGCCGGGCGCTTCGGCACCAGCCGCGGCCCGGTGCGCGAGGCGCTTCGCGCGCTGGAGGAATGCGGCCTCGTGCGCTCGGAGAAGAACCGCGGCGTGTTCGTTCGCGAGATCTCGGTCGCCGAGGCCGACGAGATCTACGACGTGCGCGAGGCGCTGGACGAGTTGATCGGCCGCCGCCTGGCCGAGCGCATCACCGATCAGCAGCTGCAGGCGCTGAAGGCCCTCATCGCCGAGATGGATGCGGCCACCGGGGCGCAGGACGTCAAGCGCTACCACGCACTGAACCTGGAGTTCCACGACGCGCTCGTCGACTTCGTCGGCAACGCGCGGCTGGCGGAAACGTATCGGCGCCTGACGAAGGAGCTGCTGCTGTTCCGCCTGCGCGGCCTGCAGTCCGGCGGCGGCTTCGCCGTGTCCAACGCCGAGCACAAGGCCGTGCTGAGGGCCATCGCATCCAAGGACCCCGAGCGGGCCGGGCGCGCGCTGCGCGGCCACGCCGCCGACAGCCGCGCCCGCATGCACAAGGCCGTCGATCGCTCGCCCACCGCGATCAGCAAGTGACCCAACCAGAGGGCTGGCCCATGAAGCAGGACATCACGGTCAACCGGCGTCAATACCGCCGCAGCGAGCAGCCTGTCGTCGTCGTGTGCGTCGATGGCTGCCAGTACGAATACCTCACCGCGGCGGTCTCCGCCGGCGTGGCGCCGTTCCTCGCGCGCCTGCTCGGCGGCGCCGGCACGGCGCTCCTGGCCGATTGCGTGATTCCGAGCTTCACGAACCCGAACAACCTGTCGATCGTCACCGGCGTTCCGCCTTCGGTGCACGGCATCTGCGGCAACTACTTCCTCGACAGGGAGCGCGGGGAGGAAGTGATGATGAACGACCCGCGCTACCTGCGCGCCGGCACCATCCTTGCGGCCTATGCCGACACCGGGGCCAAGGTCGCGGTCATCACGGCGAAGGACAAGCTGCGCAAGCTGCTCGGCCACGGCATGAAGGGCATCTGCTTCTCATCCGAAAAGGCCGACGAGGCGAGCATGGCGGAAAACGGCATCGACGCCGTGCTGGACCTGGTGGGTCTGCCCGTGCCGTCGGTGTATAGCGCGGCGCTGTCCGAGTTCGTGTTCGTCGCGGGCGTGAAGCTGATGGAGCGCGACCGGCCCGACCTCATGTACCTCTCGACCACCGACTACATCCAGCACAAGGCGGCGCCCGGAACGCCGGTGGCCAACGACTTCTACGCCATGATGGATCGCCACCTCTCGCGGCTCGACGAGCTGGGCGCGACGATCGTGCTCACCGCCGATCACGGCATGAACGCCAAGCACGGCGACGACGGCGCACCCAACGTCGTCTACCTGCAGGACACGCTCGATGACTGGCTCGGCGCCGGGCAATCGCGCGTGATCCTGCCGATCACCGACCCCTATGTGGTGCACCACGGCGCGCTCGGCTCGTTCGCGCTGGTCTATCTGCCGCAAGGCAGCGACGCCAATGCCGTGCGCGAGCGCATCGCGGCGATCCCGGGCATCGAGCTGGTGCTGTCGCGCACGGCGGCCGCAGAGCGCTTCGAGCTGCCGGCCGACCGCATCGGCGACCTGGTCGTCGTCTCGCGCATGGACACCGTGATCGGCACGAGCGAATCGCGCCACGACCTGTCGGCACTGGACGCTCCCTTGCGCTCGCACGGCGGCATCTCGGAGCAGAAGGTGCCGCTGCTGGTCAACCGCCGAGTCGAGGCCGGCGTGCTCGGCGCTCGGCGCTGGCGCAATTTCGACGCCTTCGACCTCGGCCTCAACCTCGCCTGCTGAACCCCAACGGAGCACGCAGCCTCATGTCCGCCGTCATCGCAAGTTCCCGACCCGTCGTTCGAGAATCGCTGCGCATC
>Ga0105248_10008747_pt1 | contig 11119 bp, 8 predicted proteins | sample KBSS34metaG_FD_81524 | JGI IMG/M metagenome (GOLD analysis project Ga0105248, IMG submission 81524) | Switchgrass rhizosphere microbial communities from Kellogg Biological Station, Michigan, USA - KBS S3-4 metaG | ecosystem: Host-associated > Plants > Roots > Rhizosphere > Soil | place...
CGTGGCCCTGCTCCGCCGCCTCTTCGAGGGCCACCACGACGTCTGGCGGCGCGGCGTCGGGCCGGCCGGACCAGAATGCCCACACGAACGGCAGGCCTGTCATGGTGGTCCACTCGAGGCCCAGATCGATCTTCTCGGCGCCGAGCGCCCGGTGGTCGGCAAACAGCGCGGGATCGCCAATCAGCAACGCGCCATCGGCCTTTGCGAGCATCGCCGGCAGGTCGGGCGGATGGGGCACGAACTCAGGCGCGATCTGAAACCGCCGCGCGCACAGAATCCGCGCGAGCGCGACCGACGTCCGCGAGGACGTGTCAACCGCGATCGTCCGCACGTCCCGGATCGGCCGCCGCAGAAAGAGCGCCACCGAATCCACGGCGCCGTCCGAGCCGATGCAAACGCCCGGCACGATGCAATCGCCCGGCCGATCGAGATACGTGATTGACGGCACCATGCCAAGATCGATGTCGCCCCGCGCCAGCAGGCGTGCGCATTCGGCCGGCGGATCGAAGCGAAGGCTCACGAGATCGTGGCGCCGATCCAGCCCGAACACGAGCGGCCGGACGTTCAGGTAATTGACCGCCCCAAGTCTGGTCACCCGGCTGCGCTGACGGCTCGCGTCGCTCGCAGCGTTGGCGGGCACGCTCATTTACCGTCACCCGTCTCGTATCGGCCGTTGCGCTCGATGGGGGTGGCCACAACCGCGCGGATCTGCCGCTCGATCTCTTCGAGGGCGGATCGCCGCCGGCCGAGATCGACATCGTCAACCGCGGCGATGCCATCGATGTCGTTCGCGCCGTACGCGATCGCCACCTGCGCCAGTTTCGGCCCGTACAGAGGCCAATCGACCTGGATGTACGGAATGGATCGACACATCAAGCGGGCTGCGGCGACCGTCCGCACATCGTCATACCCGGTGGCCGGCGCATCGTCCGGATCCAGGCGCGGCAGGGGCGCGAACGCACGAAATGCCGACGTCTGGCGCTGCACGGTGACGGCGCGATCGATCAGGTCCAGGCGCTCGCCGATCGCCGCGCGCGAAATCGTCGCGCGCCAGGCCTCGAGCCCACCGTGACGAATGGCGCGCACGACCTCGATCACGTTGTCCGTGTCCCCAAGCGCATCGAGCGGCGCCTCGGCGACGGCGTCGAGTCCGTCGGCCTTCAGGGCCTTCGCCAGATCCGCAAGCGCGAGGTGGTCACTCCCGGCGAGCGCCAGGAGATCGGCCAGCGAAAAACCCGTGAGCGGAATATGCCGCGCAAACGCTTTCGCTGATCGCACGCTGGCGCGCGCATCCTCGATGGATGGAGGCGTGGCGCTGATGCGCACTTCACCCGCGTGTCCCGGTTCCGCCGGCCGGTCGCCGCCCGTCAGCACGCAGACGCGGCCGAACGTGACGCGATCGCCGCTGCCCGCGCGGCGGGCCTGCTCGCCCAGCAGCCCGACGCCGACGAGGTCCGGCGAGGCCAGCAGCGCTTCCGCATGCACGCGAGAAAGCGCCGTGCCGGCGCGGACCATCGACTCGAACTGATCCATGTCATCGACGCGAGTGGCCACGGTCCTTGATTCTCTCCCAAATCGCGGCGGCCTTTTGCGCGGCCGCCTCGGTCGTCACCAGTCGTTTCGGCCATTCACGGTGCTGGCCTTCCGATGGACCCTTGCGCGTCGCGTCCACACCCATCTTGCCGCCGAACGCGGGCATGACCGCCGCGTCATCGAGATCGTCGACCGGCCCGGTGACGATCTGGATGTCACGCGACGGATCGACGTGCGTGCCGGCAATCCACGCGACCTCCGCCTCGTCCTGCACGTTGACGTCTTTGTCGACCACGACGATGCACTTGGAGAACATGAGCTGACCGAGGCCCCAGCAGGCACTCATGATCTTGCGGGCGTGGCCCGGGTACCGCTTGTCGATCGAGATGAACACGAAGTTGTGGAAGATGCCGGCGGCCGGGAAGTGCATGTCCACGATTTCCGGCAGCGTCTTGCGCAGAATCGGCAGGAAGATGCGCTCGCTCGCCATCCCGAGGTAGTAGTCCTCCATCGGCGGGATGCCGACGACCGTCGTCACGTAAACGGGATTCTTCCGCATCGTGAGACAAGTCAGATGGAACACCGGGAAATCGTCGGCCAGCGAGTACAAGCCGGTGTGGTCGCCGAACGGCCCCTCGCGCCGACGTTCGCCGGGCTCGACGTACCCTTCGAGGACGAGCTGCGCCTGCGCGGGCACTTCCAGATCGATCGTCCGGCACTTGACCATTTCCACGCGGCGCTTGGACAAGACGCCCGCGAGCATCAGCTCGTCGAGCCCTTCCGGCATCGGCGCCGTGGCCGTGTATTGCAAGACGGGATCGGCGCCGAGGGCGACCGCCACGTCCAGACGCTTCCCGAGCCGCTCGGCGATACGGTGATGCTGGGCGCCGCCCTTGTGGCGCTGCCAGTGCATCCCCGTCGTGCGCCGGTCGTACACCTGCATGCGGTACGTGCCGATGTTGCGCATGCCGGTTTCGGGATCGCGGGTAATCACGAGCGGGAGCGTGATGAAAGGCCCGCCGTCTTCTGGCCACGTCGTCAGCACCGGCAGCTCGTCGAGGCCGCCGTTCTCCCTGACGATCTCCTGGCACGGCGCGTCCTTGACGGTTTTGGGCATCAGGTCCGTGAGCCGGCTCACGAGCGGCATCATCTTGAGGGCGTCCATGAAGCCGCGCGGCATGGGCGGCGTGATCAGCTCGTCGATTTCCTTGGCGAGCTCGTCGAGATGATTGACGCCAAGCGCGAGACAGATCCGCGACATCGATCCGTACAGATTCGCGGCCACCGGCATCGTCGCGCCGGCGGGGCGTTCGAATAGCAACGCCGGGCCGCCGCCGGGGGTTTTCGACACTCGATCGATCAGGGCGGCGATCTCGAGCTTGGGATCGAGCGGATCGCCGATGCGCGCCAGCTCGCCGCGGCGCTCGATCTCGGTGATGAAGGAGGTGACGTCAGTGAACATAGGAGGTGCTCATTGTCGCTTCAGACGGTTTCACACGGAGGCACGGAGACGAACGGATCACCTTGGAGGTCATGGGGGACATGGAGAGGCGCCGCGACTCCGATCGGGTCTGGCGGCCGCCTTGGCGGCCGGCGCTTCTCCGTGCTCCTCCGTGGCTCCGTGTGAAACGACAAGGGCCTTAGCTCCGTGAGCTCCGTCCACTCCCGCCGGCCTCCACCGCCTCCGCCACGCGCGTCGCCAGCATCAGCGCGCGCAACCCGTCCTCGCCGCCCACGCCGGGCGCGCGTCTCAGACGTACGGCCTCGACGAAATCCTCCAGCTCGCGCTTGAGTGGCTCGTCCTTCGTCACGGAAATCGGCCCGCCTTCGATGATGGGCCGCTCGCCGTCCGTGCGCCGCAGCCGCCACGCCTCGAGTTCCTGCGATCCGTAATCAATCGACACGTACATTTCCGGCTGAAAGAAGCGGACCTTGCGCACCTTGTCCCGGCTGATGCGACTCGCCGTCACGTTGGCGACGCAGCCCGACGCCAGGCGCAGGCGCGCGTTGCAAATGTCGATCTTCGACGTCAGCACGGGGATGCCCACCGCTTCGACGCTGACCACGTCCGATCGATCGACGGCGAGAATGATATCGAGGTCGTGAATCATCACGTCAAAGATGACGTCGATGTCCAGGCTCCGTTCGGGAAACCCGCTCAGCCGGTGTACTTCGATGAACCTCGGCGTCTGGAGCGACGGCAGGGCGGCCTGCATGGCGGGATTGAAGCGTTCCGTGTGACCCACGGCCAGGACCGCGCCCGACCCGCGGGCCAGCGCGATCATCGCCTGCGCCTCCGCGATCGTCGACGCCATCGGTTTTTCCACCAGCACGGCCACGCCGGCTTCGAGAAACGGGCGAGCCACTTCCAGGTGACTCAGGGTCGGCACCGCCACGACCACCGCGTCAATGCGTCCGAGCAGCGCGTGGAAGTCAGTGAGCGCCTCGGCTCCCGTCTGCGCGACGGCGGCCTGCGCGCGCTCCAGCACGAGATCGGCGACGCCGACCAGTTCCACGTCGGGCATCGCGCCGAGCAGCCGCGCGTGGTGCCGGCCGAGATGGCCGACGCCGATCACGCCGGCCCTGAGACGCCCTGTCTCCCTCACCGCCGCGCTCATGATCGGGATCTTCCGATCACTACAAGCCCGGCGCGATCGGCGGCGCGAATGAACTCGTCACCGTCGAGGATCAGCGTCCGGCCCGCATCAATCGTCAGCGCGTCGGCGCCCGCCTCCACCATGGCTGTCACCGTGGCGACGCCGACAACGGGCACGTCGAATCGCATGTCCTGCTGGGGTTTGGCGACTTTGACCACGCGCGTGCCGGGTCCCGCCAGTTGCCCGGCCCGGCGAATCGCCGCGTCCGTGCCTTCCATGCCCTCGACCGCAACCACCGCGCGATCTTTCACGACCACCGTCTGGCCGACGTCCACGCCGGCAATCGCATCAGCGATGCGGTACCCGAACGTGAAATCTTTCTGCATCGCCTCGGTCGGTTTCGCCTGGCTCAGGACGCCGGCGGGCGCGACAAGGTCCGTGAGCAGTTGCGTGGAGTCCATCAGCGTGATGCCGTGATCCTGGAGCACTTCGGCCACCGCCGCGATCACCGCATCCGTGTTCTGCGCCTTGAGCTTCAACAGCATCGACATCAGCGTCATGTCGGGCATCACGCCGCCGAACAGCTTGACGTGCTTGACCTGCCCCGCCATCACGGCCTCGGTCACGCCGCCGGCCTTGAGGGCTTTGATGCACTTGCCGAGGTGGCCCAGTTCGACCCAGGTGAATGTTGTCCCGCCCAGTTCTGCCGCCAGCGTCTCGAGTTCCGGAAACGCCTCGCCGCGAATGCCCACGGCCACGACCTCCCGCCCGAGCCGGCGCGCGGCGCGCAGGATCAGGAACGGGAACGTGCCGTTGCCTGCGATGAGACCGATGGCCACGAACGCTACTCGACGTCCACGAGATCCTCGAGCCGCCGCGACGGCCGCCGGAGGATGACGCCGCGATGGGCGGACGTGATGAACGTGACGAGGTAGCGCACTTCCGGGGCGTCCAGCGTCGGGTCGCGCTCGATGAGCTCGAGCGCGCGGCTGGTGTTGTGCTGTAGCAACTGGCGGTAGGCGCGGCGCAGCTTCTCGATGAGATCCGCGCTGAAGCCCCGGCGGGCCAGGCCGATCGCGTTGACGCCGTAGATGCGCGCGCGATTGCCGACCGTCTTGGCGTACGGCAGCGCGTCGCGCGTGACCACCGTGTAGCCGCCGATGAACGCGTGCTGGCCGACACGGCAGAACTGATGGATGCCGGAGTACGCGCTGATCGTCGCGAAGTCTTCCACGTGCACGTGGCCGCCAAGCGTCGCGGCGTTGCCGAAAATCGTGTGGCTGCCGACATGGCAGTCGTGCGCCACGTGCGCGTAGGCCATGAACAGATTGCGATCGCCGATCGTCGTGATGCCGCCGCCACCGGCGGTCCCGCGGTGGATCGTCACGAACTCCCGGAAGACGTTGTGTTCGCCGATCACGAGCCGCGTCGGCTCGCCCTTGTATTTCAAGTCCTGCGGCGCGAGGCCAATCGACGCCATCGGCGCGATATCGGTGTGATCGCCGACGGTCGTCCAGCCATCCACGACACTCGACGCCCCGACGCGGCAATTCCGGCCCAGCACCACGTGCGCCCCCACCGTGGCGTACGGGCCGATGACCGTGCCCGAGCCGATTTTCGCGTCGGGATGAACGATCGCCGTGGAATGGATCACGGGCGCGCCGGCAGGCGCTCGATCGAGCGCGACCAGCAACTGCGCCTCGGCGACGACCTGACCGCTGACCGACGCGACCGCCTCCAGCCGTACGAGTGGGCCGCGTTTCCGTCCCATCGTGACCGACAATTCCAGCCGATCGCCCGGGACGACCTGTCGCCGGAATTTCGCGCGATCGACCCCGCGCAGCCACGCGCACCGCGCCGGCGGCTCGCCGTCGCTGAACAGCAACAGGCTGGCCACCTGGGTCAGCGATTCAATCATCAGCACGCCCGGCATCAAGGGCGTGCCAGGAAAGTGACCCTGAAAGAATTCTTCGTTGACGGTGACGTTCTTGACCGCAAGGATGCGCCGCCCGGGCTCGTGCCGGGTGACCGTGTCGACCAGGACTGAGGGATACCGATAGGACAGCCGCTCGAGGGCGGGCAAAATGCGCATTGCGGACTACACAATACAAGGGCAAAGGGCAGAGGGCAAAGGGCAGAGGGAACTGGAAGGTTAGAAGGGCAAAGGGAAAGGAACAGGAACCTTCGTCCCTTCCCTTTTCCCTTCGTCCCTCTGAGTTCCCTTTGCCCTCTGCCCTCTGCCCTTTGCCCTAGTCAGGTCTTACTTGATCGTCGCGTCGAGGCGCTTGATGACTTCGAACGACAGGTCCAGGCCGGGGTGCGCGGCCGCGATGTTCGAGTTGTCGCCCAGCGCGAACACGATCCAGAGGCCCTTCTCCTTGCGGATGTCGTCGACAATCGGCAGGACCTTGTCCTGGAAGTTCTTCAGCAGTTGGTCGTTCAACTGATTGATCTGGATCTGAAGGTCCTGCTGCATGTACTGGGCCTCGCGCGTCAGCTTGTCGAGGTCGCGCATCATGCCCTGCAGGATCGAGTCCTGCACGAGATTCTGCTGCGCCTTGACCTTGTCTTGCAGCGTTTGAATCTCCTTGTTTTTGGCCGCGAGCCCCGCGCTCAGCTTGTCGTTGAGCTGGACCATCTGGTCGTGCCCCGCCTGGCCGAGTTTTGACTGGGCCACGACGAGCTGCAGGTCGACATAGGCGACCATCGCGCCTGGCGGAAACGGTTCAGTCGGCGCCTTGGGCGCCGCCGGCGGTGTCGTCGTTGGCGTCGGTTTCGGCGTCGTCTGAGGCGTCGGCTTGGGGGTTGTCTGCGGTGGAGGCGTGGTCTGTGCCACTGCGCTTCCGGCCACCAGGAGCGCACTCAGGGCTACGGCAATCGTCGATATACGTGTCATTGGGATCAGCACCTTCAGTTTCGGAACCCCAATTCGGGCGCCCCACGGCGGCCGAGACTAGGGCCCTGACCCTTGGACGACCGCCCGGGAGAAATAGTCTCCAGCGAGCCGACCAGAGTCGGGGTTAATCAGTCTATCAGAGCGGGCCGGCTCCGTTGAAGACGCTAGGTACGCCTCCGGCTGGCGAGTTGGAGACAGGCCAAGGCATAATGGCTTTTCGAGCGACGTGAGGAGTTTCATGCGTAAATTGACCGGTGGTGTGGGCCTGGCGCTGACCCTGGCGCTGGGTGCGGCGGGCTGCGACAACAAGATTCAGACCCCGACGACGCCCACGACGCCCGCGAATACGGTGACGGAGTCGTTCGCCGGCAGCATTACGCCGAACGGCGCGGTCACCTACTTCTATAACGCCACGGCCGCGGGGCCCTTGACCGCGACGATTCTCACGCTGACACCAGACGCCACCGTGTCACTCGGCCTGGCGATTGGCACCTTCAACGGCTTTAGCAACTGCCAGACCGTGATCTCCGACGAGCGCGCCAGCCAGGGCACCACGGTCCGCGGCAACGTCTCCGGCGCCGGCACGCTCTGCGTCCGTATCTACGACTCCAGCGGCACGATTCCCGCTACGACGAAATTCGAAATCATCGTCGTCCATCCCTGACACGACCCCGGCACACGTAAAGAAAAAGTCAGAAGTCAGAAGTAGTGCGTCAGTTTGGATAGGACTGGCGATGGGCTCGTCTAGAAAGTTGTTCCCACCGCGAATCTGAACGTGAACTGCTTGGTCTGCTGCAGGTTGTTGTTCAGCACGCCAAAGCGTGACGGGTTCCAGGCCGCGATGAGCCGGAACGGGACGTTCAGGACCGGCATGAAGAAGCGCAGCTCCACGCCGGTGGAGGTCTTGAACGACGGCTGGTAGCCGAGAATCTTGTACTGCTGCGTGTACGGATCGGTCGAGACGACCACCGGCGCGAATGGATCGAAGAGCAAACCGTGGGGCGGATCGACGGGCACCGTCACGGCCGTTCGCCATTCGAAGGGCTGCCCGATGTCTTTCACCTGGCCCGCGTCGTAGAAGCCGACAAGACGGACCGGTCCGGCAATCGCGAGATAGAACTCCGCGTTGAGCAGCAGCGTCTTGTTGCCGCCGGTCACGACGCCGGTGCTGGGATCGCGCGGACCGATGGTGCGCATGTCGAAGCCGCGCACGCTGTACTCCCCACCCAGGAAGAACTTCTCGAAAATCGGCAGGCTGTTGATCGAGCCGCGCGGATTGATCCACTGGCCCTCGGCCCGGATGCCGAATGAGAACCGCGGCAACGGCTTGCTGCCGATCGGGATGTACCAGATGCCTTCGCCGCGGATCCGCGTGTACTCCGTGGTCCCGCCGAGGCCCGCCTCGTCAAGGGTCAGCGTGTAGCGCTGGCCGGCCGTCGGGAAGACCGGCTGGTTCACGGTGTTGTAGACGACTTGCGGCGTCACCTTTCCCACCGTTCGCACGCCGTTGGAATCGAGCAGCAGCGAGTCCCGCAGGACCGGGTTGGTGGAATTGAGATAGGCGCTCGCGATGTCGTACACCTTCGTCTGTTCGTACCCGTAGCCGAGGTACATCCGCAGGTTGCGGGCCAGCGGCCAGCCGAAGATCACGTTGCCGCCGGTGGACTGCTGCGTGAACTGGAGCGGATAGACGAACTGGCGCGAATAGACCTCCGCGCCCGCCGTGAGCGGACGATCGAACAAGTACGGCTCGCTGAACGAGAGCTGGTATTGCTGCGCGCGCGCGCCCTTCTGGAGGGACACGCCGAAGACCTCCCCGCGGCCGAGGAAATTGGCCGTCTGGTACGACAACTGGCCGAAGAACCCGTCGAACTGCGACACGCCGGCGCCGAACGAAATCTGATTCCGGTTCTGCTCCTGGAACTTCAGCTTGATGTCGACCAGCCCCTCCCTGCCGGGCGTGGGCTGCACGCTGATCTCGTCTTCCTTGCCTTCGAGCGGCTTGAAGTACCCGAGCTGGTTGAGCCGGCGAATGCTCTCCTTGAGCGCGGCCGTGTCGAACACACCGCCCTCATAGACGCGCAGCTCGCGGCGCGCGACGCTGTCGTGGGTGGTGACGTTGCCCGTGAAGGTAATGCGGTTCACGTAGAACTGCTTGCCTTCGACCATCTTGATCGTGACATCCACGATCGGTGGCGGGTCGCCCTGGCCGGTGTACTGGCCCGTTTCGGGGTCGATGCCGCGCGGCACCGCTTGCGGCTCGTACGTCCATTGATAGAAGCCGAGGCGGCCGTATAGCTCTTCCGACTTCTGCAGGCCCTTCTGGATCTTCTCGTAGCTGTAGTAGTCGCCTTCCGCGAGCTTGAACATGCCCCGCAGCGCCTCGGTGCGCACGGTGGTGTTGTCCGTAATCGTGAACGTGCCCACTTTGTAGCGCATGCCCTCGTCGACGGGCACGCGCACGCGGATGAAGCGCTGCTTGCCGTCGCGCGAGTCCTTGATCGTTTCGATTTTCGGCTGCCCGACCTGGGCGCGGACGTAGCCCTGATTCAGGTAGAACTCCGTCACCTTGTCCGCGTCGTCCGAGAACTTGGCGTCCAGATACGTGCCACCCGACGTGAAGAACGACCACCACGCCTTGGGCTTGTTGTTCTTCATGTGGCTGCGCAACGTCGCGTCGGGGAAGGCATGATTGCCGTCGAACACGACTTCCTGCAGCTTGTACTTCGGCCCCTGATCGATATAGAACGTCAGATGGACGAACTTGGGCCCGGCCGGCAGCGGCTTCATCGCCGTTTCGATCCGGACGTCGTTGTAGCCCTTGTCGGAGTAAATCTCGCGGATGACGCCCTTGACCTTGCGGATCGTCGCTTCGTCGACGAACGTGTCCAGGTTCACGTGGATGTTCTTGTCGCGGAGCGTGTCTTCAATCTTCGAAATGTCGACGGTGGTCTTGGTGCCTTCCTTGGCGAGGTAGTCCACGGCCTTCAGCCGCGGCCGTTCCTCGATGTGGAAGATGACGTGCTTGGCCTTGACGCCGTTTTCGAACGGCTCGTCGACGACTTCGATCCAGAGGTTGTCGAGGAAGGTCGTGCCCCACAGCCGGTAGAAGTCCGCCTGAATCGAGTCTTCGTCATACGGGATGAACGTCTTTGTCGCGGTCACCGTGCGGGGCGTCTTAATGTAGTAGTCGTAGGTGCTCTGATCGACGGACGTTTCGTTGATGGGATGCGCCACCAGCGACATGCAGCGGAACAGCACCGGTGAATCGAGCGGTGGCTGATTGAGGGCCGCCGGACACGGTTCGATCTGGGACTGACCCAGCGCAGGCGCGGCCCCGCCGAGCAGGACCGCCACCGCGGCCCCTGCCAGACGCAGGCGGAAAAAACCTGACCCGATCATAACGAACGGTTAGACGGTGGCGGCCAGCCGCCGGCCGTCCTCGGGCTGACCGGCCGAACGCCAGGCGAGCGTGCCGTGCTCGAGGTAGATTTCCACGACGCCATGACGCAGCTGCCCGCGGATTAACTCCTCGGACAGCGGGTCCTCGATATAGCGCTGGATGGCGCGGCGCAGCGGGCGCGCGCCGTACGACCGATCCTTGCAGGTGGCCTCGATGATCCAGTCCACCGCCTCGGGCAGCACTTCGATGCGCAGCTGCCGATCGGCGAGGTGCCGATTGAGGTTTTCGATCAAGAGCCCCGTGATCTTCCGCAGATCGTCGTCCGAAAGCGGCTCAAAGACGATGATTTCGTCGATGCGGTTGATGAACTCGGGATTGAACGTCTTCTTCACTTCGCCGAGCACCATGTCGGTGACGGACTTCTGAATCTGCGCGGTGTCGGCGGTCTGGAATCCGAGCGACGCCTTCTTCTGGATGAAGCGCGCGCCGATGTTCGACGTCATGATCAGGATCGTGTTCTTGAAATTGACACGATTGCCCAGGCCGTCCGTCAGATGCCCGTCCTCGAACACCTGCAGCAGGATGTTGAACAGGTCGGGATGCGCCTTCTCGATCTCGTCGAGCAGCACGACCGAGTAGGGATTGCGCTTGATCTTCTCGGTGAGCTGCGCACCTTTTTCGAAACCAACG
>Ga0105248_10008748_pt1 | contig 11118 bp, 10 predicted proteins | sample KBSS34metaG_FD_81524 | JGI IMG/M metagenome (GOLD analysis project Ga0105248, IMG submission 81524) | Switchgrass rhizosphere microbial communities from Kellogg Biological Station, Michigan, USA - KBS S3-4 metaG | ecosystem: Host-associated > Plants > Roots > Rhizosphere > Soil | place...
CTGGACCGCCGCGCGCGCCACGCTGTCCATGTCGATCAGCTTCTGCTCTTCTTCGGTCGCCAGGTACTCGAGCGCCTCGGGCACCTTGAGCTTGCGTTTTTTGTTTTTGCCCTGAAACAGCCCCGGCAGCATGTCCTTGAGGTTGATGTCGACCTCCTCGACCGACGAGCCGGCGATGATCTCGAACGACGGAAAGGACTTCTCGCGGACATCGAGCTCGACGCTGCGCGCGTCGAGCCGGCCGGCGCGCAGCTGCTCGCGAAAGCGATCGCGCGTCTGCTGTTGCGCGTCGCGCGCCGCGGAGGGCTCTTCGTCAGGCGCGATCGGCCGTGGCGGCGGCAGCAGGATGTCGAGCAGGCGATCTTCCGCGTTCTGCCGTGCCTTGGCGCGAACGTCCTCGAGCCGCTCTTCGCGGACCATGTCGACGCCGAGCTCGACCAGGTCGCGAATCATCGACTCGACGTCGCGGCCGACGTAGCCGACCTCGGTGAACTTCGAGGCTTCCACCTTGAGAAACGGCGATTGCGCCAGCTTGGCGAGCCGCCGCGCGATCTCGGTCTTGCCGACGCCGGTCGGGCCGATCATCAGGATGTTCTTCGGCGCGATCTCTTCGGCGAGCTCGGGCGCCAACTTCTGCCGGCGCATCCGGTTGCGCAACGCGATCGCCACCGCGCGCTTGGCGGCGGCCTGGCCGACGACGTGCTTGTCGAGCTCGGCGACGATCTGTCGGGGCGTCAGCGTGCCAGCGGACGTCTGGGTGGTTTCGGGCAAATAAATGGCCACTACAACTCTTCAACCGCGATCCGGGCGTTCGTGTAAATACAGATGTCGCCGGCGATCGCCATCGCTTTCTCGGCGATCGCGCGCGCGCCGAGATCGGTGTTGGCCGCCAATGCCCTGGCGGCGGCGAGCGCGTACGGCCCTCCCGATCCGATCGCCACGATCCCATCGTCGGGCTCGATGAGATCGCCGTTGCCGGACAGGAGAAATGTGGAGGACTTGTCGAGCACGATCAGCATCGCTTCGAGACGGCGAAGAATGCGATCGGTACGCCAGTCCTTCGCGAGCTCCACGGCGGAACGTTCCAGGTTGCCGCGATACTGCTCGAGCTTGGCCTCGAACCGCGAAAACAGGGCGAAGGAGTCCGCGGCGGAGCCGGCAAACCCGGCCAGGATCCGGTCGTTGTACAGGCGCCGGATCTTCTTCGCGTTGTGCTTGACCACCGTCTGACCGAAGGTCACCTGACCGTCGCCGGCGAGCACAGCCGAGTCGCGATGCCGGACCGCCAGGATTGTCGTGCTGTGAAACATCGATTTTCTGACTCTATCGGGCGACGGATCGGGGTGTCAAGAAAACGGGACGTGTGCCCGCGCACGAGGACACAAATCTCCGCTTAGTACGTGCAAATCGAGCGATTTGGGCTGATACTTATGCCATTCCGATGGCAGGTGGGTTGCTGATTCTCACCATCAGAGGTTCTGCGCCATGAAAACCATGTTTCCGCTATTCGCCAAAGCGGCCCTCGCGGCTGTGGCCTCGGCGTCGCTGATCGCAGCTCCGGCATTCGCCCAGGCTCAGGCGCAGGGACAGTCAGGAGAGCGCGGTGAGACTCGGGGCAGCGGCGGCGGTGGCGGGAGTGTGCCGGCCGCGGCCCCTCATGCCAGCTCCGCGCCGAGCGCACCGTCAGGCGGTGCTGGTGGCGGCGCGACGGGCGGTGGCGGGTACGGCGGCGGCGGATATGGTGTCTCGCGCGGTGGCGGCGAGCGCAGCGGAGGCGGCGCGCGCGCAACCGGCGGCGGCGATTCGTCCGGCGGATACCGCGGCGGTTCGTCAGGCGGCGGGAACAGCGGCGGCGGTGGCTATAGCGGTGGCGGCTCGTCGCAAGGCGTCGGCGGACGCCAGGGCACGGGACGCGCGATGCCGCGTGACGGCGGAGCGGTCGCGGGCGCCGGTGCGGGCACTGCGAACGGTTCGCCCGACGGCGTGCCGACCTACGCGCGTCCACGCGACGGACATACCCCAGTCGGGACGGCGGTTCCGCGCGGAACGGTGCCGCCTCCGGCGACAGGCGGCGGCGGGATCTTCATTCCCGGCGGCTACTACGGCGGCTACGGCTACTACGATCCGTGGGGCTACGGGTACGGCGGCGGCTATGGTGGCGGCTACGGCGGCTACTACGGCGGTTATTACGACCCGTGGTACGGCGGCTACCCGACATACCCGCAAGCGAGCTACACGTCGAGCGACGAGGGATCGCTGAAGCTCAAGATCAAACCGCGCGAGGCGGAGGTCTACGTCGACGGCTACTTCGTCGGCGTCGTGGACGACTTCGACGGCATCTTCCAGCGGCTGCACATCGATTCAGGCGCGCACCGCATTCAAGTGCGCGCGCAGGGATACGAGCCGCTCGAATTCGAAGTGCGGATTACACCTGAGCACACGACGACCTACACCGGGGAGTTGAAAAAGATTCAGTAACTGCAATGATTCGCTGTCGCACCATTGCGGCCGTGTCGGGTGTCTACGACGCGGCCGTCGGCATCCTGATGCTGGCGGGGCGGCCGCTCCTCGCGCAGCTTTTCAGCGTCGCGCTTCCGACCCCGCCCATCCACGCCGATCTCAACGGCATCTTTCTCTTGTCGATTGCCGCCGGTTATCTCATTCCGTATCGTGAACCGGCCTCGCCGGGCGGACGCGCGTATCTCTGGATCATGGGACCGCTGTTGAAAGGCACCGGCGCCGTCGTCTTCGTCCTCGACTATTTCGTCCGCCTGTCGCCGGCGTCGTTTCTGCTGTTCGCTCTGAGCGACGGCACCATCGCGTTGCTCACGCTCGCCGCGCTGCTCACTTCGTCAAGAGCTGACGCGTAATCGGGTAGGAGCCGAGGCGGACCCATTGCGTGGAGGCGTACTTGCCGAACAGCTCGACCTTCGCGTCGACGAAGTGCGTGTTCTGCAGCATCTCCATCCGCGACTGCTCGCTGCCGGTGTAGCCAAGCTGCGACTTGATCGTGATCGGATCGGAGGTCGCGCCCGGGGCGAGGCCCTGCGATCCGGCGACGGTGAGGAAGCCGCTGCCCCATTCGGTGTTTTCGGAGACGCGGCGGAACAGCGCGTTGATTTGCAGCGTCACCAGCTTCTGGTCGGATGTGTTGTGCAGCGTGAAGATGACCGTCGGCACGAGCTTGTTCTGGCCGTTGACAATGCCGAGGTCGTACCAGCCGGAGTTGACGATACTGACTTGAAGACCTTTGGTCAGATCGATGGTCGGCCCGCAGGCCGCCGACGAGACGATCGCGAGGATCAGCAGCAGCCGGGCGGAGGCGCGCATGCGCGCTATTCTAGAACACCCGCACCTCAATCCGCTGCAGCGCCTCTTCGCGCGTAATGCGACCGGCCAGGAACTCGGCCAGATCGAGCCCGCGCAGGCGGATGATGCGCGTGCTCGAGCCGCTGTCGGCCGGGGCGAGCCGCGGCCGATCGTCGTTGCCCTTGGCCGCAATGGTCAGCCACTCGTTCGCCGCGATGCCGAGCGAGCTGCTGTGCGCGAGCATCGCGTCCTTCAACGCCTGCAGGACTTCGGTCCGATAGGCCTCGTTCGGATCGCTGAGGATCGGATCGGCGGCGGCGGGCGGCTGGCCATCCCGCGCCACGGCGGCCGATCCGGTGGCGTTGCGCGCGCCGCGGTCGTCCTGCGCCATGGACCGCGCGAGAACCGCCGGGCCCACCTGCAGCTCGAGCCGCTTGAGCGCCTGCTCGACGTCGGGATCGCCTTCAGCCTTGACGCGGGCGCGAAGCGTGCGCAGCGCGCTCTCGAGCCCCAGATCGTTCTGATCGAGCGTCCGCAGGCTCCAGGTCAGCGTGGTCTCGAACGAGGGGACGACGACGTCGAAGAAGACGCCGTACCCTTCGAGACGGAAGCCGCGCGCGTGCGCGTTCTCACTGACGAGCAGGTCCGCGGGCACCTGCGCGAGCGCCTGCACGCGATCGCGCGTAATCGTCAGGCCGTGCTCGACCGCGCCCTCGAGCACGCGCTCCATCTGCCCGATCTGGTAGCGTTGTTCCGCCGCCGCGCGCGACGGCGGGGTCTGCCCCGCCGCAGTGCCGGCCGCAGCCGCCACCGTTCCTGCCACGATCATCGATGTCAGCGCTTTCACCATGTCCCCCTGCGGCCTCCGCGATTACTGTTTCTGCGACGCACGATAGAGCAGATCCATCTGGGTGTTGATCTGCTGCCGGTTCTTCATGACTTCGATACCGACGTTGTTCTGCACGACGCCGAGGGTGCGATCGATCTTCACCAGATCCGCCTGGCGCTGCGCGTTGACGTCGCGCAGCAGTTCCGCGATCCGGAGCGCGAGCTCCCGCTGCTGGCGCTTCTCGCTCTCCTCGAGAAGCGCGCGCACGCGGCGGGTCACGTCCGCGTCCGACGCCGGAGATCCGGCGGACACGGTGCGGACCTGCAGGCCCGAGGCCGAGGCTGCGCGAATCTCCTTCTGCAATTGAGACTCGAGCGCCGTGAGATCGGCCTTCCACGGCGCATTCGCGGGACCGGCCTGCGCCTCTTCGGACCTGCCCGACGCACCCGACTTGCTCGACCCACCTGACCTGCCCGACCAACCCGTCTTGACGCTGAGGCCGTTCTGGTCGTACCGGACATCGAGGTTCGCAATGCCGGCCGAGACGCCGAGGAACAGCATCGCCGCGGCGACCTGCGCCCACGCGGGGATCTGCCGCCACCATGCGCTTTGTGAATTCCCGATTCCCACTTGTAAATTGATCGGTTCCGGCGGAGACCAGCGCGCGAGCTGCGTGCGCACGCCGCGCAGCGCGGCGACCTCGGCCCGGCAGCTGGCGCAGGTCTGGACGTGCGCCTCGAAGCGGGCCCGCTCAGCCGGGCTGCCATCGGTCTCGTCGTAGAGCAGCGCGACGATCGCTTCGTCGCGGCCGTCGCCGTAGGTGCAGGAAATGTCAGTCATAACGTATCCATCACAAAATGGCCCTGCTGTTCTTGGCCAGCTCGCGCCTCAGTACAATCAATCCCTGATAGAGACGGGTCTTCACGGTACTCAAGGGACAGCCGACCAGCTCGGCAATCTCCTGGAACGTCAGCCCGTGGTACTCCTTCAACACGATCGCCGTCCGCTGCTCCTCCGGCAGGAGCGCCATCGCCTGTTCCACCAGCCTGGACAGATCCTTGCGCGCAACGAGGTCCTCGATCGACTCCGACGGCTCCGCGGCGGCCGCCATCTCCATCAGATCGACGTCTTCGGGCGGCTGCACGACCGGTGCGCGGCGCTCACGCCGGACCCAGTCGCGGCACAGGTTCAGGGCGATGCGATAGAGCCATGACGAGAACTTGGCCTGGCCCCGAAACCCGGGAAGCGCCCGAAATGCGCGGAGGAACGTCTCCTGGCACACGTCTCGCGCATCCTCTTCGCGACCGATGGTTCGGTACGCGAGAGCGTAGATGGGACGCTCCCACCGCAAGACGAGCTCATTGAAACTGTCGGCGTCGCCGCGTATCGATTTCGCGACGAGCTCTTCGTCCGTCCACGTCATGCCGAGCGCGGAAGACCCTCTCTCTTGAAGCAGATTGTCGACTGCTTCGGGTACTAAGACGGCGGATCGCCCTGGACAGTCGGGTCGGGTCGGTCTGACGGAATTATATCGCCTGTGGCCCTAACCACTTGTTTGGACGGGTGTTATCGATCTCAGCCGGGCCGGACGGTAAATCGTCGCGATAGTTGGCGGCCGTCGATCGATCGCAGTAGAATCGCGCATCACGCGACCCACCGAACCCAAATCGATGCTCCGAGAGACCCGCAACCGACTGGCCGGCACCGCGCCGCGTCCGCTGGCGTCGCTATTGGCGCACAGCACGACGCCGAACGAGCTCCTGCCGGATCTCCACCAACACGCGCTCGACGTGACCGGCGGATCGTGCTCGCTGCTGTTCCAGCACAACCCGCGTACCGGCGGATTGCAGGCGACCTCGGGCTTCGGTCTCGACGTCCTCACATCAGACCCCTGGATCCCGGGCGCGGAAGAAGCGACGCTGGTCGCCGACGCGTTTGCCCGTCGCCTGCCGACGCTCGTCACCGACACGGCGCGGCAGGCGCCGGATCTCGCGTCGCGGCTCGAGACGCGGGCCGCGCTGCTGCTGCCGCTCGTCCGCCGCGGCGAGCGCATTGGCATGCTCGCGGTCGGCTTCGACCAGCCGCCGGCGGCAGCCGACCTCGGCGGCGAAGCGGCGGCCGCGGCCGACGCGTTCATGACGGCGCTCGAGCTCTTTCATCTTCGCCAGGCCGACGAGCTGCAGCGCGACGTGCGCGCGCTGCTCGCAGAATTCACCGGCACGCTCTCGGCGACGCTGAACCTGGCGGCGGGGCTCGACATCTTCTGTCATGGCGCCAACCGGCTGTTCGCCGCCGACCGGACGTCTGTGTGGATTCACGATCGGCGCGTGCGTCAGGTCGTGCTGCAGGCCTCGTCGGATCCGTCCGACGTCGCGCGCGGCGTCCGTGTCGGCGTCGAGGATCCGTCGACGCCGGCGGCGATCGCCATGCGCCGGGCGCGCGCGGAGATCGTCTCGCCCTCTCAAGACGCGGTCACCGCCATGGTCACGGTGCCGCTCCGCGGCTGCCGCCGGGCCCTCGGGACGATCGTCTTCGAGGGCGTGCGCGTCGAAACGGGCGGCGAGATCGAACTGCTGGATCGCGCCGACGAGCTCGGCTCGCAGCTGTCGAGCGCTATCGAGAACATGCAGCTCCTCGACGAGGTCATGCGTTCGCGGCGTGAGCTGGAGAACACCTTCGATTCGATCTCTCATCTCGTCGCCGTCTCGGATACGCGCGGCATCATCGTCCACGTCAACCAGGCGTTTGCGACGCGCGTCGGACGCGCGCGCGCGGACCTGCTCAATCAGCCCCTGGCCGATCATCTGGGACCGGAGCTCGGTCGATGGCTCGAGCGCCACAAGGCGGCCAAGACGCGGACGCGCAGCGATTCGGCGGACACGATCGAAGTCGTCGACCCGATGCTGAAGGGGTCGTTCATGGTCACCGTCACCGATCTGCTGAATCACGACCGCGAATCGGTCGGCAGCGTGATCGTCGCGCGCGATCTGACGCCGCAGACCCTGCTCGAGGTGGAGCGCGAGGAGTTGCGCAAGCGGCTGACGCAGAGCGAAAAGCTCGCCGCGCTCGGTCAATTCGTCGCCGGCATCGCCCACGAATTGAACAATCCGCTGCAAGGGGTCCTCGGCCATCTCGAGCTGCTCCGCACCACGGGGGCCTTCCCCAAACAGCTGCGCCGGGAAATGCAGGTGATTTACCGCGAAGCGGACCGGGCGGCCAAGATCGTCCGCAACCTGCTGGTCTTCGCCGGCTCGCGCCGCCTCGCGCGCCGCTCGGTCAGCCTCAACGTCGTGCTCCAGAAGGTGCTGGCCCTGCGAACGCCCGCACACCGTGCCGTCGGCATCGAAGTCGTGCGACACTATGACGAGAAACTGCCGAGGGTGAAGAGCGATCCGCTGCTGCTCCACCAGGTGTTCCTGAACATGGTGATGAACGCGGAGCACGCGATTGCCGCCACCGGCCGGGAAGGCCGGATCGAAATTGCCACGTCGGTGGCACCGTCTGGCGACCGGATCGTCGCGACGCTGCGCGACACGGGTATCGGCATTCCCGAGGACACGCTGTCGCGCATCTTTGAGCCTTTCTACACGACGAAGGAAGTCGGCAAGGGGACGGGCCTGGGCCTGGCCATCACCTACGGCATCGTGCAGGAGCACGGCGGCCAGATCATCGCCGCTAATCATCCCGATGGCGGCGCCGTGTTCACCGTCGAACTGCCCCTCGCGCCGTCATCAGGACGCTGAAGCATGATTGACGAAACGTTTTTGACGACGGAAGAAGTCCTGGAGTACCTCCAGGTCAATCTTCGTACCGTGTACCGGCTCATCAAGGCCGGCAAGATTCCCGCCGTGCGCGTCGGCCGCCAGTGGCGGTTCCGCAAGCGCGACATCGACGCATGGCTCGACAGCCAGCGTCCGCGCGGCGCCGGCGCCCGACCGGCGGCCGCGACGCCGACCCGTCCGGCCAGCGCCGGCAATGCACGCCCCCGCGTCCTCGTCGTCGACGACGAGGCGAGCATCCGCGATCTGCTGGCGAAGACACTCGCGCTGGCCGAATACGACGTCGACGTCGCCCCCGATGGCCGGTCCGCCCTCGAGCGGATGCGTCTGTACCCGTACGACCTGCTGATTGCCGACCTGAAGATGCCAGGCATGGACGGCCTCACGGTGATCCGCGAGGCGAAACGCTACAAGGCCGATCTTCCGGTCATCATCATCACCGGCTTTTCCACGGAGTCGAGCGCGATCGAAGCGGTCAACCTCGGCGTCGCCGGCTACCTGACGAAGCCCTTCCGGGTACCGCAAGTCCTCGCTGCCGCCGCCAAGGCGCTCGGCGAGTAAAATAAAGAGCTGAGGGCTCAGGGCTCAGGGCTGAAATGGGAAGCCCTCAGCGCTCAGCCCTAAGCCCTTCATGATCCAGCTTTCAGACCTCACCAAGATATTCGGCGACCGCGTCCTGTTCGATCACGTCACGTGGCAGATCACGGATCGTGAGCGCGTCGGGTTGTGCGGGCCCAACGGCGCCGGCAAGACCACCCTGCTCAAGATGATGGCGGGCCTCGACGAGCCGGACGGCGGCGCCATCCTCAAGCCGTCGTCGCTGACCGTCGGCTACCTGCCGCAGGACGGCCTGAACCACGCGGGGCGCTCCGTGTTCGACGAAGCCGCGAGCGCGTTCGGCGACCTGCTCGCGATGAAGACCGAGATGCACGCGCTCGAGGGCCGGCTGGGCGACGAGTCGATTCCGGAAGCCGAGCACGATGCCATGCTGCACCGCTACAGCGATCTCCAGGATCGCTTCCGCGTGCACGACGGCTACAGCATCGAGCTCAAGACGGCCACCGTGCTGCAGGGGCTCGGGTTCAAGACGACCGACTTCGAGCGGCCGACCGAAACATTCTCGGGCGGCTGGCAGATGCGTATCGCGCTGGCGAAGCTGCTCCTGGGCGAGCCGAATCTGCTGCTGCTCGACGAGCCGACCAACCACCTCGACCTTGAAGCGCGCAACTGGCTCGAAGAGTACCTCAACGCCTATCCGTACGCGGTGATTCTCGTCTCGCACGACCGCTTCTTCCTCGATTCCGTCGTCACGCGCATCGCCGATCTCACGCTGCGGACGCTGACCGACTACTACACGAACTACAGCGGCTACCTCGCCGAGCATCACGAGCGGATCGAGGCGATGCGCAAGGCGAAGCGCGAGCAGGACGAAGAAGTGGCGCGCGTCAAGATGTTCATCGACCGATTCCGCTACCAGGCGACCAAGGCGTCGCAGGTGCAGAGCCGGATCAAGATGCTCGAAAAGATCGTCCCGATCGAAGTGCCGCCGGAGCGAAAGAAGATCAACTTCCATTTTCCGGACTGCGCGAAAAGTGGCCGGATGGTGCTCGAGCTCAAGCACGCGCGCAAGGCGTACGGCGACATCGCGATCTTCGACGACCTGACGCTGCACATCGAGCGAGGCGATCGCATTGCACTGGTCGGCCCGAACGGGGTCGGCAAGTCGACGCTCATGCGGATGCTGTCCGGGGAGGAAGCGCCGGATGCCGGTGAGCGCCTACCCGGACACAACGTCGTCATGCAGTATTTCGCGCAGGACGAGGCGACGCGGATGGATCCGGAGCCGACCGTGTACGAGACGCTCTCGTCCGGATCGCCGCTGCAGATGGTGCCGATGATCCGCAACATCCTCGGCGGCTTCCTGTTTTCAGGCGACGACGTCTACAAGCGCGTGCGCGTGCTGTCGGGCGGTGAGCGGACCCGCCTGGCGGTCGCGCGCATGCTGCTCCGGCCGTCGAATACACTGCTGCTCGACGAGCCGACGAACCATCTCGATCTCGACTCGAAGGAAGTGCTGCTCGATGCACTCGTCGACTATGGCGGCACGCTGATTTTCGTGTCGCACGATCGCTACTTCGTCGAGCGTCTCGCGACGAAGATCATCGAGATCGGCAACGGCACGGCCGTCGCGTTCCCGGGCACGTACAAGGAGTTCCTCTACCACAAGGCCCATGCGCACGAAGGCCTCAGGGCTGAGGGCTCAGCGCAGAAACCGGCTGCAGGGCGGGTCGTTTCGGAGCCGCCGAAGAAAAAGGCACCTGCCGCACCGGCGCGGGCGCACGCCGCGCCGAAACAGGACCACGACGAGAAGAAACGCGTCGACGCCGAAGCGCGCAAGAAGCAGAAGGCGGCTGGTGCCCGCCAGGCGCGAATCGCCACGCTCGAGGCGCGCATCGCCGATACCGAAGCGGCAATCCGCGAGGTGGAGCAGCAGATGTCGGCCCCCGGTTTCTATGAAGATCGCGTCGGCGCCCAGCCGGTGATCGACCGCCACCAGAGCCTGATGTGGCAGGTCGGCGATCTCATGAATCAGTGGGAAGAGCTCCACACCCTCAGCGACCTTCCCGCCAAGACAGAATCGTAACTGCATTACAATCATGTAATCACACGGCAACGGGGTCGCTCCCTAACCGTCTGAAATTGCGGGGTTTCCCTGGTCTGGTACAGCGGAGATGTGGGCATATCGTTTGCCCCACACCAGTTACGCCCTTGTCTTTAGCTATGCCCGACATGCCTCCGCGACCCGCCTCACGTGTAAGGCGCCGCGCCCCGGCCGGACCCGATCCGATGGTTCGCGGTGAGCGGCGGCCGGCAGCCGACGCGCGCCAGGCGCCGGACGACAGATTCTTCCGCCACATCGTCAGCAGCATGCGCAACGGCGTCATCGCGTTCCGGCGCAACGGCGTCGTCGCCCTGATGAATGACGAGGCGTATCGGATTTTCGGCCTGAAGCCGTCGCCGGACGACATCGGCCGGCCGTTTTCCGAGGTCCTGAGCAGCTGCCCCGAGATCATCCGCGTGCTATCGGGCGCGTTCGAGCTCAGCCATCTGCCGAACCGCGCTGAGCTGCGCCTGAAGGAGCTCGATCGCGTGATTGGGTACACGCTCTCTCAGGTGAAGGATGACAATGCCGCGCTGATC
>Ga0105248_10008749_pt1 | contig 11118 bp, 8 predicted proteins | sample KBSS34metaG_FD_81524 | JGI IMG/M metagenome (GOLD analysis project Ga0105248, IMG submission 81524) | Switchgrass rhizosphere microbial communities from Kellogg Biological Station, Michigan, USA - KBS S3-4 metaG | ecosystem: Host-associated > Plants > Roots > Rhizosphere > Soil | place...
ATCCTCTGTACCCTTAAATCATAGAATAAGGAGTCGATCGTGGACCGATCAATGATCAAGTCTATGAAAGTAATCTGGGCCTAGGACTTTTCGTTACTGATGGAGGGACACCATTATGTCAAAGAAAGACCTTACCAATGACAATTCACAGCAAATTTCTAGATCACCAGCATCGTGTACTGGTGAATGCCGGTGACGGCGACAATGCCGTCACCATCGGCCGCGACGCCGGTGGGCAGCTGTTCGCCAACGACACGGCCATTGACGGTGCGACCGTCGCCAATACCGACCTGATCCAGGTCCACGGCGGCGACGGCAATGACGTGATCGCCCTCAACGAAACCAACGGCGTGCTTCCGGCAGCCGAGCTCAGCGGCGGCGACGGCAACGATTCACTGACCGGCGGCAGCGGCAACGACCAGCTCTTCGGGCAGGACGGCAATGACTCGCTGTTCGGTGCGGCCGGCAACGATTTGTTGTCCGGCGGATCGGGCAATGACTTCATCGCCGGCGGCGCAGGCAACGACAGCCTGTTTGGCGGCGACGGCAATGACTTCCTCGACGGCGACCAGGGCACGGACGTTGCCTTCCTCGGTGCCGGGGATGACGTTTTCCGGTGGGACCAGGGCGACGGCAGCGACAAGGTCGACGGCGGCAGCGGCCATGACGAGCTGCTGTTCAACGGCTTTTCTGCCAACGAACAGTTTACCTTCACCGCCAATGGCGACGACAGTGCTCTGTTCACTCGCGTCCAGGGCACCATCGTCATGGATCTGCACGACATCGAGAAGGTCACGGTCAACGCCTTGGCCGGCTCCGACACCGTCACCATCAATGATCCGACGGGCAGCGGCGTTACCGATTTCGATATCAACCTTGGCGTCAACGGCCAGGGCGACGGCGCGGTCGACACGATCAACATCAACGATGACGACCATGTGTCGGTCGTGAACAATGGCAACGGCGATTTGACGATCACCGGGCTGTCCGGGGCGACCGTGCACGTCACCGGGTTTGAGGCCACCGACCATTTGGTCATCAACGGCCAGCCGTTCATCTTCTGACCTGCACACCTTCCGGGCCGCCCCCCAACCGGGGCGGCCCTTTTCAGGCCGGGAGACGTCGCCTTGAAAAACCCCCGCAATTCGCTCGCGCCGTACGCCGCTCGAGGCCTGCGTGACGCCTTGACCAAATGCCGCTCCCACCTGCTCGGATTCGGGATTTTCAGCGGCCTGTTGAACATCCTGTTCATCGTCCCGATGCTCTACATGCTGCAGGTCTATGACCGCGTTGTCCCGACCCGCGGCGGCGGGACGTTGCTCGTCCTGACGGCGGTCCTGCTCGCCGGCCTGGGCACACTCGCCCTCATCGATTGGGTGCGTTCGCGCCTCCTGGTCAGAGCGAGCTTGCGGCTGGAGCATGAGCTTGCGGCGCCGCTGCTCGGCGCGATGCTGGCCCGGCCCGACCGGACGATGGACGCCGTCGCGCGCCAGCCGATGCGCGACTTCGATACCCTCCGGCAAACACTCACCGGCCCTGCCCTGCTCGCGTTGTGCGATGCGCCGTGGGCGCCAATCTACATCATCATCGCGACCATCATTCACCCGGCGCTCGGGCTGCTGATACTGGTCGGCGGTTGCGCGCTGGCGGCCATGGCCTGGCTCAACGAGCGCACCACCGGCAGCGGAATGCGCGACGCGACCGAAGCCGCGCAGCGGGCCTACGCCAGCCAGGAACAGGTCGTCGCCGGCGCCGAAAATGTCCGCGCCCTCGGCATGCGCAGCGCGATGGTTCAGCGCCACGTCCGCGAGCGCGCAACGATGCTCGCATTGCAGACCGACGCCAGCTTTCTTTCGGGCAGTTATCTCGCGGGCAGCAAGTTTCTGCGCCTGACCCTCCAGTCACTGGCACTCGGCCTCGGCGCGTGGCTGGCCATCGACAACAAGATTTCCGCGGGCGCGATCTTTGCCGCCTCATTCCTCGCCGGGCGCGCGCTGCAGCCGATCGAGCAGCTGCTTTCTGCCTGGCCGGCGCTGGCGCGGGCCGCCGTCGCCTATCGCAAGCTCTCGGACCTCCTCGACAGCGCCGCACCACCGATCGCGCTTACCGCTCTGCCCGACCCCGTGGGCCAGGTGCAGACCGAACAGGTGACGGTCGGCCGCACGTCGGCGACCCGCGTCCTCACCAACGTCAGCGTCGCCTTCGAACCTGGCGAAGTGGTGACGATTGTCGGCCCCAGCGGCGCGGGCAAGTCGACGCTGATGCGGGTCATCGCCGGTGCGCTCATCCCCGACGGCGGGCTGGTCCGGATCGACGGCGCGCGCCTGACCGATTGGGATTCGGACGGCATCGGGCGGTTCATCGGCTACCTGCCGCAATCGGTCTCGTTGTTTGCCGGAACCGTCAAAGAAAATATCGCGCGCTTCGCCAGCGATGACGACCCTGCGACGATCGACCGCCAGGTCGTTGCCGCGGCACGCGCCGCCAATGCCCACGACATGATCCTCCAGCTCCCCAACGGTTACAACACGTTGCTCGGCTGGGAGGGTCAGGGCTTGTCGGCCGGACAGGCGCAACGCGTAGCGCTCGCCCGCGCGCTGTTTCGCGATCCGCCGGTCCTGCTGTTCGATGAGCCGAACGCCCATCTCGATACCGAAGGGGATGCGCAGCTGCTGCGAACGATCGCCGCGGCGAAATCGCGGGGCGCCGCGATCGCCATCATCGCCCACCGCCTGTCGGTGCTCGCGGTATCCGACAAGATCCTGGTCCTGCGTGACGGTCGGGTCGAAGCTTTTGCCGCGCGCGACGAGGTGCTCGCCCAATTGCAGCGGCCTCCGATTGCGGACGTCTCCCACATGGTCACCAAGAAGGCAGTCAACCAATGAACCAGGTCGCACGCTGGAGCGATTTCGACGTGGCGCTGCGCGGCTCGCCCGCACCCGGTGTTGCGATCCACGACCCCCGCCGCGAGCTCAGGATCGGCGCGATAATCGCCGTGCTGTTCTTCGTTCTGTTCGTGGGTTGGGCGGCATTCGCGCCGATGGATGCGGCGGCCTATGCCCCGGGCCAGCTCCAGGTCTTCGGCCAGCGCCAATCGGTCCAGCACCGTGACGGCGGAATCGTCGCCGCGATCCACGTTCGCGAAGGCCAGAAGGTGCGCGCCGGCGACATATTGATCGAGCTCAGCGGCGGCGAAGTCAGGGCTGAAGAAAGCGCCCTGGCCGCCCAAATGATCAACCTGCTTGTGCAGAAGGCACGGCTCGAGGCCGAGCAGCAAGGGCTGACCCAGGTCAGCTGGCCGGCCAGCTTCGGCGAGGTCAATGCACCGGCCGACCAGGTCGCCCAGGCAATTGCCGTCCAGGGCGGCGAGTTCCGCGCCCGCCGCTCGCTTCTCCTGGCCCAGCAGCGCGTGCTCGGCGAACAAGCCCAGGAATCGGCGGAAACCGCCGGCGGCTTTCGCGCCCAGATGGCCTCTTCGGTCGAACAGGAGCGGTTGATCACCGAGGAATTGAACAGCCTGAAGCCGGTCGCCGACAAGGGCTTCGTCTCGAAGTCGCGTATCCGCCAGCTTGAGCGGGCTCAGGCCGACCTTGCCGGCCAGGGCGGCCAATATCGCGCAAGCGTGGCCGAGGCGCGACTTGCGGCGGGTGGCAACCACTTGCGCCAGATCGAAGCCGACAAGGCGTATCGTGAAAGCGCGACCACCGATCTCAAGGAAGTAACCGCCTCGATCGACGAGCTGGCGCCCAAATATCGCGCGGCGCGCGACCAGCTCGAGCGGCTCAAGATCCGGGCGCCGGTATCCGGCTCGGTTGTCGGTCTCAACGTATTTACCGTGGGCGGTGTGATTGCCGCCGGTGAAAAGCTGATGGATGTGGTGCCCGACCGGGCCGAGCTGGTCGTCGCCGCCCGCATCGCAACGACCGACATCGACGACGTCACCATCGGCCAGACCGCGGAACTGCGGTTCAACGGGATGCGCGACCGGAGCCTGCCGATCCTCAGCGGCCGCATCACCCGGCTGTCGGCCGACGCGTTGGTCGATGAGAAAACCGGAACGAGTTACTATACCGCCGAACTGCGCATCGGGCCGGCGGAAATGCAGAAACTCAAGGCCGTTCGCGGGCCGCATTTCGTGCTGCCCGCGGGAGCGCCGGTCGAAGCGATCATCCCGATCCGCAAGCGGACTGCTCTGCAATATGCGTTCGAGCCGTTGTTCAGCACGCTGGACAAGAGCGGCGGCGAGCATTGAGCCTCGATCGTATCCGCACCGGATGAATATCTGCCGCCGTTAACCGGACGCAGAGATGCTTGCCCTAAGCGCCGACGCCAGGGAGACCGGTTGATGAAGTTCGTTTTGCTCAAGTCGCGCGGTGGCGATTATTTGGTGATTGCCCAGAATGTCGCGTGGCTGCGCTCCCACGAGGACGGCCAGACCAAGGTCGGCATCATCGGCAGCGACGCGATCCAGGTTGCCGGGACCATTGAGGAAGTCGCGGCGACGATCCTCGCGGGTTAGGCGGGCGGGTGCTTACGCCTAGCGTGCACCCCAGCCCGTGAGCATCGTCTTGACCGTCCGGAACAGGATGAGCAGGTCGAGCCACGGCGAAAAATACTTGATGTAGTAGAAGTCATACTGAAGCTTGCGGTGGACTTCCTCGACCTCGGCGACATGGCCCTGGTTGACCTGCGCCCAACCCGAAATCCCGGGCTTCACCACGTGACGGTAACGGTAGAACGGCAGTTCGCTGGCGTACCAAACCGACAGCACCTCGGCCTCGGGCCGAGGGCCGATCCAGCTCATCTGCCATCTGAGGATGTTGAAGATCTGCGGCAGTTCGTCGAGCCTGAGGTTGCGCAGGGTCCGGCCAACGCGGGTGATGCGTTCGTCGTCGTCGCTGGTCATTGCCGCCAGCCGCTTTGCGTGGTGGCCTTGCTCCTCCTCGACCCCATTGGAGCGCATGGTGCGGAATTTGTAGACGATGATCGGCTTGCCGGCGTGGCCGACGCGCTTTTGGCGGAAGAGTATCGGCCCCTTGCTGTCATAGAGGATGGCGATTGCGCACACCCCCATGACCGGCAGCGCGATCGGCAGCACGATCAGCGCGCACAGGAAATCGACCAGGCCCTTGAGGTAGAAGTATCCCCGCGCCGGAAGCAGCGAGCCAAAACTGTTCTCCGACAAATGCTCCAGTTCGACCCGGCCGGTCAGCGATTCCTGGAGCTGCTTGACCTGGTAGACGATCCGCCCGGCGAGCGCCGCGTCGGCCAGAAAAGCCTCCCATTCGTCGGGCAGATCGGCCGCGAAGTCGGCGACGATCGCGTTGCAATTGCGGACATCGTGGAGCCGCGCGCGGGTCAGCATTCTCCATTCGATCCCGGGGACCCGGGTCAACGTATTGATCTCTCCGAACGGCACCACCCCGATCCGTCGCCGCACGTTCTTTTCGGCATAGACGTAGAGCAAATAGAGCCAGACTACGTGGAGCAGGAACCCGGCCAGCAGCGCGAGGCGATCGTAGGGGAAGCGGGTCAGGACGAAATACAGGATGGTCAGGCCGTGGCCGGTCAGCGCCGACGGGAAGATCACATAGCTGCGGCGGATGCCGGGATAGGTTTCGATCGACAGCCGCATCCAGAAAGCGATGATGATCGCGATCGCGTTGGCGATCAGTGTGTTCATGGTCGCGGCTTCGACCAACGTGCCAGGAAGCAGCGGACCGCGCGCCGCCCACGGCAACAAGGCGCCGATCACCAGTGCTCCGGCGAACTGGAAACGCTTGCGGACCAGGATCGACCCGGCGCTGACCCGGGACACGCGCTCGTGCTTCACAGCGACCACCGGTCGATCCCCGGATGCAAGGCCCGGCCACGCCACATATCCTTCAAGTCCGCCAAGGTCCCGCCCGGGGCGAGCAGCCCCTCGATCCGCTCATCGGGCAATTCACGATAGTCGCGGTGCGGGACCGCGCCCACGACCAGATCGTAGCGCTCGCCGTTCAGCTCGGTCAGCGCGAGGCCATATTCGCGATCGACCTCGTCCGGATCGGCCAGCGGATCGGCGACCGCAACCTCATGGCCGAGCCATTGCAAGCGCTTCACGACATCGACTGTCCGGCTGTTGCGAAGGTCGGGAACATTCTCCTTGAAGGTCAGGCCAAGGACCAGCGCCTTGCCGGCTTTCTTGCGCCGTTCGTGCAGGACATCGGCGATCCATTCGCCCATTCCGTCATTGGTCTCGCGCCCGGCCAGGATCACCTGCGGCTTGTGACCGAGTTTCTGTGCGAGGTGGCTGAGGTAATAGGGATCGACGCCGATGCAGTGGCCCCCAACCAGCCCGGGCTCGAAGCCAAGGAAGTTCCATTTGGTCCTGGCCGCGGCGAGTACGTCCCACACCGACAGGTCGACCTTCGAGAAGATCTGCGCGACCTCGTTCATGAAGGCGATGTTGATGTCGCGCTGCGCGTTCTCGATCGCCTTGGCGGCTTCGGCGGCCTTGATCGACGCGGCGCGGAACACGCCGCCCTGCGTGATCGCGCCATAGATCTGGGCGAGCTGCTCGACGACGTCGGCGTCCTCGCCGGCAATCACCTTGGTGATCTTGTCGATGGTATGCTCGCGGTCTCCGGGATTGATCCGTTCGGGGCTGTAGCCAAGCCGAAAATCGCGACCACGCTGCAACCCCCCGGCGCGCTCGATCTCCGGCCCGCAAATGTCTTCGGTGACACCGGGGTAGACCGTACTTTCGTACACGATGGTCGGTCGTTTCGCAGGGTCGATCAGGCCGGCGAGCGTGCGCGTCGCGGCCAGCACGGCGGTCAGGTCGGGCGTGTTGCTGGCATCGACCGGGGTCGGAACGGTGACGATGTAAACGTCGGCACCGGCGCACTCGTCCGCCTGGTCGACCAAGCGGACGTTTGACGCCGTCAGCGCATCCGCGTCGACCTCGCGCGTCCGGTCATGGCCGCGTTTGAGTTCGGCGATGCGTCCGTGGTCGACGTCCAGGCCGATGACCTCGAACTTGCGAGCCAGGGCCACGGCCAAGGGCAGCCCGACATAGCCGAGGCCGATTACAACGATATGCGGGGAATTACTCATTGGACCGGACTATACGCGTTGCTTACCGTTTCGGATGCAATTCATGTCCACTTCGGACTGATTTGCGTTACCCGGGCAGCTTGCCCCGACCGATGCCAACATAAACGAAGCCGGCCCGCTCGGCCTCCTGCGGATCCCATACGTTGCGCAAATCGACCAGGACGCGTCCGCCCATTCGGGCGGCGAGGGTATCGAGATCAAGCGCGCGAAATTCGTCCCACTCGGTGACCACGACCACGGCGTCCGCCCCGTCCACCGCGCCATATGGATCGGCCGCATAAGCGATCTCGCCAAGCAGTTGCTCGGCTTGCTCACGCGCCACCGGATCAAATGCCGTCACCTTCGCGCCCTGCTCCACCAACCGCTTGACCAAAGGTATCGACGGCGCCTCGCGCATGTCGTCAGTGTTCGGCTTGAACGCGAGCCCGAGCACGGCGACGCTTTTGCCCGCGACGCTCCCGCCGAGCGCCCGGACGACCCGGTCGGCCATCGCGTCCTTCCGCTCGTCGTTGACCTTGACCACCGTCGCGACAATCTGCTGCTCGACCCCGGCCGCTTCGGCCGTCTGCAACAAAGCCAGCGTGTCCTTGGGGAAGCAGCTTCCGCCATAGCCTGGCCCAGCGTGCAGGAACTTGGGCCCGATACGATTGTCGAGCCCGATTCCCCGCGCGACATCCTGGACGTCGGCGTCGACCACTTCGCACAGGTTGGCGATCTCGTTGATGAAACTGATCTTGGTCGCGAGGAACGCGTTTGCGGCATATTTGGTGAGCTCGGCCGTGCGCCGCCCAGTGAACAATATCGGGGCCTGGTTGAGGAACAACGGCCGGTAGATTTCGCGCAACACGCCACGCGCCTGCTCGTCTTCGGCCCCGACCACGATCCGGTCGGGGATCTTGAAGTCGCGGATCGCCGCGCCCTCGCGCAGGAATTCGGGGTTGGACGCAACCGACACGCCGTCCGCGCCTTCCTCCGCCAGGATCGCGCTGATCTTGTCGCCGGTGCCCACGGGCACGGTCGATTTGGTCACCACCACCGTCCCCGGCTTGATCACCTTGGCGAGCTCGCGGATCGCATCGAAGACGTAGGTCAGATCGGCATGGCCATCGCCGCGCCGCGCCGGGGTTCCAACCGCGATGAACACCGCTTCGGCGCCCTCGACGCCGGCCGCGAGTTCGGTCGTGAAGCTCAGGCGGCCGCGCTCGACATTGGCTTTGACCAAGGCCTCCAGGCCCGGCTCCCAAATCGGCATCTTGCCGGCGTTCAGGCCGTCGATCTTGCCCTTGTCCTTGTCGACGCACACGACCTGATGCCCAAAGTCGGCGAAGCAGGCGCCGGACACGAGCCCGACATAGCCGGTGCCGATCATCGCGATACGCATGCATTCTCCTGGTCTGAACGGGGCGCGCGGCTCTTAGACGCCACTCGTCGCGATTGCCAGCCGCCTCACTCGGTCGCGAATGTCGGTTCAACCGACGTCTACGTCATCGCCGCCTAGTTTTTGCCATCAAATCCCTATATTGGCCCGCGCCTTCCGATGAACGTCACCACGCTCCCCAAGCCCCCGCGCGTCGGGCTGGTCTCGCTCGGCTGTCCCAAGGCCTTGGTCGACAGCGAGCGAATCATGACCAAGCTGCGCGCCGACGGTTACGACATGTCGCCCGATTACGCCGGCGCCGACGTGGTGCTGGTCAACACCTGCGGCTTCCTCGATTCGGCCAAGGAAGAAAGCCTCGAGGCGATCGGCGAAGCGATTGCCGAGAACGGCCGCGTGGTCGTCACCGGTTGCCTCGGCAAGGAAGCGGAGACCATCCGCGCCCGCTTCCCCCAGGTGCTCGCGATCACCGGGCCACAGCAATATGAAGAGGTCGTCGCCGCGGTCCACGAGGCCGCCCCGCCGATCCCCAACGCGTTCGTCGACCTGGTTCCAGAATCCGGGCTCAAGCTCACCCCGCGCCACTACAGCTATGTGAAGATCTCGGAGGGCTGCAACCACCGCTGCGCCTTTTGCATCATCCCCTCGATCCGCGGCGATCTGGTCAGCCGCCGCCCCGACGCGATCCTGCGCGAGGCCGAGAAACTGATCGCCGCCGGCACCAGGGAATTGCTGGTGATCAGCCAGGACACCTCGGCCTATGGCGTCGACATCCGCCACCAGCCGCGGGAGTGGAAAGGCCGTGAGGTCCGCGCCCACATGACCGACCTCGCCCGCGAACTCGGCACGCTGCGCACGCCGGACGGCGACACGCCGTGGGTTCGCCTCCACTATGTCTATCCCTACCCGCACGTCGACAATGTCATTCCGCTGATGGCGGAAGGCAAAGTCCTGCCCTACCTCGACATTCCGTTCCAGCACGCCAGCCCGTCTGTCCTGCGCGCGATGCGGCGCCCGGCCAATGATGCCAAAGTATTGCAACGTATCCGGAATTGGCGGGAATTGGCGCCTGACTTGGCGGTCCGGTCGAGCTTCGTCGTCGGCTTCCCCGGCGAGACCGAAGAGGATTTTGCCTATTTGCTTTCGTGGCTCGAGGAAGCGCAGCTGGATCGCGTCGGCGCGTTCAAGTTCGAGCCGGTCGAAGGCGCGGCGGCCAACGCCTTGCCCGATCCGGTGCCCGAGGAGCTCAAGCAGGAGCGGTTCGAGCGGATCATGGCGCTGTCGGCGCAAATCAGCGCTGCCAAGCTGGCTGCAAAGGTCGGGTCGACCATCGACGTCCTGATCGACCGCGTCGACGACAGCCCCGCGCCGCCGGAGGGTCCGGACAAGGGGCATTTCGATGCGCCCCATCCCGAACACCACCATGAAGTCGGCGCCACCGGCCGATCCAAGGCCGACGCGCCCGAAATCGACGGCGAAGTCCATCTGCGCGACGCCGCCGGGCTCAAGCCCGGCGACTTCGTCCGCGTCCTGGTCGAAGACTCAGACGAGCACGATCTTTACGGCGTGCCCGCCTAAGCCATCGTTCCTGCTTATTTGACGGTCACTTCCACCCGGCGTGCCTGCTCGGGCGTGACCGTGGCCGTTGTCGTTTCCGCCGGCTTGACCAGTTCGACCGATCCTGCCGGTATCCCCGCCGCCGCCAGTGCCGCAGCGACGCCCTGCGCCCGCTTCTTCGACAATTCGGCGTTGAGCGCCGCATTGCCGCTCGGGTCGTTGTAGCCCGAGACCGCCAGCTTCGCTCCAGGATTGGCCGTGAGATAGGCCTTGATTGCTCCGGCTGCAGTCGCGAGATCGTTGCTCACAGCCGACTTGCCGCTGTCGAAATAGACCGTCAGCATGGGCTTGCCGTCCTGGGTCCCACTGACCACGCCGGCGCCTGCCGGGACGGCGACCGTCGCGGCTGCATTCCCGGTCGCGGCATTGGCCGCGACTGCCGTGTTGGCCTCGGCTGCCGTGGTCGCCTCGGTCGAAACCGCGGTGGGCGTTGCCGGTTTTTCGGCCGTGCAGCTTCTGAACAGGAAGAACAGCGCGACCAGCGCCAGCGCCAGCAGCAGCCAGGTCAGCCAGCTTGGCCAGCCGCCGCCCCCACCGTCATCGCTGTCGTTGGCGGCATAAGCCGGCCGGAGATTGTCCGATCGCGCCGCCGTCTCGACCGCCGCGGCCGGTGCTGCGCTAGCTGCCGTTGCGCCGAGTCCCGCAGCGCCGGCAGCCGTACCTGCTGCCGCGCCGCCGAGCGACGCCGCGCTGGTCCCCGCGCTTCCGCCAAACAAATCGAGCTTCCCGAAATAATGCGCCAGCAGATAATAGACCGTGACCCGGTTTTTGGTCCGGTCGGCCGACATCAAGCCTTTGACCCAGTCGAGCCCTTCGTTGAGCACATTGTCCGGATCGGTCAGGCCGAGTTTCTTGCGCAGCCATTTTTCCCTGACTCGCCCGACTTCTTCGGGGTCGGTGAACGACACCAGCGAGCTGTCGCGGTTGCGCAGCGCGATGCCGAGATATTTGACGATCGCCCCGACCACATTCTCATCGGCGTCGGCGGCATATTTGCGAACATCTGCGAGCCAGTCTTCAGCCATATC
>Ga0105248_10008750_pt1 | contig 11116 bp, 13 predicted proteins | sample KBSS34metaG_FD_81524 | JGI IMG/M metagenome (GOLD analysis project Ga0105248, IMG submission 81524) | Switchgrass rhizosphere microbial communities from Kellogg Biological Station, Michigan, USA - KBS S3-4 metaG | ecosystem: Host-associated > Plants > Roots > Rhizosphere > Soil | place...
ACGTTTTGATACAACGCGTGCACGAAGCCATAGCGCGTCGCTACTTCGCCATTCGGTAATTCCTGAATGCCGCGGCAGTGAATGTATTGACCGTGTCGAGCCAACTCACCGCAGCGCTCTTCCACGACGAGCGGATCCTCTTCGAGTCCGGCGGCGAGCGCCAGGGTCGAGAATTCAACGCCGGCGACGCTCGCAGCTTCGAGTGTTCTTTGTTTCTCCGGTCCAAGATTGTCGACTTGCCGCTCGATCATCTGTCGAATATTGTCAGGCACTCCGACTTCGACGTTATTAACATCGACAGCGAGACGCCAGCCATCTTGTTTATGAACGATCAGTCCTTCCTCTAAAAGGTAATAAGCGGCATTCACCATAAAGAGAGGATTCCCGTCCGTGTGTTTATGGATCAACTTCGCCAGCGCCGAAGGAAACTTATGCCGCGGGAACCTGACCGCCAGATAATCTGAAACTGCTGACTCGGTTAGGTACTCAAGCGGCAACTCCTTGCACTGCTGCTTGGCCAGGAGTTCCTGCTTGATCGCTCTGAGTGGATGACCAGTCACATTGAGCTCAGCATTCCGATAAGTTCCAATCAACATGAGTTGAGCGGGGCGCCGTTGGGTGGCGAGATACGAGATCAGATCGAGCGTCGAATAGTCACTCCAGTGCAGATCCTCCAGGATGAGAACGAGCGGCACTTCAGCGGCGAGGAGATCCAAAGCCTCGCCCATCTCGCGCAACATTCGTTCACGCGTTGCGCCAGACATTTCTCGGCTCAACAGCTCGCGGTCCGACCGGCTCAACAGCGACGGCATTTGCAGCAGCCACAATGGCGCGTGCGCTCGCAGCAGGTCGGTGACGTTCTGATCGCCGCGACACAGGCGGCCGATTGCTTCGAGCACCGGCAGAAATGCTTCGCCTGTCCCGTAGTGTTCCAGACATTGGCCGCGGCCGACGCGAATATTGCTGTTAGAGGGAATGGTTCGAGCAAAAGCATCGACCAGTGAGGTCTTGCCGATGCCGGGCTCACCGGTGACAAACACGATTTGACGCTCGCCATCCACCATCCGCCGGAGCCAACGTTGCATTCGCGCCATCGCCTGCTCGCGACCCACGACTCCCACGTACGCGGAGAAAGCGCCTGATGGAAAATTGTCTATGAGCGGCGGTGCATCGTGGCGGACCGCCGGCGCGGGCAGTGTGAGCTGGCCGATGAAGCGATAGCCGCGCCGGTGTGCGGTTTCAATAATCCTCGGAGATTTTGGATCATCCTCCAAAGCCTCCCTCAACTCACCAATAGTCACTTTCAGTACAGCATCGCTGACAAACGTTTCCGGCCAGACTGCGCGCAGTAACTCTTCCTTGGTTACGAGCTGTCCCGGCCGTTGGACAAGGAAGTGGAGTAAGGCGAACGCTTTAGGTCTGATTTTGATCGCCTCGCTGCCTCTCCAGATGCACTCGTTGACGAGATCGAGAGCAAAGCGATCGAAGGGTATGCGGTTGTCGTTCGCTATCGGCTGCACAGAAGTTTACCGAAAACTTACCGAACTTTTAGGACTCGTTACCCATGTTTGGCCCATTGTCCTCCTCGGATGGAGGGATGGCAAACGAGCGCACTGTGAATGGCCCCTATAAAGAGCCACGCGTTAAAGATGGCTCGAAAGGGCTGGCGTGGAGAGATTTTTTTTAAGCAGTAGCAGTTCCGGGAATTGCCGGAAGCAGGAAACGATGGATTTCGAAGAAGCAGTTTTGCCGCACCTCGACGCCGCGTACAACCTCGCGCGCTGGTTAATGCGGAATGATGCCGACGCCCAGGACGTGGTGCAGGACGCTTACCTGCGCGCGCTCAAGTTTTTCGGCGGATTTCGCGGAACGGACGCGCGGGCGTGGTTGTTAACGATCGTGCGCAACACCTGCTACACGTGGTTGAAACGAACGAGATCGCGAGAAATCCTAAGCGACTTCACCGAGGCAATCTATGCCAAAGAGTCCGCCGAACCGGATCCCGAAACGGTGCAGTTGATCAAAGCGCAGACCCAACTGGTGGCTGAGGCAATTGAACAACTGCCGATTGAGTTTCGGGAAATCGTGGTGCTGAGAGAATTGGAAGAGCTCTCCTACAAAGAGATCGCCGCAGTTACGGGCATTCCGATTGGAACTGTCATGTCGCGTTTAGCTCGGGCGCGAAAGAGATTGCTGGTGTCGTTTCGCGAAAGCATGCCGGCGCGGGTGATTCAACACCGGCGCTGCGGATGAAGTGAATCGCTAATCACGGGAATAAGCGAATCGCCCGATCGGTATGTAGATCGGAAAGTGATTCGGACAAGGAAGAGGAGATTATATGAAGAAAGACGTTCTTAAAGGATTAACGAAAATTGGTTTGCTTGCAGTGGTGATGATCGTTGCAGCGAGTGCGAGCGTTAAGGCTCAGTCTCTGCAGTACAAATTAACTGCCAATGTTCCGTTCGATTTCACTGTGAGCGACAAGAAATTGCCGGCTGGTAAATACTCGATCAGCCGCGCACAAACGAGCAATGGGGATCTGGTTTTACAAATCGTGAGCGCAGATGGACAGAAGAACATTTCTCGACTGACCATACCCGTGATCACGCATAAACCGATGAATCAGGGCACACTGGTTTTCAATCGCTACGGCAATGACTATTACTTGTCCGAAGTTTGGCCTGCTGGGGGTTCGACTGGACGAGAATTGCTGAAGTCACGCACTGAACGTGACCTTGCACGGAAGGCTCAAGAACCGCAGATCGTCCGTGTAGGTTTTTAATGGAAGCCGCAGATAGACGCAGGAAACGCAGATCACGATCTGCGTTTTCTTCGTCTATCTGCGGCTATTTTTTATTCCAAGCGGTAGTTCGGCGCTTCCTTGGTGATGATTACGTCATGCACGTGCGATTCCTTCAAGCCCGCAGAAGTGATTCGCAGGAAGCGCGTTCGTTCCTGAAACTCGGGTATCGTGCGGCAGCCGGTGTATCCCATTCCCGAACGCAGACCACCGACCAATTGAGTCACCATATCCGACAACGTTCCTTTGTAAGGAACGCGTCCTTCGATCCCTTCGGGGACGAGTTTCGAATCGTTCTCCGTTGTGTCCTGTGCATAACGATCGCGCGAACCCTCGCGCATTGCCCCGATCGAACCCATGCCGCGATACGTTTTGAATGAACGGCCCTGAAACAGGATCACCTCGCCCGGCGCTTCCTCCGTTCCCGCAAACAACGACCCGATCATCACCACGTCTGCGCCTGCGGCAATCGCTTTCGCAACGTCGCCGGAAAACTTCACGCCGCCGTCTGAAATCACCGGAATGCTCTTCTCACGCGCCGCTTTGACGCAACTCGAAATCGCGGTTATCTGCGGCACGCCCGCGCCGGTGACAACGCGTGTAGTACAGATCGATCCTGGACCAATACCGACTTTGATCGCATCGACTCCCGCATCCATCAACTCCTGCGTGCCCGCCGCCGTACCGACGTTACCCGCAATCAAGTCAGTTTGCGGATGGCGCTGTTTGATCTCTTTAACCGCCTCGATGACGCGCGTTGAATGACCGTGTGCAGTGTCGATCACGAGGCAGTCCACACGGGCTTTAACCAGCTCGTCGGCACGTTCGCGGTAATCGCCGGTGGCGCCGATAGCAGCCGCGACGCGTAATCGGCCCAGATTATCTTTAGCCGCCGACGGATACCTGATGGCCTTTTGAATGTCTTTTACGGTGATCAGTCCTTTGATACGTTTATCGTCGTCGACGACGAGCAGTTTTTCGATCCGATGTTTCTGGAGCACGGCTTTCGCTTGTTCGAGAGTCGTACCCACAGGCACAGTGACCAGCGGTTGTTTGGTCATCACCTCCGACACTGGAATGTCGAAGCGCGTTTCGAAACGAAGATCGCGGTTGGTGATGATGCCGACAAGATGCCCGGTCTCATCGACGACGGGTACACCGCTGATGTGAAACCGCTCCATCACCCGCAGGGCTTCCTGAACCGGGCGGTCGGGTCGAATCGTTACCGGATCGACGATCATCCCCGACTCCGATCGCTTCACTTTATCGACCTCTTCAGCCTGGCGTTCGATGCTCAGGTTCTTATGAATGACGCCGATGCCGCCCTGCTGTGCCAAAGCAATTGCCAGCGCGGCCTCGGTAACGGTATCCATTGCTGCCGAGCACAGGGGAATCTGTAGCCGAATGTTTCGGGTAAAGCGAGTAGCAGTGTCAGTTTGGGAGGGTAGGACGTCGGAACGATCTGGTATCAGGAGTACGTCGTCGAATGTCAGACCTTCGTGGATATCAGGTGTAATCACGGATTTCTAATTTGTGTCTTTGGTGCTTTTTTGTGGTTTAACAGCACTACGTTAAATCGTTTGTTGTCGAAGTGAGGTCATTATACATAGTTACGTGGATTTTCTCCTGATCGTGCGCGGGCAGAACCGCGGCGCGACGCTGGAACCAATGCAACGCTGCCAATGCCGCTGCGGTGAGGATTGCGAGAATCAGAATAGCGAGCGCCACCGTCAACACGGGCGAACGCGTCGCGGGCGTGTCTGTGTAGACTTTCGAATGCATCGGGTGAGTGTTGACGTCATCTGACGAGTCGCCGTGTTCCCGCAGATAACGAGTGTAGCCTTCAATCGCTTCACGCTCGTCGTAGCCGACGCACTTCGCATAGGCTTTGATAAAACTGCGATTGAAAACACCTCCGGGCAGGCGTTTGTAGTCGTTGGATTCGATCGCTTCCAGGTAATGGACCGAGATTCGCGTTTGCTCGCAAATCTCGCGCAGGCCCATCCCGCGCTCCTCGCGTGCGAGTCGCAATTGTTCGCCTATACTCGGTGCCATCTCCTCGCTCGATCCTGGCGTTGGTTTTGTCGGATTGTTTACCCCAGGTCTAACAGCGCGCCGCTTGTATGAATGCGTACAACTCCCACTTTTTCTGCACTATAGCTTGCGCTGCTAAACGGTGTCAAACTTTTGCACTCCAAAAGTTTTGCGTCTCTTGCTTCCTGCCGCCGACGGTGGTACGTTGACGCCAACAGTGATCCAGTGACAGTCGCTTTTAATTTCTACAACTGACAAAGTGAGGACAAAGAGATGCCCCTTGAAGCACTCGGAATGGTTGAGACCAAAGGATTCGTGGGTGCAGTTGAGGCCGCCGATGCCATGGTCAAAGCAGCGAATGTGCAACTGCTCGGAAAGGAGTACATCGGCGCCGGCTATGTCACGATCTTTGTGCGTGGTGACGTTGGTGCAGTAAAGGCGGCAACTGATGCAGGAGCGGCTGCGGCGCGCAGAGTCGGAGAGTTGATCAGCGTGCACGTGATTCCGAGGCCGCATGCCGAAGTCGAGCGCGTGCTGCCGGTCAATGGCCGTACTGGTCTGAGTCCCGATGAGACGGCGCTGCAAGGCGGCGCGCGAGGGCAGTTGGGCCAGGGCGATCAGGGTCGTTCGCTCGGCGCCGGAGCGCGTGACGCGAACAAAGAGCGAGCAAGATAAAGCACATTGCCAATTGTCAATTGCCGATTGCCAATTTGTTTTAGGGCATCTCTAACTTTTCAAATTGGCAATTGGCAATTGGAAATTGGCAATGACATGAGGTGGCCATGTCGGTCGACAAGGATTTAGTTTCGGTGCAACAAGCGCGCGATCTGGTTGAAGCAGCGCATCGTGCGCACGCGCAACTCGCGGAATTCGATCAGGCAAAGATCGATCGCATTTGCGAAGCGATGGCGCGGGCGGCGCTGGCGGAGTCGGCGCGGCTCGGTGCGCTGGCGGTCGAAGAAACCGGATATGGCGTTCCTGCCGATAAACAGGAAAAGAATCGCTTTGCAGCCGAAGACGTCTGGAACTACTTTCGCGGCCTGCGCACCAAAGGAATTGTTTCCGAGTCGAAGGACGTTGTTGAGATTGCCAGTCCGCGTGGCGTCGTCGCCGGTATTATTCCTTCCACCAACCCAACCTCGACTGCAATCTTCAAGATCCTGATCGCGATCAAATCGCGCAATACGGTCGTTCTGTCGCCGCATCCTTCGGCCGCCAAGTGTATCAACGAGACCGCACGGGTCATGCGCGATGCCGCTGTAAGGGAAGGCTTGCCGGCCGATGCGATCGGTTGCATGACAAGCGCGACTATCGAAGGCACCGAGACATTGATGAAGCACAAGCAGACGGCGGTGATTCTTGCGACCGGCGGAATCGGGCTTGTGCGCGCCGCCTACTCGTCGGGCAAACCCGCGTTCGGAGTTGGCCCAGGCAACGTACCTGTGTGTGTCGAACGGACGGCCGACGTGCCGAAGGCGGTGCAGGATATTCTGACTGGAAAGTGTTTTGACAACGGAACGATCTGCGCGTCCGAGCAGGCGGTGGTTTGCGATGCGCCGGTAGAGCAGGCGGTACGCGAGCAGTTTCGACTGCAGGGCGCGCATTTTCTTTCAGGCTCCGAAGCAGATCAGCTCGCGAAAGTTGTTGCTACGCCGCAGCGTTCACTCAACCCGGCGGTTGTCGGCAAATCGGTTGAAGTCATCGCGAAGATGGCGGGACTTAGTGTTCCGCCAGGCACCCGGTGCTTGATGGCCGACGTCGCGGGTGTCGGACGAGATCACCCGTTGTCGATGGAAAAGCTCTCGCCGATACTGGCGTTTTATGTAGCCGATGGTTTGCAAGCTTGCGCTGCACTCAGCCAGCAAGTGCTGGGTTACGGCGGCATGGGCCACACCGCGGGCATCCATACACGTTCGCGCGAAGCAGCAGTGCAGTTTGGTGCTCAGATGCCCGCGTCGCGTATCACCCTCAACACGCCGACCATGCACGGCGCGATTGGTTTCTCCACGGCGTTGCCGCCATCGATGACGCTGGGCTGCGGTTCGTGGGGCGGCAACGTAACCTCTGATAACGTCTCGCCACTTCACCTGATGGACATCAAGCGCGTTGCTTTCGAGACGCGGCCAGTGAAGAGCGCCCGTCCCGCGGTCAGCGCGCAACAAGCTGCGCAACCGGTTGCGTCGAAAGAACCGGTAGTCGCCGGCGGCAAGATCGACCGACAGGAGATTGCCGCCATTGTGGATCGTTTCCTCGCCGGCAAACGTCTTGAACCTTCCGCTTCACCGTTACCAACGCCCGTGATTGAGAGTGAAGCCGGAAGCATGTACACGGCGCCTGCGCCTCCTCCGAAAGAGCGGCCGGCTGAGCCGGTGAGCAAACCACCGGCGCCTTCGAACAATGGTGCTAAAGCCGTCGATTTTGTGAGCGAAGACGAGGTGCGACGCGCGATTCAGAAGGGCGAGAAGATCTATATCAACGCGCGAACGATCATTACGCCTGCGGCCCGCGACATGGGCGAGCCTGCAGAAGTCTTCGCAAAGATTTAATCTGTCTAATCTGTGGATTAATGTTTTTAGGAAAAGTCGTAGGCACAGTCTGGTCGACAAAGAAGACGCCCGATCTCGAGGGCGTCAGGTTTTTGATTGTCCATCCTTACGACCTCGACAAAGAGCCGACTCGCAACATCGTCGTCGTTGCCGATCGACTCGGCGCGGGAACCGGTGAAATGGTAATGTGCGCTTTTGGCAAAGCAGCGCGCACGGCAATCGGAAATCAGGACATGTCGATTGAAGCTGCTGTTGTAGGTATCGTCGATCGCGTCGACATTACCGAGCCCGTTTCCGAAGAGATGCGTGAGGCCGCGCGCCGGCTTGGCCCGGAGAACGGCAGACCATAACAACACCAGCCCAGCGTGCTCATCAACTCTTAATGGCCAATGAAGATCTGATTTACCGAATCACCCGAGCGGTTTACGACCGCCTTAGTGGCGCAGTTGATGATGCCACTGTCGAACAGTTGGTCACTGACATCTACAGCCAGGTACAAACCAACACCAACAATTCGGCTGCCAAGCCTGCGGTTGACCGCGGCGCCGGACAATTCAACCAGGCGGAAGGCTCTTCGGACCGCATGGTGATTTCGGTCTTCGGGCTGGACCACCCGGGAATTGTTTCCGGCGTGTCGCAGATTCTTGCTGAAGCCCGTTGCAGTATCATCGATATCAACCAGACAGTTGTGCAGGGCAAATTTGCGATGGTGATCATCGCCGACACCTCGCGCGCGAGTGACAGCACCGCGGAGTTGAAAGATCGGCTGCGGCTGGCTGGTCAAAAGCTCGGCGTAAACATTTACGCGCAGCGTGAAGATCTCTTCAACGCCATGCATCGGATCTAGGTTTTTATGTCTGAACCTGAAATTGCACGCCGTTGTACTGCATGTGGCGCGACTGCGCGACAGCAGGCGATGTTCTGTCCGCAGTGCGGCAATGCGATTGCGGAGACCCAGGTGGTTGAACCTGCTCCTGCTCCTGCGCCGGTTGTTTATTCGGAAGGTGTGCGTGGTCGAGTGGAGAAGTTGCGTAAGGTTTCGAGTGTGGTGATCGATCAGGCGGCGTACGATCCGAGTCTGCGATTTTTACTGGTGGCGGCGGCGTTGTTTGTACTGTTCCTCATCCTACTCATCCTCAGCAAAGTGCTGGGATAGTTTCGCCACCGATTACAAGATCATTTAACGGATGGAATACACACAAGCCGAGATTCTTCAGACTGTCGCAATGACCGAGATGGAGCATCTCGACGTGCGCACGGTCACGCTCGGTTTGAGCCTGCTCGATTGCACCAGCGATTCGATGGACGGCGTGGCCCAAAAGGCCGGCGAAAAGGTTCGTCAGGTCGCGGCTCGGCTGGTGCCCACCGTCGACGAGATCGGCGAGCAGTATGGGATCAGAGTTGCCAACAAACGTATTTCAATCACGCCGGTTTCTCTAATCACTGAAGGCTTGCGAGGCGACGTCGTACAGGTTGCGCGCGCGATCGATGAGGCAGCGGGCACGGTGGGCGTCGACTTCATCGGCGGATACTCCGCGCTGGTCCAGAAAGGAGCGACGCCTTCAGAGATTCGGTTTCTCGACTCTATTCCCGAAGCGCTCTCGACCACCGAGCGCCTGTGTTCGTCCGTTAATGCGGCGACGACGCGCGCCGGAATAAACATGGACGTCGTGGGCCGGGTGGGCCGAATTTTGAAGGATGCTGCTGAGCGCACTCGCGATCGCGGCGGCTTAGCGTGTGCGAAGTTCGTCTGTTTTGCGAATGCTGTGGAGGACAATCCTTTCATGGCGGGCGCTTTTCACGGGATCAGTGAAGCCGAAGCGGTAATCAATGTCGGAGTCTCCGGTCCGGGCGTGGTCCATTATGCGGTCAGGCATGCCGGTAGCGATCTGCCTTTGCAGGATTTGGCCGAGACGATCAAAAAACTGTCGTTCAAGTTGGCACGTGCGGGCGAACTCGTCGGCCGTGAAGCCGCGCGACGCTTGGGCATTCCGTTCGGCATCATCGATCTGTCTTTAGCGCCGACGCCAGTACCTGGCGATTCCGTCGCCAACATCATCGAAGCAATGGGATTTGAGCGGGCCGGCACGCACGGCACAACGGCGGCGCTGGCTTTGTTGACTGATGCCGTGAAGAAAGGCGGCGCCATGGCCAGTGGCTCAGTGGGGGGCATGAGTGGCGCATTCATCCCGGTTTCGGAAGATGCGGGAATGATTGAAGCAGCGCAACTCGGCGCTTTATCGCTGGCGAAACTGGAGGCCTGGACCAGCGTGTGTTCGGTAGGCATCGATATGGTCGCGGTGCCGGGTTCAACGCCTGCGGAAACTATCGCCGCAATCATCGCGGATGAGATGGCGGTGGGAGTCATGAACAACAAGACTACGGCCGTGCGCATCATTCCCGTTCCGGGTCGCGACGTTGGCGAGATGGTGGAGTTTGGCGGGCTGTTGGGCAGCGCACCGATTATGCCGGTCAGCACGTTTTCGGCCGCGGCGTTTATTCGCCGAGGCGGCCGGATACCGGCGCCGATCCACTCGCTGCGTAATTGAGCCACAAAACGCGCAAAAGTGTGGCTCATTTTTGTGCTTCTTTGTGGCCTGCTTTTGTTACTATTTGTGGTCACTGGAGGACTGCTGATGCCTGAAGCACTCGGAATGGTGGAATGCCGTGGGCTGGTTGCGATGATCGAAGCCGCCGATGCGATGGTGAAGGCCGCGAATGTTCGTCTGGTCGGCTGGGAAAAGATCGATGCCGGCCTGGTCACTGCCATCGTGCGTGGCGATGTGGCGGCTGTCCGGAGTGCTGTTGACGCAGGCGCCGCCGCCGGCAAACGGGTCGGCGAAGTAGTGGCGACCCACGTGATCCCGCAACCGCACGTGGACGTAGATCTCGGTTTGCCGGTTCTGCATACGGGCGAAACTACACGCAAGAAGATCAGTGGTTCCGTCAGAGGCAAGGATTGATCCCCTAAACGTCTCCCTCAAGTTCCCCTTCAAAACGAGCCCCCGATTTACCAGCGCTGTGGCTGGTTGTGTGGAGAATTATCGATGCCGCGAAAAAGAAGCAAAGTTAGTGAATTTCTCGAGAAGTTTTCTCATCAGGCGACCAAAGCTGCCGGGACCTCCGTCGCTTTTGTGCTGGCTGTTTTAGTTATTGTCGTGTGGGGCATCACTGGGCCAATCTTTCGTTATTCCAATACCTGGCAACTCGTCATCAATACAGGCACGACCATCGTCACGTTTCTCATGGTGTTTCTGATTCAGCGTGCGCAGAACAAAGACGCACTCGCACTTCATCTGAAACTCAACGAGATCGTGGCCGCAATGGAAGGCGCCAGCAATCGACTGATTGATGTGGAGGATTTGACCGAGCCTGAGATCGATGCGCTACGAAGTTACTACAAGAGACTGATTGAGCTGGCCCGGAAGGACGACGTGCTGACTACTACGCATTCGATCGAAGAAGCAGCCACGAGGCACGGGTCCAAGTATAAAAAGAAAGCAGCAGATAAACGCGGATAGATTCGCGTTCAAATCCGCGTTACGGTTTTTTAGCTGGAGTAGTGTTGCCCGGCATCCTCACTGCCGGCGGCCGCACAGAGCCTTCGGTTTCCTTACGCGCCAGACGCCCGGTCCTCGTCAATGCGATTCGTTTGTCAGCGTTTGCAGGTTGTTCGACCGTGACTTTGATCGCGCGGTAAGAACCGTCCTGGGTCTTGTTGGTCGGGTTGTAGGCG
>Ga0105248_10008752_pt1 | contig 11114 bp, 11 predicted proteins | sample KBSS34metaG_FD_81524 | JGI IMG/M metagenome (GOLD analysis project Ga0105248, IMG submission 81524) | Switchgrass rhizosphere microbial communities from Kellogg Biological Station, Michigan, USA - KBS S3-4 metaG | ecosystem: Host-associated > Plants > Roots > Rhizosphere > Soil | place...
AAAATTAGCGCCAAGTTCGCGAAAAGTAACAGCCATCCGCAAGTGAGTCTCATAAATCCGTTGTGTCCTAGTTTGACCGAATCAATGCCAATGGAAAAGGAATTGGAAAAGTAACAGCACAAGTGTGATCGAAATTAAACCGATCGCTGTCATTAAAACCAGAGACCAGAAAAGCATCGAAGCCTTGACCACTGTTGAAGTAAAAAAGTGCCAAAATTTCTCGATCGAGCCTTCCGGTGAAAAACACGCGGCCAATATCATTCCGGTCAAACAGGGGAGGCAGAGCGTGAGAATCTTGTGCGTCTCAAGGTAAAGATCGGGTCTCATTGGGCACAAATTCAAATATTGAGATTCGTTTCGTCGCGGAGTCGCCAATCCTTCAGGCTGCCGCCAGTTGCGCCGCCGCCAGCGGTTCCACGTCGCGCTCGATCTGCCGTTCCTTCTTGTAGCGGGCCAGGCGCAAGTCGTAGTCCGCCTGCAAGCCTGTCCACATTTCCGCCGTCGTGCCGAAGTAGCGGGCCAACCGCAAGGCCGTGTCCGCCGTAATGCTGCGCTTCTGAAGCACGATCTCATTGATGCGCCGGGGCGGAACGCCCAATGCCCGCGCCAGGCCGTTTTGCGAAAGAGCGTGCGGTTTCATAAACTCCTCGTGCAGTATCTCACCCGGATGAATTGGGTGAGGGCGCCGGTGTGAAGTCGAGGTGAATGGGGTGTTTTGAAAATGCGCCGAAGATTTCGAGCCTTGGGAAAAGAAATGGGCGACAGCCTGAGGCCGCCGCCCCTGCGATGGAACCAATGGTTGGTTAGGGCGTCTCGATCTGATCCTTCATGCGGTAACTCTTGCCTTCAATGACGATGGTTTCGGCATGGTGAAGGAGTCGATCCAGGACGGCGCTGGTGAGAGTAGCGTCATTGTTGAAAAGTTTGGGCCAACTTTTATAAGGCTGATTGGTGGTCAACACGATGGAGCCACGTTCGTAGCGCTGGCTGATGACCTGGAACAACAGATCGGCTCCGGTCTTGTCGATCGGCAGATAGCCGACTTCGTCGATGACCAGTACTGAGGGAGAGATGAGCTTCTTGAGTTCAGCTTTGAGGCGGTGATTGATCTGAGCGGCCGTCAGCGTGTTGATGATGTCGACCGCAGTGGTGAAGCCGACCGAGTGTCCGGCCAGACAGGCAGCGTGGCCGAGGGCTGCGGCCAGGTGCGTTTTGCCCATCATGCCGCTCCCGGCATGATCGGCATTATGCCGGGAACCGGATTATGCCGGGCGGTGTGAGATTTGCGCCTGAGCACCGGGCCGGGACGGCTTTCGGCCCGGCATAATCGGCCGCTCGTGGTGGGGTGTTTCTGTGGTGGTGAGTTCGCGATATGACTGATGAATGACACCATTATTAACTTCACCTGTCAAAAGCGGGGTTCGCGTCAGCGACGGCCCCCTCACTGCGCACATCGCATCTTATCGGGCGAAACTGGAAAGCTTGGGTTACACGCCCGCCCAGGTCGTTTACCATCTACGCTTCTTTGCAAAGATCGATCTCTGGTTGCTTCGACGAAAGCAGCGTCTATGGTGGCTCAATGAAGAGAAGGTCGGGCAGTTCCTGGCTCAATTACGCCAAAAGCACCCGGCCGGTTACCGTGGTGCTCGGTCTGGATTACGGCTGGTGCTCAGCTTTCTGCGCGAAGGTGGCGTAGTCGCGCCGAAGAGCGAACCGATCGCAAGCAGCCCATCACAACGTCTGGCGGATAGATATCGTGTCTTTTTGAAGGAAGAGCGAGGGTTGGACCGTGCAACCATCTACAACTACTCGCGGCATATTGACCGGTTCCTGGCCGAACACTTTGGGGCTAGGCGAGTGGATCTCCGTACCCTTGGCAGCTCCCAAATAACGGCGTTCATCCGCCGACACGCGCCGCGAGGGGGCCGCGGACTGGCTGCACAGATGCTAACCGGATTGAGGTCGTTCTTTCGGTTTGCCCGGTTCCGGAGACTCACGGCGTCGGACCTGGCAGCAGTAGTCCCGGCGGTACCGAGCTGGGAGATGTCTGGTCCGCCCAAGCATCTTCCGACCGAAGCAGTCCAGCGGGTGCTGGCTTCCTGTGAGCGATCCACGGTACGGGGAAAACGCGATTACGCCATTTTACTTCTGCTGGCCCACCTGGGCCTACGCGCGGGGGAAATCGTCGCTTTGCAACTGGATGACATCGACTGGGTCAACGGGCAACTCGCCGTACGTTCCAAGAAAGGGGATGGATGGGCACGGCTACCTGTGCCGATCGACGTGGGGCGAGCTTTGGCTGGATACCTGAAGGTCAGGCCGCCAAGCCCACACCGAAATGTCTTCGTTAGAGGATACGCCCCGTACACGCCGTTCTCGGCCTCTGGTCCCATCTCCGTTTTGGCCAGAAAGGCCATCGAGAAGGCCCGTGTGAAGTCGGCTCGCACTGGAGCGCATGTTTTCCGGCACTCGCTCGCAACGGAAATGCTACGCCGTGGTGCGTCGTTAGATGAGATCGGTCGCGTGCTTCGGCACCGGGATCCCAATAGCACTGCGATCTATGCCAAGGTGGATCTTGGCGCTCTCCGAAAACTAGCTCTGCCTTGGCCAGGAGGTGCCCGATGAAAACCCTCAAGCGACATGTGAGAGACTACCTTGAACTACGCCGGGGGCTGGGGTTCGATCTTGGGCGAGTCGAATCGCGGCTGAAGAGCTTCATCGAGTTCCTCAAGGCAAAGCGGACACGGCAGATTACAACTGCCCTCGCGCTGGAGTTCGCGCTGCGGTCCGATCATCCCAAGCCCGGGACGCAAGCCGGATGTCTGTCCGCAATACGCGGGTTTGCTCGATACCTAAGCGGCATCGAACCCAAGACCGAGGTTCCTCCCACTGGCCTGGTACGCCGGGGGCACCGTCCTCAACCGTATATCTACTCCGATGACGAGATTATTCGGATACTGGATGCGGCCCGTCGACATCCTTCAACGCCGCGATACGCTTTAAAACCGCACACCCTCTATTGCTTGTTCGGCTTGTTGACCGTGACTGGAATGAGGTTGACAGAGGCGCTTAACCTCAAGGCGGAAGATATCGATTGGGAGCAGGGAGTTCTTTCGGTCGGCCGGGCGAAGTTCCAAAAGTCACGCCTGGTTCCGCTACACAAATCAACGCTCCGGCAACTGCGTGACTACATCAAGCGACGGGATCAGTTCTTTGCCGCACGGCCGTGGCGGCAGCCGGTGAATCGCATCTTTGTTTCGACCCATGGAGCGGCTTTTACCGGCCCTGAGATTGGAGACGATTTTAGAATGCTGACTCGCCGCATCGGCCTTCGCGCAGACGGCGCCAGTCACGGACCTCGCATTCACGATCTGAGACACCGCTTCGCGGTGGCGACGTTGGTGCGGTGGTACCGAACCGGAAAGGACGTTGGTCCACTACTCCCGGTGCTCTCGACCTACTTGGGCCATGTGTTTATCACCGGCACCTACTGGTATCTCACCTGTACGACTGAGCTGACGGCAGCTGCGGCAAAACGGCTGGACCGACGGTGGAAAGGAGCAAGCCATGGAGAAGGCTGACCTGAGTGCCTTGATCGAGGCGTTCTTTCATAAACGGCTTATCGCCCAGCATCGAGTCAGCCCGCACACCATAGCTTCCTATCGGGATACCTTCCGCTTGCTGTTGGTGTTTGCCCAACAACGGATGAACCGATCACCTTCACAACTGGCCCTCAAGGACCTCAGCCCATCACTGGTGAGTGACTTCTTGGATCAGCTTGAAGCCAAACGGGACAACACGGCACGCACGCGGAATCTGCGCCTGGCGGCAATCCGTTCATTCTTTCGGTTCGTTGCACTGGAAGCCCCCGAACAGAGCGGAATGATCCAGCGGGTACTGGCCATACCTAACAAACGCTGCCAGCGCCCACTCATCGGGTTCCTGACCCGCGCAGAAGTCGAGGCGTTGCTTGAGGCCGTGGACTGCAAGAGCTGGATCGGCCGGCGGGATTACGCCTTACTTCTGGTTGCCATGCAGACCGGCTTGCGCTTGTCGGAACTCACTGGGCTTTGCCGTGAGGATGTGGCGCTTGGATCCGGCGCGCACCTCCAATGCATCGGCAAAGGTCGGAAGCAACGCTGCACTCCCCTTTCGAAAACGACTCGCCGGGTATTGGAGGCTTGGATGAAGGAACCCTGGTCGGTTGCGAGCAAGTTCCTCTTCCCCAGCCTCTCGGGCGGGAGGCTCAGCGCGGATGCCGTCCAGGACTTGGTGAGCAAACATATAGCTGCAGCTCGGGTGAACTGTTCGTCGCTGGTCAAAAAGCGGGTCACGCCCCATGTACTGAGGCATACGGCCGCGATGGAGTTACTGCAGGCTGGCATTGATCGATCCATGATTGCGCTTTGGTTGGGGCATGAGTCGGTGGAAACCACTCAAATCTATCTGGATGCCAACCTGGCCTTGAAGGAGGAGATCCTCGCCAAGGCGCAGCCCATTAACGGAAAACCAGGTCGTTATCGCCCCACCGACCGCCTGCTGCGTTTACTCAGCAACCTGTAACTTCACCTCCGTATTATGCCGGGCCGAAAGCCGTCCCGGCCCGGTGTTCAGGCGCAAATCTCACACCGCCCGGCATAATCCGGTTCCCGGCATAATGCCGATACCAACTCCTCCGACGAGGATCACGTTGGCTTTGTCAGCCACGAACGCCAGGCGGAAGAGGTTTTGCACCTGGGGCCGGTTGATCTTCTTGGGCCAGCTCCACTGAAAGTCTTCCAAGAGTTTGATGGTCGGAAAGCGAGCCGCGGCGATGCGTCGCTGAACCGCACGCTGATGGCGGGTCTGGGTCTCGCCGTCGATGAGCCGAGCCAGATAATCGACGTGGGTCCAATGCTTCTGCGCGGCTTCGGCTGCCAGTGGGGCGTAAGACTCCTGGAGGTAACGCAAACGCATCTGGTGGAGTTGCTCCTGCAACCGTTGGTCTTGTTCCTTCACGAGGCACCTCCGTCGTCCCGTTGGTAGATGGACAAGTCGGGCTCCGGCAGTTCCAGATCCAGCAGATCGTGGCGGCGAGTCAGATGCAAAGCGCAGGGTTGGACTTGGGGCCGTTCGCGTTGGGCCAGCAGATTGGCGATATATTCGGCGCTGAAGGCGTGGTATGCCAGGGCATCCTCCAAAGCCCGGGCGACTTTGTCCGCTCCGTAGCTTTCGGCCAGGGCGAGGATTTTTTGCACGTGGTGGTGGGGGTTGACCCGTTTGTCAGCCAGTTGGCGGTGGTAGGCCTCGGCCTGCGGGCTTAAGGCCATGAACTTCATGAGCAGTTGTTGTTGACGGCCCGCGCGCCGTTGCGCGAGCAACTCCTGGGTATGCTCGGCCTTCTCCAGGTCTTGGTGGCGCTCGTAGCTGCGCCGATGTTCGGCGATGGGCTGGTCCTGGTGATAAATAATCAAGCGATCGGGGTAGGCTTTGAGCAGGACCGGCTTGTCGGCGAAACGAGGAGGCACGGTGTAACGATTGGAGTCAAAGGCAACGCGGCACCGGGAGTTGGCCCGAGTGCTATGCACCACAGCCGCCTGGTAGGGTTGCAAGTTGAGCGGACGAAGTTTGGGTATCTCTTCCACGAACAACTCCATGGGCGTCTTGTGCGTTTCGGCGTGGCGACGAACATTGGCGACCTGTTCGAGCCAATGGCGGGCGGCATGATTAACGGCGTCGAGGCTGCTGAGGTCCAGGCCGGCCAGGAAGTTTTTCTTCACATAAGACACGGCCGATTCCACGCGGCCTTTTTGCTGAGGCTGATGTGGAGCACAAGGCCGGATCCAGAAGCCGTAGTGCTGAGCCATATCCAGGTAGCGGGGATGCAAAGTGGCCCGACCGCCCACCGGATGGGACAGCACGGCGGTTTTACAGTTGTCTGTGATTACTTCGGCGGTGGTGCCCCCAAAGTAGGTGAAGGCATTTTGATGGCAGCACAGGAAATGTTCCATCGACTGAGCCAGCGTGAACTCGACGTAGAGACGACGACTGTAGGCCAGGACCATGAGGAAGAAGCTCAGACGTCGGCGCGTCGAGCCGACGCTCAACCAACCAGCCGAGCCCCAATCGACCTGGGCACATTGGCCGGGCAGGAACTGCAGCGTGAGGTAAGCGGTGGTCGTGGGCGGACGCAAGCGCCCAACCAGTTCCTTAAGGATGCTATAACCGCCCTTGTACCCGCCCTCGCGCAAGCGTTGAAGGATCTGCTGAGCCGTGTAGGGATGTTGATGGAGCAGGCGCACGATCTGGGAGCGGAAGGGATCAAGTTTGCTGGCGCGGCGGGCGCTCGTACGCGGATGATACTGGTTGGTCACCGACCACTTGGCCACGGTGCGTTCGTCCAGCCCGAGCAAGCCGGCCGTTTGCGCGATGGACAGTCCCTCCCGTTCACAGCATTGACGAATCTTTTGGAACGTTTCGTAGTCGATCATGCCGCACCTCCCAGCGCCTGGCGCAGAATGTCGTTCACCGAACGTGTCGGCCCCTCGGCGCCTGGGTCCGTACGGGCCGTGGACTTCTGGACGATGCCCAGCACCTGATACAGTGGTTTTTGATAGGCGATGAGTTCGGCGTCGATCAGCTGACGACGAGCCTTGGACAACCCCAGCCCATCGAGTTTGAGCTCACGGGTCAATGACCCATCGGAGTAGTAGCTCAGCCCCTGGGCATCGGCGACGGTGACCAAGAACAGGTAGAGAGCCCACGCGCTGTGTTCGCAATCCCGGAGCCGATGCTGACGAATGAGCTGGTGATCGACCCAACTAAAGTGCGGAGGAATCCGCCGCGACCGATCGGGACGGAGAAGTTTTTTGTGTGTCATAGGGTAGCCTTTGGTTAAGGGACCGGCGGGACGGGATGTCCAGCAGGTCCTGTCCTTTGGCTACCATGCGACGGGCGAAGAGCACGATGTCCTCTTGTAACGGTGAATCGACCAATTGGGAGAGAAGTCCCACCAGCAAAGGGGTTTGGGCCAGGCAGACATCTTGTAACGTACGGCGAAAGAGATCTTGTGAGTTAGCCTCTGCAACTGGCACAGGAGCAGGGGTTTGATTGGGGCAGATATCTTGTAACGTACCGGCAGATTTCTTTTTGCGTTTTCGCCAGTAGTCGGGGTGGGTTTGGCGCCAGAGCCGCACGCGCTCCAGGTTCTCCGATCCTCGGAAGTGATCCTTATTCTCCGGTTTAGCCAGCCAACGCTGCTGACTGTGGCGTTTGCTGGCTTTGCGGCAGTCAGCTTTGGGGCAAAACTTTTGGTGATGTTGATTGCGACGGTCGCGTTGAAAAAGCTGCTGGCAGCAAAGACATTTCATCAGGTCGGAAGAACATCCAACACCCACGCCCCCCACACGAGGTCAACCGTCTTTGCTCGGCACGCCAAGAAGAACCAAATCGAAGAAGGAAGAAAAAATATCGAGGAAGAGTGGGAAGAAAACCAAGAAAACGGCCGCAGAAGAAAACCGCATTTTCAAACCGCCACGTTCACCCCATTTTCAGACTGGCGCTCAGACGTACGGCATATTCACGAACGGGTTGTCGCTCGGAATGCCGTACGGAAGGGTCCCTTTATCTATCTTTTCGCGTGTATTCACATCAATTCGCAAAATCTTCCCAAGCAGTTCGGCCATATTTTGTCCGTTGTTATGCGGGTCGTTCCCGGCGCCGCCATCGCCCAGGGTGATATAAAGAAAACCATCCGGGCCAAAACTGATCTGTCCGCCATTATGATTTGAATATGGCTGCGGAATCTCGATGAGGATGCGTTCCGAAGCGAGCTCCGCCTGGCCAGCGGCAGCTCCGGACGCCTTAAACTCACTCACCACGCTTCGCCGAGGATCGTGCTGCGTGTAATAGATGTAGAACAGCCCATTGGTCTCGAAGCTCGGATGAAATGCCAAACCGAGCAAACCCTCCTCATTGTCCCCAAACGGCTTTCGGTCTACGATGTTGAAGAAATCCTTCGCCTCTTTTCCGTCGGTGCTCCTGCTCACGGTCACAATACGTCCGCGCTGTTCCACGATAAAGAAACGTCCGTTTACCTCCTCCATCCATATCGGCCGATCCACGCGCAGTTCGGAGAAAACGCGCTCCAACTGGATCTTTGGCAATGAGCGCGGCAGCGACTTCTCTTGTCCATGAACGCAACAAATCCCACCGAGCGCGGCAGAAGCGATCCACACGCGCCAGGTCGCCAAATATCTTGCAATTCCTTTCATACGAGTCCGGCACATAAGAATCTCTCCCGGATTTATGCCAGACACGCAAAGGTTGCTTCCGCAGCACAATTCGGCAAGTGCACAAAGTTAGATCGGTCCCTCCCCATCCCGCAATATTGACAATCACTCGCTCCGCGTCGAAATGCCTGGCGTTGGGAGCCAACGCCAGAATATTTGTTAGTTTTATCACCTCGAGGCGAGTAATTGTTTGATCTGTTCGTAACCGTAAACCAACCGGAAACCGGGTTGGAGAATATCCTCGCTCGCGATTTCATAGATGCGCTTCTCGCGCACAGCGGTCAAATCCCGCCAACCGGGCCTTCCTGCGATTTGAGTGGCTTGCACAGGCTTGCCGCACCATGAAGCGAGAATGATTTCCGGATCTGCCTGAACGATCTGCTCCGGCAAGACGACCCGCTCCGAAGCGGCACGTTTCCCTCGCAGTCCAGAAAAGATGTCTTTTCCGCCCGCGCGTTCAATGAGTTCGCTGACCCACGCTATTCCGGAGATGAGCGGTTCGTTCCATTCCTCAAAATAAACGCGTGGGTGGTCAGCCACTTCTGCCAGGGGAGCAATCCGGGCGCAAAATTCATTCAAAAGTGTCTCGGCATTACGTTCGCGGCCCGCGATACGGGCAAGCAAGCCGAGTGTCTGTTCGATTTCCGCGAGAGTGCGTTGATTCGTCGCAATTACCGGGAAACCGTTTTGAATGAACGATGCGGCAAGTTTGGCCTGAACATCGGAGAAGGTAATGATTAAATCCGGTTGCAAACGCTCAATAACGTCCAGTTGTGCGGTGCTAAATCCGCTGACTCGCGGCTTGGGGGGCGCATCCATGGGTTGTTTGAAAAAAGCGGTTACTCCAGCCACCTGTTCCCAGGCGCCGATACGCCAGAACCAGTCCGCCACTTCGGCCGAGAGACAAACGATGCGCTGCGGCACCTGGTTCATTTAGATCGGGGTGTTAGGGTTTTCTTTGGCTTCATACGGACAATGCCGGCAACCACTGCCGCAACAGTAGCCGCGTCGCCGGTGATAGGCTTCGGTGAAAACCACGAGGCCACCGACGTCGAGGTAAAAATCCCCTGGCATCACTCCTCTGGCCAGTTCGCAGTCAACTTTCCGGTGAAAGGCCGCCACGCAGATTTTGCAAATGCACGCTTTGCTTCTCAAATCCGAAGAGACTCGCGCGGTCAGTTCGTCAGGAATAACCACCGAAGCGCACCAGCACGGTCCTTTGTACGCTTCGGTGGTGCAAAGCTGACAATTGTTTGGCTGGCCGCACAGTGGACAGTTTGTTGGATCGTTCATGCGATTTGAGCATTGGCTCACGAAGCTGAGGAATACGAGCACATTGCGTCATCGCTAGACGACCCGCGACCGAGGCTTCGTGTGAAGACTTCGCAAGTGCTATGCCGTTGATGATGACGTGACCCCGGGGTTGCAGCACCCGGAAAATCAGACCGGGTTGTCGAATTCACATCCGTTTGCCGCTTAGAGCAGCTTAGCCGCTTATCGCGGGCATGGTAAGAGATTTTCCCATGCGCTGTTCATGCCTCACACCAGTCGCTCTGAAAATCCTGTGAATTATCACTCGCAGTTCGTGGCATGGCCGGTGCGTATGTCTTTCGCAGACGCCCCAGAATCGGGTAAGCGACGAAGATGAAGAAGACAAACAAAATAAAGACTATGAAACTCATAATCCCATTCACAAGACGGCTGTGACGGCTCCCTGCCTCCTGCTATGTATCGCAAGCAGCCAACTCCAGAATTATGGAAACCCCGAAATTTTTATATGCGCCGCATCACCAGCCCGGCGTTCGTCACCGGTTGCTTGACAGCGCCGATGTCTGAAATCGGGCAACCAGCACCGCCATTTCCCGGAGACAACAGGATGAACGTTCCCCTTCAAGCCAGGCTGCCATCCGTTCCTTCGACCGATGATCGAACGCAGCGAGAATCACGCTGGTTCGGTTTCGCTCGCACGGTTTCCAACTGGCCAAAGCCCGCCATCGCGGGGCTGCTGCTTGGAATGGTTACTACAGTCGGATGGGTTGACTATCAGACCGGCTTGGAGCTTTCGGTCTCGTTGCTCTACCTGATCCCAATCGCCATCGGCACGTGGGTCGCAGGCCGCTCGATGGGGAACCTGGTCGCCCTGGCAGGTGCGGGGGTTTGGCTCGGGGCCGACCTTCTTGCCCGCCACACCTACGGGCATTGGTTCTTTCCGGTTTGGAATACGTTGACGTTGGCCATCTCGTTTTTGGTGGTGGTTGCCTTGCTCGCGTCGTTGCGTGAAACGAACGAAGGTTTGGAGGAAACGGTAGCCCGCCGCACCAAGGCGCTCCAAGCAGAGAACGTCCAACGCCGCCAGGCCGAAGAACAACTCCGGCACGCTCTGCGCGATGTCCAAACCGCGCATGCAGAATTACAGCGGACTCAATTCCAACTCATTGAAGCGGCGAAGATGGAATCCGTAGGGCGGCTGGCTGCCGGCGTCGCACATGAGGTCAAAAACCCGCTTATGACGTTGAGTCTGGGGGCGGACTATTTCCTGAGCCGCAGGCTCGAAAGCCCGGAAGAAGCCCAGTTGGTTCGGGACATGAAAGAAGCCGTCCATCGCGCCAGCAGTGTCATCAACGTGCTTCTGGATTACGCTCGCCCGCGACCGTTGCAGCGCACAAGTGAGGACATCCATGAAGTCATCGAGAACTCGCTCACGTTGGTACGACATCAAGTGAACAAGCAGCACGTGACGGTGGTGAGCAAATTCGACACGACTCTGCCGCCGCTGTTGCTGGATCGAACGCGCATCGAGCATATGTTTGTGAATCTCTTTCTCAATGCGCTACAGGCAATGCC
>Ga0105248_10008753_pt1 | contig 11114 bp, 12 predicted proteins | sample KBSS34metaG_FD_81524 | JGI IMG/M metagenome (GOLD analysis project Ga0105248, IMG submission 81524) | Switchgrass rhizosphere microbial communities from Kellogg Biological Station, Michigan, USA - KBS S3-4 metaG | ecosystem: Host-associated > Plants > Roots > Rhizosphere > Soil | place...
GCCGGGTCAGCGTGGGACGGCTGCACCATCGCTGTCATGAATTACAAAGCGCACGAAGATCACAAAGGTCACACCGGTCACACAGAAATTTTTTCGTAGGGAGGTCGATTGTATTCTTCATGGCCTTTGTGTTCTTTGTGGTTTGTTCTGCCAGTGACGGATTTATCAATGGACTCTCAGTTCAGAACTCGAACTGCATGCCGACCTCAACCTTGCGCGCGTTGATGACGAGGAGACCCGCATCGGTCGCGGCCATCGACGACACAAAGCGGAGCGTCCGGGACCGCTCGAAGTCCGACCTGATTTGCGTCCCGACGAGCCCCAACGCCGTGGTCATCGTCGCGGGATCGAGCCGGGTCGCGTGGAACAGCTCGCGGAAATAGACGCCGCGTGCGAAGTCGGTCTCGAGCATCCTGATCTCGTCGAACACGCCCGCTGCCCCTCGCGAGGCCAGAATCCGGCGCGTCCGCCACCGGGCGCCGACCGCCGATCGGCGCGCCAGCGAGAGCAGCTGGCCCGCGAGTAGTCGCTGCGCTTCCTTGCCGTACGGTCGCCACAGACCGGCGACGTAATAGCGGTGCGTCAGCCCGCCGCCTTCCGAGCGAATCTCGATCGTGTGTGGGATGAACAGCGACCACACCCGCGCGATCAGGTAGCCGCCGTCCGACAGGCTCTCGACGTCGGTGAGATCCTCGTTGAGCGCAATCGACCCACGCAGGCGAACCTCCGCGCCGTGGAAGCACGGAATCGCCAGGCAGAGAAACGTCGTGTCTCGTGTCACCACGTCGCGCGACGACGACGACTCGCGTGCACGCAGAGTGGGCGGAGTCCCAGGTGTCGGTGGCGACGTCCGTGCTGATGTGTCTGAAGCGTCTCGTGCTTGTGGTGAGTCCAGCGGATCCGGCGGATCGGGTGGGTCAGGCGGATCCGGGGGTTCCGGCGGGTCTGGGGGGTCCGGCGGGTCCGGCGGGTCGAGGGATTCGGCCGGCCTCGAAAGACGCGCGGTCTGGAGATCCGTCACCGCGGCACCCTTGAGCTCCGCGGCGGCGTGCTCGGTCCTCCTTGGGCCGAGCCGATAACCGGCCAACAGGCGGAGATGCGCACGCACGCTGCGGACGAGCCAGAGATGGGCCTCACGGACGAGCTCCACGCTCGACCGGACTTCGTCGGTCGCGGCCGTCGCCACGCGCGGCGTCGTCGAACCGGTCGCGTGCAACCAATCGATCGCACCCGCGCCGGCGGCGAACAGCACGACGAGCGCGATCATGACAATCCACCCCGTTGGGCGCGGCGCCTCCGCCGGAGGTCCGCTCATGATTCGACGTACCCGGTCGAACAAGGATCCGCCGGTTGCCGCGAGCGCCATGGTCGTCGTCGACACGCGCCAGCTCTCGAGCTCGACGAGCGCCCGGGCGTAATCCGCGGCGTCGCCGCAGGTGCCAACCGCGATCTCGTCGCAGCAGTGCTCGCGTTCCACGCGCATGCGCGCCGACACCCACCATACCGCGGGGTGATAGAACAACAGCGTCTCCGCCAGCGTCTGCAGGACGTTGACGAGATAGTCGTGGCGGCGCACGTGCGCCAGCTCGTGCGCCAGGATCGAGTCAATTTGCGCCGGCGTGAGATTCGCCAGCGCGGCCACCGGCAGGAGAACGAGCGGCCGCAGCCAGCCGACGACCGTCGGCACATCGACCAGCGCGGAATCAACGATGTGCGGCGTGCGCGAGAGCCCCAAAAGGCCCGCCATCCGTGCGCCGGCCGCCAGCCATCGCGACGAGGGCTGCGACATGGCACAGGTGTGCAACCGTCTCACCCGCCACCAACCGACTGCCAGACGGCAGAACAGCACCGCGACGCCGGCGATCCAGCCGATCACCACGGCCGCGATGAGGCGTGGGCTGTCCGCCCCTCCGCCCACGAATGCGCTGGTGACGGTGCTGAACGCGCGCGGGCCAGAGGCCACGGCCGGCGCTGCGCTTTCGTCGGCGATGACGAGGCGCACGGCCGGCGAGAACGTTGGCGCCGACAGCGTGACTCCGCGGGACGGCGATGGCGTGATGACAGCCAGCGTGACCACCGGTGCGGCGAGCATCGCGGCCAGGCCGAGACACGACACCGCGTAGCGCGCGGCGGAGCGACGGCACAGGCGCAACGCCGCGGCGGTCGCCAGCGCCAGGGCGCTGCCTTGCCAGACGAAATGGATCAGGGTCCATCCGACCATCTGCATGACCGGGCTCATCGCGAACCTCCCCGCTTCTTGTCCAGGAAGCGCTTGATCTCGTCGAGCTCCTTCGGAGACGTCGTGCGGGCGGACAGCGCCTGCAGGACGAGCTTGGCCGCCGACCCGCCGAACGCCCGGTCGAGCAGGTCGGAGACGAGCTTGCGTTGCGTCTGAGCTTCGCTGTGGGCCGATTCGTAGACGTGCGTGCGCTCGCGCTCGTCGCGGCGCACGAGGCCCTTCTCCGTCATGATTTGCAGCAGCTTCAGGACGGTCGTGTAGCCGGTGTCACGCCCGAGCGCCTCGGCCACCTGGCGCACCGTGCTGGGGCCGTTCGCCCACAGCACGCGCAGGATGCCGAGCTCGCCGTCGGTCGGTTTCCTGGGGGGTGTCTTCACGGCGGTGATTGTCTACGATGACGTTCGTAGATGTCAATACGAATGCCTTCGTAGAATTGCCGGATTGCAGAATTGCAGGATTGCAGGAAGGAAAGGCACGAAGGCCTTTCTGTCCTTGTTTCGGCAATCCTTCAATCCTGCAATTCTGCGCATTCTACGCGGCCCGGAGCCAGCGGACGACTTCCGGCAGCGTCGGCCGCTTGCCGTACATGAGCGCCGCGGCGCGAAAGATCCGCGCGGCGCCGCGCAGGGCGCCGTAGATCGCCGCGATGCCGATGACCAGGGTCACCACGATGTCGGCCGCCGGCACGTCGGTGCTGGCGACGCGCAGCATCATGGTGACCGGGCTGGTGAGCGGCACGAACGAGAGCGTACGCGCCACCCAGCCGTTGGGCGCCGCGCCGATGTTCGCCATGAAGAACAGCGGGCTGGCCGCCGCCAGCATCCAGAGCGCCGACATCTGCGCGCTCTCCTGCGACGTCCGTCCGATCATGCCGGTCCACATCATCAAGCACGCAAACAACAAGTAAGCGATCGCGCAGTAGGCCAGCGACAGCGCCAGCTTGGCCAGCGAGATCTGGAACAGCGCCAGCAGCGTCGCGCCTGGAACGATGACGAGCCCGACGTAGATGGCCACCTGCAGCAGGCCGGCGCCACCCAGGCCGAGAATCTTCCCCATCACCAGCTGCTGCGGATCGACCGAGGAGAACAGAATCTCGATCATCCGGCTCTGGCGATCCTCGATCGTGGCCTGAACGAGAAAGCCCGCCGAAAAGAACACCGACATCGTCAGGATGAGAATGACGCCGAGCGAGCCGGCGAACGGCCCGAGTCCGGCCGCATCGGTGATCGGTTCGGCGGCGCCGGCGGCGTTCAGCCGCAGGCGCCTGACGCGCGCGGCCGGCGCGTAGGCGCGTGCCAGCGCGTCCCGGCCAAGCAGCGGCTGCAGCAAGCCGACGCGAATCGCGTCGACGATCTGGGCCTGGCGCTGCCGGTCGGCCTGCTGCGAGAAGACGCTGGCGTCGCGCGTGTAGACGGCGAGGCCGCCGCTCGTGACGTAGTCGGCGTCCAGCACGAACACGGTCGCCACGGTCCGCGCGCGCAGCGCCGCCAGCGCCGTATCGAGATCGCCGTACTCGACGACTGGCGTCGGGGCAGCCGGGTTGGCGAACGCCGCCAGCGGATCAGCCGCGGCGTCCCGATCGCGGCGCGACGCCTGCTCTTGAGCGGCGGCCAGGTTGAGCACGTGCGCGCGATCCACGATCGCCGTCGGAATGCGGCCCGCGGTGGTCGACGCCGATCGGCCGGCCACGCCGCCGAGCGCGATCATGCCGCCGTAGAACAGCGGCATCGCGATCACCGCGAAGATGTAGGCGCGTCTCGTGACCGTCGTGATGAATTCCCAGCGGGCGATGAGCAGCACCTTGTTCATGCGATTCCTACGGCACGCTCGGCGACGCCGACGAAGATGTCCTCGAGCGGCGTCGACAGTCGCTCGAAGCGTTCGACAGTCGCCTGGTGCGCGACAAGCCACGCGAGAAACTCATCGCTGGTCGCCGTCTCAAGCAAGTGGACATCCACCGCTTGGCCGTCGAACGACGGGCGATCGACGCGCGCGACCAGCGGGCAGGCTTCGTACCGGGCCGACGACAGCACGCGGACGGCGTGGCTGGAATGCTCGCGTTTGATGTCCTTCAGGCTGCCGTAGAGGACGGCGCGGCCGTGCGCGATCATCAGCACGCGCGTGCACAGCGCTTCGACCATGCCCATTTGATGCGTCGACAGCACCATCGTCTGGCCGGCCGCCGCGCAGTCGCGGATCACCGCGTTCACGGTCCGCGCACTCATCGGATCGAGCCCCGACAGCGGCTCGTCGAGAATCGCCACGTCCGGCCGCGCCAGCAGGGTCGCGGCAATCTGCAGCTTCTGCTGATTGCCCTTCGACAACTGTTCGACCTTCTTTTTGGCCGCGTCCGCCAGATCGAAGCGCGCCAGCCAATGTGTCGTCTCCGCTCGAGCGGTCGCAGCAGTCAACCCCTTCAGACAGCCCAGGTACTCCAGCACCGCGCCGACTTCTTCGCGCGGGTAGAGACCGCGCTCCTCGGGCAGGTAGCCAAGCCGATCGCGATCCTCCGGTCGGAACGGACGACCAAAAATCTCGACCCGGCCGCTGTCGGGCTTGATGATGTCCAGCACCGTGCGAATCAGCGTCGTCTTGCCGGCACCGTTGGGACCGAGCAGCCCGAAGATCTCACCCTGATGGATTTCGATCGACACGTCGTCGAGCGCGATGGTCTTGTCGAACCGCTTGCTCACGCGGTCGACGCGGATCGGAACCTCAGTCATCGTCGCTCTGCCTTGATTGAGACACGACATTGAGCGCAGAGACCACGGAGACCGCAGAGACAATCCAATCTTCTCCGCGCGCTCTGCGGGCTCCGCGTCAAAACGTCGTCCTTCTCATACCGATGGGGTTTCTTCAGCGAGGGCGTAGCCTTCCGCGCTGTCGTGGCCGCCGTGGTATTGCTTCTCGTCCGGGCGGCGAATCCGCGACTGCGGGACGACGCGGTCCCGGCGCAACCCGACGAAATCGTCGACCCGGGTCCAGCCGTCGCCGGCGTGCTTCTCGATGAAGCGCGCCAGCCCTTCGTTCAATTCCCGGATCACATTGGGGCCGATGGCATGGTCGAGCATGGCCGCGGTGCAGATCTGGACCGTGCCGCATCCCAGCAGAAAGTAGCTGAGCGCCTGCTCGAAGGTCGAGATGCCGCCGATTCCCGAAAAGCTCTTGGCGGGGAACGCCTGCGTCAGCGCCGACATTTTCGCGAGCGACAGCGGCAGGATGGCGGGCCCGCCAAGGCCGCCGGTGGACACCAGGCCGTCCACGTTGATCTCGAACTCGAGCGTGTCCGCGTCGAAGATCGGCAGCGAGGTGAAGGTGTTCGACGAGGAGATGGCGTCCGCGCCACCCAGAAACGCGCCACGCGCCTCGAGGACGATGTCGGTAGTGGAGGGCGTGAGCTTGGCCCACACCGGCACCTTGGCCACTTCCTTCACGACCTGCGTAACGATCGATACCTGCTCCTGGTCTTTGCCGAGATTCGAGCCCATGTCGAGCCGGTCCATGTGCGGGCACGAGAGATTCAATTCGAGCGCCTCGCAGCCCTGCTCCTGACACGCCACGGCGAGCGTCTGCCAATGGCGCAGTTCCGTGTCGTTGCCCGAGCCCGCCATGATCGAGGCCACCAGCACCCGATTCGGAAACGCCTGCTTGATGCGCCCGAGGCGCGGCACCCACCAGTCGAGCGTCTTGTCGGAAATGAGCTCCCAGTTCCACGACGAGTGCAGCGCGGTGCCGGGACGCTTCTTCATCGACAGGCGCGGCGAATCGGCATCGGCCCGCGTGAACTTGGTCTTGGGTCCGGCGACGTTGACCACCGGATGCATGCCGATCGTCTTGGTGACGACGCCGCCCCACCCGGCGTCGAAGGCGCGAAGGATGTTCGATTCGGATTCGGTCGGTGGCGCCGACGAGAGCAGGAACGGGTTCTCGAAGCGCACACCGGTGAAGATGGTCGATAGATCGGTGGCCATGGGTGATTATCGCCGAACGGTCGCTTCGATGAGGCCGAAAGGACGGTCGGTCGCGACGAACACGACGTTCGGATTATCGAGGCCGAACGGCTCGAGATTGACGAGCAGATGATGCCGGTTGGGCATGGTCAAGGTGATATCGGAGATGCCGGTCGAGGCCGCCAGGGCGGCCATGCCCATCGCGTACAGCGTGTGTTGAACCGATCGGCTGTCGTGCGCCGCGAAGGTGTCGAGGAGGGCCGCGCGGATGCGGTCGCGCGCGGAGAAATCGGTCGTGTCTGGACGATACGTCCACGATGCCGTCACCGACGTCGCCAGGACGCGGTCGTCGGTGTCGGGAAGTGTCGTGAACTCGTCGCGCGGGAAGCCGGCGAACGCCGAATCGGTGGTCTTCAACACCACGAGGTTGGTCACGCCCGACACGACGGTGGCGAGACCGCTCGAGTCGCGCACGACGACGGCGGTCCACTGCTCGCCACCGGGCTGGACGAATGCATGCGGGTGGGGGCGGCCTCCGGCCGAGAGGCGCTCCCATCGCTGTTCGGTCGCGGCAATGCGGACACGTTCAACCAGGGGCCGGCCGGCGAAGTGCTCCGCCAGACGCAGGAAAAACGACTCGACGTGGTCGATCGGGTCGTGCCGGGCGAACGCGTACACGGTGTTCTTCATCGTGTCGGTCGCGAGGCAGCCGGCGTTGTCCCCGTCGACGTAGACCGCCGCGAACGCACCCTCGAGCTGCACGTCGATGGTCAGGTCGATGATGCCGTGCGGCGCTCCGGCTTCGGCCTCGGACCGGCGCACCTTGACCAGACGGATCCCGGATTTGCCGTGGCGATGCCAACCAAGCGCCATCAGGAACCTCGATAGGTGGAATAGCCGTACGGGCTCAGCAACAACGGCACGTGATAGTGGGCCGTGACGTCGCGCACGGTGAAGGTAATGGTCACTTCCGGAAAAAACGGCACGCCCATCGCTTGATCGCGATGATAGCTCCCCGTGTCGAAGGTCAGCCTGTAGATGCCACGCGTAATCTCCCGGCCGTTCATGAGCGTCGTCAAGCGGCCGTCGGCGTCGGTTTCGCCGCGACCGATCGGGGACCAGTCGCTCGTCTCCCGCAGCTCGAGGATGACGGTGACTCCGGCCGCGGGCCGGCCGATCGCCGTGTCGAGAACGTGGGTGGTGATCATAGGACAATTTGAAAGTTAGAAGTCTGAACTCTGAACTCTGAACTCTGAAGTCTGAAGTCTGAAGTCTGAACTGTGAAGTCTCGAGTCTGAAGTCTCAAATCTGAAGTGGCTCTGTCCCGCCGATCAGTTGGCCGAGACGGATTCGCGTAATCCTCCACTGCTCATCGACCGCCGTGACCAGTTCCTCCTCACGCGAGCTCTTGAGGCGCCGCTCGGCAATCGCGAGCATCTCCTCCGCAGTTTTCCCGGTCGCGCAGACGATGTAGATGAAACCGAATCGCTGTTCGTACTCGCGATTGGCGGCCGCGAGACGCTGCCGGAGCGCGTCGGGCGCGGTGTCCATGCCCGCCTGCTCACGAGCGGACCAATCACTGGGCGCCCGGACTGGATCCGCCTGACCAGTCCTACCGGCCCTTTCCGCCGCACCGCTCCCCTCCACGCCCGGCGAGTCGCCGATCCGCGGGTGAGCAGCGAACGCCTCCAGCCAATCGGCTTCATCGAGGCTTCGCCATATGTTGGCGGCGTCCCGTTCGACCGCCTGGAGATCACGGAACGGGCGTCGCGCCGCCATCTCGCTCGCCCAACGGCGTGCGCCGCAGCAGCGCACGAGCTCCTGTTCCGCCCGTGCGGGGTCGAGCGCGTTCAGGTCCTCGAGCGTCATGGATTCAGACCACCACCCAGCCCACCTGGAAACCCAGGACAATCAACGCAGAGGCCGCAGAGTTCGCAGAGTCTGCGGGTGTGTTTCTCTGCGATCTCCGCGTGCTCTGCGTTGATCGTCTTTCCTCGGTGAACTCGGTGAACTCGGTGGCCTCGGTGGTGTACGTCATGGCACTCGGCCAAACAGACGCAGCCGGCCCACGCCACCGTCGGGAAAAATATTGAAGCGCACGTGGGTCACCGCGCCGATCGCGCGCACCTCGTCTTCGAAAGTCTGACGCGCATCTGGACGAAGCGCCACCTGGTCCAACAACTGACGCCAGTCCGCACCGGCCAGGGCCTCAGCCGTGGCGCCTTCGGCGGCGCAGCCCTCGAGACTGCAGGTCCCGGGAGCGTTCCCCTTAAAGTGCCGCGTATCGACCTCGACGCGCCGGATGGCGCCCCCCGATCCGAGCCTGATGATCGTCCAGTCGTGCCCGGGTCCACGGCGTCGCTTCGTTTCCCAGCCATCGCCCATGTTGCGCGCGTCGCCCGGCAGGATGAGATTGTGCCGCGATCCAAAAAACATGTCGCTGCAGGCGACGACCACGCCGCCATGCTCGGCCGCGGCGAGATCGACGTCACCGCGCAGCCGCAGGCGGGTCCAGTCAGGCACGACATCACCGTAGACGCGCAAACGGGCCACGCCGCCGTCGGGGAAGATGCGCAATCGCAGGTGCGTCGCGCGACACACGTGCCGCATGGCCATGACATTGTGCGTGTCGCCGGCCAGCGGGGTCAGCGGGAGAATCTCCGTCCACACGGCGCGCGTCCCATCGTCGGGCCACACCATCCCGGGGTCGTCGCACGCGTCGATCGCGCAGGACTGCGGAAAGTTCCCCTTGAAATGGGTGGTCTCGACGTCCACGCCGCGCGCGATTCCCGCCACGCCCAGGCGAACGACACACCAGTCGTGGCCCGCGTCTCGACGGCGCCGCGTCTCCCATCCGTCCATCCACTTGCCGCGCTCGGTGTACTCGCCCTCGCGCCACCGCGGCGCGTCGCCGCGAATGAGGTTTTCCTTCGGCGCGAAGAACTCGTCGTTGGCGCCGATCACGGACGCACCGAGCCGTTCGGAGGCGAGGTCGATCAGATCGAGAAAGGCCGGCTTCATGACTCGAGGAACAGCCGCCCGACGCGTCGAAGGAGGGCGACAAGCCCGTCGGATGACTCCGGCGCAAGCGAGAACACCACGACACCGGCGCCGAGCACGACCCATATCGCGCCGAGCACGACGGCCGATGCTCCGCCATAGCGTTGCTCGTCCTCTCCGTCTGGAGACGCCATCGTGCGCTGCCGCGCCATCGCCACCACGCCACTAACGCCAAGGGCAGCGCCCAGCGTCACGCCCGCGAGATTCAGCCACGTCATGTTCTGTTCTCCCAGGGCCCTTTTTTTTCGTCTGGTGTAACGACCCAGCCTTGCGGTGATCACGACGGCAAACCTGAAGGATTGCGCTACGCGGAATCGAAACGGTCGATGCTTGAATGCTAGCCTGACAGCCGCTCAGGATTCGAGAGCGGTTCCCTCCCGTAGCTCCATACGTGCGGCCCGGAGATTACGAGACCTACGAGACCTCGTTGAACTCCTCTCTGTACGTGGCCACGCCGGAGACTCCTGCCATGGCGTCCGCGTCCAGCACGACGACCATGAAAGCCGCATCCGGCACGCCCTCCCATTGGCTCACGAGGCCGTGCCTGGAGGCGGGCTCAAAACCGAAGCGCGGATAGTAGTCCGGATGTCCGACGACGACCACGAAAGGACAGCCGCCCTCGCGAAGAATGTCCAGACCGCGCCTCACCATGTGCGATCCGATGCCCTGGCGCTGGCGATCCGGGACCACAGCCATCGGGGCCAGACCCATCCCGACGACTCGTCGACCGGCGCTCTCGATCACGACCGGGGTGAAGAGGATGTGACCCACAACCGTGTCATCCTCGGCCACCAAAGACAACGAGTGCGTGCGGGCCTGCCGCAGTCTCTCGACGAGGTCAGCCTCCGCCGGCTGACCGAACGCGAGCTCGTTGACGAATCGAACCCGGGAGGCGTCTTCAGTTCTCTCCGGGCGGACAGTCATTGTCACGGAACGTGACGGCCGATCAGGTCGGTTCAGCTCCGCGCGGCTCTTTTCAGGAACGACCCGGCGCCTGGCCGTCCGACGAACACGCCGTTCTCGATCACCAGGCGGCCGCGCGACAGGACCGTGTCGGTCGCGCCCGTCACCTGCCGTCCCTCGTAGGGGTTGTAATCCACCTTCATATGCAGCGTGCTCGCGGCCAGCGTGATCGTGCGGTTCGGATCGAAGATGACGATGTCGGCGTCCGAGCCGGGCGCGATCGTGCCTTTTCGCGGAAACAACCCGAAGATCTTCGCGGGCGCCGTCGACGTCAGCTCCACGAACCGGTTGAGCGAGATGCGGCCAGGCCGGACGCCGCCGTCGTAGACCAGGCTCATGCGCGTCTCGATGCCGGGAGCGCCGTTGGGGATCTTGGAAAAGTCGTTCAGCCCCAGCTCCTTCTGCTCCTTCATGCAGAACGGGCAGTGATCGGTCGAGATCACCTGGAGGTCGTTGAATGCCAGCCCGCGCCACAGTTGGTCCTGCTTGGCCTTGTCGCGCAGCGGCGGGCTCATCACGTACTTGGCGCCGCTGAAGCCGGGCTCTTCATAATTGTCGTAGGACAGGAACAAATACTGCGGGCAGGTTTCGGCATGCGCCGGCAGCCCGCGATCGCGCGCTTCGGTGACCATCTGCAGCGCCTCGGCCGCCGAGAGATGGACGATGTAGATGGGGACGTCGGCGATTTCCGCGAGCGCGATGGCGCGATGCGTGGCCTCGGCTTCGGCCCGCGCCGGACGGGTCAGGGCGTGATATTTCGGGGCGGTCTGCCCCTGGGCCAGCGCGCGCTGGACCAGGACGTCGATGACGCCGCCGTTCTCGGCGTGCATGCAGATCGTGCCGCCGTTTTGCCCAGTCCGCAGCAGCGCCCTGAAGATGCTGGCATCGTCGAGCATGAAGAC
>Ga0105248_10008757_pt1 | contig 11111 bp, 10 predicted proteins | sample KBSS34metaG_FD_81524 | JGI IMG/M metagenome (GOLD analysis project Ga0105248, IMG submission 81524) | Switchgrass rhizosphere microbial communities from Kellogg Biological Station, Michigan, USA - KBS S3-4 metaG | ecosystem: Host-associated > Plants > Roots > Rhizosphere > Soil | place...
TCGCTGCACTGGCTCGCGGCGGCGCGCATTCGACGGAGAACGACGTGCTCGCCTCCGATGCCGCGCGCCTCGGCGACATTCCCGCCATTGTCGAAGGCGTCATCAAGGAGTTGAAACATGAGTGAGACAAATCGTGATCCGGTCGTCATCGTGTCGGCAACACGCACGCCGATGGCCGCGTTCCAGGGCGACTTCGCATCGCTCACCGCGCCGCAGCTCGGCTCCGTCGCGATCGCCGCGGCACGCGAGCGCGCGGGCCTCTCTCCCGAGCAGATCGACGAGGTCGTGTTCGGCTGCGTGCTGCCCGCGGGACAGGGACAGGCGCCCGCACGGCAGGCGGCGCTCGGCGCGGGGCTGCCGCTTTCGACGGGCAGCACTACCGTCAACAAGATGTGCGGCTCCGGCATGCGCGCTGCGATGTTCGCGCACGACATGCTCATTGCCGGCTCGATCGACGTGATCGTCGCGGGCGGCATGGAGAGCATGACGAATGCGCCCTATCTGCTGCCGAAGGCGCGCGGCGGCATGCGCATGGGACATGGGCAGGTGCTCGATCACATGTTCCTCGACGGCCTCGAAGACGCCTACGAAAAAGGCCGCCTGATGGGCACGTTCGCCGAGCAGTGCGCGTCGTCGTATTCGTTCTCGCGCGATGCGCAGGATGCGTTCGCCATCGAGTCGCTGCGCCGGGCGAAGGGTGCGAACGAAGACGGCTCGTTCGCGTGGGAGATCGCGCCCGTCACCGTGCAGGGCCGCAAGGGCGACACCGTGATCGATCGCGACGAGCAGCCGTTCAAGGCGAACATCGAAAAGATTCCTTCGCTCAAGCCTGCGTTCGCCAAGGACGGCACGGTGACGGCGGCCAATTCCTCGTCGATTTCCGACGGCGCCGCGGCGCTCGTGATGATGCGCGAATCGACGGCCAAACGCCTCGGCGTCACGCCGCTCGCGCGCGTGGCGGGCCACAGCACGTTCGCGCAGCAGCCGGCGCTCTTCACGACGGCGCCCGTGGGCGCGATCCGCAAGCTCTTCGAGAAGAACGGCTGGCGCGCGAACGAAGTCGATCTCTACGAAATCAATGAAGCGTTCGCCGTCGTCGCGATGGCCGCGATGCGCGAGCACGACCTGCCGCACGACAAGGTGAACGTGCACGGCGGCGCGTGCGCGCTCGGGCATCCTATCGGCGCATCGGGTGCGCGCATCATCGTCACGCTGATCGGCGCATTGAGGGCGCGCGGTCTGAAGCGCGGCGTCGCGAGCCTGTGCATCGGCGGCGGCGAAGCGACGGCAATGGGCATCGAACTCGTCTGAGCCCCGGGGTTCGGGCCCTTCGGTCCGAACCCTCGAATCTGAGCCCTCGAATCTGAGCCCTTGAATCTGAGCCCTTGAATCAGGGATCGAAATGAAAACGGTACTGATCGTCGGAGCTTCGCGTGGCATCGGCCACGAGTTCGCGCGCGCGTACTGCCGCGACGGCTGGCGCGTGCAGGCCACCGCGCGCGACAAGGCATCGCTGTCGGCGCTCGACGCCATGGGCGCGCAGACCTTCTCGCTCGATGTCACGCAGCCGGAGCAGGTCGCCGCGCTCGCGTGGCAACTGGACGGCGAAGCGCTCGATGTCGCGATCATCGTGTCGGGCGTCTACGGTCCGCGCACGGAAGGCGTGGAGACGGTCACCGCCGAAGACTTCGATCAGGTGATGCAGACCAACGTGCGCGGCCCGATGCAGCTGATTCCCGTGCTGCTGCCGCTCACCGACGCCGCCGGCGGCGTGCTCGCGGTGCTGTCGAGCAAGATGGGCAGCATCGGCGCGGCGAGCGGCACGACGGGCTGGCTCTATCGCGCGAGCAAGGCCGCGCTGAACGCGACGCTGAAGGTGGCGTCGCTGGAAACGCGGCGCTCCGTATGCATCGCGCTGAATCCGGGGTGGGTGCGCACGGAGATGGGCGGCTCGTCGGCGGCGATCGACGCGGCGCACAGTGTGAGCGGCATGCGCGCGATGATCGCCGAGGCGGCCGCGATGCGCGAGCGCTTCAACGGCAGCTTCGTGCAATACGACGGCACGATGCTCGACTGGTGACGACAACTTCAAACTCGAAAGGATCACTCGTGACTTATCAGGTACATGGCGTTGCTTCATCGGGCAATTGCTACAAGGTCCGGCTCGCGCTCGAACAGCTGAATCTGCCCTACGCATGGCATGAAGTCGACATGATGCACGGCGCGACGCGCACGGAGACGTTCCTCAAGCTCAATCCGAACGGCAAGGTGCCGGTGCTCCGTATCGACGACATGACCTGCCTCTGCGAGTCCGGTGCGATTCTCTGCTCTCTCGCCGCGGGCACGCCGCTGATGCCCACCGATCGCCTCGCACGCGCGCAGGTATTGCAGTGGATGTTTTTCGAGCAGTACAGCCATGAGCCGAATGTGGCCGTGGCGCGCTTCATCCTGCAGTTCCTCAAGCGTGCCGACGATCCGCGCCTGCCTGAAAAGACCGCGGGGTCGTATCGCGCGCTCGACGTGATGGAAGCGCATCTCGCGACGCGCACGTTTTTCGTCGGCGAGCGCTATACGGTCGCGGATATCGCGCTCTACGCGTACACGCACGTCGCGGATCAGGCGAATCTCGATCTGTCCCGCTATCCGGCGATCCGCGCGTGGCTCGGGCGCGTGCGCTCGCAGCCGCGCCACGTCGAGATGCCGGCGGTCGATCAATGAACGCCATGCCGTGCCCTTGCGCGGGTGCGTCGCCCGAGCGTCGCCAGCCTGATCGCGCCCCGCTATTCGCCGAGTGTTGCGGACGATTCATCGAAGGCGGCGCGACGCCATCGAACGCGATGGAACTGATGCGCTCGCGCTACACCGCCTACGTGCTCGGCGACACGGCGTACCTGCGTGAGACGTGGTCTGAGGAAACGCGTCCCGCCGATCTCGACGCGTCCGCCGATCCCGCGACGCGATGGCTCGGGCTGCAGATCAAGCGCCACGTCCCGCTCGACGCGGACCATGCGGAAGTCGAATTCGTCGCGCGCTACAAAGTGGGCGGACGCGCCCACCGGCTCCACGAAACGAGCCGTTTTGTCCGCAATGAAGCAGGTCGCTGGCTGTATGTCGACGGCATCGTAAGTGAAGCGTAGGCTTAATTACATCGGTATAAATTCCCCGGCTTCGACTCGTATGATTAAGAGAGTAGTTACAGGGGTTCTCTCTAATTGTGCAGATGCTTTTTGACCGGTTAATCTCGCTCTAACGCCTGACGTTGCAGTTCGATGTCCAGGCGCCGTATTGAAGCCAATTGTCCTGTCTTTTCAAGGCATGACTCCCGGAACCCAGACTGCATACTGCTCCCAGGATGAGCAGTGAGATCGGTTTGTGACTTCAATTCGGGCCTCATCGCATTAGCGCCTCGTCAAAGAGCAGTCGGAGTCACAGGGATGGCAATTAAAACCTGGTTGGTCGGATTCAGCATCCTGTGCTCGCTCGGCGCGATGCAGTCGATCGCACATGCAGACCCGGTCGGCGGCACGCGACAATCCGAAGGCCTCCAGGCACCCGTTTTCGGGCAGATCCCCGACGCGATCGATTCGACCCTCCCCGTTGTGGACAATAGTCTGAACGAAACGGTGATCCGCGTTCCGTCCGGCGATGTCACGCTCGAAACCACGATCTTCAAGCCGGATGGCACCGGCCCCTTCCCGATGATCGTGTTCAATCACGGCAAGCTCCCCGGCGACTCGCACAGCCAGCCGCGCAATCGTCCGCTCGCGCTCGCGCGCGAATTCGTGCGCCACGGCTATGTGGTCGTGGTGCCGAATCGCCGCGGTTTTGCCGGCTCGGGCGGCGACTACGCCGGCAGCGGCTGCAACGTCGAAGCGAACGGCTACGCGCAGGCGCGCGACGTGACCGCGACGGTTGCCTATATGAGCGAACAGCCGTATGTGGACAAGACGCACATCGTCGTTGCAGGCACGTCGCATGGCGGCCTGACGACGATGGCCTACGGCGCGCGCGACGCCGTTTCCGCACCCGGCGTGCGCGGGCTCATCAACTTCTCCGGCGGCCTGCGTCAGGACGAGTGCGCGGGCTGGCAGAAAAACCTCACCAGCGCATTTGGCGCATACGGTGAAGAAGTGCGGCTCCCGTCGCTGTGGCTGTACGGCACGAACGATTCCGTGTGGCAGGGCGAACTCGCGAGCCAGATGTATTCGGCCTACACCGAGCACGGCGCCGCCGCGCAGATGTTCGATTTCGGTGCATACAAGAACGACGCGCACCGGCTCGTCGGCGATCGCGACGGCGTGCAGATCTGGTGGCCGCGCGTGAAGACGTTCCTCGCGAAGATCGGCATGCCGACGTCGGTGCAGTATCAGGTCTCGGAGCCGCATGCACCGAAGCCCACCGGCTATGCGACCCTGGATGCCGTGGCGGCGGTCCCGTTCGTCGACGAAAACGGCCGCGCCGGCTACCGCAACTTCCTCCACCAGTATTCGAGCCGCGCGTTTGCCGTGTCGGATTCGGGCGCGTGGTCGTGGGCCGAAGGCGGCGACGATCCGATGTCGGTCGCGCTCGCCGGCTGCCAGAAGCAGAGCAACGATCCGTGCCGCCTCTATGCGGTGGACGACGCGGTGGTCTGGCACGACAACAGCGCCCAGACGCAAACGGCATCGCGCTAGGCGGGCCCCTCAAGCAGATTTCCCGCGCCGGCTCCAAGCCGGCGCTTTTGCATTTTCGCGCGCCAATCGTCATAACAAGCCGGCGCGTTGCACGAAGTTACGCGCGATATCGGCACCGCCGCAGCACCGTCCCGGTCCCTGCGCGCGAGCGCGAGCCGTGCCGGAATCGAATTGCATCTCAAATTTAGCGATAATCGGCTTCTCGTCGTCCACTTCGAAGAATTTCCATGACCGACGCACTCAATCTGCAGCGCCTGAAGCTCACCGTCGACGGCCACGTTGCGCGCGTGACGCTCGACCGGCCCGACGTGCGCAACGCGTTCGACGACGCGACCATCGTGGAACTCACCGCCGCCTTCCGCGCGCTCGACGACGACGCCACCGTGCGCGCGATCGTCCTCGCCGCCAGCGGCCCGGCATTTTGTGCGGGCGCGGACCTGAACTGGATGAAGCGCATGGCGGGCTACTCGGACACCGAGAACCGCGCCGACGCGCTCGGCCTCGCCACCATGCTCAACACGATCTACGCGTGCAAAAAGCCCGTGATCGCGCGCGTGCAGGGCGACGCCTACGCGGGCGGCATGGGGCTGGTCGCCGCATGCGACATCGCAGTGAGCGCGGACACGGCGAACTATTGTCTGTCGGAAGCGAGGCTCGGCCTGATGCCCGCGACGATCGCGCCCTATGTCATCCGCGCGATGGGCGCACGCGCGGCGCATCGCTACTTCGTCAGCGCCGAGCGGTTCGATGCGGCGGAGGCGCTGCGCATCGGCTTCGTGCATCAGGTCGTGAAGGCCGATCAGCTCGATACGACCGTTGACGCGCTCGCGGCAGCGATCGCCGCGAACAGCCCGAACGCCGTGGCCGAATGCAAGCGTCTCGTGGTGGATCTGGCCGACAAGGCGATCGACGAAGTGCTGATTGCGGACACCGCCGACCGTATCGCACGCATTCGCGCATCCGACGAAGGACGCGAAGGCGTGCGCAGTTTCCTGGAAAAACGCAAGCCGTCCTGGCTCGCGTGAAGCACTGGGCCCGCGCCCACGCGCAGGCCATGGAGTCGTTTTGAACACAGAAGCCAACGAAGCCTGGGTCGCGCGGTCGCTCGCCGCGGTCTGGCATCCCTGCACCCAGATGAAGCATCACGAGCGGTTCCCGCTCGTGCCCGTCGCACGCGGCAAAGGCGCGTGGCTGTATGACCGCGAAGGCCATCGCTATCTCGACGGCATCAGTTCCTGGTGGGTCAACCTGTTCGGTCACGCGAATCCGGACATCAACGCCGCGCTCAAGGATCAGCTCGACACACTCGAACATGCGATGCTCGCGGGCTGCACGCATGAGCCGGCCGTGCTGCTCGCCGAGCGTCTTTTCGCGCTGACCGGCCGCACGCTCGGCCACGCGTTCTTCGCATCAGATGGCGCATCGGCCGTCGAAATCGCGCTGAAGATGAGCTTTCACTTCTGGCGCAACAGCGGCAAGCCGCAGAAAAGCGAGTTCGTGTGCCTCGCGAACAGCTATCACGGCGAGACGATCGGCGCGCTTGGCGTCACCGATGTCGCACTGTTCAAGGACGCCTACGACCCGCTGATCCGTCACGCGCATGTGGTCGCGTCGCCGGATGCGCGCAAAGGCGACGATGCCGCAGAACACGCACTCGCCGCGATGCGCACGCTTTTCGAGGCCCGCGCGCAGCATCTTGCAGCCGTCATCGTCGAGCCGCTCGTGCAGTGTGCCGCCGGCATGGCGATGCACGATGCGTCGTATCTGAAGGGACTTCGCGCACTGTGCGACGAATTCGGCGTGCATCTGATCGCCGATGAAATCGCCGTCGGGTGCGGGCGCACCGGCACGTTCTTCGCGTGCGAACAGGCTTCGATCTGGCCGGATTTCATCTGCCTCTCGAAAGGGATCAGCGGCGGCTACCTGCCGTTGTCGATCGTGCTGACGCGCGACGAAATCTACCGCGCCTTCTACGACGACGACATCACGCGCGGCTTTCTGCATTCGCACTCGTACACGGGCAATCCGCTCGCGTGCCGCGCGGCGCTCGCCACGCTCGATCTGTTCGAAAGCGCGGACGTGCTCAACGAGAACCGCCGCAAGGCATCGCTCCTGCGCGCCGCGCTGGCGCCGCTCACGGATCATCCGAACGTGCGCAATCTGCGCGAGCGCGGCACGATTTTCGCCTTCGATACGGCACTCGCCGACACGGCGCAGGCCCGCACCTTCTCGCGCCGCTTCTTCGAAAACGCCCTGAAACAGGAGCTTTTGCTGCGCCCGATCGGCACGACGGTGTACCTGATGCCGCCCTACATTCTCGACGACGAAGAACTCATGCTGCTCGCCGAGCGCACGCGCGTGACCTTCGAAGCCACGCTCGCGGAGGCCGCATGAGCCGCACCGCCGACGCGCTCTTCGATGCGCTCAAGCAGGGTCTCGCCGATATCGACCGGCACGGCCTGCGCCGCCGGCGCCGCATCGCGGACAGCGCCTGCGCCGCGCACATGACGGTGGACGGGCACGAGATCGTCGGCTTCGCGAGCAACGATTACCTCGGGCTCGCGGCGCACGAGTCGCTGCGCGCCGCGCTCGCCGAAGGCGCGCGCCTCTACGGCGCGGGCAGCGGCGGCTCGCATCTGCTCGGCGGCCATTCGCGCGCGCACGCGCAACTCGAAGACGATCTCGCCGCGTTTTCCGGCGGCTTCGTCGACAACCCGCGCGCGCTGTATTTCAGCACCGGCTACATGGCGAACCTCGCGGCGCTCACGACGCTCGCCGGCCGCGGCACGCTCGTCTTCTCCGATGCGCTGAACCACGCGTCGCTGATCGACGGCGTGCGGCTCTCGCGTGCCGAGGTGCAGATCTATCCGCACGCGGACGTGGAGGCGCTCGATGCGATGCTCGACGCGTCGTCGGATGAAGCGGTCACGAAAGTGATCGTCACCGACACGGTCTTCAGCATGGACGGCGACATCGCACCGCTCGCCCGTCTGCTGGAACTGGCCGAGCGCTACGGCGCGTGGCTCGTCGTCGACGATGCGCACGGCTTCGGCGTGCTCGGGCCGCAAGGGCGCGGCGCGCTGGCTCAGGCGGCGCTGCGCTCGCCGCATCTCGTCTATGTCGGCACGCTCGGCAAGGCCGCGGGCGTGGCGGGCGCATTCGTCGCCGCGCACGAGACCGTGATCGAATGGCTCGTGCAGCGCGCGCGTCCTTACATCTTCACGACCGCGTCGCCGCCCGCCGTCGCGCATGCGGTGTCCGCGAGCGTCGCGCTGATCGCGAGCGACGAGGGCGATGCGCGCCGCAGGCATCTCGCGTCGCTGATCGAGACGACCCGCGCGATGCTGAAACGCACGCGCTGGCTGCCGGTCGATTCGCACACGGCCGTGCAGCCGCTCGTGATCGGCGGCAACGACGAAACGCTCGCGCTCGCCGCCGCGCTCGACGCGAAGGGCCTGTGGGTGCCCGCGATCCGGCCGCCCACCGTGCCCGCCGGCACCTCGCGTCTGCGCATCTCGCTGTCGGCGGCGCATAGCGGCGAAGACCTCGCTCGCCTCGATGACGCGCTCAACACGTTAAGCGGGCCTCGGCCATGAACGCGCCGCTCTCCTTTTTCGTCGCGGGCACCGATACCGAGATCGGCAAGACGCTGGTGTCGGCGGCCTTTCTGCATGCTTTCGCGCAGCAGGGCTTGCGCGCCGCCGCGATGAAGCCGATCGCGGCCGGCGCCTTCCTGCGCGACGGCGTATGGCACAACGAGGACGCGGATCAGCTCGACGCCGCCGCCAACGTGCCGCTGCCGCCCGAGATCCGCACGCCATTCCTGCTGAAGGAGCCGATCGCGCCGCATATCGCCGCTGCACGCGAGAACGTGTCGCTCGATATCGCGCGCATCGTCGATGCGCACAAGCTCGCCGTGGCGCAAGCTGATATCGTGGTGGTCGAGGGCGTCGGCGGATTTCGCGTGCCGCTCACCGACGTGCACGACACGGCCGACCTCGCGTTCGCGCTGAACCTGCCGGTGGTGCTCGTCGTCGGCATGCGGCTCGGCTGCATCAGCCATGCGCTGCTGACGGCCGAAGCCATCGCCGCGCGCGGATTGCGGCTCGCGGGCTGGGTGGCGAACCGCATCGACCCGGACATGCTGTTTCCCGGCGAGAACATCGAGGCGATCGGGCTCAGGCTCGACCGCCAGTACAACGCGCCGCTCATCGGCACGATTCCGTTTCTCGCGCCGCCGGATGCGGCGCAGGCGGCGGCTCACATCGATTCGACCTTGCTGTTGCAGACGCTTCGCGCAGTCGACGCAGGTCACTGACTCACGCTTTAGAAAAGGATTGCCCCATGACGCAAGCACAAACCGTCGAGACTTCGAATCAGGCCGCTTCACAGACGCAAACGCAGGAGCAAACGCAGGCACGCTGGCGCGTCGCCGATGTCGTCGCGCTCTACGAACTGCCGTTCAACGATCTGCTCTATCGCGCGCAGACCGTGCATCGCGAGCACTTCGACCCGAACGCCGTGCAGCTCTCGACGCTGCTGTCCATCAAGACGGGCGGCTGCGAGGAGGATTGCGCCTATTGTCCGCAGTCGGTGCATCACGACACGGGCCTGAAGGCCGAGAAGCTGATGGCCGTGGACGAGGTGCTCAAGGCCGCCGGGGTCGCGAAGTCCAACGGCGCGACGCGCTTCTGCATGGGCGCGGCCTGGCGCAATCCGAAGGACCGCCATCTCGAGCCGATCAAGGAAATGATCCGCGGCGTGAAGGCGATGGGCCTGGAAACCTGCGTGACGCTCGGCATGCTCGAAGCGCATCAGGCGGCGGGCCTCCGCGAAGCGGGCCTCGACTACTACAACCACAATCTCGACACGTCGCCCGAGTTCTACGGACAGATCATCTCGACGCGCACGTACCAGGACCGTCTCGACACGCTCGAACACGTGCGCGATGCGGGCATCAACGTGTGCTGCGGCGGCATCGTGGGCATGGGCGAATCGCGGCGCGAACGTGCCGGCCTGATCACGCAGCTGGCGAACATGGAGCCGTATCCGGAATCGGTGCCGATCAACAATCTGGTGCAGGTGGAAGGCACGCCGCTCACGGGCACGGCGCCACTCGATCCGTTCGAATTCGTGCGCACGATCGCGGTTGCGCGCATCACGATGCCGCGCGCGATGGTGCGTCTCTCCGCGGGCCGCGAGCAGATGGACGAAGCGTTGCAGGCGCTGTGCTTCGCGGCGGGCGCGAATTCGATCTTCTACGGCGACCAGTTGCTCACGACGAGCAACCCGCAAGCGGAAGCCGATCGCAAGCTGCTGGAGCGGCTCGGCATTCGCGCCGAAACGTCGCAGCAGATGGAAGAGTCGCCAGCCTGCGACGCGAAGTGCGGACACGCGCACTGACGCACCGGCCTCCGAAAAAAAAGCCCGCGCTTTCGATGAGCGCGGGCTTTTTTCCTTAATCGATCAGCAATGGCGTCACCGTTTGTCGGCGACGACCTGATCGAACGTGCCGCCATCGGAGAAGTGCGCCTGCTGCGCCTTCTGCCAGCTTCCGAACACCTGCTCGACGGTGAACGTCTTCAGCGGCTTGAACTCGCTCGCATGCTTCGCGAGCACCTGAGCGTTGCGCGGGCGCAAGTGGTGCTGCGCGATGATCTCCTGCCCGGCGGGCGAGTACAGAAAGTCGAGATACGCCTGCGCCTCCTTGCGGGTGCCGCGCTTGTCCACCACCTTGTCGACGATCGTCACCGGCGGCGCGGCAAGCAGGCTCATCGACGGATACACGGCATCGAAGTCCTTCGCGCCCACGCCGCTGTCGATCAGCGCAACCTCGTTTTCGAACGTCACCAGCACGTCGCCGATACCGCGCTGCGTGAAGGTCGTCGTGGCGCCGCGCCCGCCCGTGTCGAGCACCGGCACGTTTTTGAAGATCGCGCGCTCGAAGTCCTGCGCCTGCGCGTCCGTCGCACCCTGCTGCTTCTTGTACCCCCACGCGGCGAGATACGTATAGCGTCCGTTGCCCGAAGTCTTCGGATTCGCGATCACCACCTGCACGCCGGGCCGCGCGAGATCGCTCCAGTCCCTGATGTTCTTGGGATTGCCCTGGCGCACGAGGAACACCATCGTCGTCGTGTAGGGCGCGCTGTCGTCCGGCAGGCGCGTGCGCCACGTGGCGGGCACGAGCTGGCCGCGCTCGGCGAGCAGGTCGATGTCGTTCGGCTGGTTCATCGTCACGACATCCGCCTGCAGGCCCTGCGTCACCGAGAGCGCCTGCGCGCTCGAAGCCCCGTGCGACTGCCGGACCGACACGGTCTCGCCGGTCTTGTTCTTGTAGTCCGCGATGAACGCAGTATTGATGTCCTTATACAGTTCGCGCGTCACGTCGTAGGAGACGTTGAGCAGCGACGTATCCGCGTGCGCCATGCCTGCCGCCGA
>Ga0105248_10008758_pt1 | contig 11110 bp, 6 predicted proteins | sample KBSS34metaG_FD_81524 | JGI IMG/M metagenome (GOLD analysis project Ga0105248, IMG submission 81524) | Switchgrass rhizosphere microbial communities from Kellogg Biological Station, Michigan, USA - KBS S3-4 metaG | ecosystem: Host-associated > Plants > Roots > Rhizosphere > Soil | place...
AGCTTCGCCGAGATCGCCGAGGCGGAGGGCATGTCCGTCGCCGCGGTGGAAAAGCAGGTGGCGCGCGCCACGCTGCGGCTGATGGAATGGATGGCGGAATGGTGAGCCGGCATCTCCGGATCGATGCCGAGGCGGCGGCATGGATCGCCCGGCTGCAATCGTCCGATCGCTCCGAGGCGACCGAGGCCGGGCTGAAGGCCTGGCTCAACGCCGACCTGCGCCATCGCGATGCGTTCGAGCGGGCGACCGAGATCTGGGGCATCATTCCCGGCGCCGTGATGGCCATCCGGAGCGATGGCAGGCCCGCGACGAAGGCCGCCCCGCCCCCTCCGCGCCCTGTGCCGAGGCGCCGGGCGCTGGCGCTCGCGGCGGTGGCGGCGGCGCTGATGCCAATGATGGGCGGCGGCGCATGGTGGTGGCTCACCAGCCCGGTCAGCTATTCCACCCAGCTCGGCGAGCAGCAGGTCGCCACCCTCACCGATGGCACGCGGATCGCGCTCAACACTGATACGCTTCTCCACGTCGCCTACGACAAGGGGATGCGACGGGTGCGGCTGGATCGTGGCGAGGCCATGTTCGAGGTTGCCCACAATCGCCACCGCCCCTTCGTGGTGACGGCAGGCGACGAGACGGTGACGGCGGTGGGCACCAGCTTCATCGTGCGCCGGACGGGGCCTGAGGTGATCGTCACGCTGATCGAGGGCAAGGTGCTGGTCGCGCCGAAGGGCGGAGGCGCATCACGCCTCTCCGTCACGCCGACGATGCTGTCGCCGGGCGAACGGCTGACGATGACGGCCGATGCCCCCTCGCTCATCGACCAGCCCTCGATCGAGGCCACCACCGCATGGCGCAGGGGGCAGGCGATCTTTACCGACATGCCACTATCGGCCGCCGTTGCCGAGCTGAACCGCTATGGTGGGCCACCCATCGAGATCGACGATCCCCGGCTCGCCTCCCTGAAGGTTTCAGGCGTATTCGCGACCAGCGATACGGCCGACTTCGCCGATGCCATCGCCTCTCTGCATGGTCTCCATGTCGAGCATGGCAAGAACGCACTGCGCATCGTTCACTAACGATCGCTCTACGGACAATCATTTCCCAAATTCTGCCAAAAATACCAATTTCCTGCTTCACACGAAGGGAGTTGGCATTTTCGTTTCTACTCCATGTCGGTTTTGCTTCACCCCGGCGTCTAGGGAGTGGGGGAGGACGCGATCCGCGCGCTCTCCGGGGGGAGCAAATGGATGGTCTCGAAAGCCACGCTAGCGTCATGTGCCGCCGCGATCTGTACGCTTGTGAATGTGACGCCAGCCAGCGCGCAAGCCAACTTCGCTTTCGATCTTTCCGCCCAGCCTCTCGAAAAATCATTGCGCGCCGTCGCCTCGCAGACGGGCACGAACATCGTCTTCCTCGGTACAGCGGTGAACGGCCGCAACGCGCCGTCGCTCCGTGGCAGTTTCTCGGCGGCCAGCGCCTATCGCCACCTGCTGCAAGGCTCGGGGCTGATGCTCCGCTCGACGAGCGGGGGTTCCTATGTGGTCAGCGCACCGGGCGCCGAGGCCACGCAGGGGCCGGCCGAGCCCGCCGCCAAGGAGGATGAGCCTCGCGGGCCGGGATCGATCGCCGGCCATGTCGTGCAGGCGGATACCGGCCGCAACATCGCCGGCGCCCTGGTGCGCATCGAGGAGACCGGGCAGACAGCCACCGCCGACGATCTCGGCCACTTCCGCTTCATCGATCTTCCGCCCGGCCGCTATACGCTGAAGGTTTCCTTCCTCGGCCTGCAACCCGTCATCATCGTGCTCGACATGGCGCCCGGCAAGCAGATCAACGCCGAGTTCACGATGGGCGATGCGGTCGGCCAGGCCACCGACATCATCGTGTACGGGTCGCGCAGTGCACGCGCCAACGCGCTCAACCTTCAGCGCACCGCCGAGAACAGCGCCGACGTCGTCTCGGCCGACGATCTGGGCAACTTCACCGGCACCACCTTCTCCGAGGCGTTGCGCCGCGTAGCGGGCGTGTCCTTCCAGCGCGACGGGCTGACCGGCGACGGCACCAACATCATGATACGCGGCCTCGATCCGGACATGAACAATGTGCAGTTGAATGGGCTGAGTCTGCCCGTCGGCAACGGAATCGGCCGCTCGCCCGATCTCAGCAACCTGCTCGCGGATTCGGTCGCCAAGATCACCGTCAACAAGACACTGCTGCCCAGCCAGGATAGCGCCGGCACCGGCGGCCTCGTCCAGATCGAGACATTGTCACCCCTCAACCGACCACACCGCTACGCCAATTTCCTTGTCGAGGGCGGCAAGAGCGGCAAAGGCTTCACCGACGATTTCCTCGCCTCCGGTACGCTGGCGGGCACGTTCGGTGCCGATCGCAATTTCGGCCTGAGCGCGTCGGTGCAATATCGGCGGAACAATGCCCGCAATATCTCCTACAACTCAATCCTGCGCTATGGCGAATTCCTGCCGCCAGACGCGAACGGCATGCCGACGCTCACCAACGGCGAAGCGGTCAATCCGAACGCGAACTTCCCCTATCTGGAGGGTGTCACCCGCGCCTTCCCGAGCAACCTAGTAACCAACTTCAACTATGTGAGGTCGAGAACGCTGGCGGCGACGCTTTCCGCCGAATGGAAGATTGGTACCCACACCAACCTGAAGTTCGATTTCCAGCATGACGAGACAAAGCGGACGACCATCCAGCTCGGCGACGTCTTCACGGCGGACCTCACTTATGAGCCCATGCCGGGCATTACCCCCGGCACCGGACTGAGCCTCGATGTAGCGCCCGGCAATTCGTCGCTCACCCACACGCAGCAATATCTTTATGATCTGAACGCTCGAATCACGACTGACACCTACTCCTTCAACGGCAAGACGACAGTAGGCAAGTTCGAGTTCGACTATCTGCTGGGCTATGCCCACGGCTCCGAATTCCACCCGTCCAACTTCGGCGAGGAGCTTCGCATGCCCAATGGCGAGGCCCTGCCTGGATATTTTCTGCCCGGCGCCACCGATCCCACGCTCGGCTACATCATCTCGCCGTTCGGGCCGCGCACGTCGGACAATATCCCTCTGCCGCTACTGAGCGACGCCGGCTGGGATTATGTGAACAACGCCACCAACTTCATGATCGAAAACGCCAGCGGAGGGATCGACAAGTCACGCGGCCTCAACAATAGCTACACCGCCAAGTTCGGCACCCGTTTCAATATTGGCTGGGGTTTCCTCAGCTATATCGAAGCCGGCATCCAGTACGAGTATGTTAAATTCAAAAGCTCGCTGGAGCGCTCGCAGCTGCGCGGCAGCGCGCCGATCTCCGCACTGGGCCTCGATCTCGTGCCGTCCGACCTTGCACGCATCGGCATCACCGGCCCCAGCTTCAGCGTCATCAGTCAATCGGAGTTGGAGAATTTCGTCAACAATATCAGCAAATATGTTGGCGGCGCCTCCGGCCTCACGCTGGTTCCCAACCAACTTCCGCCCGATACCGACAAACAATATACGCTGGAGGAAAATCTCGCGGGCTACGTGCAAGCCCGTCTCCAGTTCGGCAAACTGGAAATCATTGGCGGTGCGCGCGTCAACCAGACGCGGCTCAAAGCCGATAACCTCGTCTTTCCGGTCTATATCGGCCCAATAGATCCGTCTCACGGCGGCGGCTTAGGCATCGATTATACCTTCCAGAACGCCTTCACCAAGCTAGTGCCACAGAAAGCGGTGGCGACGGACGTGCTGCCCCGCGTCCTCCTCAACTATCGCAAGACGGACAATCTGATCTTCCGCGGCGGATATTTCCTATCGGTCGCGCGTCCACAGATCCGCCAGCTTTCCAGCCAGACGCAGATAACCTTCATGAATATACCGACGTCGGGCCCGCAGGGGGTGAAGCCGATCCTCACCATCGACACGGGCAATCCCGACCTGAAGCCAGCAATCACCCATAATTTCGATCTGAGCACCGAATATTACGACAAGCATATCGGCGTGATCAAGCTGAGCGGCTTCTACAAGCGCATCAAGAATCTGTTGCAGGCGAACATGAGCAACGGCCCCGCCCAGCTCGCCGCCGTACCGCTACCGGACTCGATCTACTTCCAGGGGGTGCCCTATTTCGATCCGAAACATCCGGAGAACTACTTCATTACCGGATCAACGCCCGCCAACAGCGATCATATGGCGACGCTCTGGGGCATCGAGACGCAGCTTGAACGGCGCTTCAACTTCCTGCCCGGCGCGCTCGGTGGGTTAGGTATCTATGCCAACTACACGTTCACCAAAAGTTCGCGCGCCCAGATTTATAACTGGGCGTATGGCGCTGCCGGTGCCCAGAAATACGAGTACCTATCCATTCCTTTCAACAACCAGCCCAAGCATTCAGGCACAGTGGCAGCCACATACAACAAATATGGTATCGACGCGACTTTAACCTACAGCTTCCAGTCTCGTACATTATCAATGTTCAATCCACGCAACCTCAGCGTTTACGACGAGGGGGTGCACACTTTGGACTTCCGGATCGAATATTATTTCCACCCGAAGACCGCGAAGTTCCGCATCTATTTCGAAGCGACCAACTTGCTGAAGAGCACGAACAGCCCGGACATGGAGCAGACCTTCGGTGGCGTGGGCAACGCGCCCAAATTCTACACGCAGGCAACCTATCTCGGCGGTCGCCGCTTCAAGATCGGCGCCTCCGCCACCTTCTGACGATCCGATACCCGGCCGGCGCCGCATCGGGCGCCGGCCTCCCTCTGCGAGGAACCCTCCCCATGAAATGCACCAAACTGCTTCTCTCGGTGGCAGCCGCGGCGATCGTTGCCCTGCAACCGGCCCATGCCGAGGACATGATCCCCTACCGCCAGTTCACGCTTTCCAACGGCCTGCGCGTCGTCGTGCATGAGGATCACAAGACGCCGAAGGTGGCCGTCAGCGTCTGGTATCACGTCGGCTCTATGAACGAACCCGAGGGCAAGTCCGGCTTCGCCCATCTGTACGAGCATCTGATGTTCAACGGATCGGAGAACCACAACAAGGAATATATGCCGCCCTTACAGGAAATCGGCGCTTCGGGGCTGAACGGATCCACCGCGTTCGACCAGACTTATTACTATGAGATCGTCCCCACCGGCGGGCTGGAGCGCGTGCTGTGGCTGGAATCCGATCGGATGGGCCATATGCTCGGCGCCATCACGCAGGCGAAGCTGGATGAGCAGCGCGCCGTCGTCCAGAACGAGAAGCGCACCCACGAAAACCAGCCCTATGCTCTGATGGACAGCTATGAGGCGGCGGGCATCTTCCCCGTCAACCACCCCTATTACCACCCCACCATCGGCTCGATGGAAGATCTGAACGGAGCCTCGCTGGAGGACGTGAAGGCCTGGTTCCGCCAATATTACGGCGCCTCCAATGCAGTGGTGTCGCTATCGGGCGACGTCACTTACGATCAGGCCAAGAGCCTGATGGAAAAATATTTCGGCAGCGTGCCGCCGGGGCCCCCCGTCCATCGCCTCACCGCCTGGGTGCCCACACTCGCGCAGGACAAGAGCGAGGTGATGCAGGACAATGTGCCCCACACCGCGATCGCCTGGACATGGCCGGTGCCGGGGCAAGGCACGCGGGATGCGCCCGCGCTCCGCATGGCGGCGGAGGTGCTGGGTCGCGGCAAAACCTCGCGCCTTTACAAGGCGCTGGTGCATGATCGCCAGATCGCCACGTCCGTCTCGGCGAGCTACAGTGCTTATGCCCTGGCCGGCATCTTCTCGATCGACGTGAAGCTGAAAGAAGGGATCGATCGCGCGCAGGTGGAGACCGTGGTCAACGAGGTGCTGCGCGATTTCCTCAAGACCGGGCCGACCGAGGAGGAAATGCGGCGCGCCAAGACCAGGTCCTACGCCGACACGGCCCGCTCGATGGAATCGATCTTTGTCAAGGCGATGGCGCTGGCTGACGGCACCATGTTTTATGACAATCCCGGCGAGTTCCAGGAGGAGGAGCGCCGGTTCGAGGCGGTGACGGCAGCGCAGGCCCGCATGGCGGCCGATAGCTGGCTGACCAAGGGCTCCTTCCGGCTGACCGTGCTGCCCTTCGGCCAGCCCCGTGCGGTGGCCGATGCGGCGGACCGTACCCGCATACCCGCCCTCGCCCCCTCGCCGGGGCTCACCCTGCCCGTCTCGCAGGAGGCGCGACTCTCCAACGGCATCCGCGTCGTCTTCTCGCCCCGGCCCGGCACGCCGACCGTGGAAGTGACGATGGTGTTCAATGCCGGCCGTGCAGCCGACACGCCCACCAAGAAGGGGCTCAACGGCTTCACCATGAGCCTGATGGACAGCGGCCCGCAGAAATATAGCGACCAGGCCTTCGAGGAACGGCAGGCGGCGCTCGGCGCCCGCCTCTTCGGCTATCACGATGCCGACAGCGACAATTTCGCCCTTTCGGCGCTCACCCGCTCGCTACCGGAATCGATCGATCTCTGGGCAGAGTATATCCGCGATCCCGCCTTCCGCCCCGCCGATCTGGAGCGCGAGCGGACACTCAGCCTGTCCGCGCTCACCCAGTCGCTCTCCAACCCGGAGGATATGGCGCAGCGCACCTTCACCAACATGCTCTACGGGCGGGACCATGCCTATGGCCTGCCGCTGGCCGGCCGGGCAGACACTCTCAAATCCTTCACCCGCGACGATCTCGTCGCCTTCTACGATCGCTGGATCCGGCCGGACAATGCCGTGATCTACGCGAGCGGCGACACCACGCTCGCCACACTCACCGCGCTTCTGGAAAAGAGCCTGGGAAGCTGGAAGGCCCCGGTCGCGCCGAAGGGCGAGAAGAGCATCGCCCCCCTCGCCGACCAGACCGTGAGCCGCATCGTGCTGATCGACAAGCCGGGCTCGATCCAGTCCGTGATCCGGGTCGGCCAATTGGTGCCCTCCGGCCTCGATCCGCGCGATTTCGATATCGAGGCGATGAACGATGTGCTGGGCGGCAGCTTCACCGCGCGCCTCAACATGAACCTGCGCGAGGCCAAAGGCTGGACCTACGGCGCCAACAGCCTCGTCGCCGACGCACGCGGCCCGCAGGCATTCATGGTCACCACCAATATCCAGACCGACAAGACTGCCGAGGCGCTGACCGAAATCGACAAGGAGATCCGCGCGATCCGCAAAGACAAGCCCGTTACCCAGCAGGAACTGGACATGATGACCAAGGGGCAGGTGTTGGCCCTTCCCGGCCAATTCGAGACCAACGACGCCTTCGTGCGATATCTCCGATACGTGAACCGCTTCGATCGGCCTTACGACTATATCACGACGCTGCCGGCCAAATATGCCGCGCTGAAGCCGGAGACGATCACCCAGACGGCCGACGCCACGCTACACCCCGATGCCCTGACATGGGTCGTGGTCGGTGATCTCGAAAAGATCGAACCGAAGGTCCGCGCGCTCAATATGGCGTCCGTCGAAATATGGGACGCGGAAGGCCACAAGCTGCGCTGAAACGCCCCGGCGCAAGCCTCTGCCCATGAGAGGTACTTGACGACTACAGACGTGATCGCTTATCGACCACGTCTGTAGTCAACGAGGATGCGCATGTCCGAGCGAATCAGCGAGGCCGAACTGGCGGTGATGGAAGCGCTCTGGTCGGCGGATCGTCCGCTGACGGCGGCGGAAGTCACCGAGGGCATCGATCCGGCGCGGGACTGGAGCGATCGCACGGTGAAGACCATGCTCGGCCGTCTGCTCGCCAAGGGCGTGCTGGCGCATGAGGAAGATGGCCGGCGCTATCTCTACCGGCCCACCATAGAGCGTGAGCGCTATGTCGCCGGGGAATCCCGCCGGCTGGTCGATCGGCTGTTCGGCGGCCGGGCGGCCCCGCTCGTCGCCCATCTCGCCGGGAACGAAGGCCTCAGCGAAGACGATATCTCGGAGCTTGAAGCGCTGCTGAAGGAGCTGCGGTCATGATCGAGTGGGCGATAAACGCACTGGCCGCCTCCACGGCGCTGATGGTGCTGGTGCTGGTGCTGCGCGGCCCTGTCGCCCGCGCCTTCGGGGCTCGCGCCGCCTATGCTCTCTGGGCATTGCCCGCGCTGCGCCTCGTGATGCCAAGCCTGCCGAGCTGGCCGCGGATTTGCGTCCCGGCCTGGTCCGTGACGCCTGATGGCGCCACAATCGGGCTGGTTCCTCCAGCGACCGCCGCGACACTCGCAACGCAGACGGCGCCGGCCGCCACGACTGCGCCTTCCTTCTACATCCTCAACACTTGCCTGCCGCAAGCCCTGCTCATGGTGTGGCTTGGCGGTGCCGCACTGTGGTTCGGCTTGCAGATGGCGCGCTATTTCATCTTCCTCGCGAAAGCGACGAACTCCGGCCGGCTGCTCACCCGGGAATGCGGGGTGAACGTGCTGCTCAGCGATCATGTCGATGGGCCGGTCGCGGCGGGCGTGATCCACCGCCGGATCTTCCTGCCGAGCGACTTCATGGACCGTTATTCCGCCGACGAGCGCCGCCTCGCGCTGCTGCACGAAGGCGCGCACCATGATCGCGGCGACATCATCGCCAACCTAGCCGCGCTGGCCGTGCTGGCCATCCACTGGTGGAACCCGATCGCCCACCGCGCCTACCGGCTGTTCCGCGCCGATCAGGAACTGGCGTGCGACGCCACGGTGCTGGCCGACATCAACGATCGCCAGCGCCATGCCTATGGCTCGGCGATCATCAAGTCGGCCTCGCGGGGGATGCCGGGCGTGGCCTGCGCGCTCAGCCACAAGGACGAGATCAAGCAACGCCTCAAGACGATGGCCAAGCCGATGGCGAGCCTGTCGCGCCGCCGCGCCGGCATTGCCGTCACGCTGTCGGCCATCGGCGCAGGGCTGTTCTTCACCGCCTCCGGCTATGCGACCCCGGCCGACGATCCCTCCGCGCAGGAAATCCCGGCCATAGCCGCCGAGGCGCGCCACGAGGCGGACCTCGCCCGCAAGGAAGCGCTCCGCGATGCCGCTGAGGCGCGGGTGGAAGCGCTTCGCGACGCGGGAGAGGCTCGCAACGCAGCCCTGCACGAAGCGGCCGATGCGCGCCGCGAGGCTGCGATGAATCGCGAAGAGGCCCTGCGCGAGGCGGCGGAAGCCCGCACCGAAGCCGCCTCCACCCGCGAGGCAGCGCTCCATGAGGCGGCCCAGATGCGCCTCAACGCCGATCAGGTGCGTCGCATCGCGGCGGATGCGCGCGAGGCTGCGCTACGCAACATCCCGCAAGTCCATCTTACGGCCGCCCAGACCCGAGCGATCGCAGCCTCTGTCCGTTCGGAAGCGCAGCAACAGGCGGCGCAGGCGCGGCAGATCGCGGCAACTGCCAGGGCGGAGGCCATGAGCGGCTGGCATGGCGCGGAGGCGGTCAGCCAGTAAGGCACCGCCTGCGGCGAATTCGAAGCACGCGTTTCCGCCGGCTCGCAATTCAACCGCACCTTCTTCGTCGTGCCGAACCTGTTCGGGCACGACGACTTATATTCGTCGATCCGACGGCAAGCCCTTCACTTCCATTCTTCTGAGCGCCGATAACCGCACCGCCGGCCACGCCGCCACTCTTTCGGAGGGTTTCCTGCGCCGCACCGCCGCAAAGCGATGACGCGCCCTCTAGGCAAGAGGGCTCAGATGTGCATCGTCGCGCTCCGGCGTGATCCCGGCCCACCGGCCGATATCCCGCCATTGTGCTTTGCTTTTCAAGTGAGTGTGCATGACCTCCCCTGTCGTCATATTGGTCGAGGATGATCCCGCGCTACGTACGCTAACGGCGCGTGCATTGCAGGAGGATGGCTATCTCGTCCGCCCCTGCGCCAGCGCGCCGGAGATGTGGCGCGCGCTGGAGGTGGGGCCGGCCGATCTCGTGCTGCTAGATATCATGCTGCCCGGCACCAGCGGGATCGATCTCTGCCGGGCGCTGCGCCGCCAAAGCGAGGTGCCGATCATCTTCATCAGCGCCAAGGGCAGCGAAGTGGATCGCGTGATCGGGCTGGAGCTGGGCGCCGACGACTATCTCGCCAAACCCTTTGGCACGCGCGAGCTGATCGCCCGGGTGCGGGCCGTCCTCCGCCGCGGATCGGGCGGCGAGCGGCGCGCCCAGCGCGGCGAAGGCATCGTGGAGTTCGACGGCTTCACGCTCAGCATCCCGCGCCGCGAGCTGATGTCGCCGGGCGGCGCCGTCATCGACCTGACGGGTGCGGAGTTCGATCTGCTGGTCGCCCTCATCGATCATGCCCAGCGCGTGATCGCACGCGAACGGCTGATCGAGCTTTCCCGCACCCGCATGGGAGACAGTTCGGATCGTTCGGTGGACGTGCTCATCAGCCGGCTGCGGCGTAAACTGTCCCGCCCCGAAAAGGATGCGCCGATCATCACCGTGCGGGGCGTGGGCTACATGCTGAACGTGGAAGCGGCGCGCCGGTGAACATGCACGGCCGGGGGGCAGCCCGGATCGGGCTGCTGGGCCAGCTGCTCGCGATCCTGCTTCTTGCGCTGGTGGTGGAGTTCGCCGCCAGCACCATCCTTTTCGAGCGCTCCAGCCGGGCGCAGGTGCGTGACGACGAGGCGCACCGGCTGGCCGAGCATCTGGTGATCGCCCGCCGGCTGCTTTCCGGCCAGCCCCTGCCGGATCGGCCCGTGATGGCGGCCCGTCTCACCACCAGCCGCTACGAGATCGAGTGGATGGGGCCGGAAAGGCTCGCCCCGCCGACCGGCTCGCAAGCGGTGCCGGCCTATGCCGAAATGCTGCAATGGGAGCCGGGCCTCGCCGACAGCGGGCTTCAGGTGCGGTTGGTCATTGCCCGGCGGCACCCGCAACTGCTCGGCGCACTCCGCCTCGGCGACGGAAGCTGGATGCGTTTCCGCGCACAGACGCTCCCGGATGGAGACCCGAACGACGCGCACAGCATCCTGCTCGCGTTGCTGCCGGCCGCCATCGTGCTGGTGCTCAGCACCATGCTCGTGCGCCGCGCGCTGCGCCCGATGGGGATGCTGGCGCGCGCCGCCGACCGGATGGGGCGGAGCGGCGGCCTCACCCTGCCCGAGGCGGGGCCGCCCGAGGTGCGCCGCGTGATCCGCGCCTTCAATG
>Ga0105248_10008759_pt1 | contig 11110 bp, 8 predicted proteins | sample KBSS34metaG_FD_81524 | JGI IMG/M metagenome (GOLD analysis project Ga0105248, IMG submission 81524) | Switchgrass rhizosphere microbial communities from Kellogg Biological Station, Michigan, USA - KBS S3-4 metaG | ecosystem: Host-associated > Plants > Roots > Rhizosphere > Soil | place...
CCGGAAGTGCCCCAGAAATAATTCACGGCGTATTGCATGCCCGGGTCAAAGTTGTCGATGAACTTTGTCATCTTCGGATCGAGGTTCTTGAGGTTGGGCAACAGCGACTTGTCGAGCTTTTGCAGCACCCCTGCCTTGATCTGCAGTGCCAGAAAATTCGCCGTGGGAACCACTATGTCGTAACCGGTCTTGCCCTCCAGCAGCTTGGTCTGCAGCACCTCGTTGTTGTCGAACACGTCGTAGTGGATCTTGATCCCGTACTCCTTCTCGAAGTTCGGCACGATGTCCGGGGCGATGTAGTCGGACCAGTTATAGATGTTGAGTACTTTTTCTTCTGCCACTGGCCCGGCGGTTCCGGCGGCACCGGTACCTGCGGCAGTCGTGCCCGCGGGCTTGGACCCGCAAGCGGCCAGCATTAAGCCAGCCATAATCCATAGAGCGTAGCCACCGACTTTATGGATCATCTGCTTGTTCCAAATGGGGTATGCAAATCCACTAATGGCAGCGCCCGCATGAATCAGGGTCGCGACCGTCCCAACGCTTAAATACCAAGGTCAATATACCAACGAGGCCCCCGGAGAAACAGCCCTTGTCACAGGACTTCCGTGATTGCAGCGGCCGGATCGGACCGCAGTCTCCATCACACCGCGGCACCGCAGCTTAGTGCCGCCGCAACCGATCTAGACGTTTAGCAGCAGGTGTTCGCGCTCCCAGGAACTGATCACCTGCAGAAACACCTCGTGCTCTGCCTGCTTGACGATCGTATAGGCGGAAACGAAGGGTTGACCGAGCAAATTGACGAGCGGCTGGCAATCCTTGAGACGCTTGAGGGCATCATCGAGCGAGCGCGGCAGATCCCACGGCAGATCCTGCGCGCTCCCGGTGATCGGGTCACTGGGCTGCAGGTTCTGCACCATGCCCAGGTATCCGCAGGCGAGCGAACCGGCGATCGCTATATAGGGATTGGCGTCCGCACCGCCCAGCCGGTTTTCGACGCGGCGGGCGTCGGGATCTGATACCGGCACGCGTAGCCCGGCAGTCCTATTGTCGTAGCCCCACTGCACGTTGACCGGCGCCAACTGGTATCGGGCAATGCGCCGGTAGGAATTCACGTTGGGAGCGAACAGGCTCATGGCCGGCGGAAGGTAGCGCTGCAAACCGGCGATATGCGAGAAGAACAGCGGCGAAGGAGTGCCGTCCGGGTTGCTGAAGATATTGGCGCCGGTGGTCGTGTCGATGACGCTTTGGTGAATGTGCATCGCACTGCCGGGCTCTTTCGCATGCGGCTTGGCCATGAACGTCGCGTACATCTTGTGGCGCAGTGCCGCCTCGCGCGCGGTGCGCTTGAACAGAAACGCCTGATCGGCCAGGTTTTGCGGATCGCCGTGCAGAAGGTTGATCTCCATCTGCGCCGGGCCGTCTTCGTGGATCAGCGTGTCAATCTCGATGTCCTGCGCCTCACAGAAGGCGTACATGTCATCGAACAAAGGATCGAACTCGTTGACGGCCGCAATGCTGTAGGACTGTCGACCCGGCTCCGAGCGCCCAGACCGGCCGACCGGCGGCTTGAGCTGATAGTCGGCGTCGATGTTCGGCTCAACCAGATAGAACTCCAGCTCCGGCGCCACCACCGGTTGCCAGCCCCGCTCCGCGTAGAGCTCCAGCACATGCTGCAGCAGTTGCCGAGGCGCCATAGTCACGCGCCGCGAGTCCGAGTAGTAGCAGTCGTGGATAACCTGCGCAGTGGGTTCCGCCGCCCACGGCACTACGCGCACCGTCTTCGGATCGGCCTTGAGCACGATATCAATCTCTTCCGGGCTCATGGCCGAGGAGGTGTCGCTCGGATAGTCTCCGGTCACGGTCTGCAGAAAGATGCTTTCCGGCAATCGCATGCCGGCATCTTCGGCAAATTTTTCGGCTGGCATTAGCTTGCCGCGCGCTATCCCGGCCATATCAGGGATGATGGCTTCAACTTCGGAAATGCCGTGATCGCGGAAAAATTGCTGAATCTCATTGGACATAAATCACCCCAACCTTACATCTGTGCTCTGCATGCGGCGCCAAACTCGGCAAACAGCGCCGTGGAAAATTTGTTCTTCAGGACCTGCCACTCAGGGTGCCACTGCACCGCGAGTGCGAAATTTCTGGCAGCCGTCACGCGAAAGGCTTCGATCACGCCATCGGTCGAACGCGCCTCAACGGTCAGACCGGACCCGAGTTCGCGCACACCCTGCGCATGCAGCGAATTAACCTGCAGCTTGTCGGCACCTCCGGCCAGGCGCTGCAGCAGCCCGCCGGGAGCGAGCGTGATTTCATGCGCTGCGCCATACTGCTTTTCGAGCGGGTCTTCTTTGTCCTCGCGGTGATCCAAATGGCCGGGCACTTCCTGCAACTGCTGCCATAGCGTGCCGCCGAAGGCTACGTTCATCTCCTGGAAACCGCGGCAGATTCCGAGCACGGGTACGCCGGCAGCCACAGCTCGCGGAATCAACGGCAACGTGGTCTCGTCGCGGTGCGGATCATGCAGCGTTCCTGTAGCGCTGGGCTCGCCCCGATAGTGATGCGGTTCGACGTTCGAGGGGCTCCCGGTAAACAACAGACCGTGCAGCGAGTCCAGCAGTCCCTCGTAATTCAGTTCACGGCCCAGCGCGGGCACGATCACAGGTATGGCGCCCGCGGCATCCAGAGCGGCGATAACGTATTTTTCCCCCGCCAAGTGGTAGGCCTGCGGCCCCAGCAGCCGGCGGTCTGCGGGTATGCCGATCAGTGGACGTTTGGAAGACATGGAACGGGCTCCGACGCACTAAGCCACCGTGGTCGGTACGCCTCAGGCGTGCTAATTATTGAAGTCATTAGAGCATAGGGCACGCTGTGGAGTCCTCCGGAGAATGCCAATTTCGCCGCCGCAAAAATATTTAGTTAAATACTATCCATTTGTTTCTACTGAGATTTTTCGAAAACCCTCTGCCCTTTCTCGGGCAGAGGCAATGAGGCGGCGGCTTTTCCGTTTGACTTAATGGCGTTCAGGCATAGAAGTCGAACTCGCGATTGAACACCTCCTCGATCAACTCACCGTATTCGCCACGTTTGACCTCGGCGTATACCCGCAGGTATCTGCTCGGAATGTAGTTGGCCAGGATGCTGGAACGCTCAAGCCGCTCGAGCGCCACGATCAGGTCGCCCGGAAAATCCGAGTCGTCGGTCTGAATCGCGCGCCCGTCGATCGGCGCGGTGGCCTCAAGGCGATTGGAGATTCCGTGGAGCAGCGCCGACAGCACCCCTGCCAAGGCCAAATGCGGGCTGGCGTCGGCACCCGCCACACGATGCTCAATACGCCGCGCCTGCCCTTCTCCCAGCGGCACCCTGAAGGCCACACTGCGATTGTTGTGGCCCCAGTCGCGACTGCTCGGCACAAACGGCCCAAGGAACCGGCGTTGCGAATTGAAGTTCGGAGCAAACAACGCCATCGAGTCGTACATCAGCGCCTGCATCCCGGCAATCCCGTGACGGAGCATGGCTTCGCCCCCGGGAGCGCCAAAGCGGTTGCGGCCTTGTTCATCAACCACGCTCACGTGTATGTGCAGACCGCTTCCTGGCTCGGCCATGAATGGCTTGGCCATAAAAGTAGCCTCCATACCCAGGGACCGAGCCACGCCCTTGACGAGGCGCTTGAGCAGCACGGCATGGTCGGCGGCCTGAAGCGGATCAGCCACGTGCCGCAGGTTGACCTCATACTGGCCAATGCCGTACTCGGCCACGGCGCCGCAGACCGGCAGTTGTTGGATCGCTGCGGCCTGGTCCACAAGTCCGAGGAAGCCTGACATGTCTTCGATGGCTTCGAGTGAGAGGTTGCCCGCGCGCCGTGCCGGCGTGCGTCCGGCGAGCGCGCCCAGGGTAATGCCACCCTCGGGCGTTCGCCGCGGATCGATCAGATAGAACTCGAGCTCGCAGGCCATCACCGGGTGCACACCGGCCTCGCGGCACTGTCTGACGACGTCGGCGAGGATCACGCGCGGATCGAACCACAGCTGTGCGCCGGTGGCGGCGTTGGTCATCTGGCAAACGACCTGCGCTGTGGGAGTGGCGGCCCAGGGGACGCGCTGCAGGTAGCCGCGCAACGGACGGGCAATGCCGTCGGGATCGCCGTCGGACTTTCCCATGCCGCCGGCGTTGTGGCCGAGGCCGCGGCAATCGGCCATTGGCGCGCAGGCCGAATACATTACGCCATCGCTGTAGAGCTTCTCACCTTCGGCCACCGGCAGCCGCTTGCCAGTGGTATGGCCGTTCAGATCAAAGATGAATGCATCGATGGCCTGAATATCGGGATTGGCGGCCCGGAACTGCTGCCATTCGCTTAGCGTGGCGATTTGATCGGTTCTGTGTTCATGCATGATTTCCTCACCTGAATTTGCTGTTTCAAAGTCGGTCTCTTAAAGCATAGAAAAGCATCGCGGCCACCAGCGTCGGTGACCTGAGCCATGGGCCGCCGGGGAAGCTCGGCACCGGAACTCGCCCGAGCAGCTCCAATGAGTCGCGCTCCCCGCACAGCGCGTCGGCGACAACCTTGCCGGTGTAGGGCGCAATGACCACGCCGAGTCCGGAAAACCCGCTGGCGTTGACCAGCCCCGGCTGGATCTCCTTCACCCAGGGCATCCGGGTCGGAGTAATGGCGAGGGTGCCGCCCCAGGCGTAGTCCAGACGCACCTGGGCGAGCTGCGGGAATACCTTCAGCAGCTGCGGTCGCACAAAGGCACCGATGTCTCGCGGAAATTGGTAGCCGTAATTCTCTCCGCCACCGAATAGTAGCCGGTGATCCGCGGTCATGCGGAAATAGTTCACGACAAAGCGCGAGTCGGATACGGCCGCCCCGTTGCTGATCAGGCGCCGCGCGCCCTCGGCGCCCAAAGGCTCCGTGACGGCGATGTAGTTGTTGATCGGCATGACATGTCGCTCGACCTCGGGCGCCAGACCCCGCAGGTAGCCGTTGCACGCGAGCACCAGCCGCTCGGCGCTGACCTCACCGCGTGTAGTCGTGACGCGCCAGCCGCCGCCGTGCGGCGCAATGCCCGTGACTTCCACGTCCTCGTGCAGGCGCGCGCCATGGCTGCTCGCCGCGCGCGCCAGTCCGAGGGCGAGATTCAAGGCATGCAGGTGCCCGGCCCGCGTGTCGAGGCTGGCGCTGCAGTAGCCTTCGGTCGCCACCAAGCTCGCCAGCTCATCGCGCTCGACGAATCTGATGTACTCGTATCCATAGTGCGTACGCAGGTGTTCCACATGTTCGCGGGTGGCGGGTGTGTAGCGCGCGCGATGGTTGGCGTGCAGGTAACCCAGCCGCAGATCGCAATCGATCGCGTAGCTTTCGATTAGCCAGTCAAGGTGGGCACGAGCGGCTAGCGCGAAATCCCAAAGCCGGCGGGCGTCAGCCGCGCCCACATGCTTCTCGAGCCAGTCCTGCTCGCGGCGCATGCCGACATGGGCCTGGCCGCCATTGCGTCCTGACGCGCCCCAGCCAAGTCGGGACTGTTCCAGCAGCATGACATCGACGCCTCGACGCGCCAGGTGCAGCGCCGTGGAGAGTCCGGTGTAGCCCCCTCCCACCACGCACACGCTGCAGCGCGCCGGCGCGGAAAGTGGCTCGGTAACAACCCGCTCCCGGATAGTCGCCGCATAGTATGAGGGCGCGTGCGCAGCGCTCGGCCTCAAGGCTGCAGGCGCCGTCCGCGGCATCACACCCTCGGCAGATTTCCGAGGAGTTCCCCGACCGCGCGGTGGGCCTGGTCGATGGCCACATCCGTGTAGGCGCCGCCGCCGGAATCGGAGTTGGCGATCGCGATGCGTCCAAAGCGCGCCCGTCCCAGGACCTGAGGCTGCTCGCCCTCGGGAAGTTCGGGCTCCCAAAGCGAGTTGTGCTCCGGGGCGTAACCGTGCGGCCAGCGATTTACGGTGATTGCCGTGATATCGGTGGCCGGATCAAAGCCTCCGGCTCCGAGCATCCTCCCCAGCTGAGCGCGAATGTTGCGCTCGAACACTTCGAACGGTGTGGCCAGCAATTCGGCGCGTCCGGCGCGGTTCTGATCGTGCTCCGACAGCCCCGGCTTGCACGGTGTCTTCGTCATCCAAATCACGGTCGGGTCGTCCGGAGACTTCGGGCTGTGATAGTCACCGATATTTACGATGGTATTGAGGCGCGTCATCGTGTGATAGCAGCCCGGTGAATGGATGAGATTGATGCCGAGCTTGGCGAAGGCGCGCGAGTTGCGCACGGCGACGCTGGTATACACCAGGGGCGTCTTGACCAGGTCGTGCAAGGCCTTCTTCTGGGTCTCCGGCAGTTCCGGGACCATGTAAGGAATAATCATGTTGTAACAGGCGAGCACGCACTGGCCGGCGCGTACCGTGAAGGCACGGTCATCCCGGATGTAGGTGACCAGCGTTCCCTTCGCGGTGTCGGGCGCGCCGTCGTTGCGCACCCGCACTGCGGTGCTGTTGAGCCGCAGGCGTACTGGATCCTCGCTCTTATCGAGTCGCGAGTAGTCCACGCGGGCGGTCACCAAACCTTCAATCGTGTTGCCCGGCACGGCCGCTGGGATTAGCCGCCGGACCAGCCCTCGCGCAATCGTGGCATTGCCGTCCGGAAAGTGCAGTCGGATCGATCCGCCGGTATCGGCATATCCGGCGGGCGTGAATCCCATGCCTGGAATTGATCCAGGCTCGAGCTTGAGGCCATCGAAGCCCGGCATCCCCAGCCCCCAGCAATCGAGCGCCGAGACCGCATCGATGCCCACGCCCCACTCGCCCTGAGTGGCGGCCTGGTACATGGCCAGCACGGCCGGATCGACGCGCACGAGGTCCTTGAGAAAGTTTCGGTAGCTGATCTTCATCAGCCGCTGCTTCTTTTGGGTCGAAGTCAGCCCCGGCAGGTAGTCCTTGCGCCCATCCTCCAAGCGCTCGATATCGCGCTTGGCGGCCTCCGACAACGGCGCTTGGGCGAGAAATTCCCGCCACGGCTTGTGACGAAAGCCTGTGGCCAGATGGTCGGAGCCGAAAGTCTCGCGGTCAAAATAGATGCCGGACTTGTGGGCATTCTGGAAGTTGTAAAAATCCGGGTCCTGCGGCTGCAGGACCTTTGCCAGTGCCTCCGTGTCGATGCCGATCGCCTTCAAAACACTGTCAGCAACGGCGCTGTAGGGCCGCGGGCTATCAATCAACAGCGTACCGCCATTGATCAGCAGCAGCTTGCCGTCCTCTTCGAACTCGTTGCGTTTGGCATGACCGCCAAAATCGTCATGGTTATCAAGCAGCAGAATTCTGGCGTTCGGTGCTGCCTGCCGGTAGAAATGGGCAGCCGCCAGGCCACTGATACCGGCACCCACCACCACGAGGTCGTATTGCTCACTAAGTTCGAGCGGCTTCGGCATGGCGCGGCCATCGCGCAACGCATGGGCATTCTCAAAGGAACCGGGGTGACTGCCGCGCATGCCAGTGAGCCGCGGTGGGTAATATCCGGCGCGATCCTGGGCGGCCGGCGGCAACGCGGGCTGTCGCTCACCGCATCCTGGAAGCCAAGCGGCCGCCAGGAGACCCGCGGCGCCCACTGCTGCTCCCTGCACAAAATCACGCCGCGTGATGGGTTGCCCCATACCCAATTCACGGTCGGACGCCTCGCCGAAACGATTGCTCGCCATAGTCGTGTTACTCCGTGTGCGTGCCGGCTGTCTGCCGGTCTGCGCCCGGGGCTACGCCTGCGCGCAACCCCGGGGGCCGGGCCTTAATGGCGATAGGTCAGAGTCAGACCGTAGGTTTGCGGCCGGAACGTGTAATTGCGCTGGACGCGATTCAGATAAGAATTCGGCCCGTTGAGCGGATCGATCGACCAATCATAGTTGGTGACCGGATGGGTATTGGTCACGTTGTCCATGAATATCGAGGCGTTCCACTCGCCCAACTGCATGCCGCCGCGCAACGTTAGGAAGCTGGTGGAGGGCAAGGCGTAATTGGCCTGGTCATACTGACCGCTGGCCGGGTCCTGGTTCGGGCCCGCCCACTTCGGTGCGCCGACGTACTCATAATCGGCGCGCACGAACGACTGCTTGTCAAAGGCAGCGAAGTGATATTCGAGGCCGACCGAGCCGGTAAACGGTGCACCGGGCTGCCCACCCAAGCCCACGATCGAATCGCCGCTCACGACGATCGGCGGAAGAGTCGGGTCCGGGGACAGCCGGGAATCCTTGGTGTAACGGGCATCGGTGTAGCCTGCGGTCAAATCCATCGTCAGATCGTTGGTGATCGCGATGTCGGCCTGCACGTCCAGACCCTTGGCTGTGGCCTCGCCCAGATTGGAAATGAAGGAGATCTGGCAGACCGGTGGCACCACCGTCTGTTGGATGTTGTGCCACTTGATGTAATACACGCTGCTGGCTAGCTTCACGCGATTGTTGAAGTTGTTCTTCGCGCCAATTTCGTAACTGTCCACCGTATCGGAATCGTAGGTGGGCGGCGCGCCGGCGATGCCGAAAGTCTGGAAGTCCCCGGCGCAGGAGGCGTAGGGTACCGGATTGTTGCCGCCGCCCGGCCGGAAGCCCTTGGCGTAGGTGGCATAGAACAGATTGAATGCATCGGCCTGGTACGAAACGCTCACCTTAGGCGTGAAGGAATTCTCCGTCTTGCTGCTGGTGAGTGCCGTGGTCACGTCATACAGCTGAGGCCCACCGGTTATCGAATCAAATTCGAACTTCATGCGCGCGTAGCGGGCCCCGACCGTCAGCTTCCACTGATCGGTGAAGTTGTAGCTTGCCTCTCCAAACCATGCCAGTTGTTCGTCTTTGGCATGGGTCGACAGGAAGTACGAATCGGTTGGGTACGCAGGGTCGTAACCAAACCCGAAAAAATCAAGAATGTAATCGTTGGTGGTGGCTGTGGGCCCAAGCGAATTGCCGGTGCCGGTATAGATCGCCCGCAGGAAACTGCCAACGTCCGGATCGACAATCTGTTCGAGATAATCCTGGCGGTTATTGGCGTAGAACACGCCCGTGGTCCACAGCAGCTTGGCATGCGGATCGGCGGACTGCAGGCGTATTTCCTGCGTGAAATTCTGCTGGCCATTGTCCACGCGTCCCTGCGCGCGATAGCCGGTGGCACCCGGAACTGTGCCCGGGTTGTACAGAGGATCGTTCAGGTGAATTCCGTGCGCGTCTATCAGCAGCGGATCCAGGGGGCTGAAGGCAAAGAACTGCTGGTAGAACCCGAGGTTGTACATCGTGCCGTCGTAGCCCGTCGTATCGTCGCGGTGGTAATACGACGTGTTCGAGATCAGCTGGACGCTGCCGAAATTGCCCTCAATCTTGAGAGCCGGCAGATAGAGCTTGTCGGGCGAGAGCAGCTGCGTCGGATTGGCGCTGACGTAGTAGTTGCTGGACGGCTTCGAGTAGAGCGTCCAGTAATTCGAGACGTCGTTCTTTTTCAGGTATTCATAATAGAAGCTCGGCGAAATTGACCAGGTGTCATTCGGAGCCCAGATGAACGCAAGCCGGGCCACGGTGGAATCTGTGTAATTGGCACGCCTCGTCGAGAGGGCCAAAGTGTCCGGATTGATGCGGTCAATCCAGCCGCCGTCCTTGCGGTACCAGACGGAGAGACGCGCACCCAATCGGTCGTCAACCAGCGGGCCGCCCACGGCGACGCCCGCCTCGTAACTGGGATCTCCCGACTGCGTCCAGGCCATCTCGCCGCGCGCATATACGGAAGTCTTGGTAAGACTGGGTTTGGCGGTGATGTAGCGCACCGTGCCGCCCATTGATCCGGCGCCGAACAGCGTGCCTTGCGGTCCGCGCAATACCTCGATGCGATCGATGTCAAAGGACTTGGGTACAGCCTCGTCAGGATTGAAGGCCAGTGCCCGCATCTGGATCGGCGTGTCATCGATATAGATACCGGTGGTACCGGCGCCACCGCTGGAGGCGATGCCTCTAATTGCGATGTTATTGGTACCGGAATTATCCACGTTGATGCCCGGAGTGAAGCGAGCAAGGGCCTCAATGTCCTTGACTCCGCGAACATCCAGGCCTTCCTGTGTCAGCGCCGTGACGCTGACGGCGATCTTGCTGAGCGATTCTTCACGGCGGGTCGCGGTCACCACAACTTCCTCGAGGGGCGAGGCCGCCGCAGCGGACGATGCGTCGGTTTGTGCCCCGGCAACCCCCGCCGTCAGCGAGAGGAAGCCAGCAGCGGCCAGCAGTATGTTGTCAGTCCAGGCCGCGCGCGGCCGTTGCGGTGTAACAGTTCCTCGCATGATCGCTCCCCTTGTCCTGGTTTTGCGTGCCGGCCGGCTTCATGCCTCCCTTGCACGGTAGCCTACCCTACCGCCGTCGCGGATCGAACGCAATTTGCACAATGGAGCCGGATTTTTGGTTGTACTTGTGCAACAAGGTAAACCCGAAGAGTGTTGCTCGTTCAGGCCATCTTAAAATCGCCAGGCCATCGAAATCGCGCCCTGACTGACATCATAGGGATAGCCCAGATTGTCCCCGCTCACCAGATGCGTCCATTCGAGGCTCAGACGACTATTGGTGGTCAGATCGAACTCCATCCCCACACCGTATGAGAATCCGGTGTCATTCGCATAGACCAGACCGAAGTCACGGCGCAGATTGACGTTGGCGACGCCACCCAGACCATAGAGTGAGAATCCTGGGGCAAGCGGAACCGAGCCCTTGAGGTACCCGGCAAACACCGAGCGCACATCGAGGCCATAAAAATTGGTCTGCGCCGAACCAAGACCGCCACCCAAGCGCGCCTCCATCGACAAATTGGGCGTCAATGGCGCTCCGAAAATGAACATGGCCGTCGCCGGGGTGATCGAATCGAGTCCTTGCTCGCTGTAGCGCAACTGTCCAATGCTTAGGCCTGCATAGGCGTTTCCATGGAACGGTCCGTAGTAGGGGTTGGCTCCATAGCCCCCATAACCCTCTTGGGCCATGGCGACGGTACCGATCATCGCGCATCCCAGTCCCATCCAGATTTTGTTCATTTGACTCTCCGGATTGTGTGCCCGGATCCCATAGTGGGTACTGCGCCCTTAACGCGAACTGAACTGGCGCTCGAGCGCACGGTA
>Ga0105248_10008760_pt1 | contig 11109 bp, 11 predicted proteins | sample KBSS34metaG_FD_81524 | JGI IMG/M metagenome (GOLD analysis project Ga0105248, IMG submission 81524) | Switchgrass rhizosphere microbial communities from Kellogg Biological Station, Michigan, USA - KBS S3-4 metaG | ecosystem: Host-associated > Plants > Roots > Rhizosphere > Soil | place...
CTTCGCAGGGCAAGGGCGGCGGAGGTGGCGGGAAGAAGAACGTCGACGACTTCGACGACGACATTCCGTTCTGATCGAACCGCGCTGGTGCGCGACTATCGACGTGCACGACTGATCCGGCGTCGCTACACGATCCTCGATTGCCTCGACGACCTCGGCTGGCTCGACGAGGCGATCAGCGCACTCTTTGCGAGCGACGGATTCTGGGGACGCCGTTCGCTCGAATCGCCGATCGCCGCATCCGCCGCGGAGTGAAGCGGCGGGTCGATGACGCCGCCGCCGAGACAGACGTCCCCGTCGTAGAGCACGAGGTATTGGCCGGGCGTCGGCGCCCACTGAGGTTCGTCGAAGATGGCCGTGACGCCTCGCTCGTGCGCACGCAACTCGCAGCGGGCGTCGGGCATCCGATAGCGCGTCTTCGCGGTCAATCGCGCGGGCAACGCAGGAGCGCGACCGGAGATCCAGTGCACGTCGAACGCATCCACCTCGCGGCGATGAAGCAGAGGATGCGCGTGTCCCTGAACGACCATCAGCGCATTTCGCCCGAGATCCTTGCCTGCAACGAACCACGGCGCATGCTCCGCGCCGCGCGTGCCGCCGATGCGCAGCCCCTGCCGCTGTCCGATCGTGTAGTACGCGAGTCCGACGTGCTGCCCGACCGTATCGCCATCGGGCGTGACGATGGGCCCGGGAACGTGCGGGAGGTAACGCGCGAGGAAGTCGCGGAACGGACGCTCGCCGATGAAGCAGATGCCGGTCGAATCGCGCTTCGCGTACGTTGGAATGCCTTCGCGCTTCGCGATCGCGCGAACGTCGCGCTTCATCATTTCGCCCAGCGGGAACAGCACCGGTGCGAGCTGCTCCTGCGTCAGCCGATGCAGGAAATACGTCTGGTCCTTGCCGGCATCGACCGCTTTCAGCAATTCGGTGGCACCTGCGCGTCGCATGCGCGCAGGACTCGCCGCGGTTTCATCGGGCGTCGCGCACCGCACGCGCGCGTAGTGGCCGGTGGCGATCCAGTCCGCGCCGAGCGTGAGCGCGTGATCGAGAAACGCCCGGAACTTGATCTCGCTATTGCAGAGCACGTCCGGATTGGGCGTTCGGCCCGCGGCGTAATCAGCCAGGAAATGCGCGAATACGCGCTCGCGATACTCCGCCGCGAAGTTCACCGCTTCGAGCGCTATGCCGATCACGTCGCAAACCGCGGCGGCATCGACCAGATCGACGCGCGACGTGCAGTATTCGTCGGTGTCGTCGTCTTCCCAGTTCTTCATGAACAGGCCGACGACGTCGTAGCCCTGCTGCTTCAAGAGCCAGGCCGCGACGGAAGAATCGACGCCGCCGGACATGCCGACGACGACGCGTTCGCGACGCCGCATCACAGATTCGCGATGAGCCCGAGCGGCCAGCGCCTCCCGGCGCGGTAATCGTCGATCGAGCGCATGACGAGCGGGCTGCGGTGGGCCTCGCGGCGCGCCGCAATGTCCTCGTAGCTTAGCCAAAGCGCACGAACGATGCCGTTGTCGAGCGGCCGTTCCGGTTCGTGCTCGCGCGGCGCAGCCGCGAACGTGAAGCGAACGAACGTCGCGCCGTTCGGTGCCGAGCCCCATTGATAGACGCCAACGAGCGCAGTCGGATCGACGCGCCAGGCGGCCTCCTCGAGCGTTTCCCGCGCCGCCGCCGAGACGATGGACTCGCCGGCCTCGACGTGCCCCGCAGGCTGGTTGAGTCGCAGGCCGTGCCGCGTCCTCTCCTCGATCACGAGGAACTGGCCGTCACGTTCGACGACGGTAGCCACAGTCAGGGCGGGGCGGATGACATCTTTCATGGGACTGGCAGCGCGAGTGCTTCGCCTTGCAGGGAAACGGATGATAGCCGGTGCAAGATGTGCGCCCGCGCCGGAATGAAAAAGGCAGGGCGCGGCGGCCCTGCCTCTTTCGGACGTCAAACGAGGACCGAAGCTCGGCGCGGTCCTCCTTGACGGTACGCGTTACTTCTTGGCCTTGTCCGACTTCATCGCGTCCGACTGCATCGAGCCGGTCGCCGGCGTTGCAGGCGTGGCCGGGGTGGCCGGCGTCGCGGCAGAGGTCGACGTCGCGGGCGTTGCGGGCGTCGCAGGGGTTGCGGGCGTCGCAGCCGCAGATGACTTCGTCGCCGACGTGTCCTTCGTGGACTTCTTGGCCGTGGTGGTCTTCTTCGACGAGGACTTCTTCGTCGTCGACTTCTTCGTGCTGTCGTGCTTCATGGAGTCGTCGGACTTCATCGCGGGCGTCGCCGGGGAGGCGGGTGTCGCGGGAGCGGCGGTCTGGGCAATCGCGGCAGTCGTCGTAATCGCGAAGACCGCGGCAATCAAGGAAGCAAGCAGTTTGTTCATGACAATTCCTGTAAGTAAGGTGGATTACTGGGGTGAACGGGGTTGCGCCTGAAGGGTTTTTCTGCAGCTTATTGCGCCGCTTTCACTTTCACTGAATCGGTGTGAGAAGCGGATTTCTTCACCTTCTTCTTGTGCTTCGTCGTCGACTTCTTCGACGCGCTCGCCTTGTTCGACGCGGTGGCGGCCGGTGCTGGTTGCGTCGCCACTGCGGAGGTGCGCGCCGCAGCCGTCGCCGAGGTGGTATCCGCCGGCGTAGTGGACGCGCCCTGCGCCCACGCCGTCGCTGCGAAGGCAGTTGCAGCGAGGGCAATCAGAATCTTGTTCATTGTCGGAAACATTCCTGGAAATTGTGGGAAAAGCACGCCGAAATCGCGAGCCGCCCCCTTAACGCCGCCCATGGCATCGGCGTTGACAGCGGACGGCCGACCGGCAAAGCCATGAACCAACGACCGTTCAAGGGCTTAAGGGGCGATCCACACGGCGCACAGCGACCGCGTTCGGGTCGGTTATGCGCACTTCTCAGCCGCCGCTTTCTTCGCTCCCGGATGACAGCCGCAGCCAATCCCGAACCAAGGGAATCGTGACGTTGCGCTGGCTGGCGAGCGAATGCCGGTCGAGCGCGGCAAGGGTGGCGACGAGGCTTGGCATGTCGCGTCGCGCGTGGGCGAGCAGATACGCGATGACCTCGGCCGGGAGTCGAAATCCCCGCTCGTTCGCATAGACCTCGAGCGCCTGCGCCTTGTCGCTATCCGTCAGTGCAACGACCTCGAGAACGAGGCCGAGCGCAAGCCGCGTGCGCAGGTCGTCGCGCAACGTCATCCGGGCGGGCGGCACCGAAGCGGCGGCGATCCACTGCCCACCGCGTGCGGCAAGCGCGTTGATCCAGGTGAAGAGTCGCCCCTGCTCGTCCGGATCGGCGTCGTCGATGTCGTCGACGATCAGCAGCGGCGTCGTTGCCGTGTCGCCGCACGCATCGACGGACGGCACTTCGCGCGGCGTCGCGCATTGCACCACCGGCCGCGATCGGCCTGCGGCGAGGGTCGAAGCGCGGAGCAAATGGCTCTTTCCCGCACCCGTCGCACCCCACACGAGAATGCCGGATCCGCTCGTCGTTGCGCTGCTGGTGAGCGCAAGCAGCGCCGCGACCGCCTCGCGATTGCGGCCAATGACGAAGTTGTCGAAGCTCGGAGGCTCGGCCGCAGCAAGGTCGAGGACGAACTGTTCAGTCATGCGGAAGCGAACGGAGGATGCAACGCGTCGTGCGCGTCGCTTGCACGCGCTGTCCCTTGGGCTTCAGTCGGGGTCATCCTGGTAGACCGGGGACGCCACGTATGCGCGGCGCACGTGACGCAGTCCCACCAGCAACGCGGCGGACACCGGCAGCGCCATCAGCACGCCGGCGAAACCGAACAGCGCGCCGAAGGCGAGCAACGCGAAGATGACCGCGAGCGGATGGAGTCCGATCCGATCGCCGACAAGAAACGGCACGAGCACGTAGTTTTCGAGCAGCTGGCCGAACCCGTACACGCCGACGACGGCGAGAAATCCCGGCCAGCCGTTCCATTGCAGGATCGCCGCCAGCATGCCGAGCATGAACCCGAGACCGAAACCGACGTACGGAATGAACACGAGCACGCCGGTCAGAATGCCGATCGCGAGCGCGTGGTCGAGTCGGGCGATCGACAGCGCGACCGAGTAGTAGATGGCGAGCGCGACCATCACGAGCAGCTGCCCGTGCAGGAATTCGCCGAGGACGCCGTCGATCTCGTGCCCGATCGTGCGGACCTTCGAACGCCAGCGACGCGGCAGGAGGTCGTCGATGCGATCGAGGATCATGTTCCAGTCGCGCAGCAGATAGAACATCACGACCGGTATCAGCGCGAGGTTGACGAGCAGCGCGAGCACGATCTGGCCGCCGGCCTTGACGCCCGAGAGCAGCCGCGCGGACAGGTCGCGCGCTTCCTGCGCGTTCTCGGTGATGAAACCGCGAATCGATTCGAAGTCGAGCGCCAGCGTTACGCCAAGCTTTTCCTCCAGGATCGGACCGACGCGGGCGGTGAACTTTGCGAAGAGATCCGGCACGCGACGCGTAATCTGCGTGAGCTCGCTTTGCACGAGCGGAATCAGCACGAGGAAGAGCGCAGCGAGCAGCACGCCGATGAACAGGATCACGAGGAGCGTCGAAAATGCGCGAGGAACGCCGCGCGCCTCAGCGCGGTCGACGACGGGCGTGCCGAGGTAGGCAAAGATCGCGCCGATCAGGAACGGCGTGAGCACCGAGCCGAGCCAGTGCAGCGCGAGAACGAGGACAACCGCCGCCCCGATGATCCACAAATAGTGCTTGGGTGCGATCGGGTGGTGATGATGCGCGGGCGGCGCGCCGGCCGCAGCAGCGCTCGCGCGCGCCGCCGCGTTCGCTGCGACCTCTGCGCTTGCAGCGGCCGTTGCCGCTTCCGCCGCGGCCGCGCCTGCGGCATCGGCCGGCGACGTCATCGCAACGCGTGCGGGTGAAGCATCATCGATGTCGGTGCGCATGCCCTCTCCCACTTCGTGACGCCTCGGCCGCACGACGCCGCCACCTGCGTGGCTACCTTCGATCGCGTCGCTGTCCGTGGGCGCCGTCGGTGGCCGGCTCGCACTCAATGAAAGAGTAGAATCGCGAGCTTAAAAAACGCTGCACTTTACCTTATTGTGCCCCTTCGTCCGTCCACTGCGCCCCTTTCATACCGCCGCGCGGGCGTCGACATCGATGCGGGCGACGCACTCGTCGAACGCATCAAGCCGTTCGCGCGCCGTACGATGCGCCCGGAGGTCCTCGCCGGCATCGGCGGCTTCGGGGCGCTGATCGAAATCGGCAAGCGCTTTCGCGAGCCGGTGCTCGTCGCGGGAACGGATGGCGTAGGCACGAAGCTCGACTTGGCGCAGCGGCTCGGCCGCCACGGCACGATCGGCATCGATCTCGTCGCGATGAGCGTCAACGACATTCTCGTGCAGGGCGCGGAGCCGCTGTTCTTCCTCGATTACTACGTGTGCGAGCGGCTCGACGTCGACGTCGCCGCCGAAGTGATCGAGGGCATCGCCGCCGGTTGCGAGCTGGCCGGTTGCGCGCTGATCGGCGGCGAGACGGCGGAGCATCCCGGGACATTTCCAGCGGGAAGCTACGATCTCGCGGGATTTGCCGTCGGCGTCGTCGAGAAAAGCGGGATCATCGACGGGCGGGACATCGCGATCGGCGACCGGGTGATCGGCATCGCATCGAGCGGGCCGCACTCGAACGGCTTTTCATTGATCCGCCGCATTCTCGACGTCGCGCGCGCCGACTTGCGCAAACCTTTCGAATCGCAATCGCAGGCACCGCTTGGCGACGCACTGCTGACGCAGACGCGCATCTACGTGAAACCGGTTCTTGCACTGACGAAGCTCGTGCGCATCATGGGGATGGCGCACATCACCGGCGGCGGCCTGCTGCTGAACGTTCCGCGCATGTTGCCCGACAACGTGCAGGCGAGGATCGAGCGATCGCGCTGGACGCGTCCTGTGGTGTTCGACTGGCTGCAGGCGCATGGCAACGTCGAGGACGACGAGATGCACCGCGTATTCAATTGCGGCATCGGCCTGGTGCTGGTCGTTGCTGCGAGCGACTCGCAGGCGGCGCAGCAGGCACTTCGATCTGCCGGTGAAGACGCCTTCGAGATCGGCCAGATCGTTCCGCGCGAGGGTGACGCGGCACAGACGGTCGTCGTCTGACACGGTGGCGCTCGCGCGAATCACCATCCTGATCTCCGGGCGCGGCTCGAACATGACGGCGGTCATCGATGCCGCCGCCGAAGGCCGAATCGAAGGCGCGGTCACGCAGGTGATCAGCAATCGTCCGAACGCCGCAGGACTCGACGTCGCGCGCCGTCGGGGCATCGCCACCACCGTCGTCGATCATCGCGCGTTCGGATCGCGCGCGGAATTCGACGCCGCGCTCGCGCAGGCAATCGATCGCAGTGAGCCCGATGTGATCGTGCTCGCGGGCTTCATGCGCATTCTGGGCGCCGACTTCGTGAAGCGTTACGAAGGCAGGATGCTGAACATTCATCCGTCGTTGCTTCCTGCGTATCCAGGTACCGAGACGCACCGCCGCGTACTGGAGGATCGCGGAACGCGCCACGGATGCACCGTGCATTTCGTGACCGTCGACGTCGACGGCGGGCCGATCGTCGCGCAAGCCGAAGTGCCTGTGCTCGCGGGCGATGATCCCGATACGTTGGCCGCGCGCGTGCTCGAGCAGGAACATCGGCTGCTGCCCGAGGTCATTGCGTCGTTCTGCGCGGGGCGGATCGCCATCGAGGACGGGCGCGTACGTGTGCGTAATGCGCGATGAATGCGGAACGGGCGCGATGCTTCGCGGTGGACGCCCACAGGGCGCGATGCTTCGTGATGATGCCCAACGGGGCGCGATGCTTCGCGGTGGACGCCCAGCGGGCGCCGTGCTTCCAATGAATTCACAACCGGGGCGGTCCTTGGGATGAGCGCGCTCGAACTCGACGCGCATCCGGGGGTCATCCTACGGATGGTTCCCCACCCGCCGCGCATCGCCGAGCGGCCGCTTCCGGCCGGCAAACCACGCCGCGTCCGCAAGACGCTGCTCGTCGCACTCGCGCTCTCGGTGCTGCTGCACCTCGGATGGACCTTCTGGCCGGTCGACGAGCAAGTCGACGAGGACACGACGGTGCTGCAAGCGACGTTGACGGAAATGCCTCCGCCGCCCGTGCCCGCGGCCGAGCCGGTGCCCGCGGCCCCCGCTAAGACGCAGCCGCCGCAACGCAGCCGCAAACCGACGCCGCGACGCGCAGCGCCCACGCCTGCGTTGACGAGCGACACGCCCGGACCGGCAATCGAGGCAACGCCCGATGCTGCCCCTTCCGCGGTGGCCAAGGCGCCGGGGTCGGCGATCACCGACGCGCCCGTGTTTGCCGCACCCAGCGCGCCTGTCGCAGCCAACCAAACCACTGCAGTCGCGCTGCCTCCGCGCGTCGATCTCGCCTACAAGGTGTTTCTCGGTACGCAGGGATTCCAGATCGGCGATGCGACGTATCGTTTCGAGCATGAAGAAGACCGTTATCGCATTTCGACCGTGGGCCAGGCACGTGGGCTCGCCGCGTTGATCGTACGCGGCACGGGCAAGATCGAGAGTCGCGGCCGCATCACGGAACACGGCCTGCGCCCGTACGAATTCGCAGTCGAGCGAGGGAGCGCGGATCGACGGGAGGTCGCGTTTTTCGATTGGGACGCCGGCAACGTCGTGCTCCACGATGGCGGGCGCGCGCCGCTCGAAGCGCCGGCGTTCGATCCGCTGACGATCCTGTGGCAGCCGTACTTCTCGCCGCCCGACAAGCGCGATCAGACCTTCAGTCTTGCGACGACGCGACGCGTCACGCGCTACACGTTGACGCTGCAGGGCGAGGAAACGATCGCGTGGCCGCGCGGCGAGATCCTCACCGAGCGATGGCATCGGCGCAGCGCCGACGGCAACACCGACGCGTGGTTCTGGCTCGCACCGTCGATGCATTACATCCCGATCAAGATGCGCGTCACGCGCACGTCGAGAGGCACGCTCGAAGTGCTGCTCGATTCGATCCGCGTCGACGACGCCGAGAAATTCGGGCTGCCGGCCGATATGGCCGCATCCGCGCAGCCAGCATCCGGATCATCGGCGCCGACGACGCAAACCGGCGCCGACATCGTTTACGGCATGCCCGGGACCGGATTGCCGCCGATGCGCGCCGAAGATCTGCACGGGCAATGACGCTGCGCCGCAACCAGCTCGCGGCGCTCGCGGCGGCGATCGAGCGCGCTCGTCGCTTCGACATGCCGGCCGACGCGGCGCTTTCCGCATTCTTCCGCGAGCACGCGGAAATCGGCGCGCAGGATCGCGCGATCGTTTCCGACGGCGTGTTCGCTTATCTTCGACGCAAGGCGTCGCTCGAAGCGCTCGCGCAGACGGACGATCCGCGTCTCCTCGCCTACGCGGTGCAGGTGCGCGAGTTCCGTCATTCCGTGCGGGAGATCGAGCCGGCGATCAATGCAAGCGACGCCCGGTGGCTCGCGGGCTTCAAGTCACGAATGCAGGAACCGCTGGCGCCCGCCGTCGCCGCGGACGTTCCGGATTGGCTGTGGCATCGGCTCGGCGAGACCTTCGACGCCACGTCGCGAGCGGCGCTGACGCGTTCGTGGCAATCGCCTGCCCCACTCGACCTTCGCGTCAACATCATGAAAACGACGCGCGAAGCGGCGCTCGAAGCGCTGACCGCGGAAGGCTTGCAGGTCACCAGGACGCCGTATGCCCCGAACGGCCTGCGCATCGACGGTCGACCGTCCCTGTCGAGTCATCCCTGGCTCGTCGACGGGCGCGTCGAAGTGCAGGACGAAGGGAGCCAGCTCGTCGGCTTGCTGGTGGCGCCCCGACGCACGGACATGGTCGTGGACTTCTGTGCAGGCTCGGGCGGCAAGACGCTGCTGCTTGGCGCGATGATGCGCTCGCAGGGCCGCCTGTACGCGTTCGACACGCTTGCGAAACGACTGCGGCGACTGACGCCGCGCCTTGCGCGTTCCGGGCTCTCGAACATGCACCCGCAGGTGATCGCGCACGAGCGCGACGCGAAGGTGAAGCGGCTTGCCGGAAAGATCGATCGTGTCCTCGTCGATGCGCCGTGTACGGGATTCGGTACGCTGCGCCGCAATCCCGATCTCAAATGGCGCCAGACACCCGAAGACGTCGTCGAACTGACCGCGAAGCAGACGCGAATCCTCGACGCGGCAGCAACGCTGCTGAAGCCCGGCGGCCGGCTCGTCTATGCCACCTGCAGCGTGCTTCCGGAGGAGAACGATGGAATCATCGACGCGTTCCTCGAACGGCACGACTCGTTCAAGGAGTGCGACGTCGCCGCGCAGCTGTCGCGTGCGGGGGTCGCGCTCGATACCGGGTCGCGGTTGCGCCTGTTGCCGCATCTGCACGGCTGCGACGGCTTTTTCGCGGCGATCCTCGAGCGCGTCGAGGCTGGCGCTGAAAATGTGAATGCGACGGATGATCCCCGCGAAGAGGCATGAACGGCAGTGGAGCGAGACGGGGGATGAGGCTGAAGCGCATTCAGAAACACGCAGAAAGGCATTCAGAAATCCCATCAGGGAGAAGCGATTCAGCAACGCGCCATGACGCACAACCGCATTCAGAAACGCGCCATAACTCAGCAGCACTTCAGCAATGCTCCTTGAGGCAGCGGTGATTCCGAACGCGCCATGATGCAGAAACGATTCAGCAACGCGCGATGACGCTGAAGCGCATTCATTCACGTTCTCCATGATCACACCCATCGACTTCGGCCGCGTGCAGATCGCGCTCACGTCGACGCGCGGCTGGCTCGAGCTGCTCGTCATGCTGCTGTGCATTGCGCTCGCGTGGGCCGTCGATCGCCGGCTCGAGGTAAGGCGGGCGCGGCTCGGCAGTCAACTTCGGGTCCCGGGCACCGTCGTGCGCCTTGCGTTCCCGCTGCTGGCGCTGGTCCTCACGTATGTCGCGTCGTTCGCGTGGGGCCGGTACGTCGGACCACCGCTGTTCCTGGCCATCGCGACGCCGATCCTCGTCGCGCTCGCGATCATCCGGGTCATCGTGTACGGCCTGCGTCGCCTCTTCCCCGCACAAGCCTGGCTTCCGGCATGGGAGGCCGGAATCAGCTCCGTCGTGTGGGGCTTCGCGATTCTCTACTTCCTCGGCGTGCTGCCGGAAATCGCCGCCGCGCTCGACGATCTCAGAATTCCGATCGGGAAGAACGAGCTCTCGCTGCTCGCGATGCTCGAAGGCGTCGCTGTCGTCGTCTTGACGCTTGTCGTAACACTCTGGATCGCGGGATTCATCGAGCAGAGGCTTACGAGAGCGACGCAACTCGACGCGAACTTGCGCGCGGTGCTTGCGAAGTCGATCAAGGCCGTGCTGATCATCATCGGCGTGCTGATCGCGCTGCAGCAGATCGGCTTCGATCTCACGGTGCTGACCGTTTTCGGCGGCGCGCTCGGCGTGGGCATCGGTCTTGGCCTGCAGAAGCTCGCGTCCAACTACATTGCCGGGTTCACGATCCTGCTGGACCGATCCATCCGGCTCGGCGATCTCGTTACCGTCGACAACAAGACCGGCGTGGTCAGCCGGGTAACGTCACGGTATGTCGTCGTCCGCGGCGGCGACGGTCTGGAAGCGATCGTGCCCAACGAGACGCTCGTCACCACGACGGTCCTCAACCACTCGTATACGTCGACCGAGATCCGCATCGCGATCCAGGTACAGATCTCGCATGACAGCGACGTCGACAAGGCGCTCGCCCTTCTGCAGGAGGTTGCATTGCAGGAACCGCAGGTCATGCGCGGGGAGCGACCGCCGGCGGCGCTCGTGCTGGGTCTGGCCGAGAGCGGCATCAACCTCGAGCTCGGCGTGTGGATCAGCGATCCGCACATCCAGGGCGGCCTTCGAAGCGCGCTGTATCGCAGAACGCTGAAAACCTTCGCCGAGAACGGCATTCGCATACCGTATCCGAGGCGTGACGTGCGAATCGAAGGCGCATTGGGCGAAGGGCCTTGCAAAACTCCTTGATCGCAGTCATTTGTGCACGGGGCCGGGTCGCGTACAATTGCACCTTTTCCCGGTCGCCTGCGGGCGTGTTTAGGGAAGGCCGTTGATTCTTATGGATAAGCAATGAACC